>JAABUP010010963.1_pt1 | contig 10487 bp, 8 predicted proteins | sample 5559201 | NCBI WGS metagenome assembly JAABUP01 (sample SAMN10711887, study PRJNA513373) | rock metagenome | isolation source: Antarctica rocks | place: Antarctica | reverse complement strand
CTTGCATTTGGTGAAGGGGGTGAAAACCAGCTAGAAGTCGCTAGGGACGGAGCTGGGGATGGTGAGAGGGCTATGGGGGATGGTGGTGGAACCGCAGTGGGGGATGGTGATGGGAATGCTGTGGGAGGTGAAGGTGGGAATGCTGTGTGGAATGATGGTGGAGACGTTGTGGGCGGTGATGGTACTGGGGTGGCAGGTGTGGAGGGTGGGTGTGAAGAGGAAGGAGGGGAGGGTGGTGACAGCACTGTAGGAGATGAAGGCAATGTGAGACTCGGCGCCAAAGCCAGGAGAGGGGCAGGTGTTGGGGATGTTGTGATGACTGCCGGGGACAAAGAGGTAGGCGGTGGGAATGTAGACCAGATCAGAAGTGGGAACAGCGCCGTGGTCTGGGGACTGAGCTGGGGCCTCTGAGGGGCAAGCACAGTCTGGGGAGGAAGCATCAGCATTTGGACGACTGGTGTTGGTGTCTGGAGCACTAGGAAAGATGCATGGGCAGTGGCACCGACAGAGAAGAGGTTGCCAGGAACAATGGGTCCTGGGAATGGTGATGACTGGTGGTCAGAAAAGACATTGTTGAGAACAGTGTCTGTGTAGGGGAGCAGAAGCAGACTGGTGTAGGAGGCAAGAGGGTCCTGGTGCAGGGCAGTCTGATGATTGGCAGGCACCCCCTGGAACACAGACCTGGCACTGGCCGCAGAATAGATGCTCAATCCACCTGCATTGTACCACCAAGGCTTATCAGATAAATATCTAGAAGTGTTTTATACCTGCAAAGACAGGTGACATTGTGGAACTGCTCTTTTGCAGATGCAGGGTGTGGTGATATACAACCTATGCAGGAAATCACAGGCTTGAGATTGGAACATACAGGCAATGCGGACAGGCTGGAAAGCATATAAGAACATACAACTTGACCAGTGCACTATCTCTTCATACAGATGCACACAGGTGTGCCGGGTAACTTACCAAATGTTGTGAATAGTTTGGCAGGGACTATTCTGGCATCACCAGCAGTGACTATTGTCTCAAAGGTGGAAGGGTCATCCTCATTGCCCAACATCAGCTGCGACTTGGAGACATCAGCCAGGGTTGAGGTAGACAGGCAGTGGGTGTGAACAGCCAAGGAGGGCGCTTGGTCAGGAAGAGGGAGCACGTTGAAGACCATGACAGCAGTAGACACTGCCAGACTCTTGCCAAGCTCATCTGCAAAAGAATGTCCAACTTTGAAGGATGTGTCAAACAGAAGACTGCTTGCAAAGCTGGCACAGAAATGATTAAAACAAGCTGCAGTACTTTAGCTTGCATGTGTGCACTGTGCTATGCTTCTGCCTGTCTATTGATACATTTGACCCTGACTGCTGGGGTTGCAGGCTTCAACAGCGGTCATGCAGAGGTCAGTACAATGCAGGTGGTAATCTACAGAGCTGCCATACATAGCAGCAGCATGCAGTTGCAGGTGATGAGACTTGAGTGTGCTTACCTACAGGTGCACCTGTGGCAAAGAGGGCTAGCTGCCTCTCTGACGCTGCCATGGTGCTAGTAAAGCCCCAAGCACCCTGCTCAATCCAGAGTGGTGCAGGAAGCATGGTCTCACCGACGACGTCAGCGGCTGTCGAGCCCTCGCCGAGCTCGTCCTGAAGGCCCACGGAAAAGGCCGAGGGCAGACCAGGTGGCGTGCTGAACCTGAACTGCGGCGGGTTGGGGGCCGTCGCCAGGGGGAGGTAACGACCAGATCGAACTCTCTCAGGGAGAGTCGGCTCCCGGCCACTCCATCTTGAGCCCATAAACACGTTCTGCTCGGTGTCCACTGAACTGTCCAGCACGCCATTAAACAAGGCAGCAGCCAGACATACCAGCACAAACGTGCGGATGAATCGCGTGTTATTGTTGCTAAGCAAAGACTTGCGCCCTGCTGCTTGGCTAATAGTATTCCAACTAAAGAGCACAAACATCCCCGGGAAGGCTAGGGCCACCATGGCTGCAGCACAGGGAAGCTACAGAGTCAACATCGAGTGTGGTGCAGCAGCCCGAGGTATGCTTGCATGTTTGGCTGACAAGCGCTTACCTAAGATGAATGCCCCAAGGAAATGCATGGACGCAGCCCACATCGTGGGCAGCGCACACGTAGGAGGTGACGCGCTCACTAGCTGACCTTGGCAGCAAAAGCTGTCAGCAAACAACAGAAGTCCGTCACCCTGGCAATCAACACGAGCTGTACACTCGCTTTGCCTTGCCTCGCTTATGCACCAGGTTTAGGAAGCTTGCGCTGTAATTGAAGCCTTGTGAGCTGCAAACATAAAAGTCAACAGAATACTGAGGAAACCCTCGCTGTATAATGATGCGTACGCCCTCCGTGTCAACAGGCTACCTTGGTAAGCACATCAGCGCTCTTATGGACTGAGTCTCTGCAATCCCCGAGACCGGGCTGGTACAGGAGCGCCGGCATCTTCCATCAACCCAGCCATCAACCTCGCGGGTAAATCTCTCCCGTCGATCGTGCATTCTACGCAGCCTCGCTTGCTGGCGTCGTTGAGGAACTCAGTCTGTGATCATTCTTGCCTGCTGTCTCAAGCAGGCCGGCACTTTGCTACAAAAGTGGACCTTCGCAACCCAAAGCAACAGCGTTCCAGCAGTTTGGCAAACAGCATCAAGAGAACCCGCCAACAGACGGAAATAGGTCCAAAAATCATCTCAAACCTCCACAGCTGCTGCTGCTGGGTCAGAGCTGCACGGTCTGCATCAGTCTTGCAGCTAGCAGCTTTCAAGGCATTACAAGGCCAAGTCGGGCAGCCGAGATGCAGCGCAAAGCCAGCATGCATCCTGTTTGGTATCCAACGCAAGCGTCAGGTAATGTCACGACTGCATGTACGTGTCTCAGAATTCAGGTTGATGCTTGGATCAAGGAACTATTGCATGATCAGCAGCAGCAGGCTCTGTTCAACTACAGTCCACATGTCTCCAACCGCATTCACTTGCGGTGAAAAGCAACAGAGCAAAGTGTGTTGCAAGTCTGACAGTCACATGTCCACTGCTCGCCTTGCACCTTCTGTGTCAATCCAGAAAACAATATCCTGCTGCAAATCCAATTGAGACTGCAGTAGGCTGATTGACCTGATCTTAGTGCGCCCCAGTTCATCTTTTACTGCTGCTATTGTGCAGGCCAAGTACTGGTCCATACTGTGGCAGTTTCAAGGGCTGTCTCCCTGTCATGTCTACCTTTTGACCAGAATGGCATCTACCTGGCCAGCTGCAGCCTCAACGCGCAGCAGCTACTCCTGCGCCAAGCAGAGTATGCCTATGCAATCAGCGTGCTCAGCTTTGCTGGCCTGGACGGCGTCATCAGAAACACAAGCACAAGCTGTCTATGCTGCACATTTTGTTTGTCAGGGGATCTATCACTAGCTTAATTCAGACCTCCTGGAGCAGCTGAACCAAGCTAGTGATAGATCTCTGTTGTCTGCAGACAGAAGGACACTGTGCAGCATGAACAGCTTGTGAAGGTCTTCATGTCACACCCCCATAGCGCTAGAGCCACCCCACCAGCAACTGCCCAGCATGTCTAGCCTAGTCTTTACCAGCATCTGCAGTAGCCTTTCTGCTCTGGTCAGACTACAAGCTTGGCCAGATCGATTGGCAGGCTGTCTGCAAACACAGTGGCTTCAGCAACACCTTCTGCCATTATCCTGAGCAAGAAAAATACTCTTGGGACCATGTCGGTCTCTGTGGTGCAGAGAGTATTGGGACCATGTCTGTCACTCTCTGTACCACAGAGACAAACATGGTCCCAAGAGTATTGTTCTTGCTCCAGTAGCACTTCACCAGCGCTATGCAGTTCTGCCATGCCGCGCCTGGTACAAGTAAGTTTCACTTTCACTCACAATGGTACTTTGGATGGCCATGCAAGCATGCCTGAGTACTCATGTCAACTGTGTGCCATGTTGTAACATCAGGACACTGGGTAGATGCAGACAGGGTGTTGTCTTGAGCAGGGGAGGTGGAGTCCGCTGATGTGCCACTGTGCTGATGGCGAGGCCCCTGTTGCACGTTCATTGCTGATCATCAACGAACGTGCAACAGGAGCCTCGCCATCAGCACAATGGCACATCAATGGGCTCCACCTTGAGAGACAACACCAGTCACAATGCTCATATTGCTGCCAGGTCGCACTCATAACATACCACACTTTGATGATGGTGTCAAGTCTAGCATGTTCAGAGTATAGTTGAGTGCTCTTCCAAAGCACTCTGGAGTCCAGACCAGCACCAGACCTTTTGTTGGGAAATGACCTGTTCTCAGCAGTGCGCATCCGCTCTGCTCTGAGTGCTAACAAGCTGTAGATCATCACCATGTGTTAGCTTGTTTGCAGCTGCTTTTGCTGGATCATTTGCAGATATGCACACTGCAGATTACCCACCTGCCTGTGATGCATGGTCTAGACACAAATATAGGACTGCTGAAAAGGCCTTTGACATGGTAAGCAGGCTGTTCAGAGTTCAGTGTGCAAAGACTGATTGGGCACAGTGCATAGTGGCGCAGCAGTGGCAGTCCTTTCAAGCTCATCTGTAAGCAAGGGCGCCCAGCGCCCTGAGCGCCCTGCTTCTGCCCTTGCCCGTCTATGACAGCAGGCCTTGCAGGAGCACAGCTATCACAGTCATCAATGATCAAGGAGCCCCCCTTGCTTTAGTCTTCCTTCAAACGGTGAGCAACCATCTCCTTTCCTTGCTGCCTGCTTGTGCCATAGCATTGTGGCATTGTCTCCAGCGTACCCCTGACTACGCATGCCATGAATGCCTGTAATGCTGAGCGCAGCCTGAATGTCTTCCTCAAGCATACAAAATTCTGTCTCATGCTTAACCTGCAGATACACCCACAACTGTGCAAGAGTTGATCTGCCACATGCACAGTGGCACCCCAAGGACCATGCTGTACACCTCATTGAATGCCACCAACGCCAGTTGCAATGTTTGTGTTCAATGCGTTAAACAGGATTACCTCATCAAAATGCCACCATGGCCAGTGGCAGGCTACCTACCTCAAGCCTTTCTTCCCTGGGCAATGGCAACCAGAGGAAGCCTAGCGCCCTCAACACTTTGGCAGCTTCTGCTGGCATGTGTGACTTCCCACAAGGTGAGTCCTTCACAGCAGTTGTCAGCTGCCCTGTCTTTCTGTGTGTCTGTCTGTCTTTCTGTGTGTCAAGTTTTTGTCTAACCTTAGCAGAATTGTTGGGCCAGCGTCGTTGTATGTGTATGTATCTGTCTGTCTGTGCCTGTGTGTGATGGCATCATCCATATCTCTGGAAGGGAGTTGATCACATGAATGTGCTCTTCCTGCAATGATGATCTAGGCTGTGTATCCCTGCAGACTGCGTGCATCTGTGGATGCAAGTGGTACTCAACGCCACAGCCCAGATATGCTGCAGCAGCGCCACCTAGCTACCTGGCATCGTGGAGATGCGTTGCTGTAGGAGCTCTCCTTGGCCTTGCTGGACCTGAGGCCATCCTGACGCTTCCACCTGCTGCTTTGTCCACTCCAAAAGGTGAGACCCATTAGCCCATACTGGTTGCCTTCTTGATGCTGCAGCAGCATCTGCAAGCTGGCATGACTGCTTGAGATCAGGATGGCAAGATGCTGGCTTTTTAGCACTATGTTTTTAGCACTGTGCTCTTAGCACTGCGTTCTTAGCACTGTGTTCTTAGCACTGTGCTCTGCTGTGAATGTCAACAAGCTGTAGATCATCAACTTGTGTTGCTTGGCTTGTTGCTACCTGCTTGTGCTGGGCAATCTGTAGATATGTGCACAAATGCAGGTTTCTTGGATTGATGGGTCTCACCTTTTGGGGGTGGACATGGTAGCAGGTTGAAGCGTGAGGATGGCCTCAGGTCCAGCAAGGCTGCTGCCGGCCCACAGGTCACAGCCATGATGGGCTGTCTGCAGAACTGAAGGCTGTGAAATGGCTGCCGTCACGGAGATTGGTTGCTCTGGGTACGCCACAGTGCAGGTGGCAGGTCAACCCATGCACTTCTGATGATGAGCTTGCAGTACAGAAAACCTCTGACGTATGGCAACTGCATTTTATAGCTGGGGACATTTGTCCTGCATGTTGGTATGCACCCAAACACTTTTTGCAGCTTTTCTCCCTGGGGATCACCACATGCTCAGATTCCCTTCTGCTCGGATGCTGCTGAATGTCCATAACGGCATCCAAGCAGAAGTGAATCTGAGCATTTGGTGAATGGACACTTAGAGGGACTTTGTTTTGGAGATTTTAGACACAATCAGTCCAAGTTGCCATGGCACATAGTAACAATGTGCACGGCAACATCTACTGGTGCTAGCTCATGGGCAACCTGAAGAGTACTCTATGGGCGCCCATGAGCTAGCACCTATAGATGCTGCCATGCACATTGTTACTATGCGCAGATTGTTACTATGTGCATGGCGACATCTACTGGTACTAGCTGTGCACAGGAAACAACCACAGTTCCTTGTCAAAGTCAAGGGGGTGATGTGTGGCTCAGCGCCATTGAATGGGTGTGAGCCATGTATCACCCCGTGATTTTGACAAAGATGTCTTATGATGTGCCCATTGGGTTTTTTGGTGCAGTTTCAGCCACTGCAACAGTGGCTGGAACTGGGCAAAAAAGTCCTCTCTTTAAGCTCCCAAAGATACTGTATCTTTGGGATCTTGGAGGCATGGTCAAGGTATGTCTTGTGCACCAAGCTTTGTCTGCTATTACATCTGTAGCTGCTGACTGCTTTCACAGTGTCTTTTGCAACCATTGGCATATGTATTATACGCAAAGCAGCAGCACAATGTGCGGCCTACGTAGAGATCAACAGGCTGCCTTTGCTATAACGTACGCTTGTGATTTTGCTTGGGCTTTCAATGCCATGGTGATGAGAATGGGGTGTTGCCCTTGCAGTTGCCACTCCATGGTTCACTCAGCGCTACTCGTTTCTGATGCTCTCAGTTGCTGATCAGAAAGTCAAATGTACAATACTGCAGTTGACTTCCTGGTCAGCAATGTAGACCATCAGAGAGCTTTCGTTGTGCTCATCTGCACACAGCATCTGATGATGTGCGTTCAAATATGCGCAAATGCATCTTGGATGCACATCAGAAGGTGTTGTGTGCAGATGCGCACAACAAAAGCTGCATGCAGGGACTGGGTTGCATGCTTCAGCAGAGCTCAGCTCATCCATCTATGCACTGGTGTATGTGTGGTTGGGTTGAGCTGTGCTTACGCATGCAACCCAGTTGCAGCATGCAACCGATCTGCTTCTGGCCAGGAGGTATTGTGCAGCTCAGCCTCCTGGGTTCACTAGCCTCCTTTTCATTAGTCACCCATTTCTAAACACCTTTTTGATCATGATGTGCTGCTCAATAAGCTGAAATAAGCTCAATAGCGCTAGAGCCACCCCCCAGCAGCAACTGTCTAGCATGTCTGGCCTGGTACTTATGAGCATCTGATGCTAAGTAAAACTAGGCCAGACATGCCAGGCAATACCTGATTCAGCAGTAGGCCTTCTGCCCGGATCTAGTCTCAGACAACAAACTTGGCCATTTCTGTCGTTGGTGGTTGTCAGCTTCAGACACGTTGCCTGATCACAAACAATGCCCCAGGCTGTCTGTGTTGTGGCCAACTGTCTGGGGCTGAGAGGTCCTGGTTCTACTCCACTGCAAGGAGGAAGGCCAAAGCTGCATGCCCACCCTTCTTAAGCCTACTGTCTTTGATATCCTGATATCCTGACTATAGCCTTCAAGAAGGTCGGGCGTGCAGCTTTGGGCCCCTCCTTGCCCTCCTGCTTGTCCACACACTTTGCCACAACACAGATATTTGACCCACGTCAAGTGCCTGTATGTTGTTCCACTCTAAAGCCTTGGTGCATATGGATATCAAGGTGCAGCACGCCGTTTCAGCATGTTGCGGGACCATGCATGATACTCTGGCTTGTTTTTGCCTTGCTATGTGTCACTGCTCAATCTTGAAGTATGGTATGCATGTTCTGCAGGGCGTTGACGTGTTTTTGGCTTTGTCTGGGGACTGGGGGCTTGGCAATCTGGGATCTGCTGTAATGACGGGAGCTTTGGTACAAAGCGCCACACAGAGAGACTAACCCTACACCTTAGCGCCGTCAGCATTTTGGCAGCTCCTGCTGGCAGTGTGTGACTTCCCACAAGGTGAGTCACTTCACCCTTCTTGTCTGTCGCTCTGCCTTCCTGTGTGTCCGTTTCATGTTCTTGTTTGACATTGCAAGGCTTGTTGAGCGTCTGCATGCGCAGTTCTGCATCTGTCTGTGCATGTTTGTCTATGTCTGTCTGTATGTCTGTCTGTGTGTGATGGCATTATCTGAAAGGGATTTGTTCAAATGAGTGTGGCCTGCCGGCAATTCCCAATTAGGCTTCGCAATCCTGCAGACTGTACACATTCGTGGATGTGGGTCATTGCACTCTTGATCATCATCAAAGAGTTCTGGGATCATGCATGACAGCTAGGCTTGTGTCTGTACAAGCCTGACACATCACTTGGTTTATACAGGTGTTCACCTCAATTGCTGGAAGGGGGGCAACGCCCAACTTGTCTTTCATGCCTTACACACCAGCGTCAGACGAGTGCAGGTTTCCTATGCAGCCAGTTGCCTGTTGCTAAGATTGCTCAGATGCAGGGTTTCGATGTAGCATAGAGAGTCTCACAGGAGACTGGAGTAAGGTAGTGACCAATATCTGCCTGGGTCACTACTGTTCTCCAGTCTCCCGTGAGACTCTCTATGCTACATCAGAAACCTGCGTCTGAGCAGCTGATCTGATCTTGCGGCAGTTTGGCTGTGGGCAGCAGCATATACCTGCACAGGGACCAATTGCATGGGCCTTCTGCTGACCTCTTGTGGGCAGGGCAGGGCATCAGAGGTAAGCCTTGTGGTCTGGGATCCCAGACCACAAGGCTTACCTCTGATGCCCTGCCAGCCTAAATTACTCCACTGAGGGCTTTGCATGTCAACACCTATGCAATTCACAAAGACACCCCCATTGTGTCTTCGTGAATTGCATAGGTGTTGGCATGCAAAGGCACCCCCATTGTGGCAAAGAGCAGCAGCACCAGGGACACTGCTGACCTCGATCAAAGTAAGGGCTGATGTTGCACAGTGCAAGTGATATGACATCACTCAACTACTTGGCATGCTGTCTGTTAGTCACCACGTGGCTGCTATCTAGACCTGACTCAACCTGCCAGCTTATGCTGCAGTTCATTGCAGTTGAGTAGTACCCCTTGCTGCGTTAGCAATACTGGGCTCTTCTGTACAAGCCTGACGTAGCACTTGGTTTCTGCAGGTGTCCACCTCAATCTTCAAATTGCTGCCAGGTTGTGCGCTCAGATCCTTTCAGACTTGAGCCTGGACATCACCACCACAGCTTTGTGTACAGTAGAGCCTGGTAGCTGCAAGGTGAGTGGCCTTCCAAACCCATCTGTGGTCAAGCATCAGATCTTTTGGTATGAAATGATATGTTTTCAGCAGTGGGTATTTACTCTGCTTTAAGTGTCAACAAGCTGTACATCAACCGCCCAGTCTGTTGGCAGCTGCTTCTGCTGGCCATGCGCACATTGAGCACCAGGTCCTCGATATAATGCACTAATATGCTTTGCAGTTCTTGATCATCTTCAACATAGTTCGACCCACCACAAACAGACGAATTGTGTATTCAGCTTGACTTGTGCACTGCAGGCTCATCATCAGAAGTGCATGGGTTGATCTGCCACCTGCACTGTGGCATACCACGGGCAACTGATCCTCTCAATGGCAGCCATTTCACAGCATCCAATCTGCAGACAGCCCATCGTGGCTCTGATGTGATCCACCCTGGGCTTTCTGAAGACTGGATGCTGTGAAACAGCTGCCCAGTCATGACTTGTGGGCTGGCAGCGGCCTTGCTGCATCTGTGAGGAAAATTTTCATGTGAGTGGGACTTGCCTGCAGTACTGACTTAGGCTTTGCATCTCTGCAGACTGCAGTCGTTCATGGATGCGAGTGATGCCGAACGCCCTAGCCATCACCCCCATCCTAATATTGATTGGTTGGTTGATTTTTACCTGTGCCAGCCTTTGCTCTTGCATTAGCCAGGTAGGTATCAGGTATGCCTCACCCCGACTCAGAAGGCCATACAGCAGGCTTCTGTTTATCACCCAAGGGTGTGCAGTCGACGTGACAAGCACCGCGCAGCACATCAACCCAGGACGGACCTGTACCTACTTGAATCGCCGTCAATCCAAGACCGAGTTCTCAAAAACCTGGAATCAAACTGCCGACCGAAAGCCTCAGAGGTGAATCGCTGACACCATAGACTAGGTGGTCCCATGAGGGCTACAAAATTTGTAGTCCCCATGGGACCACCAGCTGGATGATGACGATGATGAACAGCACAGCCACCCACAAGGCCAGGTTGACATCTTTCACCAAGGGCGTATTTAATACGCCCTTGGTGAAAGATG
>JAABUP010010961.1_pt1 | contig 10490 bp, 6 predicted proteins | sample 5559201 | NCBI WGS metagenome assembly JAABUP01 (sample SAMN10711887, study PRJNA513373) | rock metagenome | isolation source: Antarctica rocks | place: Antarctica | reverse complement strand
CTGAATAAAACACATTATAAATACCTGACAGTGTGTTCAGACAAAATGAATGTGAGCTGATCTTCTTAACAATGATGTACTTAACATTCTTTGCATTAAATTTCTTGCACAGACAGTCTGTACATATGTTCTTAAGATTTAGTCAGATTTTATCTTCTTTCTTGAAGACATAAGACTGCTGTCTTTTCTGATTCACTGCTTCTTTCTGTATCTGCTGAGTGACAGTCATAGTCATCTGTGCTCACTCTGTGACTTCTTTCATCTTTTGTATGATTTGATCAGCTTTCTGTACTGAACTTTTCACAGATCATACAAGCTTCAACTTCTCAAGTAGTTGTAAAGACTTCATGTAATACTCATAAGACAAGAAGAAGAGACTCATCTCTGTTGAGACAAAGTCATGATTGTTTATGACTAACTCAGTCATGAGAAACAGGCTTGCTCAGTTGTTCTGACTATAATTGAAGAACATACAAATGTACAGCTCAACATTTTGATTCATCTGCTCAGTTGCTCTGTCAGTTTTTGAGTGATATGCTGTGAACACTCTTTGTACAATCTTTAAAGGTTAACAGACTCTCTTTCATAGGCTGCTCACAAACTGAGTGCCTCAATTCAAAACTATTGTGATGAAAAGCTCATGAGTCTGATAGAAATGTTGTATGAATGTCTGAGTCACTCATTCTGCAGTTGTATTCTTGCACAGTTTCAGTATTACCTTCTTGCTAAGACAATCTGTAATAATTAGAAGGTTCATACAACTCTCACTTGACAGTAGATTTACTACAAAGTTAATGAATATTTTCTGTCAAATCTGCTTCAGTACAGGTAAAGGCTTTAAGAAGCCTTGTCAGCAGTCTTTTTAGCTGTTGTTTATACAGCATTTGTCACAATTTCAACAGAATGTACAGACCTTCTGTAGCATTTCAGGTTAAAAGAACTGTTGTGATAAGAGAGCATCAGTTGCATTTCTCTTTGAGTGTTCAGTCATTGTTGAGTCATGTGTATACTGAATCAGTTTTGTATAAAGAGGTTCTGAGAACAACACTCAGTGTCTTTTGCAAAAGAGTAACTTTTCTTCATTGCTCAAGAAGCATTTCATTATGAATATTCTCACTTTTAAAACAGTAGAAAACAATCTCTGTTTCTCACAAAGTGTCTAACAAAGCTCATTGTACAACTCATCTTCTGCTTCAGCATTCACTCACATCTGTTTGAGATCTGTAATCTCACTGAACAAGTTCTGATCTCATACAAGCACAGAGACTGATATGTCTGCTACTGTCATTGAGATAGCCTGTATAGACTTGCTCATCATCTCAGAATGTATTATCTGTGTCATACAATGTTGTACTCTGTCATCTGAGAGATTCATTGACACATTCTGCTTTTATCTTAATAAAGCATCTGCTCTCTCATTCTGCTTGCTCAGCAAGTATAGTATGAAGAAGTTGTATTGCAACAGTATTAAAGACCATCTCATTTGCCGCTCTGTAAGCTTTTTAACTGTCATAAAGTATTTTAGATTTTTGTGATCTGTATGAATCTGAAAACTTGACACACTTCTCAATTCTGCATTTCACTCTTTCAAACATCATATGATGATCAGCATCTCTTTATCATAAATTTCATAATTGCACTCTGCAGATGTGTTCTTCTTTGAATAGTAGGCACAGAGTCTTTACACATTATTCACTAACTGCAACAGAGTTTTATCTATGCATCAATCTGAGAAATCTGTTTTCATCACTGTCATACATGTGTGATCAAATGAAACTAAAATTGACACTGAAATGAACATGGCCTTTAGCTTCATAAAACCTTAATTGACTTTCTCTGTTCACTTAAAAGATGTGTTCTTTTGTATGAGAGTCATCATTGACATAATCAGATTAGAAAAGTTCTTGATGAACTTTCAATAAAAGTTTGCAAAGTCTATGAAACTCTGTACACTCTTTACTGATTTAAAGGCTTGTCAGTTCATAATTGCCTTTATCTTTTGAGAATTCATTTGTATGCCCTTTTTCACTTTCAGAATAAACTCTAGATACTTGATTGACTTGACTTCAAACTCACATTTGTCAATGTCAATTTGTAGACTGACTTCTCAAAGTCATAGTAGTATCTTTTATACATGATTTTGGTGTTGATGCAGTGATTCATCAGTGAAAATAAGAATATCATTCACATAGGCTGAACAGAACTTATTCAGAAAGTTCTGCAAGGCTCAGTTGATATATCTTTGAAAGATGCTTGAGACATTGACTAGCTCAAAAGAAGTCATCATTCATTCATACAACCTGTATCTCATACAAAATGCTGTCTTTCATTTGTCTTCTGCAGCAATTCAAATCTTGTGAAATGTCACTATAACATTCAACTTAATGTATCATTGAGCTCATCTGATGTTTTGCAGAGTCTCATATATCAATGAAAGAAAGTAATGATTCTTTTAAGTGATTTGATTTAAGTCACAGTAGTTCACACAGAACTAAAGTTCACCTTCTGACTTTTGTATGAATAAAACAGACACTGCAGCAGATAAATTACTGACTCATATGAACTGCTTATTCAAAAGTTCTGTTAATGTCTTGTGCAACATTAGTAGCTTCTTTCTCATCATGTTGTATAGAGAATCTCAGAGTACTTTTGACTCTTTTTCATTCATCTCTTTTAGTTTGATTTGATAATCTGTGCCTTCTTCTCTTAAGGGCAGCAACTTCTCAGTCATCATACAATTGAACACATTTAAAAACTCATGATAATGATCAGAGAGTATAGTTCTCAGGTCAGTCTTCTTCTGTGAGGTTAAGGCTTTTTCAATATTGATTATGCTAATCAAAAACATCTCAATCTTCTTCTGTTTCTCTTCTTTCTTTTGTACAAGATTCATAAAGAACATAGCTGACATCATAACATAATTGAACTCACTCTTAGCAGAAGCTTCTTTGTTTCATATGATAGTTTCTGTGAATTCAATTGTAAGAGAGGCTTCATCTGCATTCAATATGACCTTGTTCTGCTTCATTCATGATAAACCTAGTATAAGATTGTAGAATGCTATCTTAAAGACAATATAAAAGAATGCTCTTGACTTTTGATGTCTGTTAATATCAATTTGTATGACAGCTACTTCATTTACTAATGAACTTGAAGGTTCATCAAACCTCATAATTGTACAAGGTCTTATCTTCATGCACTGTAGATTGTGATTTCTAGCAAAGTGAGAAGTAATTATTTTATAAAACAGACACTCTGTGTTGTACAAGGTATGTGCATATGACTTCTTATTGATTAATGTTGACATAGTAAAGAAAACACTGTTCATCTGTTTCTCAAACTTCTTTCAGCTTTTATCACAATTCATATGCTTTCAGCTGTGACTTTTGCTAAAAGCTACTCTTTTTTTGAGTTCTTCTCTTCTTCTGTTGTCTTCTTCACAGTTTCAGCAGCAGTAACATTGATGACACAAGATTGTACAGCAGGCAGAAGTTTGCAGTTCTTAATGAAGTAATTATTGTCTTCACAGTGCATGCATAGTCATTTCATACAACATTTCACCACTTTTTTCTTTGACACTCATTGTGCTCTGTGTCTCTCTTCAGTTTCTATAGCTGTGACAATGATGTGCTTAATGAGTTTTCAGTTCATGTTGTCTGTGTGAGACTGTTGTGTGATAATAGCTGTTGTCATACAACACTCTTGAGTAACAGCCTTCTGAATTGAGTTTAAATTGTAACTGACTCACTGCAGTAAAGTAATATACTCATTGTACAACACAAAGATTGATGTTGCAATCAGAACTTGTGTGAGCATTACATTTAAACTGTTACTGAGAAATGTCTTCTTAACAGCATCATCTCATTTTAAGCCTTCTGCTTTCAGCAATGTCTGTTTAAAGATGATCAGATGTCTCACAAATGACTTTTCTTTCTGTTTTAATGCTTTTAAGATACAAGTTGCTCTCTCTCTTGATTCTGAATTGTTGTACACATGTTGAAGCTGATTGATCAGCTTCTCAATGATTGTATGATTTAAAACTTTGTTTGACTTAATACAAGCTGCATGTCATGAGTTGAACCCATACTAAGGTCTTATGGTCTAGTTGCTTACTAAGACCCTAAGACTAAAGCACATTATCTTTTCGCTTCTGTACAAAGCTTTTCTTTTTCTCTTCATAGTATTCTTCTTGTATTTAGAAATTATCAATTGAGCGTCAGTCTCATTGCAAACCTGTGACATTAGAATACTATTCTCATTTAAACCTGGTCTACTCTAAAGGCCTTGCCGTACAATTGTTGAAATTAGTGCAGAATGAGCGCAGAAACCTTTATGACAAATGAAGTGAAGATTGTTGCTGAGGAGATTTCTTCTTGAGCGCAAATATTTATGACAGAACTACACAGCATAAAGAGTCATACAGAAGAGAACATGCAGAACATGAAGGCTTGTACAAATCTTCTTTACATCTTTGTGGTGAATTGAGACAACCTCATGTCAGCTACATCAGTAGATACAGTTATTTCAACATCAGCTGTTACAACATCACCTTCTTCTCAAGAATCAGTCAATTGTACAAAAAGTCTCACCTTAAAGCAGCTTGTTGCAGCAATAGGCATGAGTCAGCACTCAAAATGATGTCTTTTTGATTCACTCAGATTTGAAGAAAAGAGAGTGAAATTCAGACCTTGACTACAACAAATTGTTGCTAAATTGAATGTGAACATGTCAGACAACAATGCCAGTGTGCAGTTCTGATACTTACACAGTTGGCTTGAAGGGTTGGCTTTAAGCCAGGTCACACCTTGAATTGTGGCTCATATTAAGTCAAATGAAGTTTTAAACCGTATGACCATTGAGAAGCTGATCAATCAGCTTCAACATGTGTACAATGACTCAGAATTGAAGAAAAGAGCGACTCATACCTTAAAAACTCTAAAACAGATGAGAAAATCATTTGCTAGACATCTGACCACCTTCAAACAAACGCTGTTGAAAGCAGAAGGCTTGAAATGAGATGATGCTGTCAAGAAAACATTTCTTAGTAACAGTCTTGACATAACACTTATGTGAGCTCTGGTTGTCACCTCAATCTCTGTGTTGTACAATGAGTACATTATCTTGCTTCAGTGGGTCAGTCACAACTTAAACTCAATTCAGAAGACTGTTACTCAAGAGCGTTGTATGACAACTATCATTATCACACAACAGTCTCACATGAACAACATGAACTGAGAACCCACTGAGCACATCATTGTCACAGTTACAGAAACTGAAGAGAGGTGCAGAGCACAATGAGTGTCAGAGAAGAAAGTGGCGGAACGTCATACAAAACAACTATGCATGCACTGCAAAGACAATGGCCACTTCATTAAGAACTGCAAACTTCTGCCTGCTGTACAACCTTGTGTCATCAATGTTGCTGCTGCTGAGACTGTAAAGAAGACAACAGAAGAAGAGAAGAACTCAAAAAAAGAGTAGCTTTTAGCAGAAGTCGCAGCTGAGAGTGTACAAAGTGTGATAAAAGCTGAAAGAAGTTTGAAAAACAGATGAACAGTGCCCTCTTCACTATGTCAATGTTAGTCAATAAGAAGTTATATGCACATACCTTGTACAACACAGAGTGTCTGTTCTATGAAATAATCACTTCTTGCTTTGCTAGAAATCACAATCTACAGCGCATGAAGATAAGACCTCATATGATTATGAGGTTTGATGAACCTTCAGGTTCATCAGTAAATGAAGTAGCTATTGTACAAATTGATATCAATGAACATCAGAAGTCAAGGGCATTCTTTTATATTGTTCCTAAGATAGCGTCCTACAACCTTATACTAGGTTTATCATGAATGAAGCAGAACAAGGTCATATTGAATGCAGGTGAAGTCTTTCTTACAATTGAATTCACAGAAACTATTGTACAGAACAGAGAAGCTTCTGTTAAGAGTGAGTTCAATCATGTTATGATGTCAGCTATGTCCTTTATGAATCTCATACAAAAGAAAGAAGAGAAACAGAAGAAGATTGAGGTGTTCTCGGCCAGCATGGCTGATATTGAAAAACCCTTAACCTCACAGAAGAAGACTGACTCAAGGACTATACTCTCTGATCATTATCATGAGTTTTTAGATGTGTTCAATCATACAATGACTGAGAAGTTGCCACCTTTAAGGAAAGAAGACACAGACCATCAAATTGAACTAAAAGAGGTGAATGAAAAAGAGTCAAAAGTACCCTGAGGTCCTCTATACAACATGATGAGAGAGGAGCTACTAGTGTTGCGCAAGACATTAACAGAACTTTTGAATAAGCAGTTCATACAAGTCAGTAACTCATCTGCTGCAGTGTCTGTTTTATTTGTATGAAAGTTGAGAGGTGAACTTCAGTTCTGTGTGAACTACTGTGACTTGAACTGAATCACTCAGAAGAATCATTACCCTCTTTCATTAATATATGAGACTCTGCAGAACATCGGACAAGCTCAATGATACATCAAGTTGAATGTCATAGTGGCATTTCACAAGATTTGAATTGCTGCAGAAGATGAATGAAAGACGGCATTTTGTATGAGGTACAGGTTGTATGAATGAATGATAACTTCTTTTGAGCTAGTCAATGTCTCAAGCACCTTTCAAAGATATATTAACTGAGTCTTGCAGAACTTTCTGAATGAGTTCTGTTCAGCCTATGTGAATGATATTCTTATTTTCACTGATGAATTGTTGCATCAACACCGAAATCATGTACAAAAGGTTCTACTACAACTTTGAGAAGCTGACTTACAAATTGACATTGACAAATGTGAGTTTGAAGTCAAGTCAATCAAGTACCTAAAGTTCATTCTGAAAGTGAGAAAGAGTGTACAAATGAATCCTCAAAAGATGAAGACAATCATGAACTGACAAGCCTCTAAATCAGTAAAGAGTGTACAAAGTTTCATAGGCTTTGCAAACTTCTATTGAAAGTTCATCAAGAACTTTTCTAATCTGATTATGTCAATGATGGCTCTTGTACAAAAGAACACATCTTTTAAGTGAATTGAGAAAGCTGATCAAGGTTTCAAGAAGCTAAAGACTATGTTCATTTCAGTGCCAATTCTAGTCCTGTTTGATCATACATGTACAACTGTGATGAAAACAGATTTCTCAGATTGATGCATAGGTGAAACCCTGTTGCAGTTAATGAACAATATGTGAAGACCCTGTGCCTACTATTCAAAGAAGAACGCATCTGCAGAGTGCAATTATGAGATTTATGATAAAGAGATGCTGGTCATCATACAATGCTTGAAAGAGTGAGATGCAGAATTGAGAAGTGTGTCAAGTTTTCAGATTTGTACAAATCACAAAAATCTGAAATACTTTATAACAGTCAGAAAGCTTACAGAGCGACAAATGAGGTGGTCTTTAATTCTGTTGCAATACAACTTCTTCATACTATACTTGCTGAGCAAGCAGAATGAGAGAGCAGATGCTCTATTGAGACAGAAGCAGAATGTGTCAATGAATCTCTCAGATAACAGAGTACAACATTGTATGACGCAGATAAAACATTTTAAGATGATAAGCAAGCCTATACAGGCTGCCTCAATGGCAGTAGCAGACATATCAGTCTCTGTGCTTGTATGAGATCAGAACTTGTTCAGTGAGGCCACAAACCTTGAACAGATGTGGGTGAATGCTGAAGCAAAAGATGAGTTGTATGATGAGCTTTGTCAGACAATTTGTGAGAAACAAAGATCATTTTCTACTGTTCTAGAAGTGAGGGTATTCATAACAAAATGCTCCTTGAGTGATGAAGAAAAGCTACTCTTTCACAGAAGGTACTGAGTGCTGTCATCAGAATTTCTTTGTACAGAACTGGTTCAGTATACACATGACTCAACAATGACTGAACACTCAGAAAGAGATGTAACTGATGCTCTGTTATCATGACAGTTCTTTTGACCTGAGATGCTAGAGAATGTCTGCACATTCTGTCAAAATTGCGACAAATGCTGTATGAACAACAGCTGAAAAGATCGTCAACAAGGCTTCTTGAAGCCTTTACCTGTATCAGAGCGGATTTGACAAAAGATATTCATCAACTTTGTAGTAGATCTATTGTCAAGTGAGAGTTGTATGAACCTTCTGATAATTACAAATCATCTTAACAAAAAGGTGATACTTGAATTGTGCAAGAATATGACTGCAGAATGAGTGACTCAGACATTCATACAACATTTCTATCAAGCTTATGAGCTTTTTATCACAATAGTCTCAAATTGAGGCACTCAGTTTGTGAGCAGCCTATGAAAAAGAGTCTGTCAACTTTTGAAGATTGTACAAAGAGTGTTCACAGCATATCACCTGAAAACTGACAGAGCAACTGAGCAGATGAACCAGAATGTTGAGCTGTACATTTGTACGTTCTCAAATTATAGTCAGAACAACTGAGCAAGTCTGCTTCTCATGACTGAGCTAGTCATAAACAATCATGACTTTGTCTCAATGAGAGTGAGCCTTTTCTTTCTGTCTCATGAGTATTACATGAAGCCTTTACAACTACTTGAGAAGTTGAAGCCTGTACAGTCTGCAAAAAGTTCAGTACAGAAAGCTGATCAGATTGTACAAAAGATGAAAGAAGCCACAGAGTGAGCACAGATGACTATGACTGTAGCTCAACAGGTACAGAAAGAAACAGTGAATTAGAAGAGACAGCAGTCATACAACTTCAAGAAAGAAGACAAGGTCTGACTAAACCTTAAGAACATATGTACAGATTGTCTGTGCAAGAAGTTTGATGCAAAGAATGTCAAGTACATCATTGTTAAGAAGATCAGCTCACATTCTTTCTGTCTAAACACACTGTTGAGTATTCATAATGTGTTTCACTCAGTCATGCTTCAATCAGCAGCCATGAACGCTCTTTCTTCTCAGCATATGACAGACTCACAACTCTTGCCACAAATTGTAAGTGATGAAGAAGAGTTTGAGATAAAGGAGATTCTGAAGAAGAGGTTTGTATGATGTAAAAAAGAATTCAAGAAGAAGTACTTGATGAAATGAGTCAATTATACTCAATTCACATGAGAACCGGCATTCACTCTGAAAGACACAGTGGTGTTGAACCAATGAAAGTTAATGCAACCTGAGGTAGGTAAATCTTAATCATACAAAAGAAGATTGAGATGCTTCATGAGTTCAGGGAATTGTACAGAGTTCAAAATTTAGTGTTAAATTTATTTGATTTATTACTATGCTAATTACTAATGATGCCTTCTTGATTTTGCTGAAGCTACTTGTTCTGAGCATCACAAAGAGATGAGGCACACTGCTCAGGTGTCACACACAGCTCATATGACTAGGCTCTATAAGTGTCACACACAGCCTGTATGACTAGACAAGCACAGTGCAATGAAGAAAGAACAGTTGTACATATCTAAAAGGCAACATAGATGACAACTGCCCTCACTGACGGCAGTGTTGATGTGATCCTTCTCAGTTGAGCAGCAGGCTCATCCTCATTGACATTATCATTGTTGTTCTTATTGTTTGAGATGACAATGAGAACATCATTGTTGCATACAGAACAGTGACGTGCGTGGTCACGTCACTTGCAGTTACTGCAACACTCATCAAAATGTTCTGATGTATGACGACATTTCAAAAAGAGCATCATACCACATGCCTGACAGTTGGCACAACTGACAGAAACCAACACACTCTGACTCTGAATCAGAATCACATTGATGTACAACAGCTGATGAATTCTCATCTGATTTGATGTGATGTGTAGTCATACAAACAGGACATTCACACTGAGCAGTGTGAGAATGGCTCTTGTCTGAGAAAAGTGAGTGTACTGAGCAAGCTGCTGCTGATCAACAAAGAGAACTGAATCAACATCAACAGACACAAGAACAAGAACAGCAACATACACATTGTAAAGAATGAGGGCCCTGTGAGCTGTCAGCTCTGAGACACATACTCATACAACACTTACATTGTTGTTGTTGTTGTTGATGTTGTTGCTGCTGAGCTTGTTGTATGAGAGTCAGTGCTGACATATTCAATCAAGAAAGATTTCATGTACAAAAGTTATGAGTGAAGAAGTTGAAGAAGAAAGAAAAAAAGAAGTTGTATGTGAGGTGAAGGGGTTTATAACTCACTTCACTGATGAGTAAGCTCAAGTGAATTGTTGAATGAAATCATGCAAGCAATGAAAAAATTTTCATCTGCAAACCTTATTCATACAAAGCAAGCAAAACACGTGTCAACAGACATTGACAACTGTGCAACAACCTTTTCAAAGCTTAAAGCACAACCTTGAAGAAAAAGAAAGAGGTGATGTCATAAGTTGAACCCATACTAAGGTCTTATGGTCTAGTTGCTTACTAAGACCCTAAGACTAAAGCACATTATCTTTTTGCTTCTGTACAAAGCTCTTCTTTTTCTCTTCATAGTATTCTTCTTGTATTTAGAAATTATCAATTGAGCGTCAGTCTCATT
>JAABUP010010960.1_pt1 | contig 10491 bp, 9 predicted proteins | sample 5559201 | NCBI WGS metagenome assembly JAABUP01 (sample SAMN10711887, study PRJNA513373) | rock metagenome | isolation source: Antarctica rocks | place: Antarctica | reverse complement strand
CGTCCTGCGGTACATCGTCCGGCAAGCCATCGAACAGCACCTGGACCCTGGCTCGCTCGCGCTCACCCGGACGGTCGAGGCGCAGGAACGTGACGGCCTAGAAGCGCTGGCCGGCAGGTGGTTGGGATGACCGGACCCGCAGTGAACGCTCCGATGCTCCCCCCGCCGATCGGCTGCCTTGAGGCCGAACGCGCGTTCCTGGGCTGCCTGCTCGGGCTGCAGTCGCGGTCCGTCATCGCGCCCTACCTGGCGCAGGTCGAGGCCCGGGACTTCACCGACCCTCGCAACGCCGCCACCCTCGCGGTCATCCGCACCGTGGTCGAGCAGCCGCCGCACCTGGCGGACCCGGTGCTCGTCGTCGGCGAGTTGCGCCGCACCGGGCTCGAGAAGTGCTTCACCGCCGACCGTGCCGCCGCGGTCTACCTCGCCGATCTGCTCGAAGCACCGGGCAGCCTGGGCAGCGTCGGCGCGTACCTGCGGATCCTGTTGGAGCACCGGGCCCGGCGGGAGGTCGAGACCTACGGCGTACGACTGCAGCAGCTCGCCGGAACCAGCGACCTGGCCGGGTTGCTGGAGCACCTAGCGGAAGCGCACGCCGCCACCGTGCGGGCCTGCGCACGTCTAGCTGGCGACGACGGACCCGCGATCGTGCAGGCGGCCGCGTGAGCCTCTTCGCCCCGTCTTCCGAGCCCGACGTCGGGCACGACGGCCTCACCGACGGCGAGCACCTGGCGATGCTGGTCAACAGCGAGCGGATCTTGACAGAGAAACCCCAGGCCACAACTTGGCGCCCAGTGGACCTCACGGCCTTCCTGGACGGCACACACACCCCGCCGCTCGCCGACCTGTTGCGCCGCAGCGACGGGGCCGGCCTCGCCTACCTAGGTCGGGTCCACTGGCTGTCCGGGGAGCCCGGGGCGCTCAAGAGCTGGCTCGCGCTGCACGCCTGCGCCGAGGCCATGCACACGGACAACCCCGTCGTCTTCATCGACTTCGAGGACGGCGCCGCGGGCATCGTCGCCCGCCTGCTGGCCCTCGGCGTCACGGCCTCGACCATTCGCACCCACCTGACCTACCTCTCACCTGACGGGGCGCTGAGCTACGCCGCCCGCGACGAGCTGGCGGGCGTTGTCGGCGGCGCGCAGCTCGTCGTCATCGACGCCTGCACCGAGGCACTGTCCGTGCAGGGCCTGTCCAGCAAGGACGACACCGACATCGCCTCATGGCTGGCCCTGCTGCCTCGGTGGGCCGCCAAGCTCGGGCCCGCCGTGCTCGTGCTCGACCACGTCATCAAAGACCCCGAGACGCGGGGCAAGTGGGCCACCGGCAGTCAGCACAAGCTCGCCGGCCTCGACGGCGTCGCCTACACCCTGGAGAACGTCGCGCCCGGCGGCGTCGGCATGACCGGGCGCAGCAGGCTCTACCTCGCCAAGGACCGGCACGGCCGAGTCGAACCTCACGCCGTCCCCAGCACCGCCGGGAAACGCTGGCTCGCGGACTTCGTGGTGGACAGCACCGGCCCGTTCACCGAGGCCGTCCTGCACCCGCCGGCTGTCCAGGGAGGGCCGTTTCGGCCGACCACACTCATGGCCAAGGTCAGTGACGCGTTGGAGCGGGCCGGCAAGCCACTGTCCGGCCGGGAGATCGACGCCCGCGTGCAAGGCAAGGCCGGTGTCATCCGAAGCGCCGTTGCGGCACTGGAGGACGAGGGCTGCATCGAGGTCAAGCCGGGGCCCAACCGATCCCAGCTCCACCACCTCACCAGGCCCTACCCGTCACGTGAGCAGACCCCGTGATCAGCCGGTGCGTCCGTGCGTCCCGGTGCGTCCCCGGTGCGTCCCGGACACACCCCGGTGTGTGCGTCCCCGTCCTACATAGGGGACGCACACCGGACACACGCCCACACAGGTGCAGTGCGTCCCGGGACGCACCGAAACCCCAGCGGCCACGACATCCGATGCCGCCGGGGTCCGGCTGGACATTGGCCGCCACCTCATGACGGGGGAGCCGGCACCAGACCTGCGACCGGCCGGCGCATATCTGCACAGTGGTCCGTGCGTCGTCGTTCCGCCCGCCGTGGCGGCATGGCTCCTCAGCGCCACCGACCTCGCGACGCTGCGGGTCGCGCACCGCGGCGAAGACCCCCAGCGGGACGCCGTCCTCATCGCCCTCACGCACTGCGCAAACCTCTGGCGCACCTCCACTACTTCCGCCGCTACTTCCGTCTGCGGAAGCGCGCTCGCCACTGAGGCGGAAGCGGTTGCACCATCGGAGTACATGAACACCAGCCGCGCAGCAGACGAACTCGGAATCACCACCCGTGGCGTCCGCCTAGCCCTTGAGCAGGGCCGCATCCCAGCGACCCGGGTTGACGGCCGGTGGCAGCTCCACCCGGCCGACGTGGCTGCCTACCGCCGCACTCGAATGGGGATCTGACAATGGGTGCCCTGGAGATGGCTTTCAACATCATTGCGCGGGACGGCGCCTCCCCGGCGTTCCTGAAGGTCAGTGAGAGCGCTAAGGCGTTGCAGCGGACGGTGCAGGAGGCCGACGCGAAGATGGGCGCGTCGACCAAGGCCGCGACGGCTGAGATGAGCGCGGCGCTGGCTGGGTTGGACCGGGCGCACCAGTCATACGCGGTGCAGTACGACCGGGCCAACGCGACGATCATCGCCTCCGATGACAGCGTGCTCGTGATGCAGCGCAAGATGGCCGCGTCAACGGGAGCATTGCTCGCGGAGCAGAAGAAGGCCGCTGCCGCGAACCTCCAGATGGATGGAGCGATGGCGAAGGCACAGACCGACTTGGCGGCAAAGCAGGTCGCGAGTTCAGCGGCACGCGGCAAGGCGTTCAAGGATCTCGGGAAAGTATCGGCGCTGATTCTTGTTGGCATCGCGGCCGAGTCCATCAAGATGGCCGGGGACTTCCAGCAGCAGACCAACATCCTTGTGACGTCTGCGGGCGAGTCCGCTGGCGCCTTGAAGATGGTCCGGGCTGGGATTCTGTCGATCGCGTCCGAGACGGGCACGAAGTGGCAGGACTTGACCGACGGCATGTACCGGATCGAGAAGGCCGGGTTTACCGCCGCGAAGGGTGGTTTGGAGATTCTGCGGGCCGCCGCGCAGGGTGCTCGGGAGGAAGGCACAAGCCTGGAAGTCGTCACCGGGTCGCTGACGAGCGCTCTGCTCGACTACCACCTCCCTGCCTCGGCCGCGGTGATGGTCACGAACGAGATGAAGACCGCTGCGGGTGAGGCGAAGGCGACGTTCGGGGAGTTCGACAAGGGACTCGGTACGATCCTGTATCAGGCATCGAGCTTGCACATCAGCTTCGCGGATATCTCCGGCACCCTTGCGGAGATGACGCAGCACGGCTTGTCGGCCGAGAGGTCTAGCGACCAGCTGTCGAACGCGATGCGGAACCTCTCAAAGTCGAACGGCCCGGCGCAGAAGATGATGGCCCAGATGGGCATTGACAGCATGGACGTCGCCAGCAAACTCGGCGACGGACCTGGCGGGCGCGGCTTGGCAGGAACGATGCAGTACCTGTCCGATGTCGTCCTGAAACACATGGGGCCGGCGGGCACCGTTCTGCTGACCACGATGAACTCCTCGAAGATCGCGGCGCACGACGCCGACGTGATGTTCAACGCCTTGCCACCGGCGGCGCAGAAGGTGGCGCAGGCGTATAAGGACGGGCACCTGTCGTCCAAGGAGTGGATCCTTTCGACGGGGCATCTGGACGCGGCGCAGGCATCGTTGGCTCGGCAGTGGGCGATAGGCGAGAACAGGTCCAAGGGTTTCCAGCAGACGCTGAGGTCCGGGCTGAGCCAGAGCCAGACGTACAACGCAGCGATGCAGACGATGACCGGTGGCGCCAACGGTCTCAGCGTCGCGCTGAACACCACGGGGCAGAACGCGGCGGACACCAACGAGCGGATCGACAGGGTAGCCAAGAGTGCAGTCGGCGCCGGCAAAGACGTGGCCGGGTGGGCCTCGACGCTGGGCCTGTCCAACGTGCAGGCCGACCGGCTCACGCAGGCCGCCCACGGCCTGATGATCGGCCTCGGTACGGACTTGCTTCCGGTCGTGACGAAGGTGTTCAGCGTCCTCGCGGACCACCCCAACGTCCTGAAAGCACTGATCTACGGCATCGGCACGTTGCTGGTCGCCGCAACCGCCGCATGGACAGCGGCGCTAGTTGCGAACCCTGTCGGTCTGTTCGTCCTCGCGCTCGGTGCGCTCGTCGGCGCGGTCATCTACTCCTGGACCCACTTCCAGACCTTCCGCGACATCGTGATCAGCGTCTTCACAACTGTCACGAGCATTCAGGCCGCAGCAATCATCGGGCTGATACGCGGGTTCAAGTGGTTCGGTGACACGGTGTTCACTGTCGCGGACAATGTTGGCAAGTACCTGCTCGCTATGGCGATGATCAGCGACAAGATCTTCGGTACGCACCTGGCCGGGTCAGTCCAGGCCGGCTTGCGGAACATCGAGAGTTTCCGGGGCGGCTTCGACGGGGCGATGACCGACGCGATCACGGGCGTCGAGAACATGCGGGACAAGGTCAACGCGACGCTGCACAGCCTTGACGGCAAGGCCATCAAGTTCAGTGTCACGGCCGAAGGTGTGGTGACCGCAGCCGCGTTCGCGGCCGGTGGTGGTGTGGCGAAGCTCGGTGCCGCTGCCCGGTTCGGTTTCGCCGACGGCGGTGTCCTGCCGTCCTCAGCGATGATCCAGCCGGCGACGGCCGGCCGTGGTCTGGTGCAGTGGGCTGAGCCGTCCACCCACGGTGAGGCGTTCATCCCGCTCAGCCCGAGCAAGCGCGGCCGGTCGGTGGACATCTGGCAGCAGACCGGGAAGATGCTCGGTCAGTTCGCTGACGGCGGGTTCACCGACAGTGCCTCGGGGCCGATCAAGACTGGGTTGCAGAACTTCGCCCGTGAGGTCGAGGCGACGGTCGCCCAGGCAGCCCAGGCCGCCGCGAAGTCGGCCGCCATGTCGGCGGCTGCTGCTGCCAGTAGCGCGCCTGGTGGGAAGTACACGGGCGCGGTGCCCACCGGCTCATCGATTACTCGCTGGGCGCCGCTGGTCTTGGCGGTCCTGGGTGAGCTCGGGCTGTCCGGTGGGCTCGTCGGCAAGGTGCTGACCCAGATCGGCACCGAGTCCGGTGGTGACCCGAACGCCACGCAGGGGAACATCGGTGACGTCAACAACGCCAGCGGTGACCTTGCCCGCGGCCTGCTTCAGGTCATCGGCACCACGTTCCGGGCGAACGCCGGGCCCTACCTGAGCCTCGGTCAGTACAACCCGCACGCCAGCCTCTACGCCGGCCTGAACTACGACTCGCACAAGTTCGGCGGCAACCCCAACCTGAGCGACATCGGCCAGGGCCACGGCTACGCACTCGGCGGGATGCCGCCGATCGGTGTGCCGTACAAGGTGGGTGAGAACGGTGCCGAGACACGGATCGACTTCCGGCCCGGCCGGATCCTGTCCCACGCCGACAGCGTGAAGGCGATCAGCGGCCGAAACGCGCCACTCGTCGGGGAGGTTCACATCCACGACAACGTCGGCCTGGAACTGCTGTTGCAGCAGGCGCAGTTCCGCGAAAGCGCGGGGCACTTCGGGTGAGCACCCTCCTGTGTCATTCGCCGCAGCCGACCTCGACTACGCCGCCGACGTGCGGCCTGAACCCCAAGGACCCACGATGAGCACACGACACATCGATGCAGCCGACGCGCTCCGCGAATCCCACGAGGCCGCAGCCGGCCGGATCCGCGCCCGCCCCGAACTATCCGACCGCGGCCGCCAGATGTTGCTGGCGCGCAACTACCTCGCCGCCAAGAGCCGGATGAGTGACCTGGAACAGACCGCCCACGCCGATGACACCGTCCTGCGCAACCAGACCGAGAGGTCGGTGTTCGGAACGAGCGGACTCCCCGGCGATGCGGCAACGCTCGCGGTCAGCTACCGCGACGCGCAGGACCGGGCAGCAACGCTGATCTCACCCGCCGACGCCGCCGCCCTGCTGGCCCGCGCCACCCGGTCGAACGACGAACCACTCGCAAGGGCCGTTGCCGCCCACAGCCACGACCAGGCCAGCACCGCCTTCGGCGGATTTGCCTCGGGCTGGTCCGACGTCGTCGACACCTACACCGCCAGCCGACCAGAGGCAGCCCGCTCCGTCAACACACTGCGCTCACTTGCCGGCGCCACGACCGTGAGAGGCATGTTCGCGCATGTGCTTCCGGTCCCCAGCGAGCTGAGCCGAGTCCCTGCCAGCCAACTCCAGGGCCTCGCTGACGCTGCCCCGTGACCGGCACCCCGGGCGCTCGCCCACCCCCACACCCAGACCACCCGCGGGCGGGCCAGCCGCTCGCCCAGGTGCCGCCACAGTGCCCAGCCAGCACGACCCCGGGGACATACCCCGAAGCCACGTCGGAATATGACCCCGGAGTCCGCAATATGCACACACCGAAGATCACAGGAACGGCGGTGACACCGTGACCCGTGGCTGTGAGCGGTGCTCGGGACCGCTCCGTTCGGCCCGTCCGGCGGCTCGTTTCTGCTCGGCGGTGTGCCGCAAGGCGGCTTGGAGGGCACGGCAGGACTTGCCAACGCCGTCCGGGGGCGTCCCGGTGCCGTCCGGGGACGCGTCGGGGACGGCTTCCGTGTTCGGGACGACCGTGGAGGCGGTTGAGGCTGAGCTGGAGGCCGCTGGGAGGGCTGGTTCCTACCTCGGGCGGGCTGCCCTGGCCCTCGCGCTGCGGGTCGATACCAGCACGGCGGTAATGGGGTTCGCTGCGCTGGTGAAGGAGCTGCGGGCGACGATGGATGCCGCGACCGGGGACGTCACCGCCGCTGGCGACCCGGTCGATGAGTTGCGGGCACGCCGTGACCGGATTCTGCGGGCCGGTGGGGCGTGACCGTCCCGGGAGTGGAGGTCGTGCCGGCGTTCCGGTCGGTGCCGCCCTATCACCGAACGCTCGGGCCGCTCGTGGCCGACGTCGCCGAGGCCGCGGGGTACGGGCCGGACCTGGAGCAACGCGCCCTACTAGACGTGATCTTCGGGTTGCGCCCGGACAACCGGGTGACGGCGTTCGAGGTCGCGATCATCGTGGCACGGCAGAATGTGAAAACATCGACACTGAAGATGTGCACGTTGGGGTGGCTGTTTGTCGCCGATCAACGCTTGATTGTGTGGTCCGCACATGAGTTTGCGACCGCGACGGAGGCGCACCGCGACCTCGCCGAGCTGATCGAGAACACCCCGACCCTGCGACGCAGGTTGAAGCCGAACGGGGTGCGCTTCGGGTCGGCGGACAAGAGCATTGAGCTGGCATCGGGGGCCAGGGTCGTGTTCAAGGCCCGGACCGCGACCGGCGGACGTGGCCTGTCCGGGGACAAGGTGGTCCTGGATGAGGCGTTCGCGCTGCAGCCGGCCCACCTCGGGGCGTTGATGCCGACCCTGTCAGCCCGCCCGGATCCCCAGCTGGTCTACGCGTCGTCCGCGGGTCAGGAGCAGTCCGGGGTGCTGCGGGCCATCCGCGATCGTGGCCGCGCCGGCACCGACCCGTCCCTCGGGTACATCGAGTGGACCGACGACCTCGGGGGTGAGTGCTTGCAGCCCGCCTGCGACCACGCGGTTGGCCGTGCCGGGTGCCGGCTCGATGACGAGGCCCGTTGGGTGAGGGCGAACCCGACGCTGGGGCGCCGGATCACCCTTGACTACGTGCGGGCTGAACGCCGGGGGATGCCACCCGAGGAGTTCGCCCGGGAGCGGCTCGGCTGGTGGGACGAGAGCGACTCCCTGGACGGCGGTGCGTTCCCGGCCGAGGCGTGGGAGGCGTGCCGCACGAGCGAGCTGGCGTTGGGTGCTCCGCTGAGCTTCGCGGTGGAGGTCGCTGAGGACCGTTCGTGGTCGTGTGTCGCCGCGGCCGGTAAGGGCGTCGGCGGGTTGCACGTCGAGGTCGGTGAGTACGCCGAGGGCGTGTCCTGGGTTGTCGACCGGGTGGTCGAGCTGACTCGCCGCAACCGGCGGTCCCGGGTCGTGGTGCAGCGCTCGTCGGCGGCCGGCTCGCTGCTACCGGGGATGCGTGACCGGGGCGTGGTCGTGCTCGAGGCGGCCTCGGCGGACTACGCGGCGGCGTGCGGCGGACTGCACGACCTGGTTACCGCCGGCGGTCTGCGGCACTCCGGACAGCCCGAGCTGGACGTTGCGGTGCGGCACGCCCGCACGAAACCGGCCGGGGAGGCGTGGGTGTGGAACCGGCGAACCCCCACTGTCGATATCAGCCCGTTGGTCGCGGTGACGCTCGCGGCGTGGGGCGCGGAGCAGAAGCCGAGGCCCGGCCGGTTCGTCAGCTTCTGACTAGACCGTTGGAGGAGTCGGACGGCCAGCCGCTGCCCAGATCTTCGTGACCGCTTCGTTCCAGTACTGCATCCCCTGCTGGTACTGGGTCTGAAAGTCGGCCAAGTCGGAGGGCTTAGAGCTGTCGATGTAGGACCGGAGCTTGCTCATAGCGTCGCTGAGTTGGCTCGCCGAGTACCACGCTTCCTCCCGCTGGGACTTCAACGGGTCATCTATCTCGCCATTCAGGTTCAGCTCGGCGTCGTGCAGGAAGTCGTGCGACTGCTGCACCAGGCCGGACAGGGCCGCTTGGGAAGCAGGGTCGGTGCTGCCCTGTTCGATGAGCTTGATCCCGGCCTGCACAGACTGGACGGCCACCTGGACGCTGTGCGTGTCGCGGTTCGTCTTATCGATCCACGCGCTCGCACCCGTCGCGTCCGGGTTCCCTGTGGAAGGCTGTGCGGCGGCCGGATCGGCAGGAGCGGTCGTCGTCAGCGGGTCCGTCGCCGTCGTGCTCGTGCTCGTGTTGCCGCCACTTGCCGCGGTGATGATGCCGATGAAAAGGATCACCCCCAATGCGAGGGCGATACGCAGCTCTTTCTTGCTCTTCTTGGGGGGCATTCCGTAGATCGGTGCGCTGCCACCAGGCCCGTAGAACTGCCAGCCCTTCGGCGGGTTGCCCCACTTCGGGTCCGGCTTCCAACCCGGTGGCGGCGTCCAGTCCGCCGACGGGGGGGCCGGCCAGTTCGTAGGGCCGTTCCAACGTCCCGTTGGCTCGCTCATGCCCGGACCGTATCGCCTGCCGTGCCCGTTTCGCGGACTAAACGCCCGAACTGCGTCCGCAGTCCCAGCGTCCCGCATCGCCGCACCCAGCCGCACAATCCCCCACCGACCTACGCGCAGCGAGTCGCGCTCGTCTCGTCGTACCCGCAGCGCATGCTGGCGTGGTGACGACGATCAACTGGCAGGGCGAGGCGGCGTGCCGCGACGCCGACCCAGAATCGTTCATCGGCGAGCAGGTCCCGAACGAGGTGCTGCACGCCGCCCAGCGGGTCTGCGCCCGCTGCCCGGTCCAGGTCGAGTGCTCGGCCTACGCCCGCGAGATCGAGGCGGTCTGGGGATGCTGGGCCGGTGTATGGCGTACCCCGCGCACCCCGGCCGAGGAACGGCGAGCGGCTGCCGCCTGAGGTGGTGCTAGCCGTCTGCCCGCCTCGGCTCACTCTCAAGATCGGCGAGTAGCGACCTCGTGATCGAGTGGACCGCTGCGAGCTGACCATCCGCCGGGTTCCGCGCCATGGGCAACCCAATCGTCTGCCCGTCCCTGTAGGTCAGCTTCAGGACAGTCCCCAACGGCCATGTCTCGTCGTCGCTGCCCTGCCAGTGGACGTTCGGGTCCCGACCGTCCTCGCCGCCCTCTAGCGAGATCAGACAGAGATCACTGCGGCGCCAGGTCGTCACCTTCACCACTGACCGATCGTGCGGGTCGGTGCGGTCAACCGTCGCGCCCTCGAAGGAGGCGAGCAGCACCCTCAACTCGGAGACAATGAAGATTCTGCCCGTCGCGTTACCCGTCTGCGACTGAACGTCTACGTCCACGAGGATCGCAGAACTTGGGAGGAGTGCCGCGATCCGGGCTAGGACCTGCCTAGTCGGGCTCCAGCCGCCGATGTTGGCACGGACTACCTGGTTTCTGAGTTCCTTTAGGTCAGTCACTGGGTCAGCCTGTCGCTTGCGCGCCGTCGAGCACAAGGGAGGTGTCGCCCCGGGCCCGGCTAGTCGGCCACCGCACGAAGCGGGACCGCAGAGGGGGATACCGGGGACGGCGAGGCCTGCGCCTACCCCGTTCCACCGCCTCGACGGCCGCTGCGTGGCTGTAGCTGACGTACCCCGCGGTCGTCGCCGGGGACTGGTGGCCCATGACCTCCCCCGTCAACCGCAAGTCCTGGCTCGCCGCGTACAGGCTTGAGCCGAAGTAGTGCCGCAGGCTGTGCAACGGTTCCGGGATCCCCAGGCCGTGCAGGTACTGCCCGCAGAGCCGCGACACGCGTGCGGGTGTGTTCGGGCCGTCCAGACCGTCGAGCCTGGGGAACACGTAGCCGCGTTGCGGCAGACCGTGGGCGCGTAGCTCCATCACGA
>JAABUP010010959.1_pt1 | contig 10492 bp, 12 predicted proteins | sample 5559201 | NCBI WGS metagenome assembly JAABUP01 (sample SAMN10711887, study PRJNA513373) | rock metagenome | isolation source: Antarctica rocks | place: Antarctica | reverse complement strand
TTGGCCTGACTGCTGGAATACTCCACCAGCACTGCCCTGTTGCCTGCTCCTGGCCTGCCAATGCGTGTGACAGCTGTGATGGATTGAGAGACTGGTGATGACCCCCTGTTGGGCCCGACACTGTCAATGCATCTGCTTTCTGCACTCTGCTCGTGATAGAAACGATCGGTAATTGCATGATTGCAACGGTCGGCCAAGAAACTCTCTTCCCGTATAAGTCACAACAAAAAATGGAGATTGCACATGCTGAGGCTGCAGAGTGATTGCAAGAACCCGAGATTAGTCTAGACTGCCTCCTAAAATTCATCACTATGGCAAAGGAACAACCTACGTATCAGGTTGTCAACTTTATCCTATTTGTGCAACCAATTGGCAAGGCTCTGCAAGCTGCAGCTACATGGCTTCCAAAACAACTCCTGAGCCCTTGCAGAGGGCAAAAGAAAAAGGTGGGGTGGCAGCAATGCAGTAGTGTCACGTAGCCCTCAGACACCCCTGCTAGTGCTCCACCATTTGTGATGGAGTGCTATCCTGCTCGCTAGAAGCACAGCTTTCATTGAACCCTTTGCTGAACTCTGTGAGTGATCACATGCTGGAGCAACAAATGTCAAGCATGCTGATGAGATCAGGTGTTTGATTGGTGACTGTCTGGCGTTCTTGGGACAGCAGCAGCAGCTGCATCACACAAATTACTGCTGCCAGCTGGGGCTGTTGCAGAATAACTGCTGCTGAGTGGCTGTTGCTGAATGGCTACTGATGAGTGGCTGCTGCTGAGTCGCTGTTGCAGAGTGACTGCTGCCGAGTGGCTGTTGCTGAATGGCTACTTTTGAGTGGCTGCTGCTGGGGTTGCTGAGTGGCTGTTGCTGAGTGGCTGTCGCTGAGTGGCTGCTGTTGAGTGGTTGTTTCTCAGCCAGCTTTGAATGAAGACTGGACCTGCCTCTTTACAGACATGCCAGGGCAGTGTCCGCCCGATGCATATGAATATCCTGCAATGCAGGGAGCCAGTTGCCAGCTGAGCCTGTAGCTGCAGCTGGACCTTTTCAGTTTGTGTATTGCAATGCAGGTAGACGTGGTGTCTGCATGAACTGCAATATACAAAACTGAAAGTATATCTAGTATATTGCAGTTCTTGCAGACACCAAGTCTGCATTGCAATATATGAAACTGAAAGGGTCCAGCAGCAGCTGCAGGAACAGTTGGCAACTGGGTAGAGGCAGCTTGAACTTCTACTGCATTCACATGAGCTGGTCCTGCAGTCGCTGCAAAGTGCAGAAGACAGGCGTGCAAATGCAAGGACAAAGCTACACTTTGAGGGCAACCTGAACACGCTGCCCAGAGCTTTGTGCTTGCATTTGCATGCTTGTTGTCTGCCCTTTGCAGCGACTGCAGGGCTTCCTTGCAGTTCTAGTTCAGTGTTGTGTGTACGTTTTGGGTTGCAGGGCACCCAATGATGTATAAGAGCAACATTATAAAAACTTGCCTTTCAAAGTTTGCTCAGTACGTGTGCTGCACCTGACACGTTGCTTGCACGCAGGCTGACTTAGAACAGTGCAGTGGCAACAGTATATGTTTATAGTAAACAGCATCATTGCCATCCCTGCTTGCATAGCAGTTCTTGGTTTCAGTGCCGAACATGATTTCTGGTTGGCAAGGCCTAGTGCCTTGCAGTGTTCATTACAGTAAGACTGCAGGGACTCTGTCAGACAGCCAATGAAGTCGAATGAACACACCATGCTAGGCGTATGGACCCAAGTAACTGCACTCAGTAGCAAGCGCATTTGCGGCTTAAGCGCTTTTTTTAAGATCTTGGATCCACATGCTAAAGATTGACTTCAGCTTCCATCATGGATGATTAGATTAGCTTGACTCAGCTGCTACGAAAAATCATGCAAGCTAAAGCTAGCAAGCGCCTAAGCCTGTATTTGTCATCAAAGCCATCTTGACATGCAGGCAGTACTGATCAAAACAAATATTCAGAGTACAGCTGGCAAAGCTGAGGTCTAAAGGCCAGGCGTGGCTATGTATACGCGTATGCTCTTTTTGACTTTCAGCCTACTTTGTCTGTGCATTGTGCCAAGTAATACATGATTGCAAATCAGAAGTTGCCGCTCGTATCATGCATGTGTTGCTCTACTTCCAGCTGCTGCATGGCAAGGTCATGTGCTTTTCCAAACAACTGCACACCACTTGCAAGATGTTTTGCCAACTCCACTAAGTGGAGACGGCGATTCTCCGCCTTATCACATGCCTCGTGAGTTGAAGCTTCATCTAGACTTCGTAATTTAGCTTCCACAGAGGCCAGCTTTACCTGCATTGCAGGATGTACATAAGCACCAGGCGCACGCAACCCAGGCAAATCTGTAAAGAAACAGGTCTAGTTCAAGATCATTGAAAGCTGGCACAACTGCATTGCATGCACACAAGTCAGCATACAAGGCATTCAGAAACATACTTGCACAACATCTCAGGAATGCTCAGGCGCTACCTGCGTTTGCAGCCTCAAGGAAGCTTGCAACTCTACATTTTTCTGAAGTACAAGCCTGGTTCCAGAAAACGCCTGCCTAGAAGCTTCTTGGGGGCTCAGGCTCCAGTCCAATAGCTTCCTAACTTGGGCATCGACAAGAGCCTGCGCATGCTGCTGTTTTGTTGATTGGACATCATGTGCCTGATAGTGCACCATATCGTGCAAACATCAGATCTTGCACACAAAGGCACAGGGCAGCTCAGCACTGAATGCTCTGGAGTGATGAGAGCAAAACATTGATGTTGCCACATTCTGCTTGGTACCGGTGCAAAGGCATTGCAGTATATATGTTGCAAAGGCGTTGCACTGACACATTATGAAAGGTACACAACTCCAAGGCAAATGCTGCAGCAGATGCAAACATGAGCCATGCAGCAAAGCATCACAGGCCGCGGCTGTGCCAAACACTGGATGGTGAGCAGGTCCAGATTTGACAGACTTAGGCGTAGCTAGACTGAACCTGCAAGCACAGCTGTAGGGGTACAGCACCAGGGGTTGCTTGACCATCAGCGTTGCTGGATTGCTGGCTTGTTGTCATTTCAATGCCCCTTGTCCACAGCACGCAGTTCATGTTTAGGACAGCTTGTGGCACTACATCCTCCACAGGGTGCTTGGTCTCTGGCTTATCAGTTGGAGTTAGCTCTGCAAGCATATGGTCGGCAAATGGTTAGCGTGAAGTGCATGACTAATGGCCCTGTACATACAATGAGAGACAACAAGCAAAGCACACGAGGCAGCTGCGTCTGCAGGCCTGAGCTTTCACAACTCGCCGCACACTCCATACCCTGCGTCTTCTTTGCGTCAGCGTTAACAATATATTGTAAACATGTCTCTACAGAACACTTGCTTGCCCCCAAAAATACAGCAGTGACATGGACTGTGGTGTTAGACTTGCAGGTCCGCATGCCAGCTGATGCAGCTGCATGTGAGGTGGAACGACCACAGCGTGAAGCTATATGAGAGGTGATTAGATTTCACCTGCAAAGCCCACCTCTTGCTCCAGCCATTGTAGCCAGGCCTTCAAGTAATGGTCCAAGCTGGCATTCCACTCCCTATCGTCCAAGGCCTCAGCAAGAGTTCGAATTTGCCAGCTATCAAGCAATACCGTCAGCCTCTCTGCAGCCTTGGCCCTGTGCTGAAGGGCAATGTAGGCCTCACCTGCACTCATTGATCCAGTCGAACTACTCCTCTCGGTAACAATCAGAGCATGGTATTGGTTCCGTCATGCCCTGTTTGGCAGAATCATGCTGCAGGCAGGGCAATTGCAATTGGATGCTTCCCCACCAACCAGATATGATGCAAAAGCTTTGCCACAGACAGTCCTTGAAAAGACAACATGAATCAAATTGCCAAAGGCCAGGTGCAATGTCAGAGAGCTTGAGCAGGCAAACAAAATGAGAAAGTTACCATGCTCATAATGCTTGAGCTTCTTATCTTGTATCCCTTGGATAAAGTCCACTGCAGTAGCCTCTGTGATGATCCGGCGACATGGCTCAGACTTGCACTGTGCACGGTCACTGCTGCCATCTGCACAGAAACAGACATGTCATTTGATTAGCAGGCAAGCAGACATATAGACAGGTATTGAAAGAATTGTGAGCTAAACGGCGCTAGGCAAACTCGGGGTTGTTCCAGCTGAGGGAGTGTAGGTATATTAGGGAGTGTATGTAAGTTGCTTGTACCTGCTGCAGCACCATCAACAGCTGTCCCATTGTGAGCACCCCCCTGATGCATCCCACCACCCCATGCAGCAGGGTCGACTGCACTGGGAAGTCCTGTCTCTGCATGATGAGTGGCCATCTGCCCATCGCCCTGGAAGCATAGTTTACATGGTTGTCGTGATCCAAAAGTCATTGGGCACTCAACACCAGTTCACCAAGACGCATGTTGTCATCAACACACAACAAACAAAGTTGTCTAGCTAGGAATGCTTGGAAGACAACTTGTTCAGCGCCAGATATTGTAAACCAAGTACCTCAGGCTGCATGCAATTTGGTGATTCCACATACACACCCACACCCACAATCACACCCACACCCACGTCCATGCCCACGCCCACACCCACACCCACACCCACACCCACACCCACACCCACACCCACAGACAGAGGCTTGAGCAAATGGTAGAGTTGCTGCAAAACCTGCTCTGGTGCATGCACTGAACAGGTATCAACTCATTCAAAAGTACAAGTGCCCCGGGAACAAGTGCAGAATGCGTCACGCTTGCCAAGGCTGCAAACCAGAACAGCAAGCTTGACTCAAGTGATGGCCGGTGTCCACAAGTCTCACCTCAAGCCTGTTGCATCCTGAAGTCATATCATACGCCCCTGAGGCAAGGCTTTGCGTGCCACCTGCAGCACAGGCTTCATGTTAGTGATATTACTTAACTGCTGCTTAGTAAGAGTAGGGCACACTTAAAGTGTTTGCCACTGCTCCTGCTAGACAGGTCAGTGCGGGCAAGCCAAAACAGCTGCGATCAGCAGCGTTGACGCTGTGCCGCTGCAAGCGGAAAGAGTGGCCAGGTATTTGCGCTGCAGACGCGGCAGCAAGTTCATGAACGACGGCCAAGCTAACCTCATCAACCGCCCTTGGCACATTTGGACCGCCTTGGTTTGTTGGCTGATGCATCCCGCTGCCGTTTTGGAGCGGGTCTTCCTTCCCCTCCAAAGCCGCGTCTAAGTTGAGCACTGTGACTTTGGGCAGCTTGTGGTGCAGCGGTGGTCTGTTGTTGAGCAGCTGCAGCCGCTGTCTAGATCTATGGCCTGATGTGCAGCCCACAGGCGTCAGCTGACTGCAGGCTACCTTGAGGCAGGACAAGTATCTCTGGGGCCGAATCTGTAGCTGAATAAACGCTTCTTCTTGTTTCGGAATCCTGAAACATTTTTGTTCAATTTTGCTGTGGTGGTAAACAAGGAATGGGGCCGGCTTGAATTGTGTTTTGGCTGAAAAAAGTGGTTTTTGAAGGCGTCTGAACTTGTCTAAAGCTTGCTGGTAGGCCTGGGCCGAAAAAGCTGTTCACAGGCCGTTTGGATAGGTCCTATCATGTCCCATCGTTCAATATTGGAGAGGTCTCACTGTGCCTCATCTTTTACATCAGGTAGTCTCTGGCTGAGGCTGATAGTCTTGTCAGATTTGCCTAGGCGTCGTCTGAAACAGGCAAATCCGGGCTGAAAGCTGGCTGCTGCACCGGCTACTCTATACCCAAGGTTGTCTTAAGTGCTTGTGCCCCTCATCTGCACTCCTACACTGATCCTAACACTGTACATGCGATCACTGCCTACATCCAGTGAGACACACTACATGAACATGTACAGGACGCAGGCAAAATCATCACACTGAGCGCATTGTGGGTGCAATAATTGGCACCACTCAGGAAAGTGAAAAGTATAGTATGCTTTCTAGCAGACCCGTAAAATGTGGCAAGGTTACTAGCAAACGCACAGACTACCTCATGCTGAGGCCAATGTGTTGTAAACTGTAGCTACATGGCTTCCCGGGCAACTCCTGAGACCTTGCAGCAGGCAAAAGAAAAATTGAGGTGGCAGCAATGCAGCAGCTCTGCTACTGCCTTTAGACATCTCTACCAATTCTCTACCGTTTGTGATCAAGTGCTATCCTGATTGCTAGAAGCGCAGCTTTCATTGGACCCTTTGCTGAACTCTATGAGCAATCACATGCTGAAGCAATGTCAATCATGTTAATGCCTTTTGGGACCGCAGCAGCAGCTGCATCAGCACAGCTTATGTTCTCTCACTGTTGCTGTTTGACTGGTCTGAATAGCTGTTGCTGAGTGATTGCTGCTGAGTGGCTGTTGTGAGGGGCTATTGCTGAGTGGCTTTTGCTGAAATGGTTCAGCCACTTCTTGTCATCACATGGTTGGCATGGTGCACTTCACTTGACAAGGTATTGCTTTGCAGCATTCACCATGGTTGCTGCAGAGTCAGGCGTCTGCATGCCAGCCTGCTTGTCGGTGTGCAACTGGACTATCAGCTTCCTGCACACAATCACCTGTCGCTCAGGTAATGCAAGGCAGACACCTTTTAGCACACCAGTCTGGTGCGGCAGGCATGGCAAGAGCTGACATACAGTGGGCCCCATCTTGAGCCTTACCTGTGAGCAGCTTTGATCTCAGCAATGCTGGCTCTGCAGGAAACTCCCAGGACAGCATGATGGTTGATGGAGGAGGTGCTGTTCCTTCTCCGCAATGATGCCAAGCGCTCTTCAGACACGTGCGTGCCCTGAGCCTTTAGCATTACTAGGTCCTGCATCAACATTTGGGTTGCTTTGTGCTGCTTGTTTCACCTGCTTGCACACTTGATGTGAACAGATGCATGCCTGCTTTTAGCCAGCCAAATAGGCACATGCCTGGCATCAAGCTGCAGCAGTCTTGTTTGACTACATTCAGTAGTGCACTGCTGGCATTGAAACAAAGAACATGTAACGTTCTGGTCTGTTTTGCATATCACTGATGGCACTGCACGAAATGGCTGAATTGGGGATGTTGTACCTTAAAAAGAATGGCACAAGATGCACGCATAGGGACAGCATTAAAGCAGCTGTGAAAATACCTGCAACACCCTGGCAGTGTCATTGTACTTCTCTGCAACATTGCTTCTGAGGTTGAGGGCCTTTGAGCAGTTGGGGATGAGCTGCACGGCGCGGTTGCAGTCTGCCAATGCATGCATAAAGCGATCTTGCTGATAGTACACGCCGCCACGATCCACCAGCAGCTGTGAGTGCAGCGTCTTGTCGCTGCATGAGTCATTCTGGCAGCTGCTGCCGTGGCACTTGACGGCGTCTGTGTACATCTGAGCTGCTGTTTCATAGTCACGCTTGTCCCTGGCTGCCTTGCCTGCCTGTGGCCAGACAAGTGAAGCGTCAACAACATGCGGCAGAGGAAGCATCTGAGTGATGCTGAATACTAATGCTGCAATATGTTTGAGCCGCAAACTGAAACTGTTTATGCTGAGGAATGCTGGAACATGACGCTCAAATATCTGAATAATGCTGTGACCTGAATATATTCAGGATGCTGCAATCTATGTGTGCCGGAAACCTAGGCCAGAAGCAATTGTCTGAGGTACTTCATGCTTACTGTGCAGGCAGTGGTAGATGGGGTAAGCAAAACCATGTGGTTTGCAAAGGAGCACCAGCAGGGTCGACATGCAGCAGCGTACCTCACTGAAGGATGTGACAGCATGCGTCTGAAGGCGCTGCAGGCGGGTACAGTCGTTTTGCTGGTCAGCTAGCTGGCGCTGCAGGGCTTGCATCTGTTTCTGCTCAGCGCTGGGCTTTTTCTTGGGCCGCAGGTGCGCAGGCAGCAGTGATGATGCATCAAAGCCTTGCTGCTCTGCGCTCTGCAGCAGCTGCCTCACTGAAGCTGTGGTTTGCTGCTCTGCCCTGACTGCCTCGGTCAACTTCTGCACTTGGGCTTGCGCCTCCTACATCCACAAGTCATCATGATGAACAATGCTACAATCACAGAATGAAGAACGCTCAAAGCACTAAGTATGCCCAGTGCATGTACCATGCAGAAACCTGCCAGCCACAAAAGCTTGCTCAGTGCCTTGGCTGTGCTTTGAGAGTTGGCGTGCGAGCTGAGGACAGCGTCAGATTCCCAGTTGTCTCAAAGCCACAACAAACACATGTCAGGGTGAGAATCAGAAGGCTCACCTGCAAATGTGTCACAGAGGCATCACGGGCAATGTGCAGCGTGGCGAGGCGCTGCTCATAGTGCCTGCGCTGCTCGTCCAATTTGGGCTGCAGCTGGCCATGTAGGCTTTCCAGGTCACTCGCGTGGCACTCCAGTCCTTCAAGGAGCTGCTCGTTCAGGCATGCAATGTGCTGTTGTAACTCAGCCTCTGCCTCCTGCTTGGTGTGGGCTAGTTGCACTTGCAAGGCAGCAACTTGGGCCCGGCTGCTGCCCATCTCTGTGTTCATGCATGCGCACTCCTCTTGCAGTGCCTGGGCTTGTTGTCTTTCCTTGGCCAAGTCGCAAAGCAGCGCAGCATTGGCAGCACATAGATGTTCATACTGCAGAGTCAAACATGTGTCAGATCCATGTGGTCACCAGAAGACACATGATCAGGTGCGCAGTTGTGCTTTCACCACTCGGCTGCCTTGTTTTGAACGCTTGCGTTTCACACCAGCTGATAACAATGCTGCATTACCAATGGAGATGACAAGCTTTCAGCATTTGAGTGGGGTTTTGCTGAGGGCACCACATGGTAGCTTGAAGTAGCTCAAGTGAGTGAGTGGCCAAAAAGTATGTGGGTTGATCTAATGTGGTGGTATATGCTTGTTGCTGGCATGATGATGATGATCACCTGGCAGGATGTGTTGTAGGCTTCAAGGGTGGCCATGTCTGCAAGGGCACTCTCCAACTTGCGCTGCACTTCTTCGATCTGCAAGCGGGTTTGCAGAGCTGACTGCTTGGCAATCTGCAGCTGCTTGCCCATTTTTATTGACCTGTCAGAGGCAGCCTCAGCCCTTGCTTGCAGAAGGCCTGATTGTGCCTGGCACTGAGTCAGCTGCTGCTGCACCTGGCGCAGTTCTTTGGTGAGACCAGCGCATGTGGTTCTGAAAGTCACCAGCTTACGCTGCGCAACTTGTGAGCCTTGTCGCCGAATCTGATTTCGGGATCGCAGGGTGCTGACAAGCTGCTTGAGGACAGCCGTCTTCTGGTTTGACTGCTCGATGGTGGACAGCTGGCTGGTCACTTGCCGGCTGAGCACGGCCAGATCCCGCTCCAGATTGCGTTGCACTTCCAGGTCATGTAGATGCATTTGTGAGGCAGCCTCTTGAGCGGCCTTGACCTGCTCACTGAGGTTTGCTGACTCATCAGTGGCAGCCTTGGCTTGCTGCCCAAATGTGGCTGACTGTGGCTGGGATGGTGTCAACTCCAGCTTGGTGCGGTGCACCTCTGCCTTGAGACGAGCACACGCAGACTGGGGAGCAAGCAGGCTGTTGTGTACATCCTCTGAGGGTTGACGCTTCTGGTCTCGCCGACTTCTTGATAGCAGGCTGGTCGCAAGCTCCTTGAATAACCGTGATCCAGTTAGCATGCAGGTCATTGGATGTGTGCCAGCTGTATCCTGCTCCAACTCGCATGTGCTGCGCTTTGCCATTCTGTAAACAGACAAAAGCCTTCAGCATAGCAAATGCATGGTGAATGTTGCAGTGTTTGGTTGGCATCAAGCATGGCCAGAAGCAGTTGGGAGCTGTCTAGCAACATGTGCATCAAAGATCTGAACATACCTTGACATTAGCTGAGCTCGGAGCCTTGCAATGTCTGTCCTCAGGTCTGTGAAAACCAGCCTAGGGGAGCCATGGTGAGCCAGCCTGAGGGGCTTGAGTTTCAAATTGCGTTGAAGGGGAGACTGGGGCATAACATCAGAGTTTGTAGCAGCTGGACACTCGCTGCGGTTTCTTGATGAGCTCCTGAGGCTCTCAACAGTTGATTCCTGTGAAACAGGACCAACCTGCAGGAAGGGCAGACTTGAGTGTCAGTTGTCTGACGCCTTTCCGGCAAAGATGCCAGGTCGCATCGTAAGCTAGCTTTGTAGCGTCAGTAATCCAAGAGTGCGGATACCTTGCCGGGCGATGGGACCCAGAACCAAAACCGGGTTCGACACGCAAACGCCGTAAGACCCGCCAGGAGGATGATCGCGAAGAGCTTAGCAGCATGCACCAGCCGTTGTAAGATTTGATGTCCTCTACCCGCAATCATGAAGACGTGGTTATACACTTCAGGGTAAAAGCTCCACTTGGTGATCTCGTACACTGGTTCAAGCTGATCATAGGGTGCCAGACTGACTGCCAAGCACAAGATCGCAGAAGCCGTCAGAAGACAACAGGTAGATGACCTCATGGCGCCTCTGTGTGAGTCCCAAAGCTTGCAAGCCTGTGGCGAAAGAGAGAAAGCAACAGAAACTATTCAAAGAGGGCTTGGGTCACCAGAGCTAGAGCCTGA
>JAABUP010010958.1_pt1 | contig 10494 bp, 16 predicted proteins | sample 5559201 | NCBI WGS metagenome assembly JAABUP01 (sample SAMN10711887, study PRJNA513373) | rock metagenome | isolation source: Antarctica rocks | place: Antarctica | reverse complement strand
CCAGGGGTCGCCGCCCGGCGCCGGCTCCGCCCAGTCAAAGGCGCGCACGTGCATGTCGCCATACATGACCCTGCGCGGCAGCCACAGGCAGCCCTCAGACGCTGGCGTGTCGAGAACGAGCAGGACCTTCTAGCGGCTTGTCTCCCCAGGTACGAGTGGGGCACTGCTGAGAACGGCTTTCAGCACCTGAGCGTCCGCCGTGCTGTGGATGCTGAGGCTGACTCCCAGCTTGCGTTGCTAGACGTGCAACCAAAGAAGGAGCACACAAGCGCCACACACATCCTCAGACTAACCAGCGAGGCCCGCCCGCCGCGCGGCCCTGCCGGGCGCGCGCGCGCGCACCGCGACAGCACAGTCATGTTGGGGTGGTTGTGCAGGGGCAGGCAGGCGCCGCGCGGCAGGCAGAAGATGCCTAGGCTGAGGTCCGCATCCTCGTGCACGTGCAGGTACGTGACCACGCGCGGCGGCCTGCTGGCGCGGCAGCGGCACAGTGCGGCACCCAGGGGATAGGGCAGGGTATATGGTAGGGTAGGGATATGCCTGCATGTTAATTGCAGCAAGGGTATCGCAGTTGCCTTGCAGTTGTCAACAAGCCCCACAAGGAAAGCAGGAAGGAACGCAGCTTTCACATCAGCTATAATATGAGCTGTGCTGGTGAGCACAGCTAACAGAGGGCATGCAGCAGCAGCCTGTCAGGCGCTGAGGTGCGCACTTGCGGGCGCCGCTGCTGCGGCGGCCGAACGCCCTGCACCAGCGCGCGAGCTCAGATATCCACGAAACATATACAAGAGCCTTGCTGAAACAGCACAAGACACGCGCCTGCTGAGGAAAGACTGCTGTCCGGGCTCCCTGGCACCCTCCTGCAGCAGAACACAACAAGTCAGGTATATCAGCGTGCATACGCAAGACTCTGCCCAACACCTCATGGCTCTACCACAACATACAAGTTCACTATATTATACAAAAGCGTCGTGCCTTGCGCACCGGCGCAGCATCCTCCACCGGCTGGAGGCCCAGCTCCGACAGCGGCAGGCCCTCTGTTCGAACGCGCCCGCTCCGCAGTCAGCCAGAGAGGACTCACAAGCTCAGCGAGCGCAAAGCTTACCAGCGGCGAGCAAACACGGACCCATGAGGTGCCGCAGGTGCTCCAGCTCCGCGGGCTGCGCCTTGCGGCCTGAGCCAAAGGCAGCCTTGCCGGCCTCGTACAGCTGCTGCAGGCGCACTGGCGCGGCGCCGCTGGCGCACATGGCGCGCGAGGCGTGCAGGGCTGCGCGCGCCCGCGCGGGCTGGCAGCGCCTCACCCCTTGGAAGAGCTCGGCGCACGCACGGCTCCCAGACAAGCACAGTGGGCTGGGCGCAAGCCACGCGTGTGTCATGCAAGGCCTGGTTCAGCCACGCCACGCACTATGCCGGCAGGACAGTAGAAGCAGCTCTCGCTGCTGACAAAGCTGGGTGAATACTCAGACCCGTGCTAGGCTGCACTCAAGCTTCTGTGCAAGTACACAGCAGCCGAAGGGAAAGCGTGTCTACACTACACTGCTGTTGTCGCCTGATAAAGACACAAGGCAAGGCACTGCCGCAGGTAGGTAAAGTAAAAACAATCACATACTCTTGCGCACGATTCAAAGTCATACCTGCAAGAATAAACCAGGAACTCGACGGCTAGGAGCGCGTGCAGCGCCGAAGACCGTCTGGTGAGCACGTGATGCGCTGTGTTCGACAGTGCAGCCCTTGAGGCAAACAGGAACCGCAGCGCGATGCCTGGCGCGGCCATCCCGATGCTGCCGGGCTACAGCGCCCCTCAGGTGCTAACCCAACTTAGCAACCTGAGACTGTACGCCAAAGTGCGATGGAGGCCCCGTGCGGTCTGGAGCAAGGACTTACCAGCGCCGAGCTCCTGACCGCCGCACAGCTTCCTATTTATCTAACCACCCATCACAGCCAACGCCTGCGAGCCCAACCCGTGTGCAGGCTGTGCTCTAAGGAAAGCGGCGGGCGTGCGCCGAGTAGGTGACCAGGCATAGAGGAACCTGGCGCGGACATGCCGAAAGGCGCTGCGCAGACACGCCCTCCACGCGCGCGCAGGCGCCGCCCGGCGACCGGATGTTCTACAAAGGCCAGACCCTGACCTTCCAGAAGGGCTACGCGAACGCGGCCGAGGACGAGCTGCTGCCCGTGGTGGGCGAGGTGGCGTCCACCTCGCAGCCCGCGCGCGCGCCCGCCGGCTGCTGCGCGGCGCACGCGGACGGCGCTGCGCCGCGCGCGCCGCAGTGGCTGGAGCACGACTGCCAGGCGCGCTGCCGGTCCCTGCGGGTGGCCTGCATTAGTGGCAAACTGTCTGGCCGCGCGGAGCCGGCAGCTTTAAGCGGGGTAGTGCTGCGTTGTGCACATGCCCTTAAGGGGACAAGGTATCCACATGCTTGAGCACATGGTGCATTGCAGGTGCTGCGTTGGATGGGGTATTTTATCGAGGGAGTGCCGGAGAGCCCCGCAGAGGACATGCGCGTGCGCAGGGTCGTGGTATGCGCACCGCTCCCTGATGTCCCCGCCCCATTACCAGCAAGCCAGCGCACATCTCAGCTTGTGAAGGTGCCTTGCTAATGGCTTATGATTGTGTCCAGCTGCACACAGCACAAAGAGCTATGCCTGTGCCAGGCTGGCACGCTGCCACAGGCGCTTGGCGACTGCCACATGCACTGTGCAGCAAGAGTGAAGCGGTCCGCCTCGCATGCTTAACAGTCAGTCAGGCACACATGCGCAGGTGCGCTACTACCTGGCAAACGACACCGTGGACGTGACCGAGCCGAAGCAGCTCAACAGCGGCCTGCCCCAGGTGCCGCGCCGCGCGCCGCCGCCATGCGTGCCCGCCGCCGGCCCCCGCGCTGCACGTGCTCTCGCATAGTGCCCGACCCCCGCCCTCTGCTTTGCGAGCGCCCGCCTGCTCGCGCAGGGCGCGCTGCTGAAGCGGCACAGCGCGACCCTGGCCGGCGGCGCCCCGCTGCGGCCCGCGGACTTGGCGCTGGGCGCGCCCGTGGCGCTGTATGGGCGCGCGTTTCAGCTCGTGGACGCCGACAGCTTCACGCGCGCCTGGCTGGCGGCGCGCGGCACGCCCGCCGGCGACGCCCTGCCCTACCCGGAGGGCGCTATCGAGGCGCGCGCGCGGCGGCGCCGCGAGGCGGCTGCTGGTGCGGGGTCCCCCGCTGCGACCCGCGGTCCAAGCAGGGTAGCCGCCCCCAGCGGTGTGCTGAGACAGCGTTGTTCCCCGCCGGGGGCGGCTACCCTGCTTGGCGCGCGCGCGGCGGCGCCGCGAGGCGGCTGCTGGTGCGGGGTCCCCCGCTGCGACCCGCGGTCCAAGCAGGGTAGCCGCCCCCAGCGGTGTGCTGAGACAGCGTTGTTCCCCGCCGGGCGTCGTGTGATTGGTGACGACGGCGTCTCAGGGCTCGTTAAAAGCTGGTGGCATGTGCCAGTTGATGCTGATGCTGGTCGACATATAGCTGCAAATCAAGTACATGTCCATGCTGCCCATGCTACCTTGCACTCCCACAGCTGTGCTTCTGGCGGGATGCTGACCTATGGGAAGCGCAATAGCTACTCAGCTGCCCCGCAGGCCTGCTTGTGGCCAAGCACTCTGCTGAGAGACCTTGCCACTGGTCCTGCCGCGCGCAGCGGCGCCCATGCTGGGCCGGCTCTCGGCGGGCCAAGCCGGCCCCAAGGGCAACCTGCGCGAGTTCCTGGAGGCCGACAAGAAGGCGCGCGCGCTCTGCTGAACCCCCTGCAACACGCATGCGTGGCTACTAGTGCGCCGGCACGAGCCTCGTGTCCACCAAAGCTTCAAAGCAACGCGTCCAGCTTGAGCGCCGCGCGGCGGCGTGCCGCAGCGCGCAGCATGCGCGCGCAGCACGGGCATGTGCCATATGGCGGGAGTTCGCGAGGGCGCGCGCGCCGGCGCAGGTGCTGCGCTTCTTCTGCGTCTGGGACGACCGCGCCGCGCTGTACGGCGACCGGCGGCCCTACCGCTTGCACCTCTTCCCGGACGGCAGCGTCGAGATCCTGGAGACGCGCGACGGCAACTCCGGCCGCGACCCCTTCCCTGTCTTCCTGCGCCGCGGCCTGCTGCCCAAGCCGGTCCGACGTCATAGGGTATAGGTTGGGGTAGGCTAACCTGATACCGTGACGCTCGCCGCAGGTCGCCGGTCCTGCGCAGGCACTGCAAGCAGCCGCCCTGCATGCTGCCGTCCACTTGTGATGTGTGACCACGATGCACTTAGCCTGCACAGCAGACGCAGGCTCATCTGCGCCTGGCACATGTGATGGCATGTGCTCGACAGCAACGTCTTTGCATAACGGTCGAAGCGGTTGCTGTGCAGCTGGCGGGCGGTCGGCAAGGGCCGAAAGGCGCAGCATCGCCCCATCCTAGCCAACGGGCAGACAGCACTGGGCTTGCAGGAGCACAAGGCCGCGGCTGGCGCGCCCGAGCGCGCAGACTGCTACGGCCCGGCCGACCTGCGCATAGGCCGCACGGTGAGCGTGTACGGCCGCGGCTTCCTCATCACCGACTGCGACGACTTCACGCGCAAGTGGCTGCAGGCGCGCGCTTGTCGCAGCACATGCATTTCATGAATTGCCTGTGCCACCATGAATTGCCTGTGCTTGTGGCATCAAAGCAGAGCTTGTGCTTCTGTGAAGCGCATGTTGTCCAACACAGTCATGATGACAGACTCGTGTGCCACTCATGCGAACGGCACCTCTGCCTGCAGTCCAGATTTTATACGTGAGATCAGCATGTGACTCCTGCGCAGGAGAGCCAGGGCTGCTCCGTGGCTGAGCTGGCAGCCATTAACGTGGCGGAGCGCATCCCCGCGCCCGCGCCGCGCGAGCTGCCGCCCTACAACGGCTTTGGCTCGCTGGAGGACAGCGCGCAGTCGTGCCGTAGCCTCATCCCGCAGGTCCGCCAAGCATACTGCTTGTGCCGTACTATTTACTTGTTGCCACTGCATCAGGCATCTCTGTGTGCATGCGCTCTGGACGGCCGAGCTGTGCACAGTGCGGTCAGCGCAACGTGCACAGCATGTTTGCTGAGGGATGCAACAGCATGGGCAGCAGACTCCATAGGAGAGCAAGGAGGAAGCAGATAGCGGGCACAGTCCCGCTCAAGCCCTGCTGCACGGGCGCAGCCGCCGCGTCGCGACTATGTCAAGCTGATGAACCTGGACAAGATCGTGCTGCGCTTTGGCTGCCGCATGGTCGGCGGTGGCACTGCAGCGCCAACCGCAGCCGACCAGTGCGGCCCTGCATCAACGCCAGAGGCAATACCTGTCGTTAAAGAGCATAGCAGAAGCACAGCCAGTGCATCTGCCTTTGCTTTGCCAAATAGCGGGTTGCGCGCACCTGTAACCTACTGCGCAGTACATGTGCTGGTGATGATCAGGCTGCTCAAGGCGCCTGACTGGCAATTCAAGCAGGTGTGGTGTGCGCAGGGGCCGCCGCTTCGTGCTGTCGTACTTCATGGCGGACGACACCATGTCGGTATTCGAGCCGCCCGTGCGCAACTCAGGCATCGTTGGAGGTGCGCGCGCTGAAAACATCGCTGTAGCTCATACGGGCACGGTCCACAGTTCCACATTACATGTTACATGTTACATGTCACATGTTACATGTTACATGTTACATGTTACACACTGCACTGCGTTCCACGGTGTCACCTGCAGCCTCTGCTGCGTTCCCTGCGCAGGCAAGTTCCTGGAGCGGCGGCCCGTGTACGCGCCCGGGGCCGCGGCCGTGCTCGTCACCGACCAGGACCTCTTCGTCGGCGCGCGGCTCACCGTCGCGCAGCGCATGTTTGAGCTGACCGAGGCGGACGACTTCACGCTGCAGTGCGTCGCCCCGGTGCTTCTGCGCAGCTGCCCTGTGCGCCTGCAGGCAGCGCTGCCGTGGCTTTGAGTTGGCCATCGAGCGGCAGTGTGGAACATTACCATGTTCAGCTGAAATGACGGCTGCTTTGGGTTGCCGCTTGATGGGTGTTGCTGATCTTTTGTACACGGTGTGCCCCCACGACCAGCAGAGATCGAGTCAATCCGATCAGTCCTTGACGGCAGAGATGCATGCCTGCGCAGGTACATGGAGAACAGCCGCTGGAGGTATCCGCATGCTGACTGGGAGGCCGCGCTGGCAACCGCGCGCGCAGGCCTCGCTGGTGCGCAAGCCCTGTCTTGACGATGCTTGGGGACGCTTGGAAGAGAATGCCTGATGATGCCCAGCAAGGACAACTTGCTCTGAGCAGCAGCGCTTTGCTGGACCGCTGGCTGGACAAGCGCTGCGGGCACATGAGATGCCATGAGGGTCTGCCGTGGGCGTCTGCCATCAGCCTGTGCCACCACGCTCCTCGCCTGCCGCGGATCTGCCGTGAGCGTCTGTTATCGGCCTGTGCCACTGCACCCCTCGCCTGCCGCAGGCCGAGCCGGCGACCTGCGCAGCGCGGTGGTTGCTGCGGACCCCGAGGCGGCCGGCGCGCTGGGGGCCGAGGCGCTGGCGGCCGCGCTGGCGGCCGCGCGCGCGGGCCTCTCGCGGCACCAGGCGCTCGCGCTGGCGCGGCGGCTGGCGCCCGGCGCGGCGGCCGTGCCAGTCGACGCGCTGCTGCGCGCGCTGCTGGACGCTTGACCTAGCACCCGGGTCGCGCGGGGACACCGGCAGGCATGGCAACCCTATCCCTGCCACCTGCACACGCGGGGTCTCCGGTCAAGTCAGCTGACTCGGCTGCGGGCTGCGTCATCCATGCCGCGATGCAAGCAACCAAAGCGCTGCAGCCGGCCGTGCGCATGCAGGGACTGCTGCCTCTTGCGGTGTCGGCATGGTGCACATGGGGGTTGCTCTGGGATCGTGCAGCGCATGCAACAGGCACGAATGGCGCGCATGCTCCCGGCATGGCCCGCACGCCCCTCAGCACGCGAGGCTGTGTGGTGGCAGCAGCAGCCGCCCGAGGCGCAGCATGCGTGGCACACAACCGTATGTTCTGGCCAGCAGGCGTGAGCCAGAGCGGGTGCGCGGCCGCATGTCTACTGTGCGCTCATGCCAGCAGGGTTATGAGCGCGCCGGTCTGCAGCATATATCATCAACACACGCTGTTGCAGCGCTTCAGCTACGCTTCACACTCCAAGAAAGGCAGCACGCGCGGCTGGGATAAAGCACTTTACAGAGGCGGTGCCAAGCAGCGGCGCAAAACCCAAGACCGGCTGAGCGCCTGTGCGGCGCCACTGGCATCCTAGGGTATCTACACATTCAGCGCCCGGAGGCCGCAGCTGGCCACACGGCGCGTTCCCAGGCAGGCGCGTTTCAGAGCAGAACATTCCTGGCAGGCGGTTCAGGCGTGGCCACATTCACGCGCGCATCACAGGTTCCCAGAGGTGCACCCCGGTGCAGCGTGTCACGACAAGGGAGGGAGTTTTGGTAGCCCCCTACCAATTCACAGTGCGCTGCTCGACATCTGACCCGGCAAGCATACAGCAACGGCAGACGGTTCAGAGAGCGGCCTTGGGTGTACAATAGGGCGGACCAGCCGCGCAGACGCGCGTGGCCAAGAGAGCGCGCCCAAACAGGCGCCCCTGGCAGCCAACACAGGGCCTGCCGACCAGGCCCACAGACCGTTAGAAGAAGGAAAATGAGGGCGGCGCAGTGTCAAAAATCGTAGTCTACATGCGACACCGGCCCGTGCACGAGCGCGCCAGCGCGCCTGTGTGCGCCCCCGCCATACATTCTGAGGAGCTGGTCCCGCCCCCACAAGGAGCAACCCCCGCCGACCATGTGGCAAAGCTTACCCGGGCGTGACCCCGCCGCCCTGACGGCCCCTTGCCAGACCTGCACATGCGGACCCCAAAAAATCCCGATTGCACACTACAGCGCCATGGGGCACGGCCCATGACACATCAGCCTTTGCTGCCAAACCCCTCACCCCTGTTCTGGGCACGCAAAGCACACCCCCGCAGCTGCATGACAAGACGCCCGCTGCAACTCCCCAACGCACAAGCTCCACCCGCCGCCCCGCCCTCCCTCAACACAGACAGTGCACTTCCTGCCACGCTGCCGCTTAGGCTTGGTGTGTAGGCCCCTCCTCGTCCTGTGCACTCGCAACAGACGGCCGCGCCCTTCGCTGCAGATGCTCTGCTGAGCAGCCCATGTCCCGTGCCCCTGTTGCAAGTCTCCCGATCGCATCTGCGCGCTTCAACCCAGGCCGCCGTGACCAGCCCCATGCCCCAACACAGGCGCCACGTACTTCAGTCATCGCCCCCTTCCACAACTTCACCCTGAGGAACAAGCAACCCTGACACCGCCCACAATCCCCCTCTGCCTTCGCTCGCAGCGCACGCCGCGCCGCCCACAGGGCAGCCCGCCCAGCCCTGGAGCTCCCCGCAATCACAACCCCTGGCTCTGGACCAGGTGCGCGGCGCTGCCGCTGGGCGGCCGGCGCGCGGAGCGCGGCGCCTTGCGCACGCAGCTGCTGCTGGGCGACGTCGACGCGCTCGGGCCGCCCTGGCGCGCGCGGCCGCCCGTGTCAGGCGTCTGCATGGAGGCGCGGCGCACAGCGGAGATGTCGGCGGGCTGCTGCATGGCATATGTACTGCACAGCACTTAAAACCCCGCTGGAACGACGGTGCCCCTGCAAGTCACACAAGCCCAGCTTGCACACAATCCATGCCGGCCAGGGGCCTCAACAGGGAGCTTCTGCGGCATGCACAGGCGCCTGCACCAGGCAGGTGGGGCGAACATAGGAGCGGACGTAAGCGCGTGGGTGTCCTAGCCTCTTAACACGCCCCACGCCCGGCGCTCATTGCATGGGTACCATTGGCCAGCATGTGACGCCTGGCAGCGCTCAACCGCGCGCTGCAGACGTCACACCCGCTGTTTGCACATGACTGCAATGCTGGTGCGCGCGGCCACGCACCTGGTCGTCGCCGCTCGCGCCGCCGCCGGCCGGCGTGGCATCGGGGCCGTCCTCAAAGTCGAGCGACGGCGGCTCAAACGCCTTGGGCACGCTGGTGTCCAGCTGGAAGCCGGCGCTGCGCAGCAGCTGGTTGCGCTCCGCGAGCAGCCGGTTGTACGTCGCGATCAGCCCGCAGCAGTGCTCCTGCAGCTCCTGCGCGCACCCGGCGCGGCGCGCGTCGGGCGCGTGCTCGGTGCCTTGCCGCCGCCGCCATCACAGACTTCTCTGCCATGTTCACCTCGCAGGTGAGGTCAGCATGTGTGGTCAGCAGTACTTGAGAGGCCTCCGGGCTTGCTCATGTGCCAGGGGCAGCATTTGCCTTCAGGACCCAAGCTTGCAACGTACTGTAAAGAGAAAAAAAAGGTCAGCAGGTGCCAGGCGCCATGCTCTGCCATGGCTTTGGGGGCATGCCATGTCGGCGGCCGCTGGCGGCAAGCGCGCCTGCAGCTTGAGCTTGACAATCTCATTGTTCTCGCCGCGGCGGCTGCACGCGGCGCGCAGCCGGCCCAGCTCTGCCTCGATGTTGTCCTTGTGGAACTGCAGCACCTCCGCCTTGCGCCGCAGGCCCTGTCCGCCAGGGCTTGCATATCAGTCTCGGGCCGCTCTTGTGCCACAGTCTCACAGCGCGCAAACATGAAGAGCGGGGCACCAGGCGGCGCTTGCGCGCGACGCAAGCACGCGCGTGCCTGCATGGGTGACAGCTTCCACCATCCTCGAGGTGGAGAGCCCAGAACACGCGCTGTGCACAGGAAGCGTGCGCCGCTCCTCGGCCTTGCAAGCACTGCAAGCGTGCAGGCGGCGCCTAGGCGGCCCATTTCCGGCGCAGGTTAAGGGTTTAGCATACAGACCGGAGCATGCAGGCAATAGGAGGCGGGCAGCCACTGGAGCACAGGGCGCGCACGTCAACATGCGACTTCTGCTTCATCTTGGACCGCGCGGCCGAGAGGCGGTTGGCCAGGATGCGGCGCGCGCGCTTGGGGTCGATGTTGGGGTCCAGGCGCGGGTCGGCCGCCGGCTGCCGCCCGCCCTTGCCCTTGCGCTTGTGCGGCGGCGTCAGGTACGCCAGGTGCGCGACCTCTGCGCGCGCGGCCCCGCGGCGGTCAGGGCCGCTGTAATGCGTGCACGAGCTTGCCATCCTGCTGCTGTGCGCATTGACACAAAACAGACGCCGGGGTGGCATTGCACTCTCACGCGTCAACAGCCCTCCATGCAAGCGCTGCTGGAGACGTGCAGAGGAGGCCGCTGGTGCGCCAGAGCTCATGCACAGACCCACAGGTCAGGGACAGGCCATGCGTACGACACCATGCGTTGATCGGCAGGCGCAGGGTAGGGTTGGGGTTAGGCACGCAAGCGCGGGCGCCCGCCGCACCCAGGTTCTGCAGGCTGTTGGAGGAGGTGGAGCGCTGCAGCGGGCTAGTCCCGGGCTCGCCATCGGCCCAGCCGCCGGGCTCGGGCGCCGTGCGCGCCGTGCGCGCGCTCGCCGCGCGCGCGCCCGTGCGGCCGCTGCCGCCGGCGCCGCC
>JAABUP010010957.1_pt1 | contig 10495 bp, 11 predicted proteins | sample 5559201 | NCBI WGS metagenome assembly JAABUP01 (sample SAMN10711887, study PRJNA513373) | rock metagenome | isolation source: Antarctica rocks | place: Antarctica | reverse complement strand
TCGCCTCGGCGGTCATCTTCCGGGCCCGTTCCACGTCTTTCTCGACTCCACCGATGGCCACGGACAGGTGGACCTCGGCGTCATCGGCGTCGATGTCGAGCATCGTGGCCACGAAGTCGCGGACCTGCTGGGTGGCGGTGGCCAGGGTGCGGCACTGGGTCACCCCCACGTCCTGGACGTGCAGCTCCCAGCCGTGTTCCCACTTCACGGCTTGGACGTTGTAAGCGCTCACGGCAACCACCCTTTCGGTAGACACGACAGACGTTGAACGGCCTGTCTGACCAGTCCCGGCGACACAATCCCCGGCTTGGTGATCACGGTCATGTGCTGCCCACAGGGGCAATACCACTTCTCGTGATCACCTTTCCCCGGCTTGGCGGTGCACCCAGCAGCCGAGAGAGCCTTCGCCAGGTCCCGATAACTGACTGCCTTCACCATGATGCCAGTTTATCCCCCCTAGACGCTACCGTCAAGGGGGGCTAGACGAAAATAGACTGTGTCTTTGCGGGCGTGGTCTCGTCGGCCAGCTCGTGTGGGGTGATCGTGTTGGCGCCTCCTTGTAATGAGTTCGCGCTCGTGGTTGAGCCGGGTGCGGACTTTCGTGCGCAGCGGTCTGCCGGGGGTGCGGTGTAGGGCACCGGCGCGGGGCGCCGGTTTACGACCCTGCGGGTCGCTGTGGGTGGCGCGGGGTGCGGCGTCGCGGCTGGTCGTTCTCCGGCGCCGGGGGCGCCTGCGAACCTGACCTCGCCGACGACGACCGCCCCCCGCGCCGCCCACCTGTCCCCGGCGGGTGGTCGTGTCTGGGCCTGTCTCTTCCGCCGCTCGTTCCTCGTGGCTACGCTGAGGCCACGCCCGCCCGCCGAAACCAGTGCGAGGTATGGTTAGCGTAACGCTAGCGCGTTACGGCTTCCCGACCTCGCCGCTGTCCTCGCTGCGCTGCGGGAGCGGACAGCAGTCGGGCTCGCTGTGCTCGCCGACCGGAGGAAGGTGGTGTGCGTCGTGGCCGACGACCCCACGCACCCCCACCCGGTCTCGGGCGAGGACCCGACCGACCCAACGGCGCAGCAGCGCGCCGCCCACGGCGGAGCCGAGGACTCGGACGCCACCACGGCCACCGACACCGACTCGACTGACTCCACCGACTCGCCCACCGATGTCAGCGACGCTCGGCGACCGCGCCGCCCGCGGTCGGCTCGGGACCCCCTCGAAGCGGCGGTGGACGCGGAACTGGCGAAACGGCGGCGGGTGGTGGCGGTGCGGTTGTCCGAAGTCGAGCACCTCGCGTGGCGGCGGGAGGCGGCGGCGGACAAGCGGGGTCAGGTGGGGGCGTGGACCCGGTCGGTGGTGGCCGCGGAGATCGCTTGCCGCCATGGTGGGGATGTTCCCGACACCGCCACGGAGAACACCGCCGGGGGGGCTGCGGTGGTGGTGTTGAACGAGTCGGTGGTGCGGGAGTTGGGTCAGCAGTTGGTGCGGGTGGGCAATCTGCTGAACCAGGTGACCCGCCTGGCGCACACCGAGGCCCGCAGCGGTGGGGTGGGCGCAGCGACGATGGCCCAGGTGGTGTCGGGGATCGACCAGACCAGGGCGACGATCGCCGCCCTGGACGGGCGCCTGGAAGAAATGAGCCGGCGATGACCGGGCGGCAGGTGCTGCGGTGATTGCGTCGATCACCCGCGGCAAGGATGCCGGGGCGTTGGGGGTGTATCTGCACGGTCCGGGTCGGCACAACGAGCACGCCTACAACACCCGGGTGCATGGCATGGTCATCGCCGGCTCCGTCGCGGTGACCGACCCCACGAAGCCGGGGCAGTGGGTGGCGAACATGCGCCGCGCCTACAAAGGTCGTGATGATGTGTCCCGTCCGGTGTGGCAAGCCTCGCTGCGCACCGCCCCTGGTGACCGCAGGTTGTCGGATGCGGAGTGGGCTGATGCCGCGCAAACCTTTGCGGAACGCCTGGGGTTCGCCGAACACCCGTGGGTGGCGGTCCGCCACGCCGATGACCACATTCATCTGGCGGTGTCGCGGGTTGCTCATGACGGGCGGGTGTGGCAAGGCCAGCACGACTACCGCAACGCCCAAACCGCGCGCCGCGAGCTCGAGGTCACCTACGGGTTGGCCCAGACCGTCACCCGCCGCACCGTGGCCTCCGAGCGCACCGACATCACTCAGGTGAAACCGGGTGAGTACCGGATGTACGCCGACGCCGGGCACCACGCCCCCCGGGTCGCGTTGGCGGAGTCGGTGCTGGCGGCGGCGAACACCACCGCCGGCCAAGGCCGGCCCGCGTTCGAAGCCGAACTCACCGACCGCGGCATCCACTTCGTGGTCAACCAAGCCACCACCGGGACGGTGTCCGGGTACCGGTTCGCCGCGCACACCGACGATGCCGGTGAGCCGGTGTGGTTCAAAGCGTCGCAGTTGGACAAGAAGCTTGCCTGGCGCCAGTTGTCCCGGGTGTTGGAGCCGTTGCCGCAGGTGTTGGGTGAGCGGGACTTCACCCGCCAACATGACGTCGAACTGGAACGCACCGCCCGGGAGGCGCGGGTGTCCCGGATGAGCGCCCAATGGGCTGAAACCGGGTACCCGCCGGTGGAGCAGGTCAGTGCCTCTCTCACCGAGGCCCGCACCCACCTACAGACCCTGAACACCGAGCTGGCCGCCGCTCGGGCCGTGGTGGAGAACCAGGTCGGTGCGGCGGCCTCCGAGCTGTTCGCTGCCCAACGGGCGGTCAGCAGCGCCGGTCGGTTGGGTAGGGGCCGCGCCCAGCACCGCTTCGACCGCCTCGCCGCCACCCATAGCGAGCGGTTGGGGGTTCCGGTCACCGGGGCCGATGGGCGCCAACGCAGCTACGCCGCAATCCGCGACGACGTCCTGCACGCCCGGCACGGGGACCAACTCGCTCAACGAGACCACTGGGCGCAGACCGCTGCCACCGCCTCCGGGCAGTTGGGAGTGTGGGAGAAAATCCAGGCCGACAACCCCGACTACGGGGCGCACGGGCCGCGGGCGGTGCAGTTGGCGATGAGAATGTTCCAGCGGGAAACCCCGCAGGAACGCGCGTACCGCGACTACCTCACCGCACTACCCGCACCCCTGGTGTACCCCGAACGCGAACCCAGCCCCGCCGGGGCAGCGGTCCTCACCGACCTCGCCCACCCCCAGCTACGGCAACAACGCCAACAACGTTTGCAGCAGAACTTAGAGGCGATCAAGGCCTACCAACACCAACGCACACCACCCGCGCCGACACGGACCACACCCCGCACCACCACCACCCGCAGCACTCCCCCACCCACCATCAACCGCAACCAAGACCGCGGCCGCGGATACGGGCGCTGACCGCGCCTTGGTACCAGCCAAGGGCGGTGCTGCCGCGTCCCCGCTCCGCGTCTTCCCAGCCATTCGTCGTCCCATTGCTATACGACCCCATGCGACACGCCCAGCCGATCTCCCCGCAGTAGTTCCTTTAGGCAGGCATAGTGCATACATGCCACGAGGAGGACCAGGACGATCACGGGTTACCGGTAGAACTGACCTTGTTCCCATGAAGGGACTGGTCCCTGCTGGCACACGCGGAAAAGCGCACGGTGTCGCCGAAGCACTAGGCATCACCATGGCCCGCTATCTCGAGCTTCTTATCGAGCGTGACGTGCTTGATGCTCACGGGCGACCTTTGTGGGCAGACGAGGCGGGCACCGCGCGAACTGTCCCCTTACCGGGGATGGAGCGGCATGACGCCGCCTAAGGCTGCACGACCGGGCCAGCCAACCGACTGACCCGGACAGCACGAAACCCCGCACCCGAAGTCACTTTGGCCGGTGTATTGGGTACGAGGTTTCGTAGAGAACTACTGGAGGAAACATTACACCGCCCCCGCTGGGCGGTCATCCCCGACATGCCGTGTCTTCGGCATGCCCGGATGACCCCGCCTACTGCTCTGCGCTTGGCCGGCGCCGCCTGAGGCGGTGACCGACCGGGCGGTCACCCGTGATCGCCACTCCACCACAACCACTTTCCGTACCCAGGGCGCGGCACGATCCACGGCATCCTCCGGTCGTCGGCTGCGTGGTGTCGCGCGGACGCCACCGCGTCTCACCACGCGGTCTCGGCCCGGGCATCAGTGCACCGGCACCGAAACCAAGAGCGGACGCAACTCTCGGGAGCGGCGTTTTCAGCGGCGTGCGCAGGTGGTGGCGAATGGTGCTGCACCCTGTTGGTTGACGTGTTCGGTGCGGTTGGATCCCGAACAGGGTGCTTACGCCGGCGTCCCTTGCTGGAACGGCAGGGGAGCCTGGTTGGCCCATGCTGGCACCGTTTTTCGCACTCATTACCCTTCGGTGCGTCGGGAGGGTGATGAGCTGTCCTGCAAGGCTTTTATGGCGGTGTGTGCGGCGATGAGTGCCCCGGGTCGGGTGGATCCGGCCACCGGGCGGGATGCTCGCCAAGCCGTGGCCACCATCGCCGCCCGGGCGGGGGTCAGTGAGTCCGTGGTGCAACGCACCCGCCGTTACCTCAGCGTTTTAGGGCTCGGTACGGAGGTGCTGCGGGGGCGGCAGCGCACTCGGGATGAGCGGATGGCGTCCTGGCGGGTCGGTGACAAAGCCCGCGGGTGGGCGTCGGTGTGGGCACTGCACCCCCGCCGCCCCCGACCCGACGACCCTCCTGTGGACAACCATCCCCAGGTCATAGCGTTGATTCAACAAACTGGAACCCCATCCGGTAACGGTCCCGTAGGGACCTGCCCTTCAGTAAGAAACTTGGTTTCTTCCCGACACCAACCCCGCGCTGCGGGCAGCGAGGACGGCGCTCCGCGCCGCGCATCGACCAGAAGCGGCCGGAAACCGGGTCAGTCGGTTCCTGATGGGCCCGGGCTGGCCCTGGCGAAGCGGTGGCGGGCTCAGCCGGACTGTCCTGGGTGGGGAAGACGGTTCAGTGCGGAAGCCTGGTCACGCTCCCTTGCCACCTATGCTGCCCACGGGTGGACCGAGCGGGATCTGAACCAAGCGTTGCGCGATGTGGCGGCGATGGGCATCCGGATTTATGACGACCCGCGCCGCCCGATCCCGTATCTGTTGATGTTGCTGCGCCGCAGCAACATCAAGGAACGCCCCACCATCCGCCTTGATGCCCAGGCCGCCGAGGAGCTCGCCGTAGCCCGCCAACGGGCCGCACGAGTCCCGCAGCGCCGCGTCCAGCACCACCAGGACCGGCAGGCGGCGATCGCCGCGCTCAGCGGACCCGCGCGGGCACAGGTGCTGGCCATCGCTGCGGGGGCGGCGCAAAGGGCACAACGCAACCGGGAACGCGAACAAGAACGCCGCCACCGTTGGCAAGGAACCACGCAGTGATATCCATGCGGTTTGGATGCGGGAACAGCTCGTTCAACTTCTACCGCCGCTTTCGCCCCGGCCCAGTGCTACGCACTTCCTGCCGCGTCAGCAGCTCTTTGACCTCTGCCGGACTCATCTCGTCCATCAGTCTCCGCAATGCCAAACGTACAACCGCGCTACGGGAGATATCGACCTTGGGGCGCGCGGTGAGGCCTTCGATTCGGGCGTTCTCCATGAATTCGTCCGCTTGCCTGTCGACGTACAGTGTGACCTTGACTGGGGTGCCAAGGTCGGTTGTCGCAGACGTCAAATTAGTGGAAGGGCGGGGTTGCTCGTAGGCGGTAACTGACCTGGCTGCCGATGACTTCATCTCATCAACTGGGACGGTAGTGACCGGCGGCGTCGCCGAGAGGGGATGCCGTGGTGTGGGCATCGACCGGCGAGCACGCTCGCGTTGGGCGGTCAGGCTGGCTAATCCGTCGGGTGGGGGCTCAGCCATTGCCCTGTGCCTTCACGAAGCCGGCCAGGCTGTGCAAGCTACCCACAAAGGCTTGATATGCCTTCGGTGTCGGGTCATCCGAAGTAATCGCCACCCGCTTCTTGCGGGTCTCGATCCCACGCACATACGGCACTGGCTCAGCGACCGCGATAGGCGTTCCCTCTACGATCTCGGCCACCCGGCGAATCTCGGCAGCTCTTGGTACTCGTGGGATCATGTTGGGCACTATCACTAGCGGGTAGTCAGGCATTTCTCGAACCATGCCCTCAGTTGCATTGAGATCTTTGGTTTTGAGTGGGGTGGGAACCACGATTATTGAGGCAGCAGCAAGAGCGCCATCACCCGAGGGCGATCCTCCCCCATGCGTGTCGATCACGACGAAGTCCCGGTCCCACTCCTGGGCCCATCGTGCTAGTGCGTCTGCCATGTCTTCGGGTGCTGGCTGATTGAGCTGGAAGTCCGGGTGACACGGCACGAGGTCGGGCTTGTGATAACCGGTCAGTGGTCGCGGAATTCGATCGTTCTCGAGCGCGTCGAGCAGGGGAGCCCGCATTCTGCTTTCGTGGCGGTAGCCCCACATGCGTGTGGCTGAGCCATCGTCAAACTCCAGATCAACAAGCGGAGCGTTGAGAAGCCAGGCGAGTTCGTAAGCGAGGGTCGTCTTGCCTACTCCCCCCTTGCGGGCAGCCACGGCCACTATTTTGGGCATGCGTCATTCTGACGCTCTAATGTCTTGACGTCGGGGAGGCGTAACGCCGACACGCCGAAACGCTTCAGTGTGCCAACGGCGTAGCGTTTTAACGCTGTAAAAACGAAACAGTGAAAAGGTTAAACATTATAACGCTAGTATCGCTGTCAGTCCCGGCGCGCGTGCCTCGCAGGTTTACGGGCACCCACCAACCCCGTTGGTCACATTGTTCCCCACAATCACAGTAGTACCTCTAGTATCACCGGATGCGCATTTCGCTCGCTTCGGCGCGTCGCCGCCCTCGGGTCGCTATCGCCACCGGGGTCGCTGCCCTGATGGTGTTGGTCGGGGCCGGGTTCGCGGCCGCTGACATCACCGGTCCGGACGTGGCCAGCTATCAGCATCCGGGCGGGGCGAGCATCGACTGGAGCCAGGTCAAGAACTCGGGGCGTAACTTCGCGTTCGTCAAAGCCACCGAAGGCACCGGCTACGTGAACCCGTACTTCGGTGCTGACTGGGCTGCGATCCAGGCGAATGGGATGGTGCGCGGCAGCTACCACTACGCGAAACCGGACAGCTCGCCGACCTCCGCCGCAGCACAGGCCCGGTATTTCGTGGCTACCGCGGGTTTGATGCACACCAGCGGTGACCTCGCTCCGGTATTGGACCTGGAAGAGACCGGTGGGTTGTCCTCGTCGCAGCTGGTCAACTGGGTGCACGCCTGGTTGAGCACGATTACCGCGCTCACCGGGCGCACACCGATCATTTACACCTACCCCTACTTTTGGCGCAGCGCGATGGGCAATGACACCGGTTTCACCGGGTACCCGCTGTGGATCGCCGACTACAACGGTGGCTCCGCCCCTAACACCCCGCTGATCGGCGGCTGGAGCAGCTGGACGTTCTGGCAGTACACCGACCGCAGTGCGATCGCCGGGGTCTCCACCGGGGTCGACGACTCACGTTTTTTCGGTAATTCCGCCGCGTTGTCCGCCCTGGCCAACGGGGCGCCTTCGACCCAGACCGGGGCGCCCTCGGCGATCCTCGCCCAGTACACAGCGCTCGGCGGAACCGGATCCGTGTTGGGCCAAATTTCCAGTGCCGAGTACGCCGTCCCTGGTGGTCGCGCCCAAAACTTTACCGGTGGGCGCATCTACTGGTCCCCGGCCACCGGGGCCCATGAGGTGCACGGCGCCATCCTCGGGCACTACCTCACCGTCGGCGGCCCGTCCTCCGCCCTTGGGCTGCCCACCACTGATGAGTCCCCCAGCGCGGACGGCACCGGCCGGTACAACAATTTTGCTACCGGTGGCGCCCTGTATTGGGCGCCCACCCTCGGGGCACACGAGGTGCACGGGGCCATCGACGGCAAGTGGGGGGTGCTGGGCTGGGAGATGGGCCCGCAGGGCTACCCGGTGACCGATGAGCAACCGTCTGCAGACGGGGTCGGCCGGTACAACGACTTTCAGAACGGATCCATCTACTGGACCCCCACCACCGGGGCCCAGTCCATCCAAGGGGCCATCCGGGACAAATGGGCGCAAGACCAGTGGGAAACCGGGTTCCTCGGCTACCCGTTGACCGACGAACGCACCACCCCCGACGGCATCGGCCGGTACAACCACCTGCAAGGTGGGTCCCTGTACTGGACCCCGGCCACCGGGGCGCATTCGGTGCAAGGCGCCATTCGGGACAGCTGGGTCGCGCAAGGCTGGGAACGGGGCCCACTGGGCTACCCCGCATCCGACGAGTACACGGTGCCCGGCGGGCGGCAAAGCGACTTCCAAGGCGGAACCCTGTTCTGGGATGCGGGCACCGGATTGGTGTCCCCACGATGAACATGCCTAACTCACGGTCAGGAGAACATGATGCGCACTGCTGTTAACAAGCCAACCGTGGTGGCCACCCTGCTGGGGGCAGCGCTGCTCACCGCCTGCGGATCCAGCCTTACCCCCACGGCGACGCCCGCCACCACCACTGCCCAAGCCTCCTTGACCGCCGCCGTCGCCACCACAACGACCGGGCCAGCCCTCGCCGCCACTGGGGTGACACCCCACACGGGCATGGCCACCACGGGCATGGCCACCACAGGCATGGCCACCGCAGCGTTAGCAGTGGCGGGGCCCGCCCCTGCCCCCGCCTCCGGCTGTACACCAACCGGTACCGGTGTACCCACCGGTGCCAGCAGCAAACAGGTGATCGACGTCGATGGTGACGGCCGCCCCGACACGGGGTGGCTCAGCAGCGACGGCAACACTTTCGGGATCACCACCGCCTCCGGGGCCACCATGAGCGTCCCCATCGAACTGGCCGGCGGCGGACCGCGGAAGGTTCTGGTGGAAGACACCGACGGCCACGGCACCATCGCTGCTCTGGCCAGCGACGGGCGCACCGTCGAGCTGCTAGTGGTCACCAACTGCGGCCTGTTCCCCGCCACCAACGCCCAGGGCGCCCACTACGAGTTCGACCTCGGCGTGCGGGGAACCGGCACCGGGGTGGGCTGTGCACAGATCACCGGCACCCCCGGACGAAGCCTGGTGGGGCTTAACGTGCACCTCAACGCGGCCGGGCAACCCGACAGCGTGCACCGCACCCAAATCATCCCCACCGGCACCACTGCCCGCAACGGCGCCACCGACACCATCCCCACCACCAACAACCCCAGCGCCGCACAAACCGCCAACACCATCAGCTGCGGGAACCTCACCATGACCCACGACGCCATCACCGAAAGAAACTGACCTCCCCACGACCACCGAAGCTGCCCGCTGACCTTTAAACCCGTCCAAGCACCCGCCCGGCATTGAGCGCTTCTATGGTTGTGCTCGCTTCAACGAGACCGATCAGCTGGAGCAAACAATCACCGTCCCACTACCCGAGGAGGACGATCACGACCCCACACTCGACCCCGGCTTCGACCGCTAAACCCCGCACCACCGCCGACCATGCAGTCCAGGCGGCCGGTTACTGGCAGACGTATCCCCACCCGGGGCGCCGAGTCCGCAGGTGCGGTCGCCGTAATGCTCGCGCGGTGCGGCATCGGTAAGGCTCCGGTTCGAGCGCAGCGGACGCGGAACCACTCACCTGGGTAGGGCAGGCACACTCACGACGCCCGGTGGCAGCAAAGAAGGTGGGCGGCGCTGCACGGACGCCGCGTGCTGCTCGTCGGTGACGGCGTGAACGATGCCCCCGCCCACCTGGGTGTTGCCATGGGCCGGCACGGCTCCGACCTCGCCCTGCAGACCGCCGACGGCGGTCATCGTCCGCGACGGAGGCGGCTTTTCGAAAAGGCGTCCCGGGCAGGTGGCCGTGTCGGTGTCAGGGTTGGTCGAGCATGGTTGGGGGGAGGGCGGTGGTGGTGTCGGGTATCCCGGTCCGCCGGGCTGTGTTGTCGGCCAAAGCGAGGAGTCGTCGGATGCGTCCGGCGACGGCGTCTTTGGTCATGGGTGGGTTCAGCATCTGGCCGAGTGCTTGCAGGGACACCTCACGGTGTGTGCTCCGCAACGCGGCCACGGCCGCTAAATGTTCGGGCGCCTCGCCGAGGATGAGTAGGGCGCGGTCCACTCGGGCGGCGGCGGCGGCCGCGGCGAGGGTGGCGCGGGTGTGGTTGGCGTCGTCGAAGCCGGGCAGCCGGGGGGTGGGGGTGTGTTCGTGGTGGTGGGTGCGCTGCTGTGCCCAGGCTGCCGCGGTGTCGGGGGCACCAATGTGGGTGAGCAGTGCGGTGATGGCGTCGGGTTCGCGGACGGTGACCCGGTCGACGTCACGGGTGTGTTTGGTTTTGGTGGTGATGCCCAGGCGGCGGGCGGTACCGGTCAGGGCCATCGCGGTTTCCGGGGTGGGGCACACAATGTCGAGTGCGGGCAGCCGGTGGGGTTCGGTCAGGGAGCCGGCCACCAGGAACGCCGCCCGCCAGATCGCGGCGGCGTCGCACACCCGGCCGGCGATGAGGGGGGCGGGCAGCCCGCGGACGAGTT
>JAABUP010010955.1_pt1 | contig 10497 bp, 12 predicted proteins | sample 5559201 | NCBI WGS metagenome assembly JAABUP01 (sample SAMN10711887, study PRJNA513373) | rock metagenome | isolation source: Antarctica rocks | place: Antarctica | reverse complement strand
AATTCAGGGAGTCCAGGCTGTGAGGCATGGGATTTTGGCTGTCATTTAGGAGTCCCGAACCCAGAAGGATATTATAACGGACTGCGACACTTGGAAGAAAGGCTGAAGATTCATATACCTGGCCTATCCAAATCGTCCAACGTTACCAATTACCCGCATCTTCAAACTTCTCTTCCAAGTCGGCCAGCGTATGGCGGAGTCCTGGATGCCTTGATTCTCAACTTAGTGCAATATTACTGCACCAAAAGCCTGCACTTACTCATCCCCTGACATCTTGCAACGCATTGGGAATAAGAATTCCTCCAGAGTTGTCATCGATCCCGGCTTCGTCTTCGGTTCTGCTCGTGTCCTCGAAGAGCGCTTGATGAATATCAAGGAGCCTGCCTACGTCGAGACAGAGGTGGACGCCTATTGTCCTGGTTCAACAACTGGTTTAGATCCTTCTAAAATTGAAGGCATTTCTTGTTCAATAGACTTGGGGAGACTTCATGGAATCAAAAGTCTTTTTCAATATCCAAGAAAAGTCTTTTCTAACATAAAATTGGACACGGATCGATGCCTTCTTGTCACAATCAATGTCCATGACACATGGCCGGATTTTTTGACATCTGAATATCCATAGAGCAAATCTTTGTTGCTTTCTAGCCCTTCAAATTCACTCCGGGAGGATTCTTTTATCAACATTTCCACAACACGGTCCTTTAGCGAACAAACATTCAAGACCATATCTGCTATCCAGTCAGTAAGGACTGGTATTGTTAGACGTCGTTGAGACCCGTCTAGTATAACTCGACTGTTCATGGTCAGATAAACAAACGGGTCCAGTAACACTTCCTTACATCACTTCGAAGACACGCCAGGACACTCACGGAATTCTTCCCGTAAGGCTACGGTCACCCACTGTAAACACACCTCCCCGCAGGGTTCTTCAACAAGCATCGGCTTTCGATCAAGTACCCGCCTCACCAGTACTGCCCTTTTATCCATCCGTCGGTAGCTACAACTGTCAATCAGCCGCGTCACAGATCAACACCGTCCCAACAGATGTTCTCGACTATCCGCAAATCTCCCTAAAACGGCTACAACTCTGCCTACCACATCTTACCTTTGAAGATCCTTCACCGAAGCCAAAATGTCTTCAAATACGATGTCGCGATATGACCAGTTCAATTATGATCCATTGCAGGACCAGTACCTGGACAGCATCGAGTTTTCTGATCCACCGACAATACACTGCAAACTTCTCATGGATATGATCGTAATTAAAATGGCCTTGCACCCTCTTCAGACTTCCGCTAATATGACACAGCAGCTTTGTCATATGCCACGAGCCAATACCCATTATCATACGCATACGGACAGGGCAGCATGCTGAGCTACGGCAACCTCAACGCTTACGAAAATTCTTCCTTGCAGCAAGCTTATGGTCCAAGCCAGTACCCTGCATCGTACGCGTATGGCATAGACACGCAGAGTAGTATGGAGAACAATGGCAACACCAATCGCTACGCCAGCTCTTACATGCAGCAATCTCAACCTTCAACGCAATACTCTGCTTCATACTCGTATGGAAGACCCGTGCAGGGCAACATGCAAAGCTATGGCAATAGTAGCTCGGCGAACAATCCATACCTGCAGCAAAGCCCAGCTCACATTGCCCATGGTCTCAACACAAGCAGCGCATCAGTTATGTATGGTGTAGCTATGCAGGGCGGTGTCCCAGCTCAGAGTAACGTGAACGGCTTCGGCATCTCTTGTACAGGGCACAATTACCCTCAAGTTGCTCCAGCTTCGAGAATAAGCAACTGCGACACACGGAACAGTAACAACGCGTACGACAATACAAACAGACCCGTTTCTTCAACTCATCACGGCCACGGTATCGGCCAAGGAGGTTCGAGAAAGCGGATGACCAATCGCGCAGAGGGTGAGCATGCTTTGGCCTTTACACCTGCAACGAGAGTGCCTAGGAGCAAGAGAGCTAGACCATCAGATGAGTCGGAGGACTCGGTACAGGACATTGTAGGCCAAGGACCACCCACGAAGCGGAGGAGAGCAGCCATCGGTGACGCACCTGGCCCTGTTCCTGACCAAGAAGCGGCAGCGTCCGGGAAGAAGGAGCTGGCTGAATCCAGGAAGAGGGAATCTCAGGAGACAAGGAAGGGCACAACGTCACTGATCGACGGCAGACTTCATTGGAAAAACCCTGAAACTGGCGCGTGGGGTAAGATCCAAGCCGCTGCCCTTCTCATGGATGACAAGTTAACAATCACAGTGCCTGCCGTGATCCATCATGATATTAGACACCTCTTGATAGCAAAGGCCCAGAGACTGCATCCGGGCCAAGCTTATGGTACGTGCTCCTGGAAAAATTCTTGGCGAGACTTGATTAACAGTACTAGTACATCCTGATCCTACTGGTGGCATACCATACAACGAAACCTCTTTCAAGATCGAGCAACAGTCATGGGGCCCACGTCGGCACCAACGGCCAGCTTGGGCTTTTCAATGGAAGCCAACGGTAACAATGCTGAGAGCTAGTCCGCCTAAGCCAGGCTTCATGATGTACGATGGGAAGGTCGTCCTGGACCCCAGCGACAAACCAGTGAAGGATCACAAGAACGTTCCCCTTACACTCTCTTCAGAAATGCCAGGTTGCAACATGCAATTTATGAAGATGCAAAATCCAGATCTTGAACAGCGTGATTGTACGTATTCTTCAACTCCAAATTTGTACTAGACTAACAAACCCTCAGTCTGGGCACGAATGCCAAGGCTCATCCCAAAGGGTGGGCGACGAACAGGGACCAAGCCATTGAGTAAAATCAATACGATGGTGAATATGCACATGATGCGGTTCAGAGAAAAGCAGGGCTGTCTATCTTGGTCTTCGCGTGAAGGCTCGGACGAGATTGAGGGAAGTTTGCTGAAGCTTTTTGCATACTACGGCTTCGATCCCGAAATGTCTAATAATTCGACGATAGGCTTCGATCGTGACTTGGAAGGATGGGAGAGCGCGCTCGTTAAGCTGAAGAACGATGGAAGTGCTCCAACAAGGTCAGGTAAGAAGGCGCTTGACCCGTGGACGAGGTATAAAGAAGATGTCTTGAAGAAGCAGAAGATCGAGGCCAAAGACCCGGCACTCTATCTGGCAGTGATGGGGGAGCCAGCTCCCCAACTTGATCTTACGAAACATTCTGAATACAAGATGGGCGACGGTGATAACTTCGAGGCCAAGAAAGAAGGGCGACAGACGCGTAAGAAGGTGCAACGTCAGGCTCTCCGAAGACACATATCTACGGAAGGCTCTGATGAAGATGAAGACTCCGATTCCGATCGACATTGTTCGGCTCAGAGTGACACTGAGGATGATGAAAATCCTATCATAATCCGTGGACGGAGTCGGAATCTGAGGGCAAGGAAGCCTGTGCAGTCGGATAGATTTCAAGAACAGGGCGATGTCGTGTCGTTGCTGACGGAAGAGGACGAGGAGGATGTCGAACAAGATGGAGACGATACCTACTTTCCTGGTCCCCGTCTTGGACAACATTCCCACACGGATGTTGCCGGTTCTGCCGCTGGCCTGGATGCCCCACGGACAGGTAGCTCCCACGGCAGCCTGAAGCGTGCGAGAGACCCTCTCAGCGAAGACGATGAGGTTGCTCAGCAGCCTGCTGCGAAGCGTGTTCACATGGCAAAAGCTGGGATTGTGGAAGAGGACGAGGCATCTGAAGATGAAGCAGAAAACCATGATGTTTCAGTTGGCTCAGTGAGCAAAAATCCTATCAAGAGAGCCCTGAGACCGATCAAGCGCCGCCACCGCCTCCCTCAACCAGCGCTTGGTGGACAGCGGCGTCTTAATGCAATGCAACCACATCTCGGCGACGTTCTCGCAGACGAGGTAGCGAGAATTAGTGCCGCGGCACGGAACAAGGTTGTCGACTTCACCAAGGTTGCCCCCACGAGCGAAAAAGAGCGAAATAGTATCTCCAGAGCCTTAGACCTTACGAGAGATGCCTACGTCGAGTTGGCAGGAACTTCAGCGCCATATACAGACCAGACAGACAGTTATGACAGACAGTGGCAACGGATGAATAAGTCATTCGCGTTCGATTGGACCATGTGGAACATGAAATTCAATCAGAGCCCACCACATCTTTTTCGACTCCCTACCGAGAGTTGGTGCCAGTCTTTGACGGACTGGAACTGTGTACAAGATGGCCTGGTTCCCACAGAAGGGGATGAAGTGCTGCCCGCTCCAGAGAGTATGGCAGAAAAGATCACCGGGCCAGATACAACGGGGACAGACAAGGATGACGATCTTCACCAGGTATCTTCCAACGAGGCCAAGGTAGACACCGAGTATGAGTCAGATACCACAGAATCATACGAGGAGAAAGACTGGCGGGAAGTGGCACCTGCAGATGATAGGGAGTGCCATGCTATCGAAAGTGCCCTGAAAATGACGCAAAATACTTTCTTGAAGTGGACTGGAATGCCTGGCCCTCGCACCGACCGATATGCAAGTTATGCGGACCAATATAGGCAGATCTTGGCTGCAATGCAGATATGGTGGGCCGCTGAGAGGCCCGAAGAGGAGGCGCCCTTTCTTGCGAGGTGGAAACCTGGCCAATTCATGGGGTATATGAGGGCTATAATAGAGGACGCCAGAGAGGCAGAGCAGGAGGAGGAATTGTGAGACAGTGGATCACAAAAGATGAAGAGAACGCCCCGGGTCGACCTGCTAGAATTTGGCGCGTATTGACTAAGCGGAGGTGGATGTTTATTGTGTAACGGATAGTCGGAATCGGGAAACGATTGATAGGGTATGGTGCAATGGTCAGAGAAGCGACAGAGGGCCTTGGGATATTGACATTGGTGGCGAAGACGCATACCTGGCGTGCTTGGTCGGAAAGGTTTTTCGTGGTCCTTATAGGCATGCTGTAGAATCAAATTGGGATATTTCCAATCTGTCTCTTTCTGCCATATTCACTGGTCCATACTCACTAGTGAGATTCGAAGCGTACCATGGTGCAATGACTCGTACCATGTATGCGCGTTGTGCGCAGATGTTTGTTTGGCTGGTGCTCCAGGGATCATGTCTGTTGGTGATCTTGCAGCTTCCATCGAGACCATTGGAAGCGAACACGCCCAAAAGTGAATTCATTTACTTATTTACTCAAGTGGGAGTCGCTCCCGGGAAACGGCAATTCACTTCGGACTTAGTTGGCCTAGTCTTATTGTGCAACACTGCCCTCGCTCCATGATTTAGTCAAATTTCTTGCGCAAACTCCAGTATCTACTCCTCTTCAGCGGGACCTTTCTGTGCAAATGAGCCATCACTTCGAGATCTCAAGTCTTAGCCTTGGCGAAGTTCAACCAACTCTTGGCTTCACGTGATTTCTTGTTCTTTTCAACATCGAAGTATTCAACATATGGAGTGACACCCAATTTCTTCCTTGCACATCTAGGCCAATATCTGTCGCCGTGCCTTTCGATATGGACCCTTTTGTAGTGCGCGAGGGGGCTCAGGGCTTCTGTGACTTCATGGAGTGTGAGTCAACCAAGGACAACGGTCACCGTGACTTCGTGGACAAACCTTTGAAGCCGCAGGAGCAATATGCAAAATCTATGGGCAATGGCAGCGATGTGGACAAAGAGCACTTTCCGATAGCTGCAGGTGATGACTCACGTCATGACAAACCAAGGAACTGGAGCGAAGTAAAAGCACTCCAATTAGCTCTGGAACCATCTATGTGGACTTTCGCTCGCGTAACAGGCCGTGCTCCGCCCGAGACAGGCCTTTGGGACTCGTACGCCCGCCAATTCGCGGCACTACAGCAAATGTCTTACCAAATCCGGCGTATTGAGCGTCGCGCAGGACAATCTCCAAGGCTCGTTCGGCTTCAAGCCTGGACTGGGGGAATCAGAAACATCAACACTGCGACAGTCGAAGTAAGTGAAGAAGAGTCGGAAGGTTCAGAACACCCGAAAGTGCTTCGTGCAATACAAAACCACGACCAGCAACTGGCAGGTTTCAGACAGCCACGCGATTGGCACTTGGCTGCCGAAATCAAGGATGCGGACATAAGAGCATGGGATCGGTCGAGTTTAACGGCCAAAATCCCCTCTGAACCTTTACTAGCAGGCGAAGATGCAACGGCAAAGGCATCGGAGGCGTGGAGGGACCGTCTCGAGGCTATTGTCGCCAGAGACCTAGACAAGTGTGAGCCATATTCCGGTCCCCTTCTTTCGTGTCTCACGCGGCTTTTGAGTCGCAAGCCAAAGCTTGAGAACATCTCCCTTCCAACATATAGCTTGCTACTCGTTCAGCTTTCGAAAAGGGTGATTCTGACTTCGAGACGATTCAGACGAAGAATGGCTTCTGAATGTCGGATTCTGGTACTTTGAACGACAGGACCCTATCTTCAAAGGAGTTTCATGGGATGATTGGTGTATGTGGTTCGCTCCTTCCGCTTACGAAACGGCATGCCCGCAAAAGCGCCAACCGTCATTGTCTTTTGGAGGCCATGGATCTATGCAACCGCCTAGTCATCGTCCGACAATAACTTTCGCTCAGGCGATGAAAGGATACAATGCGTGGAAGTCTAAGGGCAAGAGTGGAAGCCACCAAGAAACGAGTCGGGTAAGCCATGGCATGAGGGAGGGTGCTCCTGATGTTTGCCTAGCCAGTGTGGCTGACAAAATGAAGGCGACATTCGATCAGTACAATGCGATGAAGTCAGACGTCAGTAAAGCTTTTCATCTGGCAGGTCACCGAGGCCCCAAGGTCAATCTCCACAAAGACTCAAAACCCAGAATCTTATCCAATCCCCCCAGATTTAAAGCGTACATTGCCGCTGAATGGATGAACGAAAGTCGCAACTACTGAGCACATAATCACCAAGGCGGCATTGATTTTCTGGCATGTGGAATTGGCGGGCAGGATACTTTAGATTCGGTATCCTTTGCGAAGGGGGGAATTTATCAAATCAGACAAATAGTAAGATCTGGTGCTGGCTGAGGCTTGCTTGGTTACGGACGATAAAAGAACTTCGATAGCATGCAATACTATTTAATTCGAATCATGTGCTGGTTTACGTTGCAAAGAACTTTAGGACGAAAACTCTGTACTAAGCTAGTGCAATGAAATACACGCGCGTTAGCCGCTAAAGGACTTGGCATTCTCTCGCAAAGTAAGCATGGCACCATAATATATATTGCAATTTTGATGGAGCATCCGTAGAGAGAGTGTGCACCCGGTGTTGGCTTGTTGTCAAAACTATGGATCCGACCACTTCCTTCCCCACCTCGACATCCTCCCTCATCTTCCCTACAGCCTCTCAAAACCTCTCCAATACGCTCTCCTCCCTCAAACGTTCCACACTTTCGACCTCCAACCGCTTGAACTCAATCCACATGGATTCGATCTTCGTCCAGGAAGTTGCTTCCAAGAACGACCTACCACTCGTTGCCAATGAGCGCTGCGGAAGCTGGTACATTCCACCAGCACAGAAAGCTGGCAGTGCGTACTTTAAGAGCACGGATGGCCACTGGGGCCAATGGAGCTTCAGCAAGAGGAGGCTGAATCTACAGCTATTCGATGTCGTAGGGAGGCATGGTGGGTGGGTAAGGCAATGCATTTCCTGTTTCAGAACTTCCCAAATCCTGAAGTTTGGCTGACAGAGTCCTCGGTTCAGATGCATCATCGTCGACTCTACACGTCGTGGTAAAACCATGCCAGATGCTTTGAGCAAGACTATCCCTATATGGTGTGCAGTGATCAATCGATTGCTGTTTGAGGAGAATCTTAGCAGCCACGGTTTGTACACTTCAGGCGACGTTGTGGGCGGATCAGAGCATGCTCAGATTGCAGCCCGCATCAATGGGTTCGTGGAAGATGCAAAGGTAGCTATGGCTCAGAAGTAAAACGCTGCGAGGAACTATGCTGACTGAATAGTCCCTTGACCTCGACATTCCCTGTCTACGCTCCATTCTAAAGAAGCCTCTCCGACCCTACTTTGTCACGACCAATCTGCCTACCTACGACGATCTAGTTACGACGACCGAATATCAGTATCATACCGTCCTATGCTGTACTGCATCCCGACGCGTAATCGGTGCCGAAAGGACGGAAAATGGCTATATACAAGGAGCTGGAGACGACAGCGAAGGCTGGTCACATGGCTTGACGCCCGCCCTGTTCTGGAAGCACAAGGAGCAGCTTCTTCGAGCAGTCGAGGAAGATATGCCTGAGCTGATACAGCATTGTATTACCAAGGACAATGTCTCGACCGATCCACGTGACGACGCCGTGAGGGTGATACCTACGAATCTTTATGTCGGTGCTTTATCAGCCTTCATTCGGGCTGAGCTTTACGATGGAGTAGTCATTTGCAACGACACCTTACTTACACGGCCAGGCCCATATATGGACACTCGGAAGCCAATGAAGATATTGCATCTCCAGTGCAGTGACGGCAAACTGGGCAGCCGTGCCCTTCGCGAACACCTAAGTCGACTTGCCCCTTTCGTCAAATCTCTTGTCGTCGAGGGCGAATCACCTAGTATTTTGTTCGCTTGCCCCACAGGCAAAGACTTCTCCGTTGGTGTGGCTCTCGCTACACTTTGTATGTTCTTTGACGATAGCTGTAAGTCGTCTCCGGTTAGTCTTCTTGAGGGGTGTCTCCAGTGACCTGTTCTCTAATCTGCCAGCAATAGATCAGTTTAATTCCGAATTCTCCCTTCAGAAAGTTGATAAGGCTCTTGTTCGACGCCGCCTTGCATGTATCACCACTCAAAAGCCAGGTGCTAATCCTTCGCGCTCGACATTGCAGAGCGTGAATGCTTTCCTAATGCCTAGAAATGATAGATGAAATTTGCTTAGCCGTGCTTCCTGCGCTAAGGAGCGCATGTTCCCAAATGATCTCCTTGCTCGATTCCAAGGTTTTCATTGGGACTCGCAAGCCACATAAAGAGACAGCGCTGGTCTAACTGACACACATAGAGCTTTCGATACTTGGGGAAAATGTCATAAAGAGGCCGGTCTTTCTAATTCCAGGTGGAATTGAGATCACAAGGAAACCATCATTCAAAAGGGGCCTATCTTCCAGCTGCGAAGCAAAACTGCTGGCAATCAAATCGCTACAAAGCAATGGTGTCCGGTTTTCCTGCAAGCGCCAACAACAATTGTTTACTATACTTGAATCGATGATCACCATCTCAATCTTAGTAAACACGTCAGGCTTCCTGAATACCTCGCCAAAGACTTTGAGGAGGATTGGCAGAACTCGAAGCCAATATCAGGTTTGATGTACAATGCTCACTGATCACGGTCATTGCCGTAGCCTGAAAACGTCGAATAGAAAAATTACCAATCGACAACAACGTCAATTCCATCATTTATCGCGGCCGTATCCATAAGTGTTACATCTTGCAAACTCCAGCGCACCTCCCCAATCCGCTCAAAGCGACAAAGACCTCACACTCTTCTCCAAAATCTTCACATCCTTATCATCTCCCACCTCCTCTACCTTCGTCTCACCGGCGTCCCCGCCCACCTCCACCACACCCCTCTCAATCTGCTCGCAACCCTCAACCTCGCTCCCAATAGCAGCCAAACGCTGGATCTCCTGCTCCTTCGCCTTCTTCTCTTGGTATTTTCTATTTTAACCCATCAGTACGATTTCCTCTCCGATACCAAATGGAAAAATGAACAAGGAAGACTCACTGCACAAGATAGCCGACGACCAAAGAGATCGGTCCCCAACAGAGACTGCGATACCCATTTCCATATCCGCGGCCCTGAGCGCATCCTCTATGAGTAGTGCCAGGGTAAACGGTTGAAGTCTCAGGTTGGGGGCTTATCATCACTGCATTGTAGGACGGTGGCATGCTGGAAGCTGCAGCTTGAAACTTGGCTGCGCAATCGCGGCGGTGGCAGTTGCCCCTGCGGTGACAGGTGTTGGCAGAACATATAGATTCTTAGGGACGACTTTTTGCCTGATCGGTCGCTTGGCGCCGTGGTAATTAGCACCGCCCTAGTCCTAGGCCAACACAGGATGTGCAACGGGGTTGACGATTATGACACATTGTGGTTGGTGGGGTGATTTGGCCAAGCACAACCCAGATCACATCTCTCCCCAAACGAGCTCTTCCTCCGAATTCTCTCAAGCCTACCAAAGAAAGACCTCAATAGCGATCAACTCGTCTCAAAACACTGGAGATACTGCACTGAGCCATACCAGTTCGACAGGGTATCCGGCTTCCTACGCCCACACCACGGTCTACAGCTATTGCGAGCCCTAGTTGCGAATCATCCTGGATTACCCGACCCTCGAGGATATGTTTGGTGTTGTGCGAAAAAGGATATGGGAAAAATTATGGTATCAAGGGATGAGATATCCCCCGCGACATTGGACTGAGTTAAAGATTGGAACCCAGATTTTCCGCCCCCAAACTCGGCACTTTTCACCCGGCTAAGAGCCGTGCACTAAC
>JAABUP010010954.1_pt1 | contig 10497 bp, 10 predicted proteins | sample 5559201 | NCBI WGS metagenome assembly JAABUP01 (sample SAMN10711887, study PRJNA513373) | rock metagenome | isolation source: Antarctica rocks | place: Antarctica | reverse complement strand
GTTTAGCTTAGAGTGCGTCAGCTGTGAACATTAATGTTTTCATAAGTGCTTTAGAACATTTGGGTATCTTTGTCTGACACTTTCAGTCTACTGGTCCAATGGTCATGGTTGGCCCCAACGACCTTTATTATCTTATGAATGAATGAATGAATGAATGAATGAATGAATGGAACAGGTGATTGACAACATCAGTTTGCTGCGTATGATGACTCTTGAGCTTGTTTCTCGGACAAAGTGGACATCCGTATGCATTCCTGCGAGATACCGACAAGAAGCGAACCTCCTTGAAAAAGAACTCCTGCAGAAACTCCACGCGTTGCAGGATGTCCAGCCTCTAAAGCATACAACGCGTAGCTGCTTTGAATGTGCAAAGTGCTTGGCCTTAATCGTTCCGTCGAGGGCACTGCGCCGCTCCCGTGGTCGACCAACCACATCGAGCACTTCCCGTTGACCTTGCATGCTCACAAGCCGGCTGCCGCAGTGCAGCATTGGTATTGTTGACGCAATACGCAAGATAGCTCACCGGTCGTCACAATCGGTGCTCACTCCCAGTCTGCAGCGCAACATGCATATGCCAGTTTTGTCCAGTCAGCACCTAGTGCCTTGCCTGCCCTCAAGCTCTCGCACGTACCTGTTAAGCTCACAACCTAAGCACAGTGCTGACCTACACAGCATACCTCGCCTCCTCACTGGGTTCCCGGTCAGCAGTGCTCAGTCTTCTGGCCAAGCAAGCATTGTCACTGCAACGAATGGACAATGTAGTAAAAGGCAGTTGACGATGGCAAGGGCTGCTCCGAAGCCTGTGGGCCAGCAGCCCATCCAACCCAAGCCTAAAGGGCCTTCAGCGTTAGAAGGCAGAAAGATGATCCTGGATTTCATTCCTGTAGAGTCTTTCAAGATCGCTGGGGTTAGCTTTGAGGGCAGGCAAAACTCTGTCGGCAGTCTGCAACCTGGTATGGTGTGAGCCACTGCATGCATAGTGACACCCCACACTGAGCAGGATTGTGTAGTGTCATTTTGACTGCAGATCAGGCTGTGATGATGGTCAAGCAGCCAGACAACACATATGACCCCAATGCTGTGGCTGTGCAAACACTCCATGGCCAAGACCTTGGATATGTCCCCAAAGAGCACACTACCAGGTTCCCTCATGATGTCACTTTTGGCCATGTTTACTCTTTGGGGCAGAATGCAAAGGGGTTGTGGGGAGCGACGGTGAGCCTTGATTCCATACCCTTCTGACATTGCAAATGTCATGACTCAGCCCCACAGCTGTTTTGGCCTTCCAGTTTCACACAATGACCGCAATATGCAAGGTAGCTTGAGCACATGGCAGCGTACAAGATGCTACAGGGATGCTTGATGTGAATTTGACACATCATAACACCAGCATGACTGCATCAGTTGGTGCATGCCGTCAAGATCAGTGTACATCCATTGACTTGGCTGTATGGCTACAGAGTCATGGTGAAGCATACCTGGTTTGTCCCCAAGTTTTGGCTGGCACAAGTTCAATGTTATCAGTCCTGATGACAGGTGGCTGTGCGGCCCACTCTGCCACCCCTCACTGTCGAAGCCTTCCCAGCCAACCTTGCCACTCATATCAACATGAGCAGCAGCCTGCCAGAAGAAGAGTGGAGTGCAATCAGGAAAGCCACCTACAGGAAGGCCGACTACAAGTATGGCACTTATCCAGATGCAGTATGACGCCTTGCTTGCAAATGCATCGTTCACATGCTTTGGGGACATAGTGCACAAGTGTGCTTTGCACTGCAAGATAGACTCCCACCATCCTTTGGTACATCAGAGGGGAAGCAATGCTTGATGTTTTCTGCATCTTTAACATGTACTTCACTTGATCTCACAGAAATGAATCCAAAAGGGCTAGGATGTATTGGGCTGCAGATTGCCATGCATGCGTTCACTGCTCAGCGTAGCAGGACCTGTCTTAATGCCACTTTAACAACAGTGATGGCAATTCCATACCTGTCTCCTACAAGTATAATATGGGCTGCATTCACAAGTCATATATACCGTCTAAATCTAGCTGAGATTGCCAGCGCCAACGCTATGCCTGCCTCACCTGCCCACAATGTTGTAATCGTTGCAATTACGCATGATGGCTTCTGGAAATTCCCACACAGCAAAACTGTAAACTCAGTTACATGTTTCCAATGTGCCTTCAACACCCCGCAGCCGAGTAGCGCTTGTATTGTATGACGTATACTTCAACTTCAACACTGCTGAGTTCTCCCGTGGCAGGCACGCCTGTCCTGCCCCTGCCGGCGCTAGTAGCCTTTTCACAAGCTATTTTATGTTGTTGTGAAAAAAAAAACCAAAACAGGACTCTATGGGTGATGCAGGTGTGAGATATCAGGAGGTGTGGGCCCAGAGTGGCCGGTTGAGTGCCACGAAGTTTGGAGGTTTCATGAGGGCAGCCAGACCCTGCAGCTGAGAGGCTTCATGGCCCTTCACCCTGAGGTCCACCTTGCCAAACACCTGGAGCGACAACAGGACGACAAGCGGCGGCAGCAGGCCATCTGGATGCTGCAAGCAATGAATGAGTGAGTGCTGCATGCGTGTACGCTTTGTGTTGGCACACAGCAGGTCCATCTGCAGGCTGCAAGCAGTGAATGCATGAGTGATGTATGTGTGCACAGTGTCGTGTCGGCACACATGCTGAAAAACCAGCTGGCTTCTCAGCTGGCGCCAATCCACTGCACACATAAGGATCATCTGATATGGCGCAGCTGCTGGGCACACGCAGACATTGCTGCCAAAATCATTTTCAAAAGCTCGGTACTGTTTTGATAGTGGAACAGGTCCTGTTGTGGCAACTTTTGTAATTGAGAGATGCACATTGAGAAACAGTGCATTGCTGCATGGCCATGACTGCTGGAAGCATCTGCAGCCTGGGAGATCTGCAAGAAATCTTATTAGCTGTGCATGGCATTTCCTGCAAGATGTTGTATGCGCAACTGGACAGTGAACAAGGCTGTGCCCTTTCTTGTTGTCTCTTGTCGCAGCAAGTAAGGCTGCAGTGCAGTCACTCATTGGTTGTCAAGATTGCATGCTGCAATATTCAATGTGCATGTCGTATGCAGGTGGACAGTTGCAGAAGCTGAAGAGTACTGGAAGTTTGCAAGGGACACAGCCATGAGGCGGAGCAGTCAAGAGTGGAAGTTTGATTTGAGCTGGCTGTCCAGTAATAACTACACCATCCCACCAAAGTTGCAGCAGCTATGCCGTCAGTAACTTAGACACACGGACCAAACACAGAGGGTATGGGCGGAATGACTGGCAGTGAGTGCTACGCTGTTGTGGATCAATTCAGCATCAGTGATAACAGCGACACTTTCTTGCTAAATTGTGTGCATGTATCTGCACATGTGAGCCCTGCTTGTCCTGGGATTTTCACTGACTCATGCATAGTGTTGAATGCTAATGCTGGGCCTGTTTCAACTGCATGAGAGCTGTGCTACTGGGGCAATGCCCACTCAAAGCTTGACAGCCTCCTCAACCAAAGCAGCAGTGACCAAACAATAGCAGAATCAATTTGTGTTGCAATGCGGTGAAGCTTGTGCTGTTCCTTGGAGGTATGACAGCTTGATGAGGTTTGAGAGTTTGAGAGGTTCTGAACGGTGTGTATGAGACTGGTGTAGGTGCACTGTCTGTCCTGCGCTTTGCTGACATTTGTTGACAGAAGCACGCTGAAGGTGAAATGCAAAGCAACTTGTAAATCTTCTGATAGCTGCTTGAGTATACTGTCAGCAGCAAGCAGCATGCAGGGGGGGGGAGGGGGTATCTATAGTCACCTCTCTGTAGCTGTCAGACAAGAAAGATATCAAAGATGTATATTCCATGAGAGTTCAATTGACTCGCTCATATTTTGTACATACCAATACGCAGGTTCCATCCAGCAGAATTCAGGCATGATTTGGCAGTGCCTGATCCTGAAACAGATGTGAGGAAACACGACAAGCAATTCATCAACTTGAGAGCATCATGGTATGCCCTATAGTCCGATTTGTATCAAGAGTTTTTAGCACCCACACAGATCATCATTGAGCAAAGCTGCTCCTGAACAGAAGTCTGAAAGGGTTGGCTGATGACTGCTGCAAGCAGACTGGTCAAAACAAAAAGCAAAGCAGTACTCTTATCACCTGGTTTGACCCTATTGCTCACACCCACACATATACATACATATTGGTCCACACAAATCACATCCAAAAAGGGGCATGAACTGATCCTGCTGAACTATCTTGCCAAACAGATGCTCCATTCCAAAGACATGCTCACTACTTGCTCACCAGTGCTGACACATCTGCCAGCACAGGCAAGCATGCAATGAGATGAAGTTTATTGCAAATCAGCAACATCCTGCTCCGTCCATGCCATCAGCGCAGCATTGTCCTCAAGAATATCAACCCAAGATAGCACTATTGATGTCCATGCAGCCCCCACAGGCGTCCCGCCAAGCAAGCAGCTGCATGACGGCTTTGTAGTGTATTGCCGCAGCCACTACGATGCACAAGTGGAACAACTGATGGCTGTTGAGCCACATGTCAAATTTGCCGGGATGCATCTTCTCAGGGATGCGCAAGGCATACAGTGTTGCTCCTCCCTGCATGACACATACCAAGCATGCCGACTTGACACACACATCGTCTACTACCTGACACACACATTGTCTACTACCTGACACACACATTGTCTACTGCCTGGCATAATGATTGTCTACTGCCTGGCATACACGTTGTCTAATGCCTGGCATAATCATTGTTTACTGCCTGGCGTACACATTGTCTAATGCCTGGCAATACACATCCTGCTATGCCTCATTGCCAACGTCATGCAATCGTCAACAGCAACATGGTCACATGTTGTCTACACAAAAACATGCAATGAAAGTCAGAGACTTGACATCAATGTCATCCTGCATGTGTGCAGCAAGTATGTTGTGCAAGTGTGTGCAGCAAGGAATGCTGCAGCAAGAAGTATGCTAGACACAACAGCATAAGGCAGGACAAGAAGGTCACAAGCTCACCAGATACAACAGACCCATGACAAAGTCCAGCCACAAAGCTGTGTGCACAGCTCTGGCGTCATAGTTGATGGCCCAGCTGTGCAGAACAGGAACAATGCCAGTCAGGCCTAGGCCAGCAAACAGGCTTGCCCTGAAACCTCTGTAGTCTTTAGCTTGGAAGGAGTTGTGCATAGATACAAGACCAGTGGCCAGACCTGCATCGACAGGAGATACTGGCTGCCTGTGAGTCCATTGCAGCTGTGCATTCAGTATTGACTGCACAGAGATGCCTCTTTGGTACTACTGCTATACTAGATGAACACGAAAGCGCTGCAGCAGCATATCATGCAAGACATGCATTTGCTCAAGTTGGTGTCATTGCGCTGCTGAGTATACACTCATTAGAAACAAGTCTACAAATTGTATGCTTGGATGCTTTGCACATGCTCATTTGTTCAGCAGAGCATGTTTTGTGCTTACCAAGAGCTGTTATCAGACCCAGATAGAAGATCAGCCATTTTGGCGAGCACATGAACCCTGCATGAATCATGCCTGTCATGGCGTCTACAGGCCGCACCATGGCTACAACATGGGCGTTGGGCCCCTTGCCCGCAAGGGCTGAAGGCACGTCAAGCAGGATCATCGACAGATGGGCATGTGATCAACTCAGAGCTGCAGTCATGTAGACAAACACATTGCCAGGTGAGCCACAAGCTGTCATGAACAGCAATCTGACTAATTCATAAGCATGCATTGACATGATAGCAAGCACCTCATGAATGCAACTAGCTGAGGTGCAACAGGTGTTCCAAAAGACGTACCATAGTATACTTGTGGGTAGAAGGAGCAAACAATGAGTACAGCAATTCCCAGGTAGTCAAAGCGCCAGATGAACCTCGAGACGTGTGCCGCACAGCAACCAAAGAGATGGCAGGTTGCTGACGTCAGCAGGCAGGCCATTGCTCCTGTGGTGAAGACGTACACAGGCCACCGCTTGACAGGCCAATTGATGTGCAACAAGCTAGCTGCCTGTTTGTTCAGCTTGAGGTCGAAGCGTTTGAGGCGTTGTGACTCATAGAAATCACGCGCTTCAGCTGCTGCAGTGCTGTCCACATCTGGTAGTATGCTAAGGCCTTTTGTTTTGATCTGGCGCTTCAACCAGCGAGTGTTTGACCAGCTGGATTTGGCTGAGTCCCAGTTGGAACGTGCGAACTGATACAGCTGATCTTGCACTTGGGTGAGCTGAGGGGAGCTTTGCCGTAGTGGGACTGGTCTGGCCCATATCAAGACCAAGGTCAATATTAAGAACAACACAAATCCTGCAATGCCAAGGGCTGTCTCTCAGAGCCTGATACCAGTGCTGTGTGAAGCTTGCAAGCAAAAGTGCTTCTTTCTTGGCAGCAAAGTGAGCAGCACTGACCTAGCAGGTGTGACCAGATGTTCCCTGTTTCGTTGTGCAGTCCAAAGACGGACTTGATGCTATCCCAGGCGCCCAGCTGCAACCGATACCCAGAAACGATGTACTGGTTGCTCTGCAGCTCTTTAGGCAGACTGTTGAAGGACGTGTAGTTTTTGCGTTGTCTGAGACGTTCTCTGCGCGATAGACTTTCGCCTGGTTCGTTTCGTCTTCTGCTAGGAGTGTTTAAGGTCACTTCGGAGGTCGCTTGCTGCGGATGCACACCACCTCTGTACTCAGTACTGCCGGGCAGAACAGAAGCTTGGGTGTGCTCTGAAAGCATCGCAACTGGTTTGAAGTTGCCTCCAGGCGAGGCGCATGCAGCTGTTGCAAATCTACGTGTCGACGTCATGCGCTTGAAGACAGGACTGACCTGCAGCATCCATGTTGGTTTCGGAGCTGCAATGCTCCAAATCAGTCTAGCGGCAGGCTCTCTGCTTGGTGCAATTGCTGCACAACATTGCAAGCAGGTCAATAATTGGCTGCTCATCAAGCTGTTGCGGCAGGGCTTGTCGAGCAACTTGGCTTTCTGCGCTCTGGCCTTGCTGCTGTCACTACCTTCTTAAGAAGTCTTGTCCTGAGTGCACAACAGGTCTCAGACTACCATCATGATCATGAGCAACACAAGCATCACACCGTAGATATGGCTAAAGGAGTGCCAGTGATGCTGGCTCAAGTCATCGCATGTGTGCAGGCAAGCGTGTCAGATCCTGTGCCAGGCTATGTTATCTGGCTGCTGCCTGTTTGATGCTTGAGCCTGTGCTGACATGTGTGAAGACACGAAACCTGAGGTTTCAAACCTCAACTTCCCATGGACCTTCAGACCGGTCTTCAGGTCTGAGGTGCTCCACTGTCAATGCCTTTGTTACTGCAAACTTTTGTTTTCAATGTGTATGGAGCACCCCAATCTTAGCAGCTTCATTAGCCAACCTCATCATTATCATCACCAATACGTGTTTTCCAGTAGGGCTGCAGGGCCTATCTCGTTACAGACAGACATACAGACTAGAGCAGCTTAGCAGTTGCATCAGCCAATCTCAACAGGCACAATGCATATGGAGCACTTCAGCTCTGAGTCACCTGCTAGAGCCACAGTGTATATGACGCAACAGCTTGCCGACAAGGCTCTGCTAGCTCAGATGCAGGTGGCGCATCGCTGCTCTTGCAAGAAGGTGAGGTAGCAGGTTTCAAATGTGGTGAGTCAAAATTGCTGCGGTGCCATCGGTAGCAAGAGGCAAAAGGCTTTCCTGAGTGCTTGTTATTGAATATGGCTTTCCTGTGTGCAGCAGCTGCAGCAGCAGCAGCAGCAGCAATGCTGGTGTGTGCTTGTCATGCAATTCTAGTGCCGTCACAGCTGCCAGGTGCACTTCCGTTCAGGTTGTGCTTTGCATTTTGGCACGAGCCATTATGTGCAGCAACTGTTACAGAGGATTAATCATGCTGGAGTCTGTTTGTTTACTGGAGTATCATATTGTAAGCTTAAGCAGTGTGCTTTCTGTCACATTTACATTGCACAACTTCACGTCAGGGTGAAAATCAATGCTTTTATCAGTACAAAAAGGAAGCAGCTTAAAATTGTGCTTGTAAGTTCAGTATGATGGGTGATCATCACACTAAAAGACGCATTTCATTCAAGTGTACTCAAGTCATCAATAATAATCTTATTGCAAATTGTTTCACAGATCCCAAAGTGTAAATAAATTCAACACAACACAAACGAACAGGACAACCGGATTTCATCACATCTGTGGCAGTACATGGCATACATTAATGCTTGCAATGACCCGTATTCTACAAGACTAGAGACTCCAGCATAGCTGCTTTTGCTAGGTCTGAGCAACTCCACACAATGTGCATGGCTTGCACAGCTGGGCAATAGGCTGCCTCATGAGATACGCCAGGTCTGATTGCACAAGACCATTGTTACATGTCGCATCACGTCGAGCCGTACCATAAGCCGGTGCTGCACCTCCTGACCTCACTCTGATTTGTTACAGGGGCAAGGGGCCCAGACTCACTGATGTCACAGCAGACACATCAGGGCTACAAAGTTGAGTGATCCACCATCACTCGTGTTCATCGCTTGACTTCAGCAAGTGTAGTTGGGCTCTTGATAGGGTTGGCAAGAAGTCCATCCAGAAGAAGCACAACAACGTGGCTGTGGTGGCAATGAGCAGCGCAACAGGCCCCAGTATCCAAAGCAGCTACAGTGCAACACAAAGTTGGTCAACCCAATTTGCTGTACATATAGCCATATGTCTATGTACGTAGCCATATGTTGCCATGTGTATATAGCATATGTCAGGTTGACTTGCACAAGAGCAACCCTCATGTGTTAGTGTGGTTTGCCACACACAAGCATGGACTGACACAGCAAGATGCAGTTTACAGGGACTGATGTTATGAGCAGAGCCATAGTGGCCGGTGAGTCACGCATGGCCAGCACAAGCCCAGGAATCCATTGGCTGAGAAACAGAAGAAGGAGGACATCCTGGCTGAGCAGGCAGCAAAGAGGAAGAGGAAGACTCATCATGTACAGCACACCATGATGTGCTCATGCTGCAGCTCACCAGTATGCCAAAGCCAAAGAAGCATCTGATGCCGATGGAGAACAAGAGTCCTGCTCTGCCCATGATGGCCAGAGACTCGGCTTCAAAGTCCCAATGCGCTGGCTTGTACTTACTTGCCTGAGCTTTGAGCAGGAAACCCTACAGACATACAATCCCCTGTCACTCATTCATTCAATCACTCAATCATCACACATGTGTCATACCCTAGGGTCAGGTATGTACAGCCCTGAGCGACTGCTTGTATGAGATCCTGTTTTGGCAGATGGCCAACACCAACAAGCGCTGGCTGACGCCCACATGCAAGCGTGCAAGCAACTTGATTGACAGCCACAGGTTCACAAAGCTGCTGCAGATCCGCAGAATGTCATTGATGCAAGAGGAAAGACAAATGGCTTGTAGAGAACAGGTCTGTAAGCTCACCGTATGCGCATACAGTCTGGCAGACTGTGCAAAGCACAAGAAGCAAATGAACAGAGTGCCTAGCCCAATCCCAAGTTTAACCGATGGCTGCAGAAGACTAGTGCCATCCCCGTCTCGTGTGATAGGATCGTGGCTCTGTATGCAAAGCTTGCTCTTGTTAAGTGCTGCAAGCATGTATACTTGGGGCACAGCGTGCATGGGCCTTTGCCATTTACCTGTATGAGGTTCAACTGTTGAATCATGTCTGGGGTGAGCAAAATTTCTGGAATCGCTCTTGCCCCAATATATCCAGCCGCTACGGTGAACAGTGTGACCGTCATAAGGGAGTTCCGGATGGTCTGCACGCCGGTAATCACGTCCTTGTCGTCGGCACAGATCGATCGCGTCCACACTTGCCGTGCCTTTGCCATGGTGGTGGGCACACGGATCAACCCCAAACAGGGATTTTCGAAGTTATATAGCCAGATGTGATAGCCAAAGAAAGCCACAACACAGAGCAAAACAATGCAAAGTTCCGCGACATGGCCTGAGTACATACTGTCAAAAAGGCTGGATGGTCGAGATGGATCTCGGAGGTCACAAGTGTTATATCAACCGCGCGCAAAGCTGCACAATGACATGCATTCTCTGCTTTGGGGGCATTGCACGTGCATCTTTTAGGCACGGGGTTGAGTCATTGGGACAGCAGCTTTTTTTGACATTGCATCTGTCATAGAAAGGGCTAAGCATCAGCATGCATTTGAGTACTTTGCAGATGTTAAGCACAGCAGCTTGATGTTATATAGGACAATGCAGCCTGAGTACAAATCTGCAGAGTATCTGTCTGTTGTCAAGTGTGCGTCAAATAGGAGGCTACTTAGTAGGTTTAGGACTGGATGCCATGGTCTGCGGGTAGACACAGGCCGCTGGGCAGATGGTGTTCACCTAGATAGGACAGACAGGCTGTGTCTAGTGTGCAAGTCATTGGATTGTGTGCAGGACGAGCAGCACTTTGTTTTTGATTGCCCAGCGTACAGCCATATCAG
>JAABUP010010953.1_pt1 | contig 10498 bp, 18 predicted proteins | sample 5559201 | NCBI WGS metagenome assembly JAABUP01 (sample SAMN10711887, study PRJNA513373) | rock metagenome | isolation source: Antarctica rocks | place: Antarctica | reverse complement strand
GTTTGTATTTGAGGTTTGTGGGTCAGGGCTGAGCGCTGGCATGCAAAGCCGCTCTCTCGACGCCCAGGTCGCGCATTGGTGGACCTGCAGAGTGTATATCGCATGCACGGTCTTGCCCCTTGTAGCATGTGCAGGCAGAAGGTTTGGTTGGATCTGCCGTTGGTCTGTGGCCAGTCCTGCCGGGGCGCTGTTTTGGGTACATGCTTGGGGCAATTGAGCTTGAGCTCGGGGTGGTGCAAGTCGCGTTTGTGTTATTTTTCATTGTCGCTGCTCTCGGGGGCACCTACACGATAAGGTGCACCACGTGGGCAGCTCGTTTGTTGATGGTGCAAGTCGCGCGTCCCCTGCCGGCGTGCTGCAGCGGACAGACTGGAAGAAGGCTCGCCGCCCACAACGTGTCCTCCAGCTCCAGCCCAGGTCTCTTGTGCTCCGCATCAACCTTCCACGAGCTGCTCGCAGTGAGCACTGGTGGCATGTTGTGCGTTCGCCTTCCCCGGGCGCCTCACCAGGACTACTCGACTGCTGACTTGCGCTGTGCCTGCCTGGCGACTCACAGAAGGGGCGGAGCTGCACCTTTGACCACCCGCCCGGCCAGCTGCACGGCAGAGCGGGAAAGCGCAGCACGCTGGAGGACGGCGAGCGGATCCTGCTCAGAGCGGTCGCTCTGCGGCCCGGCTCCTGGGAAGCGCGGCTGCTGCTGGTCCAGAACAGGCTGCGCATGAGGCGCGCCGCGCGTCACACTTTGGTCGTTGCAAGCAGCGGCCGGCAGCGGCACTGGGAAGGACCCGCCTGCATTGGTATCGACAGCGACCTTCAGCGGGACTGATAGCGGCCGTCTGCAGCAGTACTGATAGCAACCGCCTGCAGCGGTAGTGAGCGACCGCCTGCAGCGGTACTGATAGCGGCCGCTTGCGAACAGGGGCAGGGAGCACGAGGTGCCGCAGCTCGTGCTCGACGCGCTGCGGGGCACCGACGCGGCTGCATGCCAGCCAGGCGGCGCCAAAGCCCTGCTGGCGTTCCAGGCATTGCAGGTGACGGCCTCTGCAAGCCCAGCCCGCCTGCGGCACCCTGCAGCGCCGTGTATCTTGCTCCGCTGACGCCCGCTCTCTGCTTCCAGGCAGGCGTGCATGCACTGCATGCGGTGGGCGGCGACATGCGAGACTTTCAGCAGCAGGTGGCATGCATTGCGCCTGCCCTGGCCAGCAGCATTGATGCCTTTCAACGAGAGGCAGGCAGCGAGTGCAAGTGAACCCAGGCAGTGCATAGCTTACAGTACGGTGGACAAACTTGAAACAATGCAGCCCTCCGGCACGTTGGCGCTCGCGCACTAGCCCTACAACAGTGGTGCTCCCCCAGTCACTCTGCCATGTCAGGCATGCCTCAGCATGGGCAACTCGCCACTGCACATGCGCCAGAGAGCTGCGAGTGCTGCCCTCACAGCAGGGGCGCCTCGCAGCAACTCCAGCCGCGGTCCAAGCTCCGCTCTCCACAGTGTCGAGGGACCTGGCAGCGTGAGCCGCGTCAGTGTCAGCACGCTGCCAGGCCAATGTGACATGATATCACCAGGGTTTTGCAAAACAGCAGTAAGAGTGAAGGCAGCGTGCCCTCAAGAAGTGCTCTACAACACCAGCGCGGCACCAATCCTGGTCAACATGCAGCGCTCCCGCAGGCAAGCCCAGCCCTGCGCCGAGCCAGCAGGTGCAGGCACGCTTAGGACACGCCGCAGCGCGCCTGGCAAGCACGCTCAGAGGCCCAGGCCGGAGTCGTCGCCGCTGCCGCGCCCGTCGCCCACCGACTTGGTCGCGCCCTGGTACAGCGCCCAGACCAGGCCAAACACAACTACGATCGCGACGCCCTCCACGCCGGCCACGCCCAGGATCTTGCCGGTGCCCTCGCCCGCCAGGCGCTGGTCCACCTGCTCGCCGGGCGCCCCCGCGCGCTCAGAAACCTGCTTGCACCGCGTCCAAGCTCCTGCCCTTGTCTGCTATCCGAGCAGCGTCTCCTGCGTGTGATAAAAGGTAACCTGCGGCACCAGGCACGCAGGAGGCAGCGGGGCACGCACGAGCGCCATCGCCGGGTGGGCGACGAGCATGGCCGGCACAGTCGCCGCTGCAGCTGCTACCCGCTTTGCAGCGGTGTGCTGGCAGACGACCGCGACTGCGAGTGCCACACACGGGTCAGCACAGCAGCAACCAGGGCGAGGCCGTTCTCAACGCAGCTAGGCTTTCCGGGGAGCTTACCACGGGCGACGGGCCGCGCTGCCGGGGCTGCGTATCACAGACCCGGTCAGTGATGCTATATAGTTCATAACACAGTGAAGAGGGAGGCAGCGGGGCAACAGGATCAGGCGCGCACTCTGGCGCGAAACAGACACGCCCTTCAGGGCCGTGGCGCTGGAGCACATGACGGTCTGCATCCTGGCGAGCTGGAGACAGCTGCAAGCACTCCTCTGGCCTCGGGTGTGCGGGAAGAGGAGCAAATCCAGGAGATAAGCCTGCGCTCTCTTGCAGACCCTAGGCCTAACCAAAGCCAAGCCCGGCTGCGGCCACAAGAGGTTGGTTTCGAACACAGTGCGCTTTGTGCAAAAGCAGGATTGCAATAAACAGCTTCGTAGTCAGCTAGCAGCGTCACGCGCAACTTGAACACTTGCTAGACGCTTGGCCGTTGCGCCGTGGTGTTGCAGCCATGTCCAGCCACCGGGACTGCCGCATGTATGAGAGCAAGTTCCCGGACGTGGACGACGTGGTCATGGTGCAGGTCAAGTCGATCGCTGAGATGGGCGCTTACGTCTCGCTGCTCGAGTACCACGGTATCGAGGGCATGATTCTGCTGTCAGAGCTGTCGCGGCGCCGCATCCGCTCCATCACAAAGCTCATCAAGGCGCGCGCTGGCCGCTTGTACGTCCGCCTGGCTCGCTTGCGCGGGCGGGCTGCTCTGCGTTGCCGCCTGCAACCGGCCACGGCTGGCGCAGAGTCTGGCCAAGCCGTGTTGTTTCGTAGCCACGAACCGGCAGAGGTGCTGCGCAAGGCTTGGGAGGCGCCTGGTGTCCGCCTGAGCAAGCGGCGACTCCGCGTCACCGGCACCGCAGGTGGGCCGGCAAGAGCCGGTGATGGTGCTGCGCGTGGACAAGGAGAAGGGCTACATCGACCTGAGCAAGCGGCGCGTGTCGCCGGAGGACATCGCATTGTGCGAGGAGCGCTTCACGCGCTCCAAGCTGGTGCACGGCATCGTTGGCCACGTGGCCGAGACGTGCGGCGTGGAGGTCGAGGAGCTGTACCAGCAGGTCGCGTGGCCGCTGTACAAGATGTACGGGCATGCGTTCGAGGCGTTCAAGGCGCGCGCGTGGGGAATGGATTAATGATTGAGTTACAACCTGGTATCAGCCAACTGTGGCTGCATACGGGCAAAGCCGTATGCAGGGCTACGCATTGCAGATCAACCCGACCAGAGCTGTCACCGGCAAGCATGCAGCGAGCCACTGCCAGTGTGTCTTGGGCCTTCCTGTGCTGCTGCGCCAGAAGGAGGAGGGGGGAACCGCTGTCAGCCACGGCACGTGCCGTTGTGGCAGGCGCCCGCGCTGCGGTGCCAGCGTGATCACTCCGCGGCCGCGGCTGGTGCGCCGCGACCGCGCGGCCTGTGCAGGGCACAAGGGGCAGCCGGCGCCTGCAGCCAGCGGGCGCCAGCGGTGAGGCTCAGCAGCTGCAGCCAGCCCACGCTGCTGCTCGAGCGGGCGCGCGCGGGGCCGCAGGCGATGGTCAACGACCCGGAGCCGGTGTTCAAGCGGCTGCAGGACGAGACCAACGACGGGCAGCCGCTGACCGTGCTCAACGACGCGGCGCGCGCCCGCCCCCGCGCCATGCTGCTGGACTGAATGTGTCCTTGGTCGCCCAGTTGTCAGGGGCAGAGGTGCTGGCGGCATGCGCGCCGTCTGCTGTGCTGCCGCGGCGGGCGAGTGTGGCCCCTGCTTGTGCGCCCCTGGCGACCTGGCCTGTCCAAGCCGCAAATGGGGGAGCTGGGGGGCACAACAGCTGCAGGCGAAGGGATGCAGAGGCGTGACTTATCACTGTAGGCCTGCTCAGTGCCGCCCCGATCCCCGAGAGCAGCGCCCGCACGCCGAGAGCAGCGCCCGCACGGCAGCGCCTCGCGCATGGTGTGAGCCGCGCGCGGGGCGCAGGTCAAGGACCACCTGATGCGGAACATCAAGCGGCGCATGACGCCGCAGCCGCTGAAGATCCGCGCGGATGTGGAGCTGACGTGCTTCAAGTACGACGGCGTGCTGCACATCCAGGTGCCGCGGGGCGCCCGTCGCAGCTGGACTCCTGTGAGGGTAGGGGTATGGTCAGGGTCAGGGGTACAGGCTGAACAGAGGAGAGAGGGACGGTGTGAGGGGTGACTGTGTATCTACCCGCCTCCTGCGACTGCGGGCAGCCCCGCAGCCGCACCTGCGGGCCGCCCGGGCGGCCCGCATGCCCTCCATGGTCGGGGGCTCGATTCTATGTGCGCCAGAGTCAATGCTGTGCTGTATCGATGTGTCGTGCAGCGGCCCGCTCTGGGGCGCGCCCCTGATTCTCGCGGAGAGCTCCGCCTGTGACGTGTCCGGTAAGAAAGCCACGGGCCTCACGCCCGTGGGGTTGCCGGCGACGGACGAGGCTGACAGCGGAGGTGCGCGCGTCTGCGCAAAGGCCGCGTTCATGCGCGAGGCGCATGCCCTTGACAGCCGACCGCGCTGCACTCGCTGTCAGCTGCTTATGGCAAGGTTGTGCGGCGAAGTTGGCAGGCGCGCGCGTGCAGGAGTCGATGCGCGCAGCGGAGGCGGCCAGCACGGAGGACTGCCCGGTAAAGATGAAGCTGGTCGCGCCGCCGCTGTACGTGCTGACCACTCACGTGCGCGCCCCCGCTCGCGCTCTCAGCCCACCCCGACCCGGCGTGCACGCTGGCGCTCGGCGCCGCCAGACGGCCGCCCGCGGGCCTGCCCGGGCGCCCGGTCGCTTGCCTGCGCCTGCGCAGCCCCCGGCCCAGGCATGCCTGGGGGTGACCGTGTAGCAAGAACGTCAGCGTTCCCGCATGGCTCGCCCTCCATGGATATGCCCGGTTGGGGCCTGTCCAGTGCGGCGGAGGCGCGGCCAGCACAGACGCGGGGGAGGTGCTCAACGTCGAGAGGCGAGGTGCTTGGCGCCGCCCGTGAGCAGGACAGAGCGTAGAGAGTGCGAGAGGGTACGAGAGAGTGAGCAGGCCCCAGGCGGTGACGCGTGGGCAGGTCCGGCGGCGCAGACGCGGGGCAAGCAGAGGCGAGGTGCTCGATGCCGCCTGTGAGCAGAGCCCTAATCCTGAACCCTAGACGGTGACGCGCGGGCGGGGCCGGGCGCGCAGACGCTGGAGAAGGCCAAGGGCGTGGAGGTGCTGACGGAGGCGTGCGCCGCCTGCAAGGCGGCCATCGACAAGCGCAAGGGGCGGCTGGTCATCAAGGAGGCCGCGCGCGCGGTGCGCGCCTCCGGGGGCTGCCCGTGCTCTCTGTTGCATGCGCGCTGTCCAGGAAGGGCCGCTTGGGAACGAGCTGGCGGCCGGCAGCTCGTTTAGATCTTCCTGATGTTGGCAATACATAGTCGTCTGTATAAATGCATGCGCATGAGTGCCTGGCAGCCTTCTGTCAGAGGGCTTGCCTACTGGCAGCTTGTGCCTCGCGCACGTCGCTGCCGCCGTCCGTGCTTGGCAGTGGCGGCGGCGTCCTCTCAGGTGTGGTGGGGCAGCGGGCTGGCCGTCGGCGGGCTTGATTGCCAAAGCAGAGTTGCGCGGAGCCGCATGGCACGCTCGCGTACAGCCGTTGCCCCTGTTTGTATAAAGCCCGGGTTCTGCAGCGGCGGGCGCCAGGCAAATGAGCGGCAGGGGCTGACGGGGGCGGGCGCGCGCGCGCGCGCAGGTGAGCGAGCGCGACGACCGGCTGCTGACGGACCAGCTGCTTGCGCTGGAGAAGGCTAACCAGGAGGTCGCCGGCGACTCCGACTCCGAGGCCGAGGAGGAGGAGGGCATGTGCGCGCGCCCCCCGCCCTAACTCCAACGCGCGGCTGGGTCAGCCTGACCCTACCCTGTGCCGGGTGCACCGCATGGTTTAGGGAAGCTGGGGGATAGTGCTTGTTTCGGCCGCATTGCGCGCGTCCGGGGCTGCGTCCGCAGAGTGCACTGCTTGTGTTGCGGATCAGCGTCCGTGTTTTGAACCTCCTGTCTATGAGCAGTCGCAAAGGTACATCAACTGGTGTTGCCTGCGCTGTCCTCTGTTGCGTAGTGCACCCTGCTGCTCTCAACAGTGACTGGCGCGCAGGGGCAACATCGACATTGACGCCGTGCCGGCCATGGCGGTAGAAGCGGTGGCCTAGCGCGCGCAGCTGCGCTCGGCCGCCCAGCCGGGGCTCCCCGGCGTGCCCGGCCTTGCTTGCTGTCAGCTTGAGGATGCATGTGGTCGAGAGCCTGTGTGGGTGCCTAAATGTCACCCATGTACTATGCATGGATAAAAAAAGGAACCGTTCTAGCCTGTAGCTGCGCAGCCGAACCGCCTGTGTGTCCCTGTCAATAGAGGAGCAGAGTCCTCTGTTCTCCATGACCATGTGTCAGCTGTATGCTGCCTGTTTTGAAGTGCAAACTACGAGCTCCATGCGCATCTGCTCTGTCAGTCAATCTTGCAAGCGCACGGTCCTGCTGAGATTTTCATTGTTGACGCAATGGCGAGCGCCTTGCAAGGAGCAGCACAGCAGAATCGGGCATGGGCATCTTGAGCATACACACAACTGACATCCACAACGCATCAGGACCCATCGTCTCCGGAAGCGGCCCCTGCTTTCCGCCCGCGGAAAACGCGCCTCCTGGCAGCAGGCGCCGCCAGCGGCGCCCGGGCACCGGCCTCTTCCATCGCCACCTGCTGCGTAAGCCTAGGTGAGGGTGCATAGTTGAAACAAAACTGGCTAGGGCGTCAATTGTGCCGCTGGAGGTGCTTGGTGCTGCAGCTCACTATCAGGCGGGCTTCCGGCACACAGCCCCCCTGGCTCATGAAGCAAGTTCTGCCCGGGGCAGCTGCGCATGAGACTGGAGACTGGCCAGAAGAATAGGCCGCACCTCCTCAACCTCGCCCGCGGCTGGGCCCTCAGCCTCCAGCGCCATGGCGCCGCCGCCGTCGCCGCCGCCGCCGCCGCCCCAGCCGGTCCGCCCTGAGCCCCCCAGCGTCCCCGCTGCCGCCGCCGCCGCCGCCGCCCGGCTGCGCGCGCGCCGCGCGCGACCGGAACTCTATGCCGCCGCCAAACGCCGGCAGGTCGGCACGCGCGGCCTCCTCCCCGCCGCCGCTCAGGGCTGCGCCAGCGCCGCCGCCGCGCACGGCCGCCGCCGCTGTCTGCGCCGCGCGCGCGGCCTGCACCTGCACGGCACTTTGCGCTGCATTCAGAAGAGTGCCTGGCTCCTGCAACTAGGGCATTGCGGGCACCTGTGCTCTTGGGCTGCAACATGAAGATAGTGAGGCGCTCACACGCCGCCATGCACGGTGTTGCAGCTCATCCTCCCAAACACGTCCTGCGCCATGCCTCGGCAGGCACATCCGTGCCGCACGCCACAGCGGCGAGCCTTGGCCCTTACGGTGAGCAAGCCGTCACCTGCTCCACATCGCCGGCCTCCGCGCCGCCGCCGCCGCCGCCCCCGACGGTCAGCGGCTCGTCCAACGCGTAGCACGTGTACTTGCCTGGGTTGCGCACATGGTCCGGCACGTACGACCCGCGGCCGCCGCGCTGCGGCCGGCGCCCCGGCGGCCGCTGCGACCACGGCGCCATGCTGGAGCAGACACGCATATGTCAGTGCAGGACTACCACTAGGACTACCGGGTGCAGGCTATGAGGCAGGGGTTGCTGCCACAACAGATTGGGCTGTGACGTAGCGCCCACGTCATCAAAATTGTTCGTTCAAGCGCTTTCGTCAATCAACATGCAATAAGAGATGCTGCACATGCACATACCGCGTCTGCATGATCTGCCGGCTTTGCATGCAACCTGCCCCGATCGACACGCTGTGCATTTCGGATGGCATCCTGCACAGACGCAACCAACTGCACGAAACACAGAGCAGGAGCGTTGCGCGCTCCAAGGTGCACGGCACGCCCGGGACAGGCTTGCAGCACTTGGCGTCCAGGGCCACCTGGCTGCGCCGCTCGAGCTCTCGTCCTCAGCGGGCTGCGGCGCCGCGTCCGCAGCAAAGCGCACGCGCTTGCGGAGCTTGCCGCGCGCGCGCTCCTCCTCGTCCTCGCCCGCGGCCTGCTCTCTGGCGCCCTCCTCGGCGCGCTGCGCCGCCGACCCCAAGGACGCCAGCCGAGCAGCGGGCTCTGCGGCGCTCGGCGCGGCCACCGCGGGCGCGGCAGCGCGCGGCGCAGGCGCCAGCTCGACATCCATAGCATCGGGCGCTGCGGTGGCGGCCTGCGCCTGACTGCGGCGCTCGTATGCGTTGTCGTCAGGCACCTGGCGGTGTGACGCCCCAGTTTGTCAGTGCAGTTGTGCGGATTCTGCGAGCAGTCGACTTGTTCTGCTGTGCATGAAAGCAAGCGCCAAACACAAGCGCGCAGTCACCTCGGTCGCAAGGTTGGGCATCGGCTCCGCGTCACCGCCGCGGCGGCCAGCAGCGATGGCATCCGTTTCGTCAAACTCGTCCTCATTATCCAGCGCGTTGCAGAACGCGGCGCTCGGCTTGACAGCAGCCTCCCTGCCCTCGCCTGCCCAGTAGGCACGAAACCGTCAGCGTAGCTGGGGGCGCTTTTTTCCTAGCGTGCATATATGTTAAATAAATGCAGGCGCTGACCAGCGAGGTCCAGCAGGTCGCTCGGCAGAGTCTCCTCACGCCACTTCTCGGCAACTGCGGCCTGGACCTCCTCATCGCTGGAGTAGTCGGCGGCCTTGCCCGCTTTGAACACTGTCTCCCTGCTCAACGACCACGCTGGCTGGCCGGTCCCGGCGGACAGCGCGCCGAACACCGCCGCGGCGCGGCTGCTGAAGGCGGCCGTGTGTGCGTGCGCGTCTGGTGCACTGGCGCTCATCTTGCGAGCGGTGCGCTGCTCGCAGCCAGCCAAGAGAGCAGTTGCTTGAGTGAGACCAACCGGTAACTCACTTGCTGATCCCTGAAGCCAGTGAGAGAGGCGCTGCACAAGCTCTCCTGCTGGTGCAGCAAACTGCGCAATACCCCCAGCTGGGCAATACGAAGTAGAACACCTCGAGAGTTCTGGCGAAGGCTGTATTTGACAGGGGCTGGAAGTGTCTGATCGATAGCTGCAGCTGGCTGAGCCATAGTGTATGTATTCTGTTCTTTATCGTGACTTGCAAGTCGGGGCGCGCTGGATAGCGGCGAGCGCCGCGCCGCGCCCAGCGCGTCTCTGTTTGTACTCTCTGATGAGGTCGTGCAGCTGTACGTCCTGACCAAACTGGACGTAGAGGACCTCTGTATGTTCGCCCGGGTCAGCCAGCGCTGCAAGCAGCTCGTGGCAACCAGCGATGAGGCCTGGGCGGCTGTACACAACCAGCTTTTTGGCGCCTGGCCCTTCCAGCCAAAGCCAGAAGGCAGAAGCTGGCGCGAGGACGTCAGGAAGAAATACCTGTCACGTAGGACATTGCATCGCCTCGAGCGTCAGGCCCGCCTGTGCAGCATGACGAGCGAAGCGCAGGCACGGAGCGCACAGCGCATGCTCCGACGACGCCGGTGCGGCAGGTGCCTGGAGGCCTGCTGCTGACTCGCGCGCGTCCCGACTTGCAGGTGCTCGAGGCGCGGGTGCATCGCGTCAGGGAAGACCTGGGCTTGACCCGGAGACGGCGTGAGCTGCTGCAGGCAGAGCTCTCCGGCTTGCTGAAAGCAAGGTAGTCCCTCACCTGGTTGCACTTCAAAGTCCAGCGGCGCGCCAGCCGCACGGCAGCTTTGCAGTGCAGTGCGGCGCAACCTCTGAGGCTGACGTCTGCGCGTGTGTTCAGGCAGGCAGGCGCGGCACTGCTGTGCTGGGAGCCTGCGGTGGTGCACAAGGCGCACGAGCGCGTGGTCAACCAAAGGCCTGTGGAGGTGCGGCTGCGCTGCTCTCTGTGTTGCACTTGGCAGGGCGCGCCTGAGAGTGCTGGCCAGCGCTCTCAAGCACTGCTTCACGTGGATTTGCCAAGTCCTGGTCAAATGACAAACACGTGCCTGAATAGTGGAACTGCCGACTTCGTATGCTCCCCAGCCTCACGCCGCGCGCTGGGACCCCCAGGGCGAGTGGCGGCTGCGCGACCTGCGCGAGGCGCTGCGCGACAACCAGGTGCACGCGGCGGGCCTGACGCGCGAGCTGCACGCAGCTGGTGACCGGCTGAAGACCGTCCGCGCCGAGCGCCGCGCGATGGAGGCGCGCTATGGCCGGAGGGCTCTGCTGATGCTGGCGCGCCCGGGCGCCTAGTGCCAGCCTGGGCAGTGTAGCAGGCGCCGCGTTCATGTTGGGTGGATAGCTAGCGAGCAGATTAGCTGC
>JAABUP010010947.1_pt1 | contig 10502 bp, 12 predicted proteins | sample 5559201 | NCBI WGS metagenome assembly JAABUP01 (sample SAMN10711887, study PRJNA513373) | rock metagenome | isolation source: Antarctica rocks | place: Antarctica | reverse complement strand
GGCGACAACGACCGACAAGTTTTTAGGCAACCACACTTTCGAAGACCAATTCATACATAGACTGAAGATCCCGAGCTTGCAGGCGCGCTCAGTATTTCCAATAAGGAATTAGACGACTTGATCGCAAATTTCAATACAGTCCTTGACCAGGCCAGATGGGTCCCGGGAAACATGATCTCGAAAGCAAAGAAACGCAAGATTACCTATCATTGAGACTCAGTTCCTCACAGACCCCCGGTTTGCCCAAAGCTTCTAATCCTATAACAGGAACACCAAACCCTCCACATCCATGACATCTCAAAGAAAGTACAAAATAATTAGAAGCGTGGGACCAAGAGAGCGGGTAGCCAGGAGGGAGGGGCGTCACAAGAGTCGGAATTCAGATCACTTGAATCTTCTGTAAAAGAGACTTTGGGTTTACTTCAGATATTTGACTTCAAATTGTGATATTCTACTCTTCATCGTCGTCTCAGAGGCTCGAAATATCGGCTCCCAGCATCGCATTCAATCCGCGGAAGCACGTATTGCTTCTGCGACTTCTGCGCAACTCGTCCTCGATACGTTACAGTTCAATTGTGAGGCCCGCATCTCTCGTGAAGACACCACAGACGTCAAGTCCAACATCGCCAACTTTGGCCGGCTCGGCGAAGCACGGGTGGTGTTATTTCGTGCCATACCGGGTATTCCTGCTTGACTTTCTGATCAAATCCATTTTTGCAGTAAGAACTGATCTGAGATTTGGCGGCCCAGTGGTTTCCCAATCACACTATTGGGGATATCTCATGGGAAGGCAAGTGCAAGGATTGGGGACGCACGGTCGAGAAGTGCGTATGCCCCATGGTAATTCGCGTGGCTTGCTGGACTAACAAGAAACTTGATTTAAAACAATGGAGGAAGGAGGATTGGGGGAAGAAGTCAATGCGTGCAATGATCACGTATCTACTGACATACTTCCTCAGGTTTCCCAGAGACTCCAATCAGATCGCCGTCCTCGATAAGTCACAATGGATCGGCATTTCGAAGCGACACGCTATTTTGTCATCAGGTAACAACGCATACGCTTCTATTCGATGCAAGAGGACTGCGACTAGTATGTATGGTGCTTTCCATGGCATACTTACAGACATTGATACTGACAATGGATCACTCGCTTTCAATCTAATAGAGCTGCACTACTTGGCACTGCCGCACTGCATTGAAATTGACCTAGAAAGCGATCTGAATAAAAATCAGTCCGTCCAGAACCGGTATTGCTCACAACTGGAACCTTAGAAAACGCTCTTTACGCTCAATCACATATTCTTAGTTGGAAGTCTAGTTCTTCTATCGACTGCCACCTCTAAGGAGAAAGGTTTGGGGTACGGTCGTAGATTTTGGCTGTTTGTCTCAAAAACTATTCACAGAGCCTGGGAGAAGAGACAGGGCAAGAAAATCCAAATAGATAGTGGTTACACTGCTACGAAAACGCCTCGACAAAGGCATGGACAATGAGTGGAGCTATCTGTAAAGATTGGTCGTCTCCCTGCAGCCAAGACTTTTACTTGTTGACTGTTAATTGATTTCGTTCTATTCTAAGACTCATGGACGTCAAATCAAATCCTAATCCAGGAGTCTCCTTATTACTGATCTCAACATTACGAGCGCGTCGACATATTACCACGTCTTTAGCTACCCGTTCAGAGTGAGTTCAGGCCAATTTGGCAAGAAGAATTTCTTCATGGACTGGAGAAAGACGAAAAGGATGCTACTGTCAATTTCGCACCGGAAGGGCGAAGTTCGTCGGTAAGTCATGAATGGAAGAAAGGAGATAACACTGTTACTCAAGGCCTGGAAAAGGTGATTGATTTCTGTGAAAATCAAGTCCTGAGCATTTTCTAGTCTCAACAATGGATTCATAAAAGAATTGAGCTCACGACCACAACTGGATCGAAAGTAAGAGATACCACGGCAACACCGAGCGGAAAGAACACTATGTTTGGATTTGATCGATGCACTCGAAGCAGACAGTATCCTTACAGACTACCATCTCGAGTAAAGCTTGAAGTTGAGTTCAGACATCAATCATGTCGTCCTATAACCAGACACGAGGAGCCGTAACTCACTTGAGTGATCAACAATGTCCAGCGCCTTGGTCGACTTTTCAAGCTATTTGAAAACTCCGATTCGACTACAGCTAGCTCTTTACGAGTGCAAGTACATAATAGTCACTCTAAGAGAGATGAGGCAGTATTGGCGCCGATGCGGCCTCACCGTTACAAGAATTTGCTAACAAATGATCATTCATTATCCAACTTTCGGTTTTTCAAGAGGATTAACTTGCCTCAATTTTCGATTTCTCATCGTACAGAATACGGATTGAGCTGGTGTAAGAGTCAATGGTACTTCGCTGATATCATTCCCAGGAATGCGTCAGTTGGGCTAAATCGGTGCTTGGTCTGAGCATAAGGCATAAGCTATCAATGGATTCTTCATATCAATCGTACCTCAGACCGTTTCACCTAACGGTGTCGAGAGATGATTCTGTCCCTGATTCAGCAGGGTTTTGTCGAAATCACTTATGTATACTCAAGCTACGACCATCGTCTGAAGACGATCTTCTGGGGTTTTGGTCAATTATGCCCAACTTTTTTACCTCATTGATCAGGTCAGTAGTGTCAAGCCTCTGAATATGACTCCTACCTTTCATTGGATGCTAGAATTATACTTGCTTGTCGTCGCATTTCTTAATATACTAATAAGAATCTTAGCTTCAGACGTTGCGTATCTTTTGGTCTATTACTTGTAAAAAATTCACGGTGAGATAAAATTCAGGTGAGCCTCCTGTACTTGCGCTTTGCTTGGAGCAATTCAAGCTGCAAAGTCCGCATCATTTTCTTCCTACTTTTGATGTGATGGGAATTTAAGTATGAAGCATATATCCCTCGGCTTGTCAAGATGCTTTGTAAGTGTGTACTCTATACCCGACCATGGTATCACAGACATTGAATGCACCTTCTGGCTTAATGGGCAATATATCCTCGTCGGCTAAAATCCTTTGCCCGCCCATGGGCCTGCTTTGACTGGCCTGCAATAGCGAGGTTCTTCTGGCTGGGTATCACATACTGTTTTCAGTTCTGATCCCACTAGCAAGCCTTTAATAAGCTTGGCAAAACTTCTAGTATCTAGGTTCTCATCAGCTTTGCACCAGATATGTTAGCAGTTCAGATATACCATCAAGGATCATCTGCACACATGCCACACTAGGAAGATCAATCCTATCCTAACAAGTCCGCATCATTTTCTTCCTACTTTTGATGTGATGGGGTTTTAAAGTATGAGGCATATATTTCTCGGCTTTTCAAGATGCGTTGTATCCACGTCATAGACCATATGTCGTGGCGTGACACTGTTCCGCCTCGAATACATCAATTGGCAGCACTGTCACTCATTTCGTAAGATACACCCAAGACGGCTTGATTGATCATTGCAAAGGAGCTGAGAAATTATGCAACATATCCGAGAATTAGATTCGGTATCTACGATTTTCATTGTTTGTCACCTTTTTCTCACGTAATCCAAAGGCAGTCAAAAAGACGGGGATGGGCTTTTGAATTTGGTTAGTCACAGCACACGAGTCGAAAGGTCTTTGCTGTTCTAATTTTTAGGACTGTTGACATCATCACAAAACACCATCTCATGCACAGCATCGGCAATGTTTTGAAACTTGGCGACTTTACGGCACTTCTCACTACCAAAGCGCGGGGGATGATGAAGTCAATGATTGCTTTACGATACCTGCTGAGACTTTCCCTGTTGATGATGACAACGATGATGGAGATCCTGGGGAGTCCTCTACACCTATTGGCGCAAGGTCGACAGTGGATCAACTATGCTCAAAAGCCAGTTCATTCGAGAGCAACAAATCATCGGCCCATCAGCTGAGCATTTAATACACCGCAATACTCAACAAACAACCCCGTGGAGATTTTCCCGGTATTTGACGCAAATGGTGAATCTCGAAGCGCTCAGAGGATGTCGAAGCGAACGACTCAGAGGACATCTGGGCGACAGACAGCAATGACAGTCACCACAGTGATCCCAACATGAGTGAAAACGACTCTTTCTTCATTCTCGTGAAATCAATGGTGTTGACATGGACCAACGGCTTTGTGGAACACCCAGATTACGATCATCAAAGGGAGGTTAGTCTTCTTCGCATGTTTATTTACAAATCGAGTCTGCGAAACGTTTTTCTCAAAACGCCAGAGCAGTCTCTCACTTGTTTCAGACTGGGAGAGCTCAAGCTTCGACCCGGGCAAGCATCTCATCATTGGTGCGTTCTGAATATTTGCCACTCGTTTGCTGGCTTAATGATCATCTCTGATGGTTACGGAAGAAGACCCTGCCTTTTCAGACATGTCATTGAGACTCCGTCTAAGGGTACAATCTGGCCATAAAAACACTCGGCCTAGGCGAGAAATTCCAGGTCCGAATGGCACGATGCACCATGCTACTCTTTTCTTTTACCTTTCGGGTTTCTTTGCTACAGCTAAACGCCATAGGGTCCCACCTGCATGACATTATGGGCGAAGGGAAACCGCGAAATTGATTCTACCGAGTTTGTTGCTCCATTGAGCGCCCGAGCAAGCCCAAAGGCCATAGGAAACACTTTCTTACTTGAAATAGCGGAATTGAGGTCAGAGTCCTGATCCATTCACCCAGAGGGCGAAGTTGCACAGGGAAGAATCATCTTTGCGAAAGCATCAACTGTTTTCTAGGCATCTCCTCCCTCTCTTTCCACGATTTTCAAGAATCAGCGAAAGCGAGAACCCCAGGGATATGTTGCGTATTTTCTTCCGTTACTAGACTTAGAGATCAAAGCTTGGACGACAAGGTCCAAAGGGACAATACTCAACTTGTGAGCAGGAGAAGAGTTGTTCGTCCCGGAGTGAATCATTTGGAAGACTCGAGATACGCTGATAATCTGCCTCACTTGCTAGTTACCTTTGCAAAGCTGGATCTGTTCGAAGGACACCCATTAATAGCGAGCCAGTGAAGTTTTTGGTATCCTCTTTTCTTCCATCTTTCTTCACTTGCACCTGGCATGTAAGAATTTTCAATTGGATTTTCTGGCAGATGCAAATTGTCTTGAATCATGTGTCTGCCGAAGCGCCACCATATCCTTTGGCCTGCGCCGATCTCAGCATGGATCCTCGACGGCCTTCACTGATCAAAGGGATCCCCCAGAAATACCCCGGTCTGTCTGATGAAGACGTTGCCGCACTCTCCGAAGTATACAATCTGACACTGCTAGAAATCAAACAGTCTTCATCAAAAGAATTTTTCGAATTCACCAAACCCGTGGATGCACAAAGAGAACTCGTTGTGAATCTCACCCCGCCACTTTCTCTGCGATTGAAAAAACGCTCTCGAAATCGACTAACGCAAATTGCTTTTGGGACTTGTGGAGGGTAAAGACGCCAAAAAGGAAAAATTCACCAAGTCAGTCACATACGGTGCTGTGATGAGAGCTTCAGCCATGAACCGACAGCGGTACAAAGATCCTTCATTCTTATCAATTTCGAGTATCCTATGTTTCCTTCATATCACACACCCATGTCATATCCCTTCATCCAATACTGCTTGTAATTCCCAAATGTACAACAGATTTCATCTCAAAGAGGAAGAAAGACAGCTCAATACTTCACCACTTCTTGTTTTTTCCTCCACGAAACCACGTTCCAGGACTCCGTTTAACGAAGTAAAAAGCGGCTGCGGTCTGATTTTACTAAAATACCTTGTAGCGGCATCTTGTCCTCTTTTCTTCAACCACGGCAGCATAGTGAGTGAGGCCTGCCTTATAGTTGCGTTTCGAGAAGGTCATTGCTAACTGTATGTGTAGATGGATTCTCTGAGTCGCGACTTTGTGCCACTGAATCTGGAGCCAGAGACGATATCATATTCCTCCTTATCTCTCTCATCTCCCTCCCCTCCCCCCTCCCCCACATCTGCCTCCTCTCTCTTCCCCTCTCCGTCAATCCAGTTCGCCCCCATCCCCCGACCACGCCCTCAGCCGGTAAGTCACTATCAGCTATAGCCTTTCAGATACATATAAAAACCCTCTAGCGGTCGTTGAAGATTTATTCTTACTTAACTGCATTACTTACAAGTCAAGAAGGAGAGACAGAGATATTCCGCTTTCTTGAGAACATATGTTGCTATGAAATAACATTGATCTTGATGGACATTCTTGTACTGCTTCAATACCCCGAAATTCCGTCACATTGCCTCCGGCTTTAAAAGTCGATCTCCGATCATGGTTTAGATACATTACATTGCCTAGACGGCCACATTGATGATATCAATCTTGAACAACATTGCAAGATTTCAAGCTAATTGAAGCAAGCCCGTGAAGCAACAGGCTGATCGGGGCAGCTACTGTTTGCGGGCGGTATCTGTGCAGACCAGAAGAGTCCCCTGATCGTGCAAACGTTCTCAGTTCGGCGAAAGCCTACATGGATATCACAGGCGGTAATGTGATGAAGCAGGAGGACGATTGGATCGGCGCGATGGAACACCTAGGTCTCACAAGAAAGTTCAAGGTCTGTAAAATGGACACAGAATACGACGACATGGGGCTATCTGCTTTGTTGGAAGAATCGATCGCAGAGATGATGGACAATCCACATGAAGCCTTGAGTATGTGAGACGATGTTGTCAAGAAGCAGGCGGCCCAGACGTTCGGTCGGAGGACCAGTAAATTGGGCCTCAAGCGGGAGTTATGCTGAGAATTTTCTCACGGTTTTTGGACTGGGTGAGATTCCTCTCTGATTTGGAGCTAAGAAGGTTAAAGAGTTCGTCAGAGGCCTACTCCCAAGCTAAGATATTAAACACAATCTGCTTTGCGACCATCCCGGCAGAAACGATGCCGCCCACAAAGGGGCCGCTACAATCTGAAAAGAAGACAATGAGTTCCTTTATTGAGTCACAATGGACGGATGAAGAGAAGAACCTTACTGCAATAATCCTTAAGCGGACTGGTCATGTCTTCAACATAACTTCTTCTCGGGCAGGAGATTGCTTCAAAATCCGGGTCTACACGAGAAGAAGACTATTGCTCTTCTTAGCAGTAGAAGACCCTTTTTTGCGCGACAGCTCCATCATTTAAAAGTATCTTGCCTCACGAGCTGGATTAAAATGAAAAGATGTCCCGTGCGCTCTCAAGACAGAACATTTTTTGAAAGCTGGAAGAGATTCGACTGGGCTCTCGCTTGATTATTTCGTACAACTCATCCTACCCTCTTCTAACAAGGGAGCAAATCTTCGATTTCATCGAGCCATCTCTTGTTCCATTTGAAAGAACCCACCTTCCACCCCAAAAGGAAAAGCGGGCATCTCCAAGCGAGCGTATGCCATGCATACCTCGATAATCTGGTGCCGAATTTACGGATCTTAGGTTGACACTCTATAATTTCCAAACCGCTCCCCTCGCCCGAACATAAACGCGGAACGCACAGAATGGTGGTATACAGCACCTGTGAGGTCAACGCTATAAAATTGGCAGTAGTCACGCTTCATTTGAAAGACTTCAAAGCAACATCGCCAACATGGAGATATAGTAATCGCAAAATTGGATAGTCTCATGACTGAGCTCGGAAGACGCTGTCATCTTAATCATTATTGTGATTACTTGATGGACTTTAATCTCGTTGGCTCGACATGCCAACCTCCATCCTGTCAGGGTATTTTGAGATCAGGAATGGCTACCCTTTCTAACATTTTTGTTTCCACAAAATAACCCAGACCAGCAGAAACCTCGTTACCTTCTAACATCAGCCTTCAACCCATTCATCCATTCTCCTTTCTTCCTTTCCTCTCTCCTTCGTACATACCAGACAGGAAAACAAAAGTGCAATTAAATAACAAATTCACACTTGTCAATCGCTTTTCCTCTTCACGTATCGCTCCCGTCTAAACTAAATATACACAATAGCTCCTGCACGAACAACTTCGATGGCTGAGAATCGTCAAGATTCCCCAGCTCTTGGTAAAAGCTCGTTTCTTTGTATTGCATATCAATATTCTTGTCTAGAATAAACACACACAATAGCTCCTGCACGCACAATTTCGATGGCTGAAAAGAATCAAGATTCATCATCTCTTGGTAAAAGCTCGCGTCTCGATTTCACGTATCAATACTCCTGTCTACAATGAATATACACAATAGCTCCTGTACGAACAACTTCGATGGCTGAGAATCATCAAGAATCCTCAGCTCTTGGTAAACGCTCGCACGGACTTCTCGCCGAGCTGAGTACCCGCTTACTTGAACTCGACTTCCCTTTTTGAACCGTCCAGTCCGAAGCTCTCACTGTATGAATGGCAGAAGCTCACCAACCTTGATCTTTTAAGCAGCAATGGCCGACAACAAGGAGCTCGCTGAGCCTCTATTGATGGTACATGAGCTCAAGCTTGTTTACGACCGCGTCAGAGCGATCGGTCTTGACAGCGACGAACTGAGAGTATCCATCATTCAATCGATTCGGCAGATACTGACAGGATGATTTCATCAGGACGTAAGTCTTAAATAGGGCGCCTATGTACGACAATCTTCAAGCGTCTGATGCTAACACATTGAGGCTTGTAGGCAGCTACGCTGGATTTCAACATCACGGGCAGCCTAGTGACCCAGGCCAACAACATGCTCGATCAGTACAAAGGACTTCGCGATAGCGTAATTCATCGTAATCGGATTCAGACAATCTTCAAGGATCTAGTCCACAATGTTTTGGCAAAGAATGTCCCCGATGTTGAGCAACTTGGAGAGACAAATGACAATGAGGGGAGAAGATACGCGAGGAAAGAAAGTGCTGCGCGAGATGAGAAGCGGTAGACCCACAATTAATCCTTTTCTCCAAAAATTTCTTTTCCGTGACACTGGCTTTTAATATTGATGGACTACAGAATCGATGCTGGAGTATAAGAAGTCTGAGCAGTGGCCCTCGAGAGCTAGATATAGATACTAACGGATCTGGCGGTGCTCATTAATGACTCAGAAATCAACGGGAAGGAGAGGAGACGGGCTCAGCTCAAGCACTACGTGAGACGAGGAGGTATCAATTTACATGTCATTTGTTCCTCCGAAGACGGATTCTTGGAAAACACTGCGTGGAATTCTGAGGCCGTTCAAGAAGATCTTCGAAATCACATACTGAAAGCTTCAGCGCTTGACGCCAGCCACATCGTCACCAGTCGGTCTGGCGATATCCTTGTTTTAATTACGATATCAATGGGAAAAGAAAAGTCTCAATTCTCCAAGATCTTAATTGAGAGCATACATCGATGGAATCGAAGCCAGATTTCAATGAGAGCGCCGCCTGACCACTTTGATCCATTTGACGTCTTTGGCTGGGACTGCCCCGTTGACATTGACATGAGGGAGTCAGATATACGAACGCCTACAGTATATGAGATCCAACGGCAGTACGCACGGGTAGCACTACTCATCAATCGAGCGGAGAGAGGAGAGGTCGCACTGCCATATACTATGTCAGATTTGAATGAGGCACGACAGCTATTCCTCCAGCGACGAGGCAATCGAAACACTATGTACGATGTGAGTGAGCGCCCTCAGCAAGGCAGGTATCACACACGAACTTGGAACCCGAACGCGGACACCTCGGACTGGAATGTTATCACAAATCCCCCACCGGCATAGTGAGTAATTCTCAAACCTTACCTCCAATGGAATCAGAATGGCTCACTAACTGGATCTGCCATAGCAACACCTCAAGCTACGTCCCCATTTATGGCTCAACCGAGCGACTAAATTTGCGGAATACCCCTCTTGTGATTGCCGGTGATGTTGCTCCATCGCCACCAATGACTCCACGGCCGCCAATGTTTCCTGGTGAGCCAGCTTCCCGAATGGCATCGAGACCACATTTAACATCGCTTGAACTTGACGTCAACGATGCCACTGAAGCAGCAGTCAAGCTAACGTATCATGTCGCCTTAGGAAAATCCGCCGAACAGGCAGCAGGCAACGCTTTTGATGGTGGACCGGTCCAACCACGGACTATCGGTTTGGACCAGTTGGTTTGGATGACTAAGCAGTTGGTTTAGGATTTAGACTAACTGGTTTAACATCTAGACCGACTGGTTAGACTGTTAGTTGAAACGGTTTATAGAGTCTAACGAAATAGGTTTAGCGTAGCCCTATAGGTTTAAGCCCTATACAGAAAAGTAGTAATTCTACTATATAAAGGGAACTATTACGTGTACACCCCCTTTCTCTATATATACACCCCCTACTTCTCTATATATATACCCCCCTAAATCCGGTTAGCCTCCGCGGTTGCGCGACTACCTAACCGCGCAACCGCCATAAGTCTCTACTAAGTTAACCCTACTATATTAATAGACTAGCCTTATTAATTAAGTAATCGAGTCGTACGAAGGTCTTAAATTATTCTAATAATTATAATTTAAAGTTATTTTATTAGTTTATTACGTAGGTATAG
>JAABUP010010945.1_pt1 | contig 10505 bp, 8 predicted proteins | sample 5559201 | NCBI WGS metagenome assembly JAABUP01 (sample SAMN10711887, study PRJNA513373) | rock metagenome | isolation source: Antarctica rocks | place: Antarctica | reverse complement strand
TCGACCAGCGCGAAGGCGGTTGCCACGTGTCGTTGCCCGTGGAAGCGCGAGTCGTGACGGGTCAGGGCGACCTGGGCGGCGATGCTTCGTCGGGTGGTCTCCGCGCTCTGCTTCCGCGCGGCGCCCGCTGCGGTTTGGGAGACTGCGAAGGTATGCGTGAGCCGCGCCTGCGCAGCAGCGCACGCTGCTTTCAGTCGCTCCAGTGCACCGATCTGGTCGATCAAAATGCTATCCGGTTGGTGCGCTTGCAAGTTGTTGACCGCGTCGATCAGGTCAGCCACACTGCCACGGATCACGGCGGCAGGAGATGCCAACACCGAGCCGCTGTGAGTGGACATACGTTCGATTCTACCTGATCTCCTCGAAGCCCACAAGGCCCTTGAGCCGAGGTACGGCAATGTTGGATCCCCTCGCTGCTACCTACGGCCGCGTCAAATCTCGCGGCACGATAGCAGCGACAACAGCACGATTTCCGCGGAGCAATGATTGCGAATGGTGGCATTTGCGGGCGATCCGCAGACAGCGACCCAGATCGCCGGCCACCGGGTAGCCGCGCATCCGACAGCGCACCTCGGCCTCAGCGCATCCAACTGCGCACCCGGCCTCAGCGCCGGACGAACTCAGCGCCGGACGAACTCGACGTCGTAGATCTCACGCCCGGCCGCCAGCCCGCGTCGTTCGAATCTGGTCGTGGGCCGGAAGTCGGGCCTCGGGGCCCACCCCGCACCAGCGTTGCGCAATGCCTTTGTGCTGGTGCAGGCGGCCAGCATCTGCTCCGCGTACGGCGCCCAGTCCGTGGCCAACCGAAAGGCGCCGCCCTTGCGGAGTCGGGAGGCCACGAGCGCGGTGAAGTCGGCGGTGACCAATCGGCGCTTGAGATGCTTGGTCTTGGGCCACGGATCCGGAAAGAACAACCAGACCTCCGCAAGGGATCCGGGCGCCATCAGATCGGTCAGAATCTGGGCACCGTCTCCACGCATGACCCGGACGTTGTCCGCTCCGCTGCGCGCAAGATGATGAAACGTTTGCGCCACACCGGGTTTGTAGACCTCGATGGCGAGCAGGTTCACATCCGGCCGGGCCAGTGCCATGGCTGCGGTGGATTCGCCCATTCCGGAGCCGATCTCGACCACCAGGGGAGCTGATCGTCCGAAGACGCGATCGGCATCGAAGGGATCCGCCGATCCGAAGACCTCGGGATCGAGGTACCAGCTATCGGCGTGATCGTTCCAGGCCCGGCGTTGCACATCGTTCAACCGGCCACCGCGAGGATTGAAACTCACCACTCGGCGGAAGTGAGCGGGCAACCCATCGTTCGGGTTGGCGGTGCGTATCCGCGCGTCCTGCATGCTCGCGAGGGTAGGTGCCTCGGCTCGCAGAAAGCGAATCCGCGCCAGAGGGTCTGCCCGAAGTCAGGCGTCGCGCCTGTTCAGGGCGACGGCGGCGATCAGCCACAGCACCACTCCGGTGGCCAGGAACACCAACAATCCCTGCACGGGTGTCGGCCCGGGACGGTCGGAGACGACATTGTCCAGTCCAGGAACATTGAAGGTGGGGGTGATAAACTCGTCACCTGCGGTGAAAGGCAGCCACGGTTCGGCCTTCGGGCCGATAGTGGGAATCAAGGTGAAGAGCGGCTCCACGAGCAGCGGCCACAGCAGCAGCAGGGTGATCGCACCCGCGGATTGACGCACCAGGGTCCCGATCGCGACCGCGATCACCGCTGCGATGGCGAAAAGCGCAGCGTAGCCGGCAACCTCGCGCCAGGTCTCGCCTTCGAGTACCAGCGGTAGCGGAGGTTCCTTCGCCAGGGCCTTGGCAATGAAGAAGGCCCCGACCGCGCAGACGAAGCCGACTACTGCGCCGAGGCCTGCCAGAAGAAGTGTCTTGGCCAACAACACATTCGCCCGTTTCGGTGCCGCCAGGAAGGTGCTCCGGATGGTGGAGAACCGGTACTCGGTCGTGATCGCCAAGGCGGACATGATCATGAAGATGCTCTGCCCCAGACCGACTCCGCGCAAGGCGAGGAACGGGATGGCTGCGTGACCGCTGTCCACGAGACCGATGAGCAAACTGAAGGCGACCGCCGCCGCCACGGTGGCTCCGAGGCACCAGTAGGGGGACCGGGTGGAGAAAAGTTTGATGCGCTCGACGGAGATCAGGCTCATGCCGGTCACTTCCCTTCGGGGCTGTTGTAGGTTGACGCTGCTGCCGGCACCAAATTCGGTGGTGCGTTCGGCGGTATCGACGGCGCGCTCCCCGTCATCGGGTGGCCACCGTATTCCACCGAATCGCCGGTGAGTTGCATGAAGGCCTCTTCCAGGGATCCCTGTACGGCCGCCAATTCGTGCAGGGTGATTCCGGCCGCACCGGCCAGATCGCCGACCTGCTCGATCGGTGCGCTGTGGATGGTGAGTGCATTGTCCGTCGGCGTGACCCGAATACCGTTGCTCTGCAACAACTGTGTCAATTCTGCGAGGCGTGGGGAACGGACCCGAACGGTGGATTCAGTTGATTGTGAGATGAAATCGGCGGTTTGCGCATCGGCGATCAGCTTTCCGCGGCCGATGACGATCAGATGCTCGGCGGTGACGGCCATCTCGGACAGCAGATGTGAAGAGACGAAGACGGTGCGCCCCGAAGCGGCGAGGCTTTGCATGAATTGCCGGATCCACAGGATGCCCTCGGGATCGAGCCCGTTCACCGGTTCGTCGAACAGCAACACCTGCGGGTCGCCGAGAATCGCACCGGCAAGACCCAGCCGCTGCTTCATGCCGAGCGAGTACTTTCCGACCGTCTTCGATGCCACCGCAGCAAGGCCGACGGTCTCCAGAACCTCGTCGACGCGCTTGACGGAGATCCCGTTCGACGCGGCCATCCAGCGCAGATGCGATCGTGCGGATCGGTTGGGGTGCACCCAATTGGCATCCAGTAGCGCTCCGACTTCCCTCAACGGTTTCGTCAGTGACGCGTATTTCTGCCCATTGATCAGGGCTTGACCTGAGGTCGGATTGTCCAGGCCGAGGATCATCCGCATGGTCGTGGACTTGCCGGCGCCGTTCGGCCCGAGAAACCCCGTGACGGCCCCTGGGTGGACGACGAACGACAGTTGGTCGACGGCCTTGGTCTGGCCGAACGATTTGGACAGCCCCGCTACTTCGATCATGGAGCCATACTCTCCCAGCTCGTGCGGTGAGGCGCATCGAATGGGAAGTTTGTCGGCGTGTCCCTTCCACTGTCGAGATCACCCGACTAGCGGTTGTCTCAACCGAAACGCATGCGGTTCAACGACATTCGCAGTCGCACTCGATCGCCGGTCCGGTAAGCCTGATTTCAGTGCTGGCCGATCATCGATCCGACGCGGCTACCCACTGCTACCGCCACCACGATGACAACGGCGACGATGAGGGAGGCCATCAACGAATTGAGGGGTTTGCGCATGTCGCGGGCTCCCCGGTCGCGGGCGTGCAGCAACAGGGCCAACGCTGTCAGGGAACGAGTGGCGTGCGCCTGCAGCACGACCTTCGGGCGGATCTGACTCATCGCTCGCTCGACGGCCGGTCGGAGGGTCGACCTTCCGGCTCGATGGCGGTTTCGTTGCCCGGATCGGTGTCAGACCGGAGGCCGTTCCCAGATGCGCCTGTAGGTGCGTCGCGAGGCACGCTTTCAGGGCTGCCCAGACGACGGACGACCATGGTGCCGAATCCACGCTCGAACCCGGCGGCACGTGGGGTCGGGGCGTCCTCGAACTCGACGGGTGGGACGCCTTCGCCGCTTCCGGACGTTGCCGACTCGTCCGTCTCGGAGTCCTCCGCCCGCGTCGTGATGCTCTCCGCGGTGGCTCGGAGCAGCATGTCCAGGTCGTTGGTGAGCTCGGGATAGGCACTGGCCGTCGAGAGCACAACCGTCCAGCTCGTGCCGGGGATGGGCACGAAGATCTGGATGCTGGTGAGCGCGGCAATCTGGGCGGTTCCTGGCACTACCATCGTCATTCGATCGCGGTGCAACAGGGCCGGACCCGAATTGGTCGCGATCTCCGTGACCACACCGGAACGGGGGAGGATGTCGTGGACCCGACCGATGCCGGCGGCCCGCCCATCGCTTGCGAAGGCGAGGTGAATACCGAAGCTCGCCGCACCGCCGGCCGGCAGTCGGCCGACGGTGATCAGGCTGAGGGCCGCACCCGCGCGCTGGCAGTCCGCGACCAGACCTTCCAGCATCGACATCACCTGGCGGCGCTCCTTCGCCGGGAGGCGCGAGCCACGCCAGGCGGTGTCGATCAAATCTTCGGCCGAGCGCCGCCAAGTGCTCGGGTTCGAATCCAACTGCGACCACGCAGCGGGAACCCGTAACCACAGCGGGAACGGCGGAAAAGGCACCTCGGAATTGAGCTCGATCCGGTCGCCGGTCAGCTCGCCGACCGTCGTCACACCGCCCCTCGCGCTCTGGCCGAGCCACGGGCGCCGCCGGGATTCATGGATTTTGCGAGTTCGGCATCGAACTGCGCGACCATGGTGCCGATCTGGGTGCTGATGTCACCGAGACCGCCGATGTTCTCGCCGAGCTTCTTGACGCTCTGTTCCCACTCGCTCCGGAAGTCGCCGAGGGCCGAGTTGATCCGATCCTGGTCCTGGGTGAAGCCGATGATCTCGAAGGCACCCTTGCTCTTCGACCCGAGTTGTTCGGAGATGACCGCCAGGTTGCCGCCAACGGCCTGCAGCGCCTCGTACGGATATTGCGCGTACTCCGACATGTCACTCCCGTTCCTGGCTCGCCCGAGAGCAAGCCTGTTTCAAACCGTTGCCACCGGCTGCGGCCGGTGCGTCGACGACCGCGGTCGCACACCGCCTACGACGGTGACGACGGCAGCGGGGTTCCCCCTCGTCCGCGATCGCCGGCTCATGCTTGCGGTTCCCGAATCGAGGACCACTGACTACCGGCGGACGATCGGTGCCTATTCTGGCAGTTCCCGCGTCGAGCCGCCGGAACTGTCCACAGCGCAATCACCGGCCGGCCTCCACCAGCGGCAATGACGTTCCACCAACCGTCCCGGGACATCCACCAAGTTCGCGGACCGCACTGCACATCGACGGCACTGCTGAGGGGATTGCATATGGTGCCGGATCAGGCGCAGCACAGCTCGGCGCTAGCCGGCGCCTTGTCGGTAAACGCAGGTTCGGGCAGGGCCCCGTCAGGCAGCGCAGTCTGGGGCAGGACCGTGTCGGGTAGCGCCGCGTCGGCCAGTGCAGCATCGGCCGGTACCTCGTCGGCCGGTGCCCCGTCCGCCGGTGCCCCGTCGACCAGCGAAGGTTCGAGTTCTGGGTGGCGGCATCGGCATCGGCTGCGGCAAGCTCTAGCCGCAGCCGACCCGCGGCTTGCGCTCGGCGTCGGCCGGCTCCGGCGGGTTCGGGCAACACTGCCCGGGTCGGCCAACGGCCGGACGGTAGCTGTGATCGGGCGGGTGCCCGGATCCGGTACGAGTACGGTCGTCGCTTCGATGGCGTTGGCTGCGGCCGGCTACACGGGTAACCGAGTGGTCGTGGTGGAGACCAATCGGTCCGAACCGGCCGCTGGAGCACGGCGGGTGACCACTCTGCTGGGCGGGATCGGGAATGGTCGGCTACCGACGCTGCTGGCGGTACCGGGCGGCGAAGCGGTGGCCCGGCGACGACTCAGCGCCGCCAGCACCCCAGGATCAGCGGTGCCTGTGCTCGAGCTTCCGCCGCGGTCAGGTAATTTCGCCCCCCAGGTGCTGGAACAGACTTTGGCGCGGCTTCGTCACCGCGCTGACCTCATCATCCTCGACACGCCGAGTGACCGGTCCGAACCCGTGTTCCACGCGGTCCTGCACCTGGTCGACCACGTCCTGCTGGTGCTGCCCGCAGATCGGTCCGCACCGGAGCGGCTCGCCGCGGCCAGGAGGTGGCTGGCGGCCACCCCCGGGCCGGCCCGCCGCCACAGCGTTTCGGTGGTTCTGGTGGCGCAGTCAAGGTTCGTACCGCGATGGCGGCCCGGAGAGTTGCCGTGGGTCTTGTTGCGCAGGGACGGGGCGCTTCGGCGCGGCACGGTGGGCCGGATGTCCAGACGGTCGCTCGTCGCGGCTCTGCAATTGGTCGGCGCGGTCTCCGGCTGAGCCACGGATCAGCAGATGCGCTGCCCGGCGCTCTCAGCTGCTCGATAGCCGGTCGGCCCCGGCGCGGTGGATTCACACCTCCGAGCAAGCCAACGACGATCATCGAACGGCGATCATCGAACGGCGATCAGTCGAGTGCATCTCGCGGCCGGTATCCGAGCTGCACGAGGGACGGTTTACGGCCGCGGCGAACGAGGGTGCCACGTCCGGGCGGCTGGACCGACAGGTGGACACCCGGATAGAACGCACCCTCCTGACGGTCGCCCGACAGCAGCAAACCGACGGCGCCCACTTCGCGGAGCCGCTGGGGAATCGGTTCGTACAGGGCCCGGCCGGCGCCGCCGGAGCGCCTGGCCAGAATCAGATGGAAACCGACGTCACGGGCCTGCGGCAGGAACTCGACGAACGGCGCCAACGGGCCGGCGCCGCCCGGAGACAGCAGGTCGTAGTCGTCGACCAGCACAAAAATCTCCGGACCGCGCCACCAGGACCTGGTTCGCAGCGCAGCGGCCGTCACGTCTTCCGGTGGCAGTCGGCCGCTCAGCTCGCTCGCGACGCCCTTCGCCATTCCGGCCGCCATCGCGGCGGTGCCGGCGTACGCGCCGAGGTAGTCCTCGGGCACCACGTCCAGCAACGTTCGACGAACGTCGAAGACCGCGAACACCACTTCCTGGTCGGTGTATTTCGACACCAGATCGCTGACGACGAGTTCCAGCAGGGAAGTCTTGCCCGATTCGGCATCACCGATGATCATCAGGTGCGAATCAGCGCCGCGCCAATTGAGTTCGATCGGCTTGAGGTCCGTCTCGTCGATGCCGATGACCGTGCCGACCCGTGGGCCTGCGTCGGCCCGCAGGCGGGCCAGTTCGACCACCGTGGGCAGCATCCGGATGGGTGGGACCGGGGCGCCCGGCCAGGCCGAGGCCACCGCCTGCACCAAGGTTTCGATGGACCCGGCCGAGTGCAGGAAAGGCTGACAGATTTGTACTTGCAGTCCGCCCTCGATCAGACATCGCCCGGGATTGTCCCCCCGCAGGTTGGCCGCCTGTTTCCGGCCGATCACCGAGTCGCCGGAATCGTTGAGCCGGAACTCGATCTTGTGGCCGATCGCCGCTTGCAATTGCATCCGGATGTCGGACCACCGACCGGCTGTGAGAATCAGATGGATGCCATAGCCGGGGCCTCTGGTGCCCAGATCCTGAACCACATCGGCGAGATCTTCGAAATCGCTGCGCAGCACCGGGAAGTTGTCGATCACCAAAAAAATGTCGGCCACCTCTAGCTCGGCAAGTCGACCCTGCCGGAACAGCGTGCGCATCGAGTCCACCGAATCGATACCGAGCCGGCCGAACATCTCTTCACGCTCGGTCATGGCGCCGGCCACCTCTGCGACGGTGCGCCGCACCCGATCGACATCGAGCCTGGGGGCCACCCCGGCGACGTGGGGCAGCCCGTTCAGAACGCGGAGCGCGCCACCACCCAGATCCAGGCAGTAGAAGGAGACTTCGCCCGGCTGGTGCCTCAAGGCCGAGGACAGCACCAGCGTGCGCAGCAAATTCGACTTGCCCGTCTGCGGTGCACCGAGAATGGCGAGGTGCCCGCCCGAAGCGCCCAGGTCCAGCAACAGCGGCACCTGCTTCTGTTCGGCCGGCTTGTCCAGCAGCCCGAGTGGAACGGTCAGCGAATCCGGAACCTGTCCGCCCTGGTTCGAGCCGACCGAATCGTTCGAGCCGACCGAATCGGCGGTCCGCAAACCCAGCACCGGATCGGTCACCACCGGGCCGAGTACGGCGTCGAGCGCGAGCTCCTGCGGCAGCGGCGGTAACCAGATCTGGGCGACCTTGCTCCCCGCGCGGGCCAACTGCCCGACGGCGACATCCAGCACCGTCGCCGCCAGCACGTCTGTTCCACCGGCCTGGACCGGTAGGTCGGGCGTCATCGCGGCCAGATAGGCGGCGGTGTCGTTGAAGAACGGGAACGGCGAGGGGACGGGCGCAGCGTCGACCAACGTCTCACCGGTGACCGGCGGCACGTACGGGCCGGAGACGTAGCCGGCCTTGAACCGCTGGAAAACGGTGGTGTCGACCTTGAGGTACCCGGAGCCGGGAATGGGAGGCAGCTCGTACGCATCGCCGACGCCCAGCACGGCCCGCGATTCGCCGACGTTGAAGGTGCGCAGACCCAACCGGTAGGACAGGAACGACTCCAGCCCGCGCAGCCGACCCTCCTCGAGTCGCTGGCTCGCCAGTAGCAGGTGTACGCCGATGGACCGGCCGATCCGGCCGATGGCCAGGAACAGCTCGATGAAATCGGGCTTGGCCGTCAGCAGCTCGCCGAACTCGTCGATCACCACGAACAGGTTGGGAAGCGTCGCCGCACAGGCCACGTCGCCACTGTCCCGGCGGCGGTTGTACTCCGTGACGTTCGGCAGATTGCCGGCGTCCGCGAGCACCTGCTGGCGCCGTTTCATCTCACCGAACAGCGCGTCGTGAAGTCGATCGACCAGCCCGGTGTCGTCGGAGAGGTTCGAGATCATGGCGGCGCAATGAGGAGTGTCCTCCAGTCCTGCGAACGTGGCGCCACCCTTGTAGTCGACAAGTACCAGCGAGAGTCGCTCCGGCGGGTGCAGCATGGCCAGCGTCAGCACGACCGTCCGCAGCACCTCCGACTTGCCTGATCCGGTCGCCCCCACGCACAGGCCGTGCGGCCCCATGCCACCGAGAGCCGGCTCCTTGAGGTCCAGGAAGATCCGTTCCCCGGCCGGGCCGAGTCCGAACGGAACGCGCAGGAAATCGCTCGTCGTCCGGGGCTGCCACGTCTGCCGGGGGTCGAAGTTCCCGGGATCGGGAACGCCGACCAGATCGCCGAGATCGAGTGTCGCCTCCAACGGCGCGGCGGCCGACGTCTCCTCGACCAGGCGCACCGCCGTCAGCTCCCGGACCACGGTCCGCACCGTGGACGGATCGAGCAGGTCCGGGCGACCGGTCCTGGCACCGGCGGCCCTGATCCGGGCTTCGGCGAGATCGTCGTCGGTCGGTGGCCGGAGATCCTCGACGAGGATGCCCTGCTCGGAACAGATCAACCGCACATCGACGCGTTCCGGCTCGTGAACCGCGGATTCCACCAGGCTGATGACGTGTATACCCAGATCGGCCGGGCCGAGTTCGGTCGGCAGACCGGCGAACAGATCGCCCGTCGGGCCCCCGAGGTCGAGAACGAGAACGATGGCCGGCCCGAATCTCGACGGATCTGCTCGGCCGAACCGACCGGCTCGCACGGCCTCGCCGGTGCGGCGGGAGATTTCCGGGCCAAGCAGCTGGGCGAGCGCCTCCGGGTGCTCGGTCGCCAGTCGTTTGGGTGCCGCTCCATCGAACTCGACCTCCGACAGTGAATGCGGCAGCCATTTGAGCCAGCCCAGCCACCCTGCAGCTCGCCGCGGAACACAGGTGTAGAGCCGCAGCTCACCCGGCCCGTGCCAGGACACCAACTGCAACAACGCCGCCGTGACCACCCCCCTGGCGGCTGCCGGCGGCCCGACCACCGACACCCGGCCGGACACCGGAAGGCCGACCGGCATACCGCTGACCATCCGGTCACGCTCGACGATGCGCAGCACGGCAGCAGCGATGACGATGTCCGGCTCGGCCAGTGGATCGCGATCCGGCGGCGCGATCACCCGCTGCCAGAGCGGACTGGCGCCGGTACCGATCCGGGCGATCAGGAAGTCCGGATCTTCCGGTCGGCGCTCCCACAGACGCAGCGGATCGCGTACCAGCTCCGGGAGCGAGGACGGCTCGGGATGGTGTCTCAGGGCCAGCATGCGTTGTCGCCGCACGGCATCGGCAAGTTCGGCCCGCACCTTGTCCAGGTAGTCCAGATACCGTCGCCGCAGGTCGGTGGCGCGTTTGCCCGCTCCGGTCCGCTGCGCCACGAACATGACGATGGCCCCGATGATGGTCGCCATCAGCATGATGCCGCCCGCGATGAGCATCACGGGATTGCGGTTGGCAACGATCATCACCAACGAACCGACACCGCCCATGATCGGCATCAGAATCTGCATCACGCCCTGCAGCCCGGCTGCCGCATCGGGCAAGGTCGGAGCGGCAATCAGCTCCACCGGCCGGAGGTCGACCGGCGCCGGCCGGAGACGGGCGGGCCGGTGTATCAAGCGCTGGGCCACCCCGTGCACCTCCCGACGACGTTCCCGACTCCCCACCCGACGCCGCTTAGACTACGGCTGCGCGCCGACAGTCGCCTTGACCTGCCGCTGCCGGCCAGGGGGCCGGCGCGAGTCGACCGGGCCCGTCGGGGTGGAACCGGTACGAGCATTGGCGAGTCCATTCCGGCAGGTCTCCGAGCACGCACAGTT
>JAABUP010010944.1_pt1 | contig 10506 bp, 2 predicted proteins | sample 5559201 | NCBI WGS metagenome assembly JAABUP01 (sample SAMN10711887, study PRJNA513373) | rock metagenome | isolation source: Antarctica rocks | place: Antarctica | reverse complement strand
TCGACTTTACTAGTTACTCCCCGGCGAGCGAGAAGGATATAATTACCCTAGTTTCTACTATCTATTATACCGCTACTTTAATACCCTTTACTTCGGTTAATATTCTCTAGGCGTTAATTATACCGGCTTCAGCGAGGAGCCGCTACTAAGCCTCTCTAAAATCGGGGTAGAATAAGAGGATATACTTTACGTCTTACTTTTTCTACCTATATCGATATTTACTATTATCTACTATTAAGATATATATACGGTAGAGGAAGTAGTTTAGGCTAATTTTCCCGCTTCGAAGCTAAATCGCTATTAAGCTTTCTACTTTATATAGTATATAGTAGTAGTCGAGGCGATTATTAAATAGACCGCCTTATTAAGCGGGGGATATTTATTAGCCCTAAAGGCTTATCTTATATTTCTCCTATCTATCGACCTAACGTCGCCGTACCTAATACTTTATATTCTCGTCGATTACCTTAATATTCTAATATTCCTCGATTTCGGTATTAAAGATCTAGCCTTACTTCTTCCTAATAGCGATAGCCGCCTTATCCTAATAGTCGTAGCCTAGGGAGTTAAGGGCCTACTTCTCCTTCTCCTAGATCGGGGTAGGTAGTAGGCCGCGTCTCCTCTATTAATAGAGCCTATTTTAAATCGTCTTATTCCTATTTATCGTTACGGTATAGGCCCCTCTCGATACTTAGTATCGTATAACTAGCCTATCGAGCTATTAGTCTATTAGCGCGATTACTACTTCCGCCTTAAGAACCTAGACTCGGGTAGCCTTATATACCCCTAGTACCGTTCTAAGATATTAGTTTTAGATTACTACTAGTATTCTCGCGGGCGTCTTCGATACTTTATTTATATCTTTAGGTTAATACTAGATTAGGGCGGTAAACGTTAGTATCGGTCTTACTACTATACTATATACTAGTCTATATTTCTCGAGGGTCGCTTCCTAAATCGACCCCGCTATATAGTTAATAGCTCTAGATTAGGTAGCCGCCCTCGCCTTTAGCTAGGCGATATAGGGGCCCTAGCGGAGTTTAGAGTCGATATAGAGACCTAGAACTCGTAAGCTCGACCCCGGCTCGATTACTATATTATTAAAGTTATTTAATTATAGGTACTTACTATACCGAGTTTAGCGTCCCCCCGATCGGGTAACGCGCGCCCTCGCAGCCCCTCGCCGCTTTTCTATCGTATAAATACCGCCCTCCCCCTCGCGTCCTTAAACTTTCTTCTATAATTCTTATTCCCCTTCTCCCTATTCTTATCGGCCGGCCTCGCTCGCCTAGCTACCGGCCCCTTTCGGCTACCCTATCGCTCTCGCTCGGACCTCGACCTATACCTATAAAACGCCGAAGGCGGTAAAGATCGAACTCGACTTATACTAGCTACGATTCCTTACTTACGCTTCTATTTACGCTTCTATTCGCCCTCCTAATAAAGCCCTCCTTCGCCTCTAGCTTACGTTCTCCGCCTTCCCTTTTACTAACCTCGTCCCTACTAGCTTTCGAACGCCCTAGCCTTCTAGGACCTTATCTTTCGCTTAAAGTCCCCTAGTTTCTTACGCGTAACCTTCCTAGCTTTAATCTAATAGCGTAGGTAGCCGGCCGGCTAGCTACTAGATTAAATGCACCTTAGCGATCGCTATAGCTACGGTCGGAGCGCTAATATTAAGGACCCGGCTCCGGGCTACTATACGTATACTACTAAGACTAATCGAATAAATGCCTTATAATACGTAGGTTAGCTTCCCTCTACTGCGCCGCTAGCGAAGGATAGCGCTTTAATATTACTCGTAGCCTAGTAACGTCTCCCGTAGGTCTAACGCGGGTAGTAATTCGACGTCCTTATCGAGTAGGGTTTAGCTAGGTTTTAGGCTTTATCTACTACTAACGTAGTAGCGGCTCGATAGGAGGACGTGCGCGTATACTACCTAGTAATGCCTAGATCGGCGATTCGGGCTCCTAGAAGTATAACGCTATTCTACCTAGCATTCCTCACTTATACCGGCTGCTACGATAGGTCTAGAGATCCTAACGGTAATAGTTTTAGCCGCGTAGGCGCTAAGCCGTATAGTATCGGTAGATTAACACCGCCTAGCCTCGGAAAAGCGAAGATCCGCGTTACGAAGGCGTTATTAAGGTATCTAATAAGGCGTTTTACGAGGCGAGAGTCTAGCTACGTCTAGCGATTAGAAGATACGGATCCGCACCTCCTTAATAAGGATCGGCTAGACTTTACGTAATAAGATTAGTAGCGCTATTAAATCCTAGCTAGTTAAGTAGCTAATAAAGAAGAGGGTTACGATTATTAGAAGGGACGGCGTAGTTAAGGTAGCTTTACGCCGAAGTAGGAAGGGCCTATATACTCTAGGCGGCATAAATAGCCTCTAAGTCTCCCCTAAGAATCTATAGTACCTTCTACGCTTTTCTTCCTTTTTAGCGCCTTAAATAATAAATATAGAGATTATAAAGACTAGAACTAATTACTATAGTAGGAGCTTAGATAATGTTATCCTACTTTCGCTCCGGTCCCTAGATACCTTATCGCCTTCTATAGAATAATCGATTTCGGGGTAGTCTCCGCACTATAATAAGGTGGTAGACGAGAGTAAAAGAAGAGAACGGAATACTAGGGAAGCTAAGGCTATAGGTTTACACCCGGTTCCTTTATCTACGTAGCTATAGCTAACGTTCTTTAAAGGCTAGGTCGACGATACTAACGATACCGATACCTCTACCGATAACGGTCGCTCTTAACGTAAAAAACTAAGAAAGGCTTCCTCCCTACTATAACGGTCGACTCCCCGGCTAGTCTTTAAATATCCTCCTAGCCGAGAGCCCTAGAATCGGGAGAGCGGGAGGAGCTTTAATCCGTCGAGTAAGACGGGCGATAGTTAAAGTAAGCCCCGAATAGCGGATTCCTACTTAGTAACCCGGCTTTCCCTCTAATATTTTATAGAGAATGCTATCGTAATTAAGGATAACGGCACTAAGACTAGCGAGGCTAGCACGTCTACCCTGGCTACGAGCGTTAAGTCTAAAGTAGGTACTACTTAACTCTATAGATCTTATCTAAACGAATTATTACTAACGTATACCTACCCGAACGCTTAAACTCCTACCGGACCTCCCGCGGAACCTTATAAGCGCGCGACCTCTCCCGACGTCGTTCTACGCTAGCACCGACGTAGATAGACCGTCGTCGGAGACGATTACTAAGTAGCGGCTATTATAGAAGGCTTAATATAGGATAGAGAGGAGGAATAGGAGATTATAAATAATATTAGTAAGGCTAGTACTCTACTCTTAACCTTAATCTAGCCGAGCTAACGCTATAATCTAGGGCTTAAGTAATTAAGTATAGAAATCCGCTAACCCCTCTTAAGCCGCTCGCTCTCTACTAATAAGAAAAGAGGTGGTTAGGATAACTAGGATAGGGCTAAAAGAGTAGATAATTAAGGATATTAGGTAGAAGAAGAGAGGGAGAAAGTAAGAGTATAGGAAGATAAGGGAGCGGAGATAAAGGATAACGGAGAAGGATTCCCTAGTAACGGTAATAAGAAGAAGCCTTTAGTGCGTTCTACGAAGAAAAGGTATCTACCGGCCGCTAGCGAAAAACCGCCGCTAGGGCGTCGCATTAAACGCTACCGCTTTACGTCCCCCTTACCTTTAGACGAGGAGGAGGAGTTTAAAGGCGGGTATATATTAGAAGGAAAGATAATCGCGGAGAGAAAGATAGCGCCGTTTCTAGGTCCTTACCGAGGGAGACCGCGTAAGTAATACTTAGTCTAATCTTAGAAAGAGGCCCCGTATCTCGCGCCTCTACTACTAGAAGACTAGAGAAATAGACGAAGAGCTAAAGCTTATTCGGTAATTCCTTTAGAGGACGTATAACGACTAGGGTTTATAGTTATATAATTTATACTTTAGAGTAGTAATTTACACCTAAAGCTCCTATATCTCTTTATCTATCTATCTCTATTATTATTATATAGTAATTACGGGAGGTTATTAGTCGTATTATATTATACGGACTTAACGTTTACTTACCGCTACTCGCCTCCTAACTCGAGAGCTTCTAATATCCGCCTTATTTATTACGGCTTACCTATATCTAGATCTCGTCGTAGTATAAGGTTACGTGCTATAGAAGTCTATATAGTAAGATTTCCCCTCGAAAAATATATAGTCCTTATAGGGATCTTAATTTAGGTAAGCTTATTATAGAGTATTTAGGTACTATAACGCGTAATTAATATACTAGAATAGGTGTTAATTAGACTAATATATAGTAGGAGCCTACTACGGAGGTACTTAATATTATAGTATTAAATAGGGTAGACCTCGGGGATAGTATTACGGGTAAGAACCTAGATATAACGATAGATAGGTATCTAGCTTCTTCCCTATCTACGTACTATTATTATTAAGGTAATTTTAGAAAGATAGTTAATAGAGTAAAGCTTCCCGGATATAAAGGTCCTTTAGGAGACTATTATCTCTAGGGGTCGTTAAGTTATTTATATCGTCTAAAGAATAGTAAGAAACTAGGTAATAATATATATCTTATACCTTAATACTTATCGTTTTTTTTAATAATCCATTTTCTTTAAAATTATAAGAGTCTACTAAGGAACTAATAAGAGGACGATTAGGGTTTTTATCTATATTTATTATATATATCCTTACTCTCCGCCTAGCGTTCCTCTTCCCGAGAGCGAGACGGCTACTAAGTTAGCGATAAAGAAGAAAATTAGCTAACATTCGACTTAGACTCTACTACTTACCGTCTATCTATCTCTTAATATCCGAAGTCGCTTCGTCGTATATAAATACGTTCTTACTAGTAATAAGCTACGGTAATTTAGCCTCTATCGGACGACGGAGGTAGTAGTAAAGATATCTAGTAAAGTAGGCTTTAAAAACGATTAGCGCGTCTCTTATAGTCTTAATCCGTCCCTACTATATAGGCGTATATAAGGTATACTTTTAAGTATTTATAGTATAGGGTATACTAAGGTTTTCGTTCTAAGGACGTCGATAGGGCGGGAGCGATAAATAAGATAACGCCTACTAGTAAGAAATATTTATAAAGGATAGTTTAATCTATTAAAGCCTTAGCTATCGAGAGCTATTAGGTTAAAGCGGGATAAGACGAGTAAGCTTAAAGACGAGGACTAGTTCGGTTACTTCTAAATATTATTTCTCCGCGTCGAGGCACCTATTATAGATACTATAGGGTTAGCGTAGATATAGTACTATAGAAGAACGACGACGCTTAAGCCTATTAAGTAGAGGATATAGTCCTAAGTAATATTAGGTGGAAGTTAAATAGACCGCTCGAGCGACTTACCTAACTTATTTTCTTAGTAGCGGTACGGTAGTATAGCGCGTTAACGCGAAGTAATGCCTAACGATATAGTAGAAGCTTAATTCGGAAATAAGTTAGCTTAACTTACGAGCTCCTAGAGGTAAAGATAAAAGTAAGGCGGATCGTCGTAGTAACGAAATAGGGGCCCGGCCGCTAAGTAGCCCTAAATAGCTTAGCACGTATAGCCTTCTCTTAGTAAGATAACTTTATTTAGTACTAGTTAAATTTCTATACCGTAAACTTAATATCGGGTCTTTTTAAGACGTAAAATAAGGTCTCCTAAGCCGACTATATTATATACGCCCGGAACTTAGCTAAGAGTTACGTAAAACTAGGTCCCTAGTAAAGCTTTTATAGCTAGAGCTAGAATTATTTAGATATATACTACGCGTATAGATATAAGAGGTAAGATAGCTAGAAAAGACTAATTAGAGGTACTATATATACGTGCTATTAAACTACGGATACCGTAGGAGTTCTCTCGTAGATAAGCGATCTCTCGGAGAAAGCTTAAATCCTCTTTACTAGACTCGACTATAAGGGTATTTAGATTAAGCGTTAATATACTTCCGATAATACTTTTATAATTAGGGATAACGGTTAAATAGTTAGCGAAATAGTTAAGCGTTAATATAAAACTACTATATAGGGAACGCTAGCCTAAGAGCGCTTAATTCTAACTTATTATAAAGGCTAGGACGAAGGCGTTATAGAGATGAGGTTAAGCGAGAAGAGTATTTTAAAAATCTTAAGGTACGGACTTCTTCGATTCGAGACCTATTAGACCTCCCTCGATAAGAAATACTAAATACTAATTCGTTAGGATAGTAATTATACCTATAGACTAAAGTAAGCTACGCCGATATTAATATACTATAAAACCTATTACCCCTATATTATAATTTAGCCCGGGCTAATTAATAACTACTATCTATAAGGCGTTAATATTTCTATATACTAATACCTATAACTATATAACGTTAGCGAATATATATAAGATTTCCTACGTATAATAAAGTAAAGTAAATATACTTATAGCTAGTTACTTAGGTAAGTAGATAGCCGGTCTAATATTCTATAGAACCTATATTTACGGTCTAGGATTAGGGTCTCGACACCTAGGCTAATAGTACTTCTCCTAAATCGAAGGGTGTTAAGCCCGAAATCCGTAATACTACTATCCCCCTAGGCCCTACTAGCGGTACTACTACTAGCCTACCTATAGCTGAGTAGGCTTAGGGATAAGGTAATATAGTATAAGTCGAGGAGCCTAAGTAGGAAATTATAAAGATACTTAATAAGAGATAGACGTTATCGGGAATAGAATATATAGTACGCTAGAAAATTATATAGCTACTAACCGCCCGAACTAACTAAAAGAGTTACCTAATAGAAAGTACGGATCTTATAAATTAATAGCACTCCGTATAAATTTCGCTTTTTTTACACCTATAATCTATTCGGGGTAGACTATAGTATTAAGAAATCTTAAGACCTTCTACTATCTTCGCCGTTAACGCCGCCGAGAGCTAACCTATTACCCTAGTTATAGACTTAAGACCCTCCTTTAATTTTTCCTTACTACTTTCTTTCTTCTATTTAGTAATAATTTCTTAGCGGGATTCGTAATAGCGTTCTATAGCCTTTATTTACGCATCCTTAGCTACTAGGCTAGGAGCTCCTATATATACCCGAATAGTCTCCTTAGCCTCGTCGATAGCATCCGTAATACGTTTCCTTACGATATCCTATTACGATAATAGGAAGTAGTCCTTTACTCCTTTAGTTAAGTCTATCGAATCTAGCTTCGGGGATACGGTAGATATAGCGATACGAATCTCCTCTAGGGCCCCTTCGCCCGCCTCTTCTACCCTTAATAGTATAAAGTTACCCTAATCGGAGGTAATAGGATAGATACTATTAAACGAACGTATAGCTTCGTTCTAAGCCTCGTTAGTAATCTCTTTAGCCCCCTATACTAGATATTTATAGCCTAGAGAAGCTATACGACCCTATAGGGTTATATCGATAAGAGACCTACGCTAATTATCGATCTTTCTTCGCCTAATCGTCTTAAAGTAAATCTATTCTCTAGCGGACTACTCTCTTCGTTTCCTATTCTCGGAGCTCTCTCGTTATAGATATTTCTATATAATAGCTTTAAACTCTCTCTCTACTTAGTCGTACTTCTACTCTATATACTATTATACTAGATAAGATATTCGGGTTAGCCTTATCTCTACTTAATTAATACCCGGTATTAGAACTATCTCGTCCCTTCCCCCCGGAATTTAGGTAGAAGATTAAGGGCATTAACTTCGGGAATACGTACTCTATACTTTTATATAGATCTCGTTATCCGCATTATAGACGTGATCCTTATTACCCTTTTTAGTAATATATTCTATAGCCTCCTATACTACGTTTACGATAAACTTAGATAATCTCTCTTTCGCCTTCTCTATAGTATCGTCCTTATTAAGTATATAGATAGTACCTACCTTTATTCGGTAGTACGCCCTATTAATTCTCTTCTTAGTAATACTATTCACATAATTTACTTTATATAGATATATAAAGCTAGAGCGGTCGATCTTATTATAGGGTATACCGAGCCCGTCGAAGTAGAACGACTCGGAGGAGGAAGGGTCGGCTTTTACTAATACACCCTTATTAATCTCGGTAAAGGCCTCCGACGCTACATTTCTAATAGCTCTTATAAGCTTCGCTCTTATCTATAGTTACACGTATCCCTTTATATATTTATTAAACGGTAGCCGGATATCGGAATAGTCTACGCTATCGATTAGTACTCTAGTCTTTACCCGGATAGCATCGTAAGCCGTCTACTATATAGCTACTACTCGATTAAGAACTAGCTTTTATATATAGGTCTATAATTTATTAGCTTATACTATAGCGGGATATTTTCCTTTAAGGAAAGCGATAGCTATATTAAAGCCTTCTATACCGAGCTTCCTTACTAACTAGGATAGGTAGAGATATAGAGCGTCTAACTTTAGAGAATCCGTAGAAGAGGCTTAGATATTAGGGTAGGTATATAGGCTCGAGGTAGCCTCGACTAAAATAAAATATAGGCCGAGAGAAAATTTTAGTATACTAATAAATTATAACGGGTAAATAGAGTCGATATTTTTCTTTAACTTAGGGATAGAGTCCGATAAGAGAAATATATAATCGGGATTAGTCTCTATATCTCTAGTATATCCTATAACTTTATCCCTAACTTTAGGTCGGGGCTTAGATTAATCCCTCTCACCTTATACGGCTTAAGAGGTCGCGTTATAGTCCGTAATCCGCTAACGTTATTACGAGGTTATAGAGCTTACGGTATTTATACTATCTACGCTTAAGGAAGATATAATAAGTAGAGGAGGAAAGGTAAGTAGCAATATAAGTAGTCGCTAAGATAGATGATTTCGAGAAAATCTAGTAACGTAATAAAATCCGAAGGACTTTAAAGGCTAGGCGTTCGAGGTTTTATACTAGGCCGCGTATCGTCGGTCGGGTATAAGCGTTTACGGCCGAAAATATAGCTACCGGTTCTTATTAGGGATTTCTGCGTTAAGTAGAAGGGATTCGTTATAAGAGAACGTATTAGAAAGAACGACGATAATATTTATTAAAAAGAAGGAGAAAGTATAGCAAATTTTGGTATAGTTTCTCTACTAAGACTTAGAAGGGTTCACGGGTTAAATATATAGCCCTATAAATTTATTATTCTAACTCCCTAAGTCTATATATTTATCCTTCGTCTATAAATTAACGTCTAAAGACCTTATTTATAAATTTAATAATGCCTACTCTATATCTAAGCTTCGATCTCTTATCTTCTCCCTTTTCTAGTTCTTTTTAGTAAAGAGAAAAATAGTACTATTTAATATCTAATATTTAACGTAATTAGTTTTTAATTAAAGACTATTATATATAGATATAACATGAAAGCAAAGACGCGACTTTATTATAATCCCCGTAAAACGTAAGGTCTAAAGGAAGTTTTAAAATAGATAGTAGTGCATCTCTACTAATCTAGACGGTGAATCCGCCCTAAGCCTTCGCGGCGCGATAGAGCTCTATTACTAGTCTTCTCGCTCTAGCGTAAACTCTTAGTATCGACGATCTTACTAGGCAGTATTAGGCTGTGCTACTATAGAACGGATCGGCTACTAGAGATACGGCCGGATTCCTTTACGTCGAAGGCGGAAGTGCCGTTAGATACTACGTAATAGCTCTTAAGCGCTCTTTAGCTTAGGGCTTATATTATCTAATTACGATCCCTACCGGTAACCTTTACTTTACGTATAGACTAAAAAAGTAGGTAAGGAGATACTAGCTTAGTAATAAGTGCGACCTAATTAGCACCTAAAAGTAATCTAATTCCCGGGCGCCTATTCTTTACCCCCTTATATCGAGGTTATAGTAATGGCGATAGCGCTTATACTCGTAGTACTGCTCTATATACTTTCCTTCGGCGAATATCGTCGTAATTTTATAACGATAATACTAATCCACCTTCACGCGACTAATAATTCCTTCTTTATTACCGTTATTATTCCCTTCTCTATTCTCTAACTTATACTTAATCTTCGTTAGTACTACTATATTATCCTCTTTCTCCACCGTCTATATAAATGCGGGTACCGATATTCTTTACGCGATACACTCTAACTAAATAAGGTCGATATAGCCTACTATTTAGGACCACTTTTTCTCTAATTATATAAGTATCGATATTACCTTTTCTCCTTTAGAAATTAAGTCGAGGGTGAAGTCGGTTATCTCGGGGTACTAGCCCTACGGTAGAGAAATATAGGGGGTAGAAGGAGGTGCCTAAGGGTATTTAGAATAAGAGAACCTTTTAGGTATAAGGGGAACTATAACTCTAAGGTTAGAACGGAACCTACGATACATACTTCGGATTAATAAGAAATAATTAACGTAGTCTAGACTTACCGGGATTACTATAGACCCTCGTCCTCGTACGGATACCCTTAGTCTTAAAATTACCTCTTAGGCCTATATTCTTAGTTAACGGAACCGTTAAGTAGGATATAGATAACCTCCCGTAATTTCGGCTAGTAACTAAACTAACGGTTACCCCCGACTCGT
>JAABUP010010941.1_pt1 | contig 10508 bp, 15 predicted proteins | sample 5559201 | NCBI WGS metagenome assembly JAABUP01 (sample SAMN10711887, study PRJNA513373) | rock metagenome | isolation source: Antarctica rocks | place: Antarctica | reverse complement strand
CTCCCGTGTGCCCGCCACCATGCGTCCCATACACGGGCCACCGGCTACGCGGAGAGGGTAGCGGGCACAGCGGAGCGGACCACGACGGTAACGGAAGCGTCGTCCCTATCAGGACTCGGGCATGAAGTCGTTTCGCCGAATGCCTTCAGCGCCATGGAAGCGCGCGATGTGACCTTTGCGCCCGCGGCTCTCACCCCATTAGCAGCCCGCCGTAACCATCGCCCTGATCCGTTACCCTCGCCTCGTCGAACGGCACACCTGTCGCACGGGAGGATGGACGCTATCGGCGTCCGATATAGAGATAGTGGTCGGTATACCCCAAGCCCTCGGGCGTGAGCCCCGTCCGCTCGATGACGTCTAGCCAGGCGTGCGCGTCGGCGTCTGACAGACCAAGGAGCGATTCCTGGAACGAGCTGGCGAAGGACTCGACGCCCGCCAGGACGACGGGCGTGAACGTAGCCGAGAGTTCCGCGCGGAACTCCTCGACGGTGGTCATATGGAATGTCGAGGGCATACCATCTGCGGGCGGTGGGAAGTTGCCGTCACGGAGCACGCCCTCGAAGAAGGCGGTGTTCTCGGCCGCGCCGGCAGGGTCCTTGCGGAACCCATCGCGGAAGAAGGCCAGCCTATTGATGCCGGCCGCAAAGACAATGCCGCCGCCGCGCAGCACGCGCGCCGCTTCGGCGATCGCTTGCTGGCGTTCGGCGGGGTCGCCCAGATTGTAGAGGGGGCCGAGGAGCAATACAGCATCGCAACCGCCATCCGGGAGGAACGGCAGATCGGTCGCCGAGGCATGATGCACGTCGATGATTTGGCCGCCCAGCCCGCGCGCCGTCAAACGGTCGGCCGCCGTGTTGAGGAGGCGCTGCGCCACATCGATAAGATGCACGCGACACCCGCGGCGGGCGAGCGTCTCGCTGTAGTGGCCGATGCCCGCGCCGATGTCGGCGACCGTCGCCCCGTCGTGGATGTAGCGGCGCAGATACCGCTCCGTTATCGCGCGCTCGACGGGGGAGTGGCGCTCCAGGCGCACCGCCTCATAGTCGTAGCCCATGGTCTCCCAGCCGGATTGGGAGTAGTGCTCCCCCACCGCCGCATGATGCGCCCGCAGTTCGCTCAAAATGTCCTCCCTCCTTGCCGTTGTCGCGCACTATCGTCATCAAGGCGCGCGCCCGGTTGACCTTGTCGCCGACGATCACGTGGGACAATTGTCCCACGTGATCCAATAGGCCATGTGCGGCGTAGGCGTCCCTCCGTATCTTATCCCAAAAGTTTTGCGCCCAACGCTCGTAACCATTGGGCTCGTGCGTCACTTAGGTGTCCCGCGTCGGGCGCGGAGCTTTCATGGTGTCGCCACCGATTGGGCGGCGCGCTTGGCCGCTTGCAGGCGCTTGGTGGTGGCGCTGGTGGCGTAGACGGCGATGCCCTCCACGCGCGGGTCGAGGGCGGCGTAGCCCTCGATGATGGCCGCATCCTCGGGGTCGGCGGTCGGCGCCTCGACAACCTTTCCTCGCCACGCACGGGCAGGAACGTATGCCGCTCGACTGAGCCGCCAGCGGCATGTAGGGCGCGCCAACGCCCCACGGGTCCGCGCGGCAGCAGCGTCAGCGCGGCCAGGACCAGCAGGACCCCGTTGCGTGCCACGAGCGCCAGCACCTCGCGCGGCGCGAAACGGACCAGCAGGTAGTAGTGCGCGGGGAAGATCCAGCCCGTGAGCAGTAGCGCCAGGCCATACACGGCCCCGAGCGTCAGCGGCCGGCGGCTCACGACCGCGATCAGGGGGTAGAGCCACAGCAGGTACTGCGGCGAGAGCACCTTCCCGGCCAGCATGAACGCGAGGACGGCGGCGGCGCTCAGGCGCGCCAGGTCGTCGGCGAGGGCGGGCGTGTCGGCCCAGTAGCGCCTCCGGCGCCAGGCGATGAGGTAGACGGCGCCGAGCGCCAGGACGGTGAGCGGGAGCGTCAGGGACGCCAGGAGGGGAGCCAGAGGCGCGACGATCTCGTTACCGCCGTGGCCCCACCGCTGGCTCACGGGCCCGCTGAGGGAGCGCGCGACCATCAACGCCGAGGCAGAGACGGTCTCGATCTCCAGGCCGCGGTCGAGGTGGTACGTGAGGAACGTGGCTACGGCCGGCAGATCGCCGCGCGCCACGATCAATGCGGGCACGACGATGGCGGCGGCGAACGCACCGAGGTCGCCGGCCAGCCGCCACCGCCGACCGCCGCTCAGCGCGACCAGCGCGAAGAGTGGCAGGAGGACGACCGGGTAGAGCTTGAGCGCGGTGGCCAGGCCGAGCACGAACCAGGCCAGGCGCGGCCGGCGTACGACGACCAGCGCGATCGCCAGGAGCATCAGTACGGCCGCCGACAAATCGAAGCGGTCGAACACAAGGACGCGCCCCGCGCACAGCAGCCAGAGCGGTTGGGCCAGGACGACGCCCCAGCGCGGGATGTGCGGCGCGGCGCGACGGACCAGCCAGAGTCCGACGCCGACGCCGAGCAGGTCGAACGCCAGCGCTTCCACGGCGAAGGCCAGCCGGTACCCGGCAGCGCCGCGCGTCACCAGGCTGGGCAGCCACAGCAACGGCGCCGCCAACGGAGGATACTCCAGCACAAAGTCCCGATAGGGTGTGTGGCCGGCCCGCATCAGGTCGCCGTACGTCTTGAAGACGCCAATCGTCCAGTCGGCGCGGTCGCGTGTGCGCAGCAGCAGGTAGGCGAAGGCCAGCAGATGCAGGGCAACCGCCAGCCCGAGCAACTCCAGGCGGACGCGTGACGTGGCGGGCGGGGGCGTGTCCACCTACTTGCTCCCGGCGAGAAAGAGCGGTCGGGCGGATCGAGGGCCTGTGACCGCGCTCCCGCGGGTAGGACCTCCGCTGGCAAACCAGGGCGACGTGGTCGTGGGGCTGCGGGGCACACCTGCGCTCGACACGAGCCACGGCGCATGCCCCTCCGGCGCGGCTGTGCGCACGGTGGGCGTGCCCTCCATTGTCGTGGTCGTGCTAATGCGTTCAACCGCTGGCACAGCGGTTATGTCGTGCTCCATCCTCTGCCCTCCCGCTAGGGGTCGATGCGCCAGACACCCTCGTTATAGACGAGCCGGCGTTCCTCCCGGCGCGTATCCAGGCGTGCGAGTTGGGCCAGGAGCGCGTCGAGCGCCGTTGTTATGTCGAATAGGTCACGGCCCCTGACGGAAACAAACACGCCATCGGCCTTGAGCTGGAGCGTGGCCGGTGCCGGGCGCTCCCCAATCCCAACTCCAAGGGCGGCGGCGAGGGCTAGGGCGACGCCGGCCGGGGCTGTCGCGGGGACGACGAGCCGGGCCAGGGGCAGAGGCGGGCTGGCCGCGGCCAGCAGGAGCACGCCCCAGGGGTGGTGCTCCTCGCCGCGCACGGGCAAGAAGGTGTGGCGCTCGACCGCGACGCCGGCGGCGCGCAGCACGTCGGCGAGCGGGCCGGCGGCGGCGGCCGTGACGTGATCCGTCGTGAGGGTGATGGATGCTGGCAACGCGCCGTCTGCCCCGTCGTCCCCTCGCGTGTTCATTGTGTCCATGTCCAGCACTCTCACGGCGCGCGACGGTTGCTGTCTTTGAGCCAGGCGAGATCCGCTTCCAGGATGCGTAGGACGGTGGCCGTGTCGGCGGTGTCGAGTTGGCGGGGCTCGCCGTCGCGGCCCTCGCGGAGCTGGATCAGACGCAGGTCGCGCAATCGGACATGGCGCGGATTGACGGCCTCCTCTCCCTCCTGCGCTAGTTCTTCTACAGGAGGGTGGTCGGCGGGGATTTGTGGGGTTGATGCAAGAACTGGGGCTATAGCTGTCTGATTGAGCTGGGTGTGCCACGTGGGGTCTTGATTAGAGTGGCGGGCCGCAGACGGCGCTGCCAAATAATTTGGCGCATCGGTGGTGGGGCTCGTCGGCGACGGCCCCTCCGTCGTCGTTCCCGCTGGAGGCGTCGCTGCCAAATAATTTGGTGCCTCCCGCACTGCCGGTACCTCGCGTAGCGCCTGCACGTCCTTGACCCTGATGCGCTCGCCTCGTAGGGCACGGGCCAGCACATCCGCCCGCATATCCTCATCAAGGGTGGCGACCTCCTGGGCGACGGTGGAGCCGAGCGTGCCCGCCTCGACGGCCGCCTCGACGCGCGGGTCGCTCAGGAGCTTCAGGCGGTTTTCGACGTACATGTGGCTTTTGCCGAGTTGGTCGGAGAGCGCGCGCATGGAGAGCCCCAGTCGTGCCATCATGCGCTGATAGGCGCGGGCCTCATCGAGCGGCGTGAGGTCGTCGCGCTGGACGTTCTCGACCAAGGCCAGGCGCTCCATGTCGTCGTCGGAGAGGTCGCGCACGAGGCAGGGGACGGTGGCCACCTCGGCGCGCTGCGCGGCCTGCCAGCGGCGCTCGCCGGCCCCGATCTGGTAATAGCCCTCGCGCGCGGAGTCGGCGCGCACGAGCAGCGGTTGGAGGACGCCGTCGGCGCGGATCGACGCCGCGAGTTCGGCAAGGGCGTGTGGGTCGAAGGTGCGGCGCGGCTGGAACGGGTTGGGGGAGAGACGGGCAACGTCGATCGTGCGGGCGTTGGCGAGCACCTCGACCCCTAGGGGAAGCTGCGACCGGATGACCGACCCGAGCCCGCCACCGAGGGGACGAGACGGTTGGGGCCTGCTCATAGTGCCTCCTGCGTCTGTGCCAGGCCGAGGGCCAGGGCGAGGCGGTCGGCGATCTGCGTGTAAGCGCGGGCGACTTCCGTGTGTGGGGCGTACTCAGTGATGGGGCGGCCGGCCTCGCTGGCGTGATCGACGCGTGCATCGACGTGGACTTCGCCCAGGATCGGGACGTGCCCGCCCAGGTAGTCCACGATGGTTTGCCTCATGGCCGCGCTGCGCTTGACCTCGGGGCGGACCATCGTGAAGATGACGCCCGTGAGGTCCAGGGACGGGTTTAGCTCGGAGCGTTGCACCTCACCAATGACGTCAGCAAGCTTGGCAAGCCCGCGGGCGGGGAGGAATTGCGGAGTTAGGGGGATGAGGACGCCCGCGGCCGCTGTGAGTGCCGCCGTGGTGAGGTAGCCGAGCGACGGTGGGCAGTCGATCAGGGTAACGTCGTAGGCGTCTGCCGTGGGGGCGAGGAGGCGCTGTAGGATGTAATCGCTGCGCTTGGCGCTGACGAACTCGCGCTCGGCCGCGGCGAGGTCGATGTTCGCCGGTAGGAGATCGAGGTTGGGGCGGATGGTGCGCAGTGCGACGCCAAGGTCCGGTGGGGTGTAGTCGTGGACGAAACGGCGCATCACCGTGTAGGTGGTCTCGGGCAGTTCGTCGGGCTCCAGGCCCATGGCGATGGACAGGCTGCCTTGCGGATCGAAGTCCACCAGCAACACACGTAGGCCGCGTGTCGCCAGCACAGCCCCGATAGTCAGGGTGGACGTCGTCTTGCCGATGCCGCCTTTATGATTAGCTACAGCAATGACTTTGCTCATTGTTGTCATTTAACCCCTATCCTTGCCGTTGCGGCAAACTTGTGCTTCCAACTTTGACGCGTCATCGTGCTCTCCTCGGGCGTGTCCATACAAGATCTTTTCCATCATCACGACGTCCACCCAGTGCCCGTCGAGCACCCCTTGCTCGCGATAGATGCCGATGGTGCGGAACCCACGCCGCTGGTACAGCGCCACGCCGCTGGTACAGCGCCACGCCACCTGCGTTCCAGGGGAACGCGGCCAGGACCATCTTGTGATAACCGAGGGTGCGAGCACGCTCCTCCAAGGCGGTCAGCAACACGCGCCCCACGCCTGTTGCCCGCCGGTCGCGGGCCACATACACGGAGAAGTCGGCGACATGATCATACGCAGGGCGCGGGTTGAACTGATTGAGGGAGCCCCAGCCCGCAACGCCGGTGTCGTCCACCGCGACGAGAACGGGGTGACGCGACGTCCGATCGAGGAGCCAGCGGCGGCGCTCATCGGGCGTGCGCAGTTCGGTTTCGAGTGTGGCCACCCGGTCCTCGATGCCCTGATTATAGATCGCAGCAATCGCCGCCGCATCATCGCTTGTGGCCTCGCGTACCTCCATCAACGCCTCCATCTGCCGGCTGCCGTGGTACGTTCACAGCACGCTTATGGTTCCATTCTGCACGCGCGGCAGTCTTATGGTTTCACCCGCGCGCCGGCCCCGTTGATCCTCACGCCTGCAGACCGGCAAGGTTATGCTTCCAAGCCGGCAAATTTATGGGTTAAGTGACAATTGTGTCAAGCCTCCGTCTCATCGTCTGCGTCATAGGTGTCCCTGGTCCCCACGGACATGTCGGATGGGAGGGTCGTGGCCGCGGCGGTTTTCAGCGCCTCCGCCTTTTGCCTCATCCGGCGCGTCTTGCGCGAGGGCTTCCCGACCTGCCCCAGGCGATCGACACGATAGGCGTCGATCGCGGCCTGCGACACGAGGCGGATACGGGGGCTTACCAGCTCGGACTCAAGGGTGCCACGCTTGATCGCGCTTTGGACAGCGATCTGCCCGACGCCGAGCATCTCAGCGGCCTGGGCGGTCGTGTAGCGCGCGATCGTGTAGAGGGGGTCATCGTGTTTTTTAGGCATACTCGTAGGGTACCGCGTGGCGCGGCGCAGCGACAGGGACAGCACGCGCGAAGGTGCTATTGCGGGTGTCAGGAGGGGTGTCATCGTCGGTCGCTCCTCTGTCAGGGGGTGGCATCCGTCACGGAGCTATAGACATTCAGATAAAGAATGAGAATTCGCGGGCCATTTCGATGCTCAACCGATTACCGGACTCTCTCAAACACTATCTGACAAGCTATAGTGGCGCTGCCCTCGATCGTCGCGCACACGGGGCAGTGCGTCTCGTCGGCGTCGCGCGTGATCCAGTGGAGGCCGCAGGTCGCGCAGACGGGGGTCTGCTCAGGTGGAACGGGGGACCGCGCCAGACGTGCGGCGCAGGCCGGCGTACACGCCGTCGTCGGGTGGGCGGTGCGGCCGGTCTCGTCGCACGCACCGCAACCGATCATCTGCCCGTCGGCAAAGCGATCTCCCCGGCGTGGGGGCCGGCGCACGGTTACGGCGTACGCGCCGGGCAGCGCGCGCCGGCCGGCCAGGTCGCGCACATCGTGGGCGGCCCCATCCTCCTCCACGTCGATCAGGAAGCCCCAGCCTCGGCACCAGCCGCAGGACTGCTCGTGCCAGCGGACCATCTCACCTGTCAGCGGGTCGTCCATCGGTCGTTTCTCCTACCGGCTACGGGCTACCGGCTACCGGCCGTACTGAATGTAGTGGATGAGGACGGCGAGCGCGCCGGCCTTCTGATCGGGTAAGGCGTGACCACGATACCACGCGGCGGCCTCGGCAAGGGTCAGGCGGCCCAGGTCGCCCCGGTGCTCTGCGGCGGCGCGCTTGCGGGCGCGCGCGGCCTCGATGCGCGTCTTGGTGTGCTCATGCTCGGCGCGCCAGGCGGGCAACCGGGGGTCGTCGCTCATGCGCAGGTAGCGCGGGGCCTGCGGGCCGCCGATCAGGGCCGCGCCCTCCGCGGTGCGATGGATGCGATAGACGGCGCCGACGCAGGCCGACGGCGCCACCGCTTTGCTGTACCACCGCTCCTCTCCGGTGTCGTCCAGCCACGCGAATGCGGCCTTGCCTTTACGGTCGAGGCGCTGGCCGATGAAGGTCCACTCATGCTCCGTCGTCGGCGTATCGCTGGTCATGTGTCGCTCCCTTCTCTCCTGTCTCAGTCGCGCTCATCCCGCGTCGGGGAGGGGCCACCGGCGCCGGTGGCCCCTCCTTGCCGTGTCTAGGCGGCGCGTGGGGCGGCGTCGCCCTCATACGTCGCGTCGAGCGTCGTGTGGATGGACCGCACCGTGTAGCGGAGGCACCCATCGCCCTCGGCGTCGCCGCCTAGGCGGGCCGCGATGGCAGCGACGCCGTGCATGATCGTGGCGTGGTCGCGCTCGCCCAGCAGCGCCCCGATCCGCTCGAAGGGAAAGGGGACGTTGCGCGTGGCCAGGGGCCAGAGCAGGCGAGCGCGCATGGCGTGCATCGCCACCTGGCGGGCTTCGGAGACCGCGCGTGTGCGCCCCGCCGCTTGGAGCTGGGCGACGGGCACGCCATACCCGGCGGCGACGGCCTGCCGGATGCGGCGGGCCTCGGCGAGCTGGGCGCGTTGCAGGCGACGGAGGGCGGCGCGCTGGCCCTCATCCAGGGTGTCAGGCTGCATCGTCGGAGCCCTCCCCCGTCCCGTCGTCGGCCTCGGCGTAGGGACCTAACGCCTCTAAGCCCTCGTCCATGTGCTGGGCGCGCGCACGCTCGGCGTCGTGCAGCGCCTCAAAGGAGGCGGCCAGGAGGGCGCGGCCCCAGGGGGCCAGGGCGTCGTCGGTGGCGTCGAGGGCGTCGAGGGCCAGCGCAGCGCGGGCGGCCAGGGCCTCGGCGTCCGCCTTGTGCGCGGTGAACAGGCGGGCGATCTGGCGGCACGCCGCCGGCGTCGGGGTTATGTCAACGGTCTGCATTGGGTGTCCCTCCTACCACTTTTCTACGTCGTCGGCGTCGTCGGCGTCGTCGGCGTCGTCGGCGTCGTCGGGCATCCCCAGGACCTCGCCCACCGGGCGCAGGCCGGCGAGGTCTTGTAGCTCCTGACTGACCTCACCGGGTTTGAGGGCGGTCAGGGCCTCGATCAGTCGGGCAAAGTTCTCGTGGTCGATGGCGGCGAGGGCGCGCAGGTGCGTGCCCTGGGGGGCCTGCGGCGCCAGCGCGGTCCATGCCTCCCTCGCTTGCGCGAGCCAGGCGCTACGCGGCTTGGTGATGGCCCAGGGCATGGGTGTCTCCTGTCGTGCAGGGGGTGATGTCGTGGGCGGTGCAGGCGTCGCAGGCGAAGGCGAACAGGGCGGGGTCGATGTCTACCATCTCATCGCTCGTGTAGCTCGGCCAGGGCTCATTGGGTCCGTCCGCGTAGGTGCCAACGCGGCATGTCCGGCGCTCGCTGTAGAAGACGCGGAGAGCGGTGCTGCCGCAGTCGGGGCAGGCCCAGGTGATGCGCGCGTCCACCGGGGCGGCGAGGGGCAGGCCGCAGCCGGCGCACGGTGCGCCGTCGTCGGGGTCGCCGGCGTGGATGGGCGCCACGTCGGCCTCGACGCACCGGCCATTGTGCGCATAGGTCGCACCGTCGGGGGCACGGTCATAGTCGCCGTCGAAGCACGGCAGGCAGAGGGGATGCCCGGTCATCGTGTAGCCGATAGGGGTCATCGTGTGCGTTCCTCCTGGGGGCCGGCCGCCGCTCCCGACAGCCGGCCCCGTACTCGTCGGTGGGTTAAACTAAGTCGCTACGTCGCCGTAGCGGCTCGTCTTCAAAACCGTGCTTGCGACTTTCACCGCACACGGCTCCTCGACTGAATGTCCCTTTTCTTGGGCACCTCTGGCAGCACGGTTGTCCTGTGCCGTCTTTTGATCGTGGCAGTGTCGGTGAAGGACCTGTTGGTTTATCATGCCGTGTCGTCCCTTTTGGGATTTGGGTATGATATGGTCGGATTCAAGCAGGTCTTCATCTTGCTTGAAGTACAGGTCACACCAGGCGCATTTGCCCCTTTGCACTTTGAGCAATTGGGCTATGTTCTTGGGCAATTCGGGGTGTCTGCCCATCCTGGTTGCCCAGTAGACCCAGTCGCCGTCATAGGGGCTTCGCATCCCTTGGACCTTTGCATGGCGTCGGATGGGCGTGTCCGCGTACCAATGTAGGCGTTCGTGTTCATCTGAGACGCCAAAGGTCCAGCTTCTCGGCTTGTGGTGTTGCCAGTATTTACGGGCAATCCAATGAGCATTCTTTTTCGGATGGCGACGTTTCGCCCAGCGCCAGAGGTGGCGGAAGAGGTCATGATCCATCGTGCTGAAGGTCTTCTTAGCGGCTGATGTGCAAAAGTAGTTCGCCCATCCTCTGGCTTTCGGGTTCAATCTCTTAATGAGTTGTTCCTGAGATGCCGTTGTTCCGCGCTTGATGACTTGCTTCATTGCCCTTAGGTGACCCCTTGCACTTTCTTTGCTGGGGCTGATGATGGTCTTGAAGCCGAGTGGACGGACTCCCATGAAGGTGCCAGAGTGGGTTTTCCCCACCCTGTGCTGCCGGATTGAGAATCCCAGGAAGTCGAATCCTGGTCGTTCCCCTTGGTAGGGGTCGAGCGTATGTGCGATCCTGGTTTTGCTCGGCTTGAGTTCCAGTTTCATGTCTTTGAGCCAGGCTTCTACTCCTTCTTTCACGGCCTTTATGACCGTTGCATCCTGATGGAGTACCACGAAGTCATCGGCGTAGCGGATGACGATTGGCCGATAGGGGCCAGTGCCATATGCTGGCGTTGACCTGATCGCTTCTTCCAATCCGTGGAGTGCAACGTTTGCTAGCAAGGGGGAGAGCACCCCTCCCACAATAGTGCAAAAAAGGCGTTAGAGTTCACGGTAGCCATCCCACGGGCCGAGTTGCGTCCGCAGTATGGCGACGGATTCGCGGGAGCGCCGATCGGTCAACGCTGCCTGGAGCG
>JAABUP010010940.1_pt1 | contig 10509 bp, 14 predicted proteins | sample 5559201 | NCBI WGS metagenome assembly JAABUP01 (sample SAMN10711887, study PRJNA513373) | rock metagenome | isolation source: Antarctica rocks | place: Antarctica | reverse complement strand
GTGACCGCAGCCTGACAGCAGTGGGCTGGGGAACGCAGGTTTCTGTCTGGCGAGGATTATACGATAAGTCGTCTCTCGACCAGGAGAAAATTCAAAGTCCGTATATGGCATGGGGTGGCGAAGCCAAGCGAGTGGAGCGCATAAGATGGTGTCCATTCGAGGATATCCTCGGGATTTCACACGACAAAGGCTTCTCCAGCATGATTGTACCTGGCGCAGGTGAGCCGAACTTCGATGCGCTGGAAGTCAATCCATACGAGAACACCAAACAGCGACAAGAAGCTGAAGTCAAGGCGCTTCTGGACAAGTTGCAGCCTGAGATGATCTCACTGGACCCTGATTACATTGGTAATCTTGATCTTGCCTCTGCATCCGCACGCAAGAAGGAAGCAGACCTCGACCGCAAGCCCGAAGACGCGAACCTGGCACTCAAAAACAGAGGTCGAGGAAAGAACAGCAGTCTCCGAAAATACCTGAGGAAAAAGGGCGGCAGGAACATCATCGACGAGAGGAGACTGAGGATCGATGCACTGAGGAAGGAGCAAAATAAGAAGGAAAGGAGTAAGCTTCAGAGGAAGGAAGAAGAACTGGGTCCAGCATTGGCGCGATTTGCGAGGAAGGGCGCCTGACGCGGTTCGAGGCATACTCGTACCAACGACAAGAAATTACCACAACAGTTCCGGCGTCTCTAGTTCCCATGCTAGCTACCCATCGTGCCTTTCACCTCTTGTTTGCACGACTAATCCGGTGCTTATGACCTCGGTCTCTCGCTCGACCTCCCTCCGTGGCATTTCACAATCATGATTGAATACATGTAGGACTTGTCATGTTAATTTCGCTTGAATAGGTCTACTCGGGCATAGCTTGCGGGGTCTAGCATTACTTTAGGTGTGCCCTTTGCGACCGGCCTAGATGGTTCTATTTCGTCCAAGACCATCAAAGATTCAGGAGGGTCAACGTCAAAGAGCCGAGGGTACGAATGCACCACGTCCTTTGGCTGAAATGTCGATGCGGGGGCATCTTGTACTGTACCTTGATTCCTAGCTGCAATACCGTAGGAAGACCTCGGTCTATAAGTAGGGATGGGTAATTTCAGCAATTTATATAAATTGCTAAAATATAACAGTTAGTCAGTGTTATATTTCAGAAATGGAAATATAACAGAGCCTCATCATGACCTCATTAGCTATAAAAGTCTGCATAAGTATATTTCAGAGTAAAATCATCCCTTAATTTATGCATTGCATAGTAAGTCAGAAATAAATAGATTGAACAGAAATATACGGTCTTCCTATCTATAAGGTACTTGCACTGGCAAACTTTACTATCCATAGTGGTACGCGTATGTACGAGTAAAGAGATCTCGATTTGTTGTCGCAGATCGGGAAATGTTCGAGACTACGTTGGAAGCGAACCAATCATGGGGTAGCGGGATGTCGTCGCTAGTGATGCAGGGTCTTTTTCACAGGGTCCTGCCAAAGAATGCCTCAAATCGGCAAGGTAAAGTAGCCAAGATCCCCTCGATCTTTTGATCTACAATTACAAGTACTCGTACTTGTCTATGCTATAGGGACTAGCGTGGAAATGAGGGTCGGAAATATGTCTCGGCCTGAGACTGCGCCCAGTAAGGTAGGTACGGAGCCGTCGTACTTGTATTGCGCGTCCCGATGCCCATTACAACATTCACCATCAATGTTAATCTTCACCTCCCTCGTGCGAGATTCAACTGTTGATTAATCTTCACCCACTGTCCTTACCATCATAACCTCTACCATGAGTCGTAACCGGATCTTTAGTCGGCGAGAGATCGAAGCAAGGATTGCTGATGGCAACATCGTCATCATCTCTGAAGGCAGAGTTCTGCAGCTCGATGGATGGCTAGACAAGCACCCTGGTGGGCGACTCGCTGTGTTGCACATGGTGGGCAGAGACGCCACCGACGAGATCAATGTGTAAATACTCCCTTTCGTTGTCATTATTGCCAGAACATTTCAATGCGTGCGCAAAAAGGAAAGGTAATTCTCCGACGTCAACGACTACTTTATATCATAATCGGATCGACTTACCTTGCTACTGTATTCTTTCTTGCAACTTTCGGCGAGGCCCGAGCTGACATGAGCATTGTACCTGCAGCTATCACTCCAGCAAGACCCAGCGCTTGATGAATAAGTACCGGATAGGCCGGATAGACCAGGCATGGGTTAACTTTACACCCCCAATCCGTGGTGGCATCTTTCGACCAATTACCAGTGATGATCTCAGCTCCTCCGACGAAGATTCCCAATCAGAAACCAGTTCATTGGATTACTCATCGGCAACAAGCATCGAAGATGAAGTCAAAGGCGCGTTGGGCCCTATCAACGGCTGTCGATCAACCGCCCCAAGGCTGTCGCCATGCCCTACCAGTCAAGCTTCCTCCGGCGCCTTCCGCTCCTCTTCTTCCACAAAAGCAATCAATCATACCAAAGCTTCCACAAGAGCACCTCACTCCACAACGAACCCTCCTCACCAACAAACTGCGAAATCCTATACAGCCTCCATAGTCCAGAAGGAGATTGATGATGATCTTCGAGATTACCCTTCGTTGGACCCGTTCACACAACAGAACATCACCCTGAAATACCAGAAACTTCATCAGACGGTCAAGGATGAAGGATTCTACAACTGTCGCTACAGCGAATATGGCAAGGAATTCTTGCGTTACTCGCTATTCTTTGCGCTGTTCATCACCACCTTGCGAGCAGGATGGTACATCACATCTGCCGCGTTTCTTGGCCTGTTCTGGCACCAGATCATGTTCACGGCGCATGATGCGGGACATATGGGCATAACCCACAATTTTGTCACTGATACGCTCATCGGCATGTTCGTGGCCGATTTCTGCTGTGGGTTGTCGATCGGATGGTGGAAGAGTAGCCACAACGTTCATCACCTTGTGACCAACCATCCCGTAAGTCTACGATCCTTACACTCGAACTCGTCATTGTGAACCATCATACTAATATGCATCACACAGGAGCATGACCCTGATATTCAAAACGTTCCTGTATTCGCAACCTCACCTTCCTTCTTTGGCTCTCTTCATTCCAGCTACTACGACTTTACCTACGTCTGGGACAAAGCTGCCGACTTGGCCGTACAGTATCAGCACTACACTTACTACCCAGTTATGTGCGTAGCCCGCTTCAACCTTTACATTCTCTCCTGGCTCCACCTTCTCTCCCCCAGATCCACCAATCTCGGCGCCGCCTCCTGGACCCGCCCAACCGAGATCGTTTTCATGCTCTGCTATTGGTTCATCTTCGGCTACCTCCTCCTCTGGCGGACGATCCCTACATGGACTCTTCGTGTGATCTTCGTCCTAGTCTCACACATCATCACCATGCCGCTGCACGTCCAAATCACCCTCTCCCACTTCGCAATGTCGACTGCCGACCTCGGCGATGCCGAATCCTTCCCGCAAAAGCAACTCCGCACCACCATGGATGTCTCCTGCCCGCCCTGGCTCGACTTCATTCACGGTGGCTTGCAGTTCCAAGCCGTGCATCATCTCTTCCCTAGAGTACCGAGACATAACCTGAGGAGACTGCAGGTCCTTGTGAGGCAGTTTTGTCAGGAGACGGGCATCGAGTATAAGATATTGGGGTTTGTAGATGGAAATAAGGAAGTGCTGGGTCGATTGGGAGAGGTGGCGGGACAGGTGGAGATGCTGGTCAAATGTCAGAAATATATGGCTGCGACCGGGGAAAGCGGGTTACATTGACATGATTTCTTGTGGAGTTGTGCACTTTGGCGTCAAGTACATGGGCTGGTTTGCGCTGCGAAGTCCTCTTCTCTCCAATGCGCCAAGCTTTGCACGTAATCTCACCTTGCTTTTGGAGCGATACACAGTCATCTTGCTCAACATAGAGGAAAAATACAGGACCCTGGCGAAGAGGTCTGCATTCTATAGATACATATCTGTACTACAAAAGCAAAGCACAAGCAAAATTTCACATCTCACTCATCTCGCAACGGCTAAAACCCACAGATCTCAAGTACTTTGTAGAGTACTCACTCAGTCTCTCTGCGCACTTTACAACAGTCGATAAACCGGTAACCTGTACAACACTTGTCGTGTGTCGAAACCAAAGCCTTTCCCACGCACGCCGTCTTGCCTCCGCGATCCGAACCGACGACCCAACTTCACCCACATCGGATTGAAGACCTGTCATCTCCCGACTTCTGCATCGGGAACCGCATCCATTATCGCCTTGACGTTCGTCAGAACCAACAACAACCCCCACCTCCATCAGCACCACCACCACCACCACAGCGCCACGACGGTTCGTCGAAACGATCAAGCGACCACATACAGCACCACGATCGCAAACTCCGAGGCTCGCTCGAGATACCTACATACATACGTACATACATACATACATACATACATACATACATACATACATATATACAGACTCGGGCTTCATTTGCTGCTTCTCTTCTCTTCTCTTCTCGCTGTTTGTTTGTTTGTTCGTTTGTTTGTTTGTTTGGTTTGGTTCGGGTCGGGTCGCTCGTCGTTCCACCGTTGGAGAAGACAGCGCGGCTCTCTGTCTCTCTCTCTCTCTCTCTCTCTCTCTTTCTGGAACCCTCGTCGATCGATCGTTGGATATAGATAGATCCATTCTTTGGGGTCGGTCATTATTGACTGTTCTGTTCTGTTCCTAGAGACTTTCGGGGATATGGGTATGGCGAGATGGCGATAGGGTGATGTCCTGCCGTTCCTCGTGACGGATATTATACTGTATACTGTATACATAGCAAGTCTCAACCGTCTTCTGGTTGTTTTCTTTGATCTTGCTCTTGCTCTTGCTCTTGATCCTGATCCTGCCCGTGAATATGGTATGGTATGGTATGGTATGTGATCGAAACGCCTCGTAAGGCAAACTCGCATTTCTGGACTCGAGCTCGAACACAAGCGCGCATGAGGTCCAGATCAAGCGGGCGGTGCAGCGCCGTTGGGTCACAGACTCGCTGCTTATCGTCGTCGGAGCGAATCACGCACGCATTCATGCACACCACCCGGAAACGCAGGTGTGATGCTTGATACATACATACATACATATATACCGAGGTGATGGGCATAACTCGCCAGAAATCAAGCCGACTTACAATTCCGGAAATACGCCCCCACTCTCTCGAACGACTAGTACTACGTTGGTTGAGATGTTCCACACGCTCGTGATCGCAAACATCACTCCGGTGACCTGCGGACCGTTTCTCGCTTCTCTTCTCTTCTCTTCTCTTCTCTTCCGCGAGCGACATACCCGACGCCGTTCCGAGGCTGTTTTTGAGACGTACAGTCCAGTACAGGCCGAGGTGATGCAAGGATAAGATGCAGGTATGAGGGAGGGGAGGGGGGTTGGGAACGAGCGTCGAGGCCTCCGTCTCCGTCCGACATGAAGGTCATGCTGGCGAGAGCGGAGAGACGCAGAGATGAGACTAGATTTTCGCGTCAGAGGTCGGTGAGAAGGTCGGGACCGGTTCGACAAGAGGGCGTTGTTCGTGAGGATGCGGGATAACGCGTCCCCTTCCGCTGGGGAGTGTCGCTAGTCCCTTCTCCGTAGCTCGCGGCGGGAAGTTTTCGGCCTCCATCTTCGGTGGTTACGGGTCTTCGCAAGACCCCGACGGTCGAACCTGTCGTCAAGGGCGAACTTACGTTGGGCTTGTCCGTGTTCGTCGGTTCCGGTGATGTCAACATGGTTCCTGCTGGGGAAGCGTGACCGACGGATATCTCGGGGCTTTCGGCAGGGGACTCCGCGCCGGGAGTCAGGCCTGAAAGGGGAAATAGGAACAGACGTGCGGTTGCTGAAGGCTGGGCACGGGAATGGAAGGACGTCGAAGCTAGACGGTTTGAACAACATGCGGAGCGCAAGTCGGGGAAGCCTGACGCTGACTAGGATTGAAGCAAGACGATTTAGTCCGGGAGCGAGCTGACCAAAGCATACGGTGCGAGATTGAAGTGGAAGAGTTCAAGGCTGATGTGAACTGATCAGGAAGGAGGATGGGTTTACTATTTCATCAAAGTCTCAACTTAAAGGGATAGAATACATCGGATGCATTTGCTTAAATCGGAGGCGAATATTTACTAGATCAAGATGGAGATGGCAGTGGCCGCCGGGTTCATAACATCATAGGCAACAGTCTGGTCGTCCATTTTCCTGCTATTCCTCTCGAACACTTTGATCAAATTCACAAGGTTCATGTATAAGGTTGTCGCTGCAAACGCGATGGCCTCTTCGTTCTTTTGCGCGGACAAGTTGGCGAGGGACACAGCATAATTTATTAAGTTCTGGTCTCCGGCAACACGCATGCTCAACAGATGCGGGAGGTGTGATGCAAGGAGCCAATCGCGAGGACGATTGACAGGGAGCGCCTTCATCATGTCTGATTCCTTGTACGTGAGCAGAGTTTCGAGCGTGGTGGGCAGCGGCGCACACAGAGATGACGGTTGGTTGATGACGAAGGACTGATAGTAGTCTTGTGGATAGTTGACGGCTGTGTGCTGTGGCGAGGCGATGTGAATGCTCATGACAACTGCGTCAACCAGTCCATCAATACTCTTATTGTCCGGGAAAGAACTCATGCTGCCACCTGATTCGCTGCGCATTTCCTGAACCCATGCGGCAATTGCGGAGTCGTTTGCCACTTGGTCGTCACTGGTGAAGCCGGTTGCAAGAACTGATGACACAAAAGTGCGGAGAACTTGCCACATGAGGCTCATGTTCTTTCCATAAGCATAATTGTGGAATTTGTCACCGGTCAACTGGTCAATAGGGAATCCTCGCTTTGACAATTCGTTGGGAATATATAGTGCCGTCCATTTGAAGCATCCGTAGGCATCTTTGATGAAAGCGTATAGCTGATTCTCAGCCAACCCGACGATCTCGACGATGACCGAAGGAACCAAGGCAGAACGTGCAGCGGCATTGAGCGAGAGTGTCTTCAGCCAGTGGGGCTCCAACAGGCGATAGACGAGATGATCGGTTGGTAAGGTGCGATGAACAGCAACAATGGCTACCTCCTCGACGAAGTGCGTATTGACGAGGTAAATAGTCACTTCATGACGGATCCAGTCAGAGACTTGGGCACACAGTTTGGCGTAGCGTCAGGGCCAGTCTGTCGCTTCCGAGTCAGTTGAGTCGGAGGGATGCACATGCCTGTTGAAGATGACAACCGAGTTGTCAATGCTCGTCTTGTGATCGATGACAATGGCCAACGGGTGGAGCTTGCCATCGGGGTTCAGTTGGAAGAGACTGACTGCGGCACAGGCGAAGCGTGTTTCGTCATCGGACTTCATGTCAGCGTCAGGGGCAGCGTCGACGGCGGCACGGAAGTAGCTGCAGTCTTGGATGTAGAGTGACTTGGTGTCGGCAGAGCTGAGGAGCTTGGACATTGGGCGGGACATTGGGAGGTATGATCAACCACTTCGACGATACTTCGCGCGGGAAGAGTGACTACTGGACGAGTTCTGAGGCGAAGATACCCTTGTCCCCCTCTTTGGGCTTCATTGGCGCCGTAGTGGAAGTGGGCCATTCCGGCCATCATGCTGTGTTTGTGTTTGATGATCTGAGAAGTGAATGGGCAACGATGGTCAGACGGTCGACAACTTGTTGAATGAAGTAGAAAGTAGTATACACGGTTTGCTACCGCACTGTGTGTCAAGGAATAGAGAAGAAGAAGAAGGAACTTAGAGAGGGTCGACATTCAACGTGTGAAGGCTGCCCTGGGTACGCAAAAGTCAGGCAGCCTAGAAATGTTCAGCTTATTCATGCGCGGGTTGGTCTCAAGAGTAGGAATGGCTGCTGGCTAGCTGAGCATTGCTGGTTCGTTAATCCCATATAACTGATGGAGCCATTTTGTAGAAGGAGGAGCTTAATCTTGTGACAGGCTTCTTTTCGGAAGTAACTGCCAGCTGCCTCCTGCTCGCGTGGCATCCGTATCATCAGAATCTGGTAGACTCATGCATTATTAGTAGGTGACCCTATATGCCCCTATTCACCGCTCGCGTATTATCTGTATGATGAGCGTAGAAGTGTAAGTTCTCAAATCTCACTCAAGCCCCAGCTGGCACTCGAACATGGATCAAGAGCAAGATAAGAATCGTGAGATGCTGGGACTGACTCAAAGAAGCTTGAGATAATCATTCTTACCTCAATGGATTCGCGTGCCAAGGTCGACTAACCCACAAATATAATTATTCTAAATTCTGCGGATATAAAGTCTACAGCATCAGGCCATAAAATAGAGTATCACTAGGGGAGACGGCCGTGGACTTGGGGTCCAATCAGATCACACCATTGCCTCGCTTATCATGCAACCCCATTCCCTACAGCATCAGCATCACCAACGACTCCCTTCCGGCCTTTGTTCCGTTACGATTTATTTATTTCTTAGTCTGCACAGCAAAGGATTGCTTGTACTTCGTATCTGGCATTTGATCGTTGACAGGCACTGACTCAACAGGAGGAGCTCGTTTGTACAATATCCCCAACACGCAGTCCTCATTACACAATATACCATAAAGAGGGAGATCCGGCACGATCTGTTACGTTGTGGCCTATCTTTCTTCCAGCTCCCACACTTCCTGTCCTCTTAATTCGGAAGGGCAACAGTAAGGTCAACCTGAATAGCATCAGCACCAGAACTTTTCAGGCCTGCGAAGCCGCCAAATGGGGCGAAAACGCTACAACCTACCAAGTATACAACCCCTGGCAGATGAGGGTGGGAAGAGGCGTGGTAAGTGAGCGAGCTGTGTGGTCAGTCATCAACAGAAGGTGCACAAAGAGCAGGGATGTGTATGTACGATTTCAGGACCTCCGCTTTCCACTCCTCGGGGACGCCATCAAGGCAACCTTGCACGGCCGCTTTCGCGATTTCCTCGTTGAATTCCCTACCGTCCACTTCTGTTTAGCGCTTCTTTGCCGTCTTCGTCGCTGTCATATCTTCGAAGAAAACATGACTCACAAAAAAAACACCTCCCGTTGGGCAATATTGTGGACAGTTGCTCCAAGATGTTTCAAGATCGCGGTGATATCCTCCCAGACCTTCTTCGATTGCCTATAGTAGTCGCCCTCCATGCCCTTGATGAGATTGCCTTCTTCGTCGCTAGCGTACGTGCTGCTGATATACGCGACGCGGCAATTGGCGGGCACGATGCTCACGTTGGCGTAGAGGTTCTTGAAGGGCTGTCCCACGCCGGGGACATTGAGGTGTTCGCAAGCCATGATGATTGAGGGATGTGATAGAGTCGGAAGGCGGAAAGCTAGTAAATGACTCCTTTTTCGACAGCTGCTCTTTGAGAGATGTGTTGGATCAAGATGCACACTTTGAGGCCTGGGAATGGAAGCAGCTGTTATCAAGCAGGTGTAATAATTCCCTACTCCATGGTGGGCTTTTAGGCCAAGAGACCCTGATCGTGTAGCTGAGCTCAGCTTTCAGCTGTATGGGGTGAGTGTATGGCCTAGAATGCTTGTTAAACCCGCAAGGTTAATTGCTCAGCTGTGCCCAGAACAGCCACATGAAGCCAATTACTAAGAGGTGTACAAGTAGAAGCAGAAGGATTGGTCAACACTATCAGCAAACATAGGCAGAAACTCTTCCTTGCTCTGTCACAGGGTACGAAGACCAGGCAGGAAATGGGCCATAACGTCACGGTGGATCTAGTTATGATCTCACCGGAACTAGAAGACAAGATCATTATCTGCGGGCTCAGATCGGAACTCGACCATGACTCAGACCATATCCCAATAGCCACCATACTAGATACGCCCCAGTGTCAAACTCAAAGAACACGTCAGTGGAGGAAGACAGACATCAAGAAGCTAAAGGACAAATGCACGAAAGCCCTTAGTGACAAGGTGGGACATGAAGGCCTACAAGACACCCAGGGAATAGACGCCGAGGCCTATCGAATAGTACAGTCAATCCAGCAGGCAATCAAAGAATCCATCCCCATGGCCTGACACTCCCCTCATTCGGAACCTGGCTTCACTGAGAAATGCAACGAGGCCCAGATGAGGTGTAGATGCTTAAGACGCAGATAGCAGAGACTGCACATGGAAGAAGGCTGAGAAGAATACTGCTTTGCCAGAAACCACAAGGCTAGACTAATCAAAAAGGCCCTTCGCTTGGCCCACCGAGAATTGGTAGAGGAAGCATCTGAAAGCATGGAGAAACTCTGGGAACTGGCCAAATAGTTACGCAATCAAAACACAGTCCGGCTGGCAAAACCACCATTTACAGAACCAGAGGGGGAATTAGCCACAGAGCTAAAAGTCAAAGCCAACCCCTTATGCCAGACTTTCTTTCCTTCCCCTTCAGATCCCGACCTGGGTGATATAGTCAGGATACAGGTCGGGTGGTCTCACGGAAAGGTCCGTTGGTCTTGACAGGGTTTATCGGAAGACCATCCGACCTTCAAAAATCTCTCAAGACCAACCGAGGTATGTATTATATTTATAATACATA
>JAABUP010010939.1_pt1 | contig 10509 bp, 15 predicted proteins | sample 5559201 | NCBI WGS metagenome assembly JAABUP01 (sample SAMN10711887, study PRJNA513373) | rock metagenome | isolation source: Antarctica rocks | place: Antarctica | reverse complement strand
TATATATATATATATATATATATATATTGTAGGCGTTCCAAATAGACTGTTCTTGCCAGGTACCTACTAGGTGTGCTTGAACCCTAGTCCTGTGAGCCACTGACATGGGACATTACATTGCACCCAAGGCATGTGTCAAGAATGCTCTGCCTATCATCATCAGTCTCAACAATAGTGACCCATTGTCATTATGCTCAGCAGTTTCAATCAGACCTAGATGACAATTGCGACAGGTGAGCGACTCAACAGCATTTGCTTACAGTGACGCTCATTTGGTTGTAGCTTGACGAGGTCACTTTTGGCAGCAGGGGAAGTTTTGAAAGACACGTGGAGCTGGTGCACATGAGCGCCAGGTTGAGAGCCAGATTCAGAGTGACACACAGGTCAAGAGTGACAAACAGGTCAAGAGTGACAAACAGGTCAAGAGTGACAAACAGGTCAAGAATGACATACAGGTGGGCAATGCCACCAACATGTACAAGCAGCAGGCACAAATCAGCATCTTTGTGACACATCAACAAGATAAACAACACCCGGTGCTGCCATGGACAAGAGACAAGTGCAAGCAGAGAGAGCAGTACAGCAGTGAAAGTGGTGAAAGAAGAGGCTTGTCAGGTGTACATTCTGCATGCAATTTAGCAGACAATGCACTTTTGCCATGAGATGTACCTGAGTCTTTTGTGAGACTTGGGGTTTGGTAGATCCAGCAAACTTGATCAGCCAGGCTGTGTAGCCTGCATAGCATTTTCTAAATGGGTATATACTAAAGGATATATCAGCAGTCCTTTCGGGTGGCCTCATGCGAAGCCACTGCATTCTGCTTTGCTACATGTAAGTGGCAACCATGGGCAGCACAAGCATAATGATCAGCAATCTGTTGCTCAGTGACAAATCACCAGCCAGTCATACAGCAGGACGGATCGTGCATTGCTACGTGTACAGGATGCAAATGGGTCATAAAAAGCTGTGCAGGTAGCGTGCAGTGTGTAGTAACTGGGGAGGGCATGGGGGGGGGGGGGGGGGGGTTGAAGGGCGAGCTCACCACACAGCAAAAGCAGAAGAAGTATACGAGCCACGGAAGTTGCAAGTGCAGCTCCCCAGAAGTCGTAGTACTTGATGAGTATCATGTTGATGGGTATGTTTGCTGCCGCTGTGGCGAATGTCATGATGGCGGGGCCCCAAACATGGTTCTGGACTTGCATTGCCTGCAGTGTCAAGTCATGACATGCAGTTGCTGTTCATGGCGCAATCTTAACATCAGCAAATTCTGTCTAGTCTCTCTGTATCACAAGCTTTTATCACAAGCTTTATCACATGCATTGACAAATGTATAGATTATGTGGATGTGGTTGTCGCTGCAAAGAGAACCAATTGCCTCAACGATGTTTGTTGACTCAATGGAGCGGTTTGAAGGAAGAATGATGCAAAAAGATGAACAGCATCTAGCAATGATAGGTTACGTCTTGATGTATCACTTTTGTGCAGCTTCATCTTATCATTCATCTATCTCTTTCTGTCTACAAATCTTCCCTTCAAGCCTGTGTCAGACATGCTTAATGACAGACAGCTGTTTTGCACTAGCACTAAGTTTTTTGTTAATCAAATGTACGGGACGCAACTAATAATCTATTGTCACCAAGTGACACATGCTTGGTGAATGCAACCACGAACGCAAAGCACAGACACAACACAAAAAAAGGGCTTGCTTACCTTGAGAAGGGCAATGCTCCAGACCAATGGTAGCAGCCCTGGCAAGAGACCCTTGCAGAAGACCCCCACTAGCTGCAAACACACTCTTTGTTTGAGAAAGCGATGGTGTGCATGACTCATGCTGACAATATGGTCAGCTGACGGATTTGTGCAATGATGCGAAGATCCACACACAGCAGGTGCTTCAGCACTGAGCAGAACATGGCAGGTGTGCACAGAGGTATTCTGCAGTGTATGCAATGCTTTGACATCGCAGTATGCCTACTTACCTTGCCTGACTCAGGTGTCTGAAAGAAAATGGCCACGGCGACCTTGTCTGCCGTGAGCAGGGCAACCACCACCGGGATGCATAGCAAAGAAAGCACAGTTATTGCTGATACACAGCAGGATATGACGGCATTGGGATTGCCTTCGCCGTGGGCTTGCGAACCCAATGTGTCGAGCCCAGTCGACACGCCCAACAAGAAGTACCAGCAGAAGTTGAACCACTGCAGGCACACACATGATCAATTCTCAATGAAACGAACAGGTTTCGGCTATTTCAGTGACTCTCGTTAAAAAAGGTAGCTGTTCGCTCGCGTTCGTACGTGCAATCGCAACTTGCAACTGCCGATACTTGCGCTCTCGCTGTACTTACGGTGTTTCCTATCGCAGCTGCCGCAAGCGGCGCTGCTCCTAGATGCCCAATGAAATACTGATTCACAGTGCTGATAGCGTACAGCGCTGTCAGCTGTACTATAACTGGTGCACTCAGCAAAGACAGCGCTTTAAGCTCCAATTTGACGTTTGCTGGCGCGACGCCCTCGTCGGCCAGGGGCAGATCATTTTGCAGCAATCTGTCGTGCAACGTTTCGTCGGCATTGCCATCTTGCCCTTGCATCTCTGTAGCACTGCTGCAGGTCAAACTACCGAGTCCAATGCAAAGCAGCCATTTGACAAAACGCGCCGTTCGTCTTTTACGTAAAACTGCCTCTTGCAAAGGATGTAAGACACTTCTCAAGTTCGTTCTAGACTGTCTTGATGTTTTCCACATTTGACCTTCGTCTTCTTCTATATGTGATCAGACTTGCTGGCTGGCTAAAGCATTGTAATCTCTCTCTCTCTCTCTTAGGCTGCTAGGCACTTGTTTTGAAGTCATGAACATTGTGGGCATTATGATGTTGAAATTGATTGCCTGGGTGTCCACAGACAAACATTGTTGTCGCAACCTGACGATGTGATGCAGGGTCACGGACTTGTTGTCTGGCAGAAACATGCAAAACACTTCTTCTCTCTTGAATCAGGATGGCAGAATCAGTTAGGCTGACCTTCACCAGTTACAAGCTTGTTAAGATTGTCCTGCCACAAAAAGCAATAAGCTGATGGTCAGTCACTGACAGACAAACACTACACAGATTACCTATTACCAAGCTATACTATACTATTACCTTCAATTTATCTTGCTTGTCAAGGCTTTTGGTACTGATCCAAGCCAGTGTCAGCACTCAAGCTACTAATGAATCAATGTAACATCAGCTTAAATGGCTACTGCAAGCAGGCGTCATCGCAAGGCTTCAGCACAAACTGCATGGCCAATCCTAAACATCAACTACCAGGTACTACAATGTGCTCCTAAACCCCACAACACTACATACGACGTATTGAGACCTTGTCTATGCAACAGCCTCCCCCTCACACCCTGGGTGGTCCAGTGAGACTCAGTGTGCCTGGCATAGTGTCCCCAGCACAGATCTGCCTGCTGTAATGGGTCAGGTAGAATGCCTGACGCTGCTGGCTAGCATGTGTGAACAAGCTGAACTTGCGTTTGATGAACTCCTTGTACTCCACACCCCACATCCTGCGCTGCTCATGGATGGCAGGATCAGTCAGGCGCGACATCAGTGCATCTGGGTTGACCTGTGGCGGCTGTGACAGGTTGGGGTTGGACAGTGTTGGCAGCATGGCCATGACCTCCATCTGGCCGTATGCAACCATCTTGTGGTTCCTGGCAGAGGTGAGGCGCCCAAAGCTGCGCCGGCCATCTGACATGGTCTCTGCGCAACCGCCCACGTCTGTGCACACCACGCACAGACCAGACATGCCAGCCTCCAGAATGGAGATTGGCAATCCCTCAGAGATGGAGCTCTGCAGCAAGGAAGTGAGCATCAGCATGCATGACACCACAGCAGAGACAGCACGCATGACACCACAGCAGAGACAGCATGCATGACACCACAGGAGAGACAGCATGCATGACACCATGACAGAGACAGCATGCATGACACCACAGCAGGGACAGCATGCATGACACCACAGCAGAGACAGCGTGACATGTTTGGCTCCAGAGTGCTGGCATGCATTGTCATCACAGAGCATGTGGCATCAGGCCTGCAATTGGGTATGCCATGCGGTCAAGACTACTAGCAGCTGCTCTCAGATCTGACAGAAGTTGTGCCAGATTGCAAAAGCATACACGCATGTCGTGTGGATGATCAGTCCTGTCAGAAGCCGGGGGGCGGGGGAGTTTGGGGCAGGGGCAATTTGGGGCGGGGAGGGGTCAGGGGCAGAAATAAGCTAACCTGCAGGTAGATCCAGCCCTGGCGTAGAATCTCAGCGGGCTTGGCTAGACCCATGATGAAGACATGGTCTTGCATACCCAGCTTCTTGATCAGCCGCTCACACTTGGCACAGTACACCTCATCCTGCCTCTTGTTTCCATACACCAGCAGCTGGTAGCCTGTGGCAGCCATGCATCTTTCAAGGATGATGTGTCTTGCAAGGGGCTCATGAAAGCTGAAGTGTGTGGCTCCCAAAATATTTTCGTGTGGCAGCTGACTTGCAATGTGGTGAAACATTGGATGCGTTGCTGTTGGTTAGCATGACAATGCTCAGCAATAAGGCAGGGTCACCCATGTACACGTCCAGCTATGCTGATCAGAGCGTCGTGACAGAATTTAGCATTGACGCGACAATCCTGATCGTGCCAATACACCAGTGCCAGTGCATCACTTGAGGCTGTGTGGCTGTGTACACAACAGCAGTGAGGTAAACAACAGCATGCAGTACAGTCATGCAATCAGCAACTGCTGTCACAGTGTTGTGGTATCATGTAACAGCAGTGTGTAGCAGCACCATGTAGTGGACATAGCAATGTACTACAGTGTGGTGCAGTGTAGTAGCAGCACTAGCACTATTGGAGTGCACATGGCTGTAATGTGGAACAGAAGAATAATGCTGTGTTCACAAGAGCCGGTGCCCCCTCGAGGGGTAGGGCCTTAGCCTCAGCAGGACTTGTAATCTATGCTGGCAACCATTGGGGTATGCCTTGTACATAGGCCTATCAGGATCAAACCAAAAAAAGAGTGCTGTGTTGTGTGGCATACCTGTGACCTTGTACTCCTCCACAATGAGCTTGGCTGCTCGGATGGCTGTCACGATGTCCTTCAGAGGGTTGATGTGGGCCATCATCACCACAGTGGGCCTCTCAGCCAGCACTCTGTCCACCGTCTTGTACTGCAGTAACAAAACAAATCTCTCAGAACGTAATTACTGAATATGTCACTGATGGTGTCCATTCCACTAGCACTCTGTCCACTGTCTTGTACTGCAACACACACAATAAGCCCTATCAGAATGCGGATCTGGCTCTGGTAGAAAAGAAAGGATCACACCTGTTGGCGTCAATTTAATGAGAGCCAACTATTATACCAGGCTGCCCAGGGATCTGCCTCTGTTACAGTTTCGGCATTGGTTCTACTAATGTGCACTGCAAATGCAAGCAGGCTTCTCTGCCACATGTGTACTGCCATTGCTGACAGCCACGACAAACTGCAGGTCTTTCAAGGTACAAACACCAGGAAAACCAGAGGGCTGCATGACAAAGCGCACTTAGACTTTTGACACGTCTCAAAACAGCAGCATTATGTTGGGATGGGTAGCCAAGCCACACACATGCAGAGCTGCAACCCACCGTGTTGAAGTCCAAGCCATTCACGACAGGCATGATGGTCTCAGGAGCATGGCCCAGCCACTGCTCCCAGTCCACATTGAATGTGGCACAGCAGGGGGTGACTAAGTCAGCCTCAGCGTACAGCACCTCTGCTGCAGCCCTGTGCAGGCGAGCCAGGGTGTCCCTCACAAGGAAGGGCATGGCCTTCTCGGTGTCGTACCACAGCAGACGCTCACGCACATACACACAGTGATCCCACACGATCAGCGCCTGGTTGAAGAGCTTCTTGAAGATCATTCCGGTCATTGCCTGCACAGGGGCACAGTTGGACATGATGGGTGAGTGGTCCCTTGCTAATGCAATGGGTCTGACATGGCTAAGGTGTCTGTACAGGGCTTCATTGGACGCAGTGCTTGCAGCACACAGCTTCCGACGGCAGACACAGACACACACACACGCTGTTGCAGCTTCAGGTATTGTGATGATCAAGCCCTAGTGTTCTGCTGCCAACGTCAGGTAAAAGAGTGTAACATGCCGCTGTCCAGCAGCACTGATGAGCAAGGCTTGGACAGGAAGAGGAAGCTGATGATCAAGAAGGAGAGGAAGAGTGAATGTCACCTGTGTGCCGTGATTGGATGCATGGCAGACGGTGCCCATGTGGCAGGCTGCCAGCTTGGGCATGCAGATGAACTTCATGTAGTGCTGCACAGCATCGTAGGCAGCAAACAGGTCCCCGTCAGTGGCGGTATGCCCCACTGTGGCTTGGCTGAAGGCATTCAGGGCAGCAAAGAAGGCACGCACGACCTGCATTCACAGAGAAAGACGCCATCAACATGATGTCAAGCGGCTCCTGTCAGTATACCCCACCGTGGCTTGGCTGAAGGCATTCAGGGCAGCAAAGAAGGCACGCACGACCTGCATTCACGAAGACAAATGCCATCAACATGACGTTGAGCAATTGCTGTCTGCTGGAGCAGCAGCTCCTGTCAGTCAGTAGTTTTGCTAGTGCAGTGCCTTCAGGAGAGACAGCAATCAGCTGTTGTAAGGGTCATCGTCAGATTTGCATGCACACCTTGTGCAGGCACTTCATGGGGCACAAGCAACAGGCACTGCACAAGCATACAGACAGAGGCGCATTGGGGGGGAGGGGGGAGGCAGACCTGAGGGGACGCCCAGGTGCGCTCCCAGTCATAGATCTGGAAGTATCTCCACATCTGCATGATGGCCTCGCCAAAGGCCTGCACGTCTGCTGCTGACAGGAAGCTGGACTTCAGCAGCACCATCAGGAAGACATCCAGCACCGGCACAAAGTTGTGCTTGATGCTGGCGGCACGCGTGAGGTACTGACGCCAAGACAGGTCTATGTAAGGCACTGCTGCCAGGGCATTCTGGGCAGGCGTTGGGTACTGGCCATCCCACATGATCAGCAGGTCCACCGAGTCTAGAGTCTTGTGATCAACGTATCCAGGTTGCACCTGCACATGCCGCAACTCTTCTTTGGTGATTGCTTGCTGATGTGGATTCCTGTGACAGTGCTAGCGTGCTGTGCACATGAGACCAGCAGGTTTGCAGCATGTCAGCAACATAAGCACATACAAATGCAGCATTTCTGCACGGCCACTGTAATCATACCCATGGAGGTCATCCTTAGTCTGCAGCAGTTGTGCATCAGATTGTATGCAATCCTACCTGCCCTTGACTGCTACCAAGCATCCACACCACACTCACACACGCACATACAGAGTCAATAGGCAAAATCGACACCCAGGCCACGAGGTGTACCTGCTTGAAGTCATTGCCAATCTCAGACAGCACTGACCACCGGACATGCTGCACATAGTCCAGGACCAGCTCTCTGCAGGTAGCCACGCCACCTCCATCTGTGGGCCAAGTACCGGAATCCACTGCCACCACATGCAAGGAGCCATCTGGGTCCTCTGCACTGTCACCTGTACACCAACCGCAGCAGAAGTATGGGTCAGCAGATGATGTCTGCTGCACATGTATGCAGGAATGCCATGTGAACTTGTGTTAAAGAGCATGAGTCCAGGGTGCGAACAATGCGCAAGATTTCCTCTGACACAGATCCAGCGAGCTGCTGGGATCATGCTGTGAATTCAAATCTGCAGGGAGCTGCTTTGCATCAACAACAGTTTCAGAGTGCTCTGTGCTGATGAGGATGCAACGCCACATACACAGCACAAGTGCACAGAGATGCAGTCAATAAGAGTTAGCTGATTCATGGCTCTGCAACATTCTAGAAACCTTGCACCAGATAACCCAGGAAAGATGCCATAAAGCATGAGAGATCCTGCATAGAGGCTTAGAGTTTGCTGCTCTAAACAGCAGCTGCCGGGTGACCCACCTCTCGTCGCTCCGTCTGCAAGAAGGGGTGTGACCATGGTGTATGCATTCCCTGGCACAGTGTTGAAGGTGCCCATGGAGGACATGTTGTGTGCCAGCTGACTGAAGGTGTTGCCACTTTCCAGCAGATTGCTTCCCACAGCCACCTGCACGCGCTTTGCAGTGCTTAACAACCACCACAGTACTGGCTGCTACATTTGTTATATTTGAAACCTTACAGTCTGGGGTGTGGAGCCAGTTGTGACTCATCAGACATACTGGCTTGAAAGCACAGGTGTATGTGGTGTAAGCCAAAACCAAGCTGCATGCGCCTTGCTCATTCAGGTGAGCCCAAGGTTCAAGGTTGGAGTCAACATGCTTGCCAGGCTGTCAAACACAGTGCAGGACTGAGAGCGCAGCCTTGCCTGAAGAGTAGACTTGCGAGCTGCTATTTCGCTCTGGCACTGCTTGTAGGACAGCCAAGCAACCGAGGTCCAGTACCAAAACAGCAGAGGCTCTCCCCGCAGCAAGGCTTCATCCATTGTGGTGGCACTCAGCCCATCTAACACCGGCACGCTGGTGGCCACAATAGGCCTCGCTCCACCTGAAGACGTGCAACAAGCATTCAGAAATGGAACCATCCAAGAGCTGATGCCCCCTCATGGGGTAGGGCCTTAGCCTCAGCAGGATTTGTAATCTATGCTGGCAACCATCAGGGTATGCCTTGCAGAATAGGCCTATCAGGACTAAATCGATTAAGAGGAAATGCCACACCTTTTGACAATTGTAGCAGGAGGGATCAGCCCAGAGCTGAACAAGCCATCATGTCTCCATGTACGGAAGACATTTAGGGCAGAGTATGTATGGTCCTGATTAGCCACCCTTTCAAGATTTGGCTTTGGCAGTCAGCATGCCACAAGTAATGTGGTTTGATGTGATCAGCGACAAGCTTTTGACGTATGCCAGTCACATGTTGTGCACGTCAAGGTGTGGAGCCAGAGGTAATGGATGCCCTGACATGGGAGACACATGCAATGCCTGTTATGAGTCCGTCCACTGCTCCAAGCAAACTGATTCTAGCACACTGGTGACAACATGTTGCTAGCAAGCAGCGCTACTGTTATGCCTCATGCTGTCTTGTGTCCAAACAAAATGCATGCAGGGGGACAGTTGCAGAACATTGGCGTGTTAAGATGCGCAACCAAGCACTCACTTCGGAACAGTGACTTGAGCGACCCCAGTCCCTGTGCAAGACTGCCAGCAGCAGCTTGAGCACCAGCTGGGTAGAAGACATCATTCACAGCGGCAGCACCCATCTTCCACATCCACCAAAGCAGCATTCTTGACAGGCCAGTGTCTGCAGTCTTCAAGGTGTGCAACTGTACACTGTTTCTTGCAGCGGTCATCCTGTGCAGATCAGACAATCAATGAGAACAGCAGCATGCGTGACAGGCCAGTGTCTGCAGTCTTCAAGGTGTGTATCTGCACAATGCTCCTTGCGCGCTGACACATGACACATGGCTTCTAGCCCTGTAGGGGGCTAGAGGGACCCCCACAGTGTCCCCCCTACACTAGACTGACAGACTGGGTGCTAGTATTACTCTAGAAAGAAAGTTTGTTGATGTACCTTAGGTGAGCAGGCAGGGCAGGAAGCTCCTGCCAGGCAGAGGGAGCCCAGGGCACATCCAAAGCCCCCAGGGCACTGCCCAGCCACTCTGGCAGGGCAGGGCACTTCTCCCACACACTCTTGGCATCTGTCTTGAACCAGCAGTCAATGGTGTCCTACAAGTTCCAAACAGCATGGTCAGCTACTGTCATATTTGCTGCACTGTTTTACACTCTGGCATGACATTGTTTTGGATTTTGTATGTGGTGACTGTATCACAGAAGACTTGCTGCGTGCTGTGTTAAGGAGAGAGTGTGCAAATCCCAGCAAGACAGCAATGGCTCATGGGTATCTGATCATGATGGTCGCAGAGCAGTGATGAAGTCCTACGCCTTTTCTACACCGACACAGACAATCTTACGTCACCAGTGAGTCACAGCTGTGTCGACTACAGCACCGACGGCATCATACAGCTGTGTCAGGTAAAACACCAATGGTACCATAGGACTGAGCCAAGCAGGTGCCGCAAGCGCTTGCCTGGCTGGTGCTGGGCCACAGGTAGTTGCTCTTGCGAAGCAAGCCTGGGGGCTTGGTGCGAACCAGAAGGTACTGCCAGGCAGGGTCATGCCCGGCCACCGTGATGTGCAGCTGAGCTGCAAAGGGGAGCAGCAGAGCCTTGGGGTGCTCAGGGTCTGGGGTGAGGGGCCGGTAGGCTACCCTGCTTGCTTTGCCTGCCACCATTGTCACCTGCAGGGTGACCAGCGTACCATGAATGCTGCAAGCACCGAGGCTACAGACGGACAGGGGCAGGGGGGAACACAAGAGGCAAGGGGGGGGGGGATATTACAGGAGGCAAAGGGGGGGTGGGGGTATCACAGGAGGCAGAGGGGGGGGGGGGGTATTTCACAGGAGGCCAGAGGTT
>JAABUP010010938.1_pt1 | contig 10513 bp, 14 predicted proteins | sample 5559201 | NCBI WGS metagenome assembly JAABUP01 (sample SAMN10711887, study PRJNA513373) | rock metagenome | isolation source: Antarctica rocks | place: Antarctica | reverse complement strand
TGACCGCCAATCTTATGGCCTGGTTGAGGAAAAGGATGCTCAATTGCCAAAATGCTGCGTTATAATTGCGCGAGTGTGATACCATGTAAGCAGACAGCATGCATGCATGATACGATGTGATAACTTACATCAGCAGCCGTATGACGACTTACATGACACCTGCCGGCCCACCCTTACAAACGCTGGACACACGATGCAACATCATGTCATCAGATGCTGGTAAATGTCACATGTCATGAGAGTCCCTGACAGTGCAACACCCCCACCCACTCACGAACAGCTGGGTGCACTGCATGACTCACCTGTTGCCTGGCTGATGTATGGGAACCCTGCTGTGACCTGAGGAAATGATCTTGCCCAATGTGGCTTCCTCCAAGATTGCATCAGACGGCAGCATGAACACCTGCATGCACCACACCCAACTGCAGTTGTTACTGTCTACCAACTCCAGGTTTACTGTCTACCAGCTGCAGGTGTACTGTCTACCAACTGCAGCTTTATTGGCTAATACCTGCAGTTGAAGGCTAGAAGACAGGCGCAGCCCTCAAAGGCTGGAGACACAAAAGCTCAGGAAGCTGGTACACACATGGTGAAGTTGGAAAAGGAGGGTTTACATCTTCAGCCAAGCAGGCAGGTTGTACAGATGTGCCAGAGTTGTCAGAGAGGGTGAAGTTGGGACTGGCTAGAGGATGATATCACTTGTGGCTGAAGATGGTCTGCAGCGAACTGTGAAAAACAAGGAAGGCTTGCAGCAGACTGGCTGCAGAGAATGCTTCTACCCATTTGCTTGGCATTGTAAGTTAGAGCCTAAGTATTTCTTACTTACAGTGCATGTAGTGAAGCACTGCAATTTTTATGTACTTATTAGGATAAGTCATAATAGTATTGGATCTTTGTGCCTTATGGTTGAGCCATACAGCAGCTGCACGCCTTGCGTGTGGAGTGAGGTGACTCCTGTTTGTTGCAGTGAGTTTCTTTCAGATAGCTCAATGCTCAAGCCTTGCTCGGCTTACCACAGACATCCTGTCATCTCGACTGTGTCTAGCAATGCAGCAAATTCACGCATGCAGTCACCATACACCATGGAAGGCACATTTGCAGCGCCCTGCCTCCCAACCCATTCAAATCAACATGCTTCACAGCTGCTGTGACAACAGGAGGGTCAATAGTGAAAGATTAAGCGCTTCAAACAGGTGACTCCCACATCATGTACCTTGTCCCAAGGGGTCATGCAATCGGCTGCTGTCTTGTGTGTCAGGTCTAGAGCTCCTCTGATGACGGTGATCTCATCATGGGATAGGTTTCCGCCCAACCCTTCCTTCAAGCCATGGGCATCCACAAGCGCCTTCAGCTGGGCTCGTCTAAACAAAGCCTGCCAGGCACACAGAACTTGACTCTCACTTTGCTGTCATTCTTAGAGGGGTGGAGAACTGCAGATGGTACAATCAGGGCTGCTGGATTGGGATACAACTGTTCACTGTTTCTGCTACCACCACAGCTTTTACAAGAGGTGCTAAGATCTTCCTGCGCTCGCAGCATGACCTGCAAGCTGTATGATGTGGTTGTTTCCTTGTGGATACATTGCTGTTGATGTTACAGCTGTTGGCTATCACTGCATTACGAAATGCCTCTGCCAGTCTGGGCAGTAACTTTGAGCCAGTTGTGCTCATTGGCGGACTCAAACCTGTTCTGCACAGCCTGAAAAGTTCAGTGGGCACACGTCTTGCAGAGTGATCCCTGCAGTCGGCCTTTGACATGCTGGTTGTCTGTGGACATGCAAATGGACTGTTGACTGTTGCAGGGTATGCTGACTGCACCCTGGTAGGCCATTATCTGAATGCAGGGTATGCCAAAGACAGCTTGAGCCTTACTGTATGCTCTTGCCCCAGCAAGTAGTCCAGGATCTTGCTGATGGGGTAGGCAATGATTGCAAAGGTCCACATCAGGATTTGCACGAACCAGGCAGAGCGGGCCCCCACCGCTAAGCCATGCCTTGAACACACTGCTTGAGGTATGATCTCACCTGTGTGCATGCTGCCGTGTATCAGTGCCTGGAGGCACTGCAACGTACGTGATCGACAGTGCGGTCATGAATGGCGAGCAACTAGGTGTTAGCTCAAAATGCACTTTTGTGGTTTTTGATCTGTAAGGAGCCTGCTGTTGGTCCATAGCAATGCCATGCTGTTTTTCTGTCAAGCACTAAAACTCGCTTGTTGCGTAACTGGCCTCAGCTTGCTTGCCTTGCTCAAGCAAACGCGCAAGTTACATGAAGCATACCAGGTAAACAAGCAGGGAATTTGATCAGTTTGAGACACAGGCTGGAGCACCTGATGCACCTTCAGCACCAGGTCCTGAGTGCAGTGCTAGGTCATCGCCATGCAGTCGATTTTGCATGAAGACATGTGCCAATTTTTTTGTGCAGGGCTCAGCATGTGCAATAAGCATAGAGCCTCACCAAAAATCAGCACAACCGTCACACTGAGAACAACTGCTGTGATGGGATCAGCCAGGCGATCCAAGAACAGTGGAAGCGCCTGCATAGCATGTCATCTGTCTGCGCCCCTGCGTGTACAGACTTGACTCTGGATACAAGTAACATCAATAGCTTACCTCAGTCGCAGCAGCATTGACCAAAACCAATGTGACCAGTAACCAGTGAGGGCGCTTGATGACCTGCATCATCAGTTGTGCATGGATCCAGCTCTTTCCACACAGTTTATCTGTTCACATCCATTCCCTTGGGCTTGTGATGTGGCAAGAAGCATCAAGTAAGCTCACTGGCTCTATTGCTTTTGCATATTTCTGCTCAAGTGCAGTGCCACTCCTCCTGAGCACCTGAGGACACACTTTATCAGATCAGACTCACCCTGGCTGACCTTCACGACCATTCAGGATAAGAGGTTTCTGGTTGAAGTGATGAGCAGTATTGCTGAGGCGTGCTATGGTTGGCTGAAAGCTGCAGGTAGGTGGTCAAACCTCGAGGTCCAAACCATCAAGCGACATCAGGCCCAACGTCAGACCACTCATGAGTCCCGCAATCAGCACCAGACCAGCCACAATGGCGCAATACAGTGTGAAGACTTCGTCTCGCTTGCTGGCGCTATATGACGAACCAAGGTAGAGACTATGTCGGCCAGATACAACGAAGCCTGACGCTTCCAACAACAGCCGTGCAGATGCGATGGTGCAGTTGCAGGCGGCTTCGCCGGGGCTCGAGGGCATCGAGGCAAGAAGTGTTGTCAGCTAGGTCGGATTACTGCTCCGGCATCGACGAAAGTCAGCGAATTTCTGCGGGCTTTGTCAGGATGTGCGGTGCGGGGCACATTCTGCAATGTGCTTTCGAAACAACGGACCAGTCCTCACACACGCGGCCGTATGTTGAGCGGCGCAAGCGCGAAGATTCCAGTTTTCAGCGGTCAAACCATGCGGCTGCACGTGAGGGTGCAACCGTTGTAGAAACTTAGTCATGCAAGTTTGTTGCGTTTACTCAAGGCCAAGAAGCAGCCGCACATTTGTTCACTTCTTGTTACAAAGTGAAAGTTCGGCAGGATCAATGTTGAATGCAACAGCAAAGTGATCAGCCATGCACACGCTTGTATTGACCCCTACATGCAGATACTGAAAAACACATCCCAGTGTCATAGTACAGGGAGTTCGCAGTAAGCTTTTCATTGAGGTATGCCATCGGCATGATCACAAGTCGACTTCAAAGTCGCCATCAGGGTCATCGTTGATGTCATCCATTGGAGTTTCCAAGACACTGTCCTGCAGCAAAGGCTCAACTGCTGCTGCTTTGGCATCCTCCATTGACACATTTGCATCTACACTCATCTGCTGCAATGGCCCTGCCTTTTCATCTGCATCATTTTCTGTCAGCTGTGAAGGTGCAAATGCAAGCCGCTGCTGCCTGACTATTTTTCTGAAAGGCTCATGAAACGTTTCATGCAGCCGCTTCACTTTGGTAGGACCTAGCCCAGGGCATGCAGCCAGCTCCTCCATACTAGTTTGCATGATGCTGGTCACAGTCTTGAATGTTGCGCCCAGTGTCAGCACATCGGTCTTGTTCACACCTCGCACAGTGGTGAGTGCTGAGTTGAGCCTCGAAATGTAGTCCTCATCAGTTCTGCCTTGAATAGCATCTGCTGGCTTGGTCTCATAGCTCTTGTATGTCTCCAGGTATCTAGCACACTCCTATTGGCAGGCAGGCAGTGGCACCATCAGCCTATTTGCAGCCAGGTAGTGGCACAGGACAAGTGGGCATGCAGGGTCTAGTCTATACATATATTTGCAGCCGGGCCAGCTGCATACATGTCAGGTTTCTACGCAGCCAGCATTGCAGATGCCTGTGACCAACAGCACACACAATGCACTTGGCTACCCATCCAGCAACCCCCTACCCAACTCGCCTATGATTGTAACTTCAATCACACCTGTTGCAATTAGAACGATACAAAGAAGACTAGCATGGCCCTCGCGCAGAGTTGACATGCGAAAGAAATGATTGCTGCAGCAAGGGATCAACTGCACTGTGCACAGCCTGGCCACACTGATGACGTGCATGTAAACAGCGCCTCACAGGAGAGACCGGCTACATCGCAACAGGGCAGCTTCAGTCAAGCAAAGCCTAGTGTGCCCCTTGAGACATGCGGCGGTTGGTCACATGCTTGGACTCAACCCATACCTCGGGACTCCATCCACAGATGAGGGTGACTTCATTGAGGAGAGCAGCTTTGATGACCTGCGCCAGAGGCTCCACTACATCCTCCACATCAATGTGACAGATCAGCAGCCTCAAGCGGAAGCTGCGCTGCAACTCCTTGATACGATGGTGCACGTACTCAGGCTTGAGAAGGTGAAACCTGTGCAAACAAGCTTTCAAGCGGTGTCATGAGGGCATGAGCAGTGAACATCCACAATGAGTGGTGTCAAGCCAATGATGAGCAAGATGTCACCACCATGTGCCAGACAGGAACCAGCATGACAATCCTCCTGGAAACCTGTGCCAAGCTGGGTTTTGCGGCAAGCAGCAGGGCATAAACACAATTGTCACACAACACATGCATCATTCATAGCATCAAGTGCATCTGCTTGCATAAAGACATGCCCAAGCTTGAATGCGACGCACTCGTAATTTGAAACAGCTAACTTTGTTGAAGCTGTGTCACAAATCTAGGCCTGCAGTATCACCCTTGGGCTTTTCTTTAATTGATGCCGAAAGGCATAGTCTTTTCTTTTCTCCTCCTCCTACAGTGTCGTCAGACAGCGTCAACTGTGTCAAGTATGTGCGCACCTGAGGCTGAGGAAGACAGCACAGGCGTTCTGGCCCAGCTGGTAATCCGGGATGATGTCAGCAAACTGCCATCGCACATTACGTATGTGCTTTAGAACAGGGTTGCCCTCCTGCCTCTTGCTGACAAAGATGGCATTTGGGTTGAACTGCGCTTCGACATGATCAACCAATCAGATGCTGGTTTTGTTTGTACAGCCAGATCACGGGCAACATTCAAGAGAGAGAACTCAAGCACCAGCGGCATGCAGCAGGTGTGTGTGGGCTGCCATGACTCAATAGTCGACAAGATGAAGCAGATTGCTGCATACATGTGCAGCAATGCACGAAACAACGCGTGTCAACAGCTAGCACGCACTAGCATATTTCATCACCAGTCTAGCGATGGACATATCTCAAGATGTCACATAAAGAATGTGACGTGCACAGTCCTATTAAAAGCGGAGCAAACATTATTGGCCAGCAGGTGTCGTGCATATGACCATGTCAGACACTCCTATGTCAAATGTTGAAAAGTAACTCATAAACAGTAACAAACAAGCCCTACCATCGTGGCCTGTTGGTGGGAGACAGGTTGCTGATAGGACAGGCCACCAGAGTGGGAGCCACCCAAAGGAGGCCTGCCTCCATGGGCATAGGAAGGCGCCTGATGCTGCTGTGGTTGCGGATAAGACATCTGTCTGAATCACAAAGGACTAGTCACTCCTTTGCATTGCTGATGCACTGGGGCATGGCTGGAGTGCATGCAGCATCAAGAATGGAATGTGGTCTTGCATGGACAGTGGAGAAGATGGATGCAAACAGCAGGCACATTGGTCTGATGGTGGGTTTGTAGCAGAAGATGACGGTGATGCTGTCAACGCTTGCCTCAAGGGCGGTTGTGAGGTTGTGGGAAGCTGCTGACTGGTTGAAGTTGTGGAATGCCGCAGGTCTGTGTTACTTTGCTGAGCAAATACGCCGGATCCCTGAGCTGACATTGAAGCCACTCTTGGCAGACTGACATCTGGTCTGCTTGTGGTGGCCCAGCTGGTACTGCTGGTGGCAGCGGGCTGATGGGAAGAGCTTGATACAGAGGTGGAGGCTTGAAACAGGTTCGGGCCTGACTGTGACTGCTGAGCAGCTTGCACCTGGCAAGACAGCTGCTTGTTGGAAAACTGTTACAGGCACCCTTGCCTGTGCAAAGACAAACTATGTTGCAAAAGCATTTGTGCCCAAGCCTTGAGGTGATGCACCTGTTGCAGGGAGGGTAGCTGCACGCGAGGCCTTGCTTGAGTCTGCTGAGCTTGCGAAGAAGTGGAAGCGACAGGAGCTGCGGGCTTGGAGACAGGTTGCCTGCATGGATGACTGTAAATTTCAGCGTCAGTATTGCAACATCCTTCAAGATATCGCACAAGTCTCACTCTGCATTGGTCGTAGCTTTACGCTTCAAAAGGTTTCCCGAGCCTACGAAGCTGAAATCCATGCTGATCACGATAAGTGCGTTCGAGTCGAGTCAGAGCAACTCTAAGCTCACCGGCAGCGCAATCGAGTCATGTGAAGTATGACTCCAACAAACCTGAGAGTCTCACGGAAGTCGTCGCCAGATCTGGCTGATGAGAGTTTCCGACAGAGCGCCATGGCAAAATTCACGTGCGAGATCACATGCTGCAATGACTACACTGGCTCTGCACCTCTGCATGAAGCTACACTGTGTCCTGACAAGGCGAGCACCAGCTCTGACTGTGTAGCATCAAAGCTCATCGGCCGATTTTCACACCAAGGTTGCAATGCTAGTCAAAGGCGAAATGTCCTCGCGCCGACACGTGACATGCATGCTATTGATGGTGGTTCTTGTATGCGCCCACTTTGGCAGCACGAGTGCATTCAATAACACTGCAGTTAGTCAGACACATGACAACGTGCATCTGACAGAAGCTGCTCGTAAAGCACGAGACGGAGACAGTAAACTTGAGGACCTGCTCCACTGGGCAATAGAGAACAGTGATCCCAACCAACTCAAGCAGCAAGCCGAGGATGTTGCTACTGACAACATTTACCTCAGTGAACGACAACGAGAAGTTCAACAGGTGGGTCCTCGACTTTTATCGAGCTAGTCACAGTTCCCAGCTTCTGCAAAGTTCTGCTGAGAGGTGCACAACAGGGGTCATGCATGCAGGAGCACTTGCTCAACCCAGCTGACATTTCTTTCCGTATGTGCAGCTGATCAAGGAGATGCAGTCAGCACCAACTGAAATTGACCTCATGAAAGACACAATTGCTATACTGACCAACAGCAGCGCACCTGCCGAGGAGGTACTGCTTGCTTTGGAGGCCCTGCAGAGCTTGGTTGAACCCATTGACAATGCTAATGGTAAGTGCCAAAGTCGTGTGTCAACTGCAAGGTCATACCTGATGCATGTCAAGGTGAGCCCATGTGGAGGCAGAATGCATCCTTGGTACTCTAGGGCCTGTGCAGCTCGTAATGAAAGCACATGCATGAGTCATACACCCGTGAGCCAGTGACTGCAAAGCATGTGAATGCTGCAGACCTCCACACACTGCAAGGGCTACAGCCCGTGGTGCAGCTGCTCCTTCAGGACTCGACAAATCTACAAGCAGCAGCAGCTTTCGTCCTGGGCACAGCAGCCTCCAACAACAACAAGTTCCAGGAGCAACTGATGGAAGTGTACCCTGAAAGTGTCATGCACTTGCTGAGGGTAACCCTCTGTCACGCTGCTACAGCACTTCCTATATAGTGTTGTCTGTGCTTGATTGTAAGCTGGAAATACATCAAGTGTCTATCACCACTGCATTGACTCATCTTGTTTACAATCAGCCCAGAGCAGCTTAGGTCTGCCACTAATCCATACATTCCTGCCTGTCACCTGTGCACCACTGCTCTTGTGACCACAACCCTATCATAGGCTGAGATCTAGCCATCTGATCAACGCCATGTTATTGCGACGCAGGTCACAGCATCAAGCGACAGTGAGACAAGCAAAAAGGGCTTGTATGCACTTGCAGCCCTGCTGCGCAACAATGCAGCTGCCAGAACCCAATTCTACAGCAACTCAGGTGTAAGGCGTTTGACAGAGATTCTTACCAACCCAGAACAGACACAACAAGTACAGCTGAAGATTTTGAACATTGTCACAGATCTGTCCCAGCTGGATCTCAGCTTACAGGTGAGTGATTACATGCATGCTTCATTGTCACATGCGAGACTGAGTGGCATTTATGTGTCTGCCAGTAGAGTTGACATCCTGTTCGGTTGTCAGAAATTGCAACCAAGCTGGCAGAAGGAGCAATGTTTTCCTAGCAAGGGCCTCATTTTGGTACATACGACAGCAAAGCTAGCGCTGACACACGAGATACAATGCAGGCAAGCAAGGCAGAACGGCAACAGCTCCTGGCTGCTATACATCCTCATGCATGTGATGGGGCAAACAATCTTGCAGAAGAGGCATTGATGGCTGTCAAAGGTGTTCTGGAGTGTTCTGACACAGATGCAAAGCAACTAGCAGAGGAGTCTGGGACATCCTCAGCCATTCAGAGCCTCAAGCAGGGCTTGAAGTCACATCTCAATTCCATTTGTCACGAGTCTTATGTGGTACAAGATGTTCAGTGCAAACGCGACCTGTTGCAAATGTGTAATGACATAGACAACATGCCATGCTTGACAGCTGAAGGTCACACAGAGAAATCTTCTTTGAAACACCAAGAACTGTAACACACAAATTGGCAAATGCAATGCCTACACCAAAGCCTGCTTCCGCACAAAGTCTGTCTGTGGTGCTCTGTCGATCAAGTTGCTTTATGTGAACTGGTACTGTGTCCTTGCAGACTTTTCTCATATACTGTTTTAGGTAGTCGGCATGTGCGACTTGTAAGTGGTGGCTGGCAGCCATCAGAAGCCAGCCACTTCAGCTGAATGACCTATAGCATCAGCTGCAAATCTCAAGATACATTGAGACTCCATGTTTTTCTCCCTTAGTAGCTTCAGCTGCAATTATAATCGTGTTCCCTTGTAAGCGCTTACAAGGGAAGCCTCGCTAGCAGAGTCAATTTGTACCTTCGGATGATTGCACACGTTCTGGGTAACCTTGGAACTCACGAAATGCTGTTGTCAACATTTTTGCTAGACAAATTGCATGTTGCAGCATACACTTTCACAAGTGTACAGACATTTATGCTATTCAAAACAGCTGCAGGTACATTGAACCGGAATGGAATTACACATGTTGGGTGCAAAGCTACTGTATTGAGCACAGTTTCTGCAGCCTGTGAAACATGCCAGATACACCTTTTTCTCTGGGCATGCCCTGTGGTGCAGGCTGAGCGTGGACCAGAAAGGTGGCAACAACAGGCCTGCAGCAGGAAAAACAACCACTCAGCTGCGGACAACTTGCCAGACACGTGCACAATGAGCTTGGTACAACTTACTTAAGTCTGAACAACCTTGCTGACCATGCCATTGCAAATGCAAGGCAGGTATGATGGATTGCTAGCAGGAGCATGTGGGTGCAAATATGATGTGCAAACAAGTACAGAACTTTCCTGATTGTGCTTGCTTGCTGCAGCTAGTGTGTCTGCTAATGCACAGCCATGGAAAATTAAATGGAGATCACCTGTGGTCTGACACCTTCAGCTGCGGCACATGTGTGTATTGCAGCAGCTCAACAGCATCTGTGTTGCACCTCCACAGCACTCTGTCGCACCAGGAAGGGACCCGAGACTTGCCAGAGGAGTCGTACACATCTGTTCCTGGATCGAATTTGTAGGTGGGGGGGAATGTCAACTCCCCCTCTTTGTACCCCTGCACAGCGCACGGTGCTCCTTGAGTAAGCAGATGCAGACCAAGATGGAGAGTCGGGGCATCACATTCTGTAACGAGTCTGGAGCTCGATACATGGCAACAGCCAGTGCATACACCAAACTGCAGTCGGACAAAATGCAGCTGGTTCAGCATTTGCAAGCAATGCTGTAAGCGAAGTGCCTGTCCATGAGATCCAAAGGCCTCCTGAGTGCGATACCACAACATCTGTATCTAGACAAAATGCATGTGAATACAATGGAGAGCCAGGTGCCAGATATATGTCAAGGTACTTCAAGGGGGACACGGGGAGGGACTGACCAGGAAGACCTTGCCCAGCTCCCTTTCCTTCTTCAGCTGGTCATTGTTACGCAGCACGTTCAGCCTCTCATCTTCAGTCAGGCCTGTCATCTTGAGCACCCCATCCACCACCC
>JAABUP010010937.1_pt1 | contig 10513 bp, 9 predicted proteins | sample 5559201 | NCBI WGS metagenome assembly JAABUP01 (sample SAMN10711887, study PRJNA513373) | rock metagenome | isolation source: Antarctica rocks | place: Antarctica | reverse complement strand
GTTTAGGGTATAGGCTAACCCTACCCTGTGGCGCGCGGGCTGTCTGTGACAGGCCGGCGGCTCGGCGCTGGTGACGCGCCGGCCTGCTCGGGCCTGGCGAGGCCGCGGCTGGGCCCGCCAGGCACGCAGGCAGCATCCGCTGCGGGTCTCGGCTGACACGCAACTGGCGCCCGCCTCCCTGCGCTTTGGCTCTGGATGCATGTGCGCGCATGCGATGCCCCTGCAACACTGCCCGAGCAAGCACGTAGGTCAGTGCTAGCGAGGCTGAACCTCCCAGGCTGCCGCTGTCTGCTGCAACGTCGTTCCCCAGCTGCAGGTTTGATTTTTGATAAAGGATGTCAAAATTTTGATTGCAGTCTCCTGTCTGCAGGCGCCGCGGCGGGCAGCGCGGGCGCGCCGCACCTGATGGCGCCGTTGCCGCCGGGGGCGCCAGCCGGCGGCGGCGGCAGCTCGCCAGCACACGTCGGCCCCGACGGCCTCTACGACGGCGGCGGCTGCCGGCCGGTGCGGCAGGGCGCGGCCGGGCGCGCGCGCCACGGCGGCCTGCTTGCGGCCGGCCTGCACGGCGCGGCGGCCGCGTCGGCGGCCGTCGGCCTGAGCGGCGGCGGCGGCGGCGGCGGCCCAGTCGCGGCGGCCTTCCTGCCCGCGGGCGACGGGGTAGGGTCTGGACGGGGCACGGCAGGGTTTTCGGAGGACCTGTTCACCATGCACGCAGACGGCCTGCTCACGCGGCACCGGTTGGCCTCGCCGGCGGCCGGCGGCACTGCCGTCGGCGACGGCGGCGCCTCCGGCGGCTCCTCGTACGGCTCGACGCCCGACTCGGTGCTCGCGGCGCACGAGGCCGACGGCGCGGCGGAGCTCGCGCTGGAGCCCGTGGAGCAGTGGGCGCTGCTGCGGCGGCGCTCGTGGCCCGAGCGCGAGGCGGAGCTGCCGGGCGTCGTGCGCGCCGTGCCCTACCCTGACGGCGCGGATGCCGAGGTGCGGCCACGCATGGCGCCGGGGCGTAGGATGAGGGTTATGTTGCCTCCGCCTGGCAGCCTCTCTGCGTTGATGAGAGATTGCATGAGACCAGGGAGCCAGAGTGCCACAGGGTCGCGCACCAACGCGTTGTCCTGTGCAGCGAGGCGGCGTGACGCACGTCTGGCACTTGCAGCCTCGCGTTCTGTCAACTGAGAGGTGCGCGCGCGCGCGCCAGCCGCCGCGCGCGAGCGGCGACAGCGACAGCGGCAGCGCCGGCGGCGCCGGCAGCGAGTGGAGCGGCAGCAGCGGCGACCCCATGTGGGCCAGCCCGCGCGAGCGCGGCGCCGAGCCGCCCTGGGCGCCCGGCGGCGCCGGCGGCTCGCGCGCGGGCGCGGGCTGCGCCTGCGCACCGCCGGCGCGCGCGCCACGCAGCGCGCCGCGCGACCGCTTGCCAGGGAGGCAGGAGGGCGGCGGCGCGGGCGGCTCGCGCCCTGGGTCCGCGCAGCGTTCTGCGGCAACGCGCGCGCCCGCCGCGTTCTTCGACGTGGAAGCAGTGCCGCCCGGGCTGCCGGTAAAACCCATACCCTACCCGCCGCCCGCGCCGGCCGCGGCTGTGCAGCCCGCAGCCTCGACCCCAAAGCCCCACGCGTCCGCCTCGCCTCGCGCCGCGCCGGGCCCGGCTGCGGCCGCGCCTTTGGCCGCGCCGGCCGAGCTGGCGGCGCCGCAGCAGCCCGCGGCGCCCGGGCCGCCCGCCGCGCGCGCACAGCCGGCCGAGGCCGGCCGCCCCGCAGCGCCTGTCGCGCCTGCTGCTGCGCAATCCAGAGCCGTGGCGGCCCTGCCGGGGACGCGCCCGCGGCGCCTGGGCGCGCAGAAGCTGACTGGGCGCGCCAAGGTGCCCGCGCAGGGCACGTCCGATCGAGGTCACGACGGCGGCTCCCATCCTGTGTAATGTAGGAGCGGGTGTCGGCAAGAGTGCGATTGGGAGCGGAGACCTGGTGACAGCGGAGGCCTGGTGACCTGCTGCAGGCTGTAGCGCGGTCCTGCTGTAGATCCAGCAGGAGCAGGTACGCATGCACTGCAGTGCGTGTTTCTAAGCCCTTCAGAAGCTCTTCCACGGCGATAGCTTCAGCGCTCAGGGCAAGCACGCACTGCACATAATGTACTTTAGCATACAGTCTGTTCAAACATGCCGTGGTGCTGCCTGGGTGCATGACAGGGGCCCCTACCGTGGCGTTTTCAAGTGCATCGAACAGGCTCAAACGGGGCGCTGCGCTGCATGCGGCACCCTAGCCATGGAGCTTGCCCATCATTGGGTGTGGCTGGTTCGCGGCCCTGGCCTGGCGCAGGTATATACAGACCATGCATGCGCCGTAGCTGGGCTGCATCCTCTGTCTCTCTCAGCTTCGCTTTGTGTCAGTGTGCTGCCCCAGTGTACTAATACTCCCGCAGTGCGCCGTTTGCAGTTTGGGTTGGGGCGATCTCCGCATTGGGGGGTGGGGCGCCAGGTTTTGGCTCTTGAAAGGAATAATCTGAGCCGTGGCAGCCGTGCTGCCACAGCAGGCTCTGCTGAGTAGCGGCGTTCGCGCCTGCTGGCATGCGTGCGGCGCTGGGGCGCCCGCTGGCTTTGCCAGGGCACAGGACTGCGCAGCTGGCCTATCTGTCACACCGGGCTGGGGTGAGGCGCATGCGTGCACACACTTCTCTGTCGCCGCTTAACGCTACCTTCCAGGGTCTAACAAAACCTGATGGGCATGCAACGCTTGCGGCACTGCGCGCCCCGCTCGGTGCCAACGCGAGCGTGAGCAGGGTCAAGGTTTGGTTGCATGTACATTTTGCAGCAGCCACAGTTTGCGCCGCTGGTGCCAGATCGGAGTGATGGAGCAACTGTGCAATGCCGCACCGCAGCAACGCAGCACCGCCCTGCTTCATTTGTTGTACATCTAGAGTGAACTGCAAATTGCCGGACAGGGTTGCGTGTACGCCATGTGAGCTGCCCACATGCATGGGTGAGGCACTCCCGCACAGCGCATATATACAGCATGGCGTGTAATCATAGAGCATACTACAGTCCACAACGTCCTGCAATGGTTGCATGAGTGCCTGCACGCCTCGCTCTGCGGGTGGCTTCAAGCAGTTCTGGGCAGCAGGCGCTCGCCGGAAGCGCGATGCAGCACCTTCGCGCAGCCTCCCGCACCGCGCTATCGCCCGTTCGCGGCTGCGTTCACGGCTGCAGAGTGCTGGTGGAACCGGTCCCTGCACGGCCGCACGCACACCCTCGTCGGGACGGCAACACCCTTGGCGCTCGCCACGCGCACATCGTCTTGCTGGTGGAACAGGTCTCCTGAATGACCGCACGCACGCCCTTGTTGGGACAGCAACCCCCCTGGCGCTTGTCATGTGCAGATTGACTTGCTGAGCTGCCCCCTGATGAAAAGTGTGCGGGGATCTGAGCTTGAGCGCCTCGCCAGAGGACGCCAGCGCTGTTGGGCTCCGCAGGCGGGCGGCTGACCACATTGTGCCTCCCGCGCGTTCTACCTGACCCTACTGGATACGCTCGAGCGAAACACGCCAGTTCGTGCTGTGCGTCCAGGCTGCCGCAGAGCTCGCGGGCGGGCGCAGGCGCACCAGTTGAACTCGTCGTTGTGCGAGTGCGTGAAGCCATGCGCGCGTTCCTCGGCCACGCAGGCCGCCTTGCGGAATGCCTGCGCATGGAATGTAGGGTAGGGTATATGTCCTGGTCAGTACACGCAACTAAGTCCGGCCAGCAGCGAGGCAGGAGAGCTGCTCCTTCGGGGCACGACGGGGCGCACCAGCACGTAGGCGCGGCGCCAGCCCGGCGAGCGGTTGGGCCCGCTGCCGTGCACGACGCGCTCCGAGTGGACGGTGACATCGCCTACGCAATAGTAACTACTGCGTATTCAATGATGTTCAAACCTGATAAGACATCGAAGTTCACAATTGTGTATGATTTACACTTCACAAAGCTACAGAAGAGAAGGGCTCCTTGCCTCTGGCTATCGGAACGAGGGCCACGTCGTCGTCTGGCAGTAACTGCGTCACCAGCGCATGGCTCTCCTCGCGGCTGGCGCCCACTGCGCGTCACCAGGCGGCGGTGAGTTCGTGCCAGGTCGCCAAGAGGACAGGGACCGGCGGGCGGCGGGCCGGACGCGGCGCGCACCGGGCGCATGCGGCCGCAGCGCGCGCTCGCGGTGGCTGCCGGGTACAAAGCGCATGCAGCCATTGGCGGCCGTGGCGGCGCTGACGGCGAGCCAGCAGGTGGCCGTGGCAGTCGCGGCCGTCCACGGAGGCCAGTACGCCTGCCAGTGCCCCTGGCGTCCATCAGCATTCTATGGCGGCAGGCATAGTGGGACAGAGGCTGTGGCCTCAGCTAAGCCCAGCGGTGGCAGCGCGAATCATGGCAGGGCGCCAGGCGGCAGTCTTCCTGAGCGCCAGACACCACTGGTCCTCATCCCGTCTGACTTCCAGTGGTGAGCGTTGTGAGCGCATCCCGAGCGCCTCTCACCTGACTCTCTTGCTGGCATACGGCCGCCACTTAGCGAGCGCATTGTGCAGGAATGTACATTGTTTTCTGTAGCATCAGCCCTGCCTGTGTGTACTTGCATGTATAACATGCATTGCTGGGGGGCAACTCTGTCAGTATTCAGTCAGACTTGATGATGGGAGTCAGAACATACCATGTCCTGGTGCCAGGCGAAGACGGCGTCGTCGCGCTGCGGCCGCTTGGCGAGGATCTGGTCGTAGTCCACCGCCATGTCGCCGCCCTGCAGCTGGTCGGCGATCGCCTGCGCGGCGGCGCGGCCGCGATGTCACCTGCGCCGCTTGCTGCGCCGAACTGCAGTGGGTGTGCGAGGCGTGCCAGGCAGCGCGGGAGCCACGCGCCCTCGCAGGGCGGGAGCGGAAGCGGAAGAGCACTGGGGCACAACCAGGAGAGAGCAAGCACAAAAGGAGTGCTGCGGCGGTCGGGCAGAGCTCAAACATCGCAGAGCGTGGAACAGCGGGTGCACCTGGCACCGCTGCTCAAAAACGTTCCCCTGCCAGGCCGGGTAGTAGGTGCGCGGCAGCATGACGTTGTACACGCTGTAGTCGTCGGGCGTGCGGCCCTTGGCGCCGCTCATGTCGCAGAGGTCCTTGCCAGGCACCTCAATTTTCCTAGCGAGGAAGGCGTCGTAGACCTGCTCGCGCTGGGACCTCAGCGCGCGCTGCCGCCTCGCCAGCGGCGCGCACAGGGGCAGTGACAGGCAGGCAGGCCTGTGTTGAGCTTGAAGTGGCAGGCGCACCGGGTCGATCACAGCGCACAGTTCAGCCTCTGTCAGCACAGCAGGCAGGTGTACATACCTGCAAAGGAGGAATCACGAGTAAGTCACCCGAGAAGCAGTATAACAAGAATACCAGGAAGCATGGCCACTGCAGAGTCGGCATGGTGTAGACGGCAGGACCCCACCCCTGTGAGTGGAACAGCGCACAGTCCTCTGCGCTCACTGCGTAGCCGCTCCCCTGGATGCAGCTCGCGGTGGTGCAGGCTGCGTCGGCGCTCGTCGCGCGCGCCGGCGTGCACGCACTGTGTTTACACCTGCCGAGCTGCGCTGGTAGAGCTGCGGTGCACCGTGGTCGAAGCAGTGGAGGGGCAAGTGTGCAGGGAGACGCTAACTTCATCATGCCCCCTTGATTGCAGCGCGTCTACCAACAGTTGGAAAAGCCGGCACAGCCCTCAGCCGCCTGTGCCAGCTCCTGGCGTGGCTCCTAGGACTAGACTGGCACACCTCGGTTGAGCTAACCGAGCTGCTTCATCGTCGATGTTACATCGAGTTCAAACCCTGAGAGGTGCACTTTTGAAGCAAGCCCCGCTGCTCCGCAAGCGCACTGCAGCTGTAATCATCTGTTGCCCCGCTGCTTCACTGCGCTGCGACAGGCTGAGCGCAAAGTCTCGAGCGCGTCCACGCGCTTGCGGGGCAGTTTCAGTAGCGCGAGGGGTTGCACAGCTGAGGTGGCGGGTACGGCCACCACAGGAGAGGGTAGTAAGCGGCACCACGTCCTGCGCCCGCGCTACCCGCCTATCCCATACACTCTCGCCCAGCATGAGCGCCCCTGGTGCGACGCAGCGCACGCCCGCATGATGTCGGCCATCAAGTAGCTGCTGCGCAGCTGAGCCAGCTTGCTGCGGAAGCACTGCTTAGCTAGGTTGTCATCTTGCTATATAAACACCGGCTCGCCTGACGTCGCAGGCGCCCGGCGCAAGTCATGACGCGGAGGGGAGCGCGCGGGCCTGCCTGGGTCCTGACTGTTTGCTGCCTGTGTCTGTGGCGGCTGGGGTACCCTGATGTGGCCACGCTCGCGGCCGCGGCCGCTCCGCCTGTCCGCAGCGCCGCGGATGGCGTGCTTGTGGGCCGCGGGCGGCTGCCTCTGCAGGCTGCACAGGGGATGCCCGAGCCGGCGGTTCTAGCCGGCGCAGCCGCTGCAGAGGCATGGGGCCCGGCAGCCGCGCCGGCGCCTGCCGTGCAGCCGGCGCTGGCGGGTGCTGCTGGTGCGGATGCCAAGCAGCCGAGCGCGAGCGCGCTGTCAGCGCCCACCCCCGCCGCGCTGCCGCTGTCCGCCGCGGCACCCGCGGCGGCGCCAGCGCTGCAGCCCGCCCAGCCGCGCCTCGCAGCGCTCGCGCCGGGACCGGCGCCCCTCCTAGTCAGCCTGCTGGCGCACAACACGCCCGGCCAGCCATATGTCGTACCCGCGGACGACGCCCGCGTCGACTTTGCGGCCGACGCCGCCGCCGCGCAGCCCTGGAATGCAGCCTACCAGGCGGCCGGCGGCGCGGGCCAGGCCGCGGCGGTGGCCTCTGGCGACGGCGGCGGCAGCCTCGGGCAGCCCATGGCCGGCGCTGGCGGGGCGGCGCAGCCGTCCGCTGGGCGCGCTGGCGGCGGCGTCGCCGGACCGGCCGGCGCCGGCGGCGCGGCCGCGCTGAGCAACCTGGCGCCCGACGCGGGCCCGACCGGCGGCGCGCTGGAGGTCGGGCCGGCCGCCGCGGGCCTCGCGGCCGCGCCGCCGACCATCGTGGGCCGCCCCAGCCCGACGCGCGCGGAGCGCCGGCGCGCCGAGGCCGAGGCCGCGCGCCTGCTCACGCCGCCGCCGGACGCGCCCACGTCGCCGCCCGGCCCGTACGACCCCAACGCCGCCAACATGGCGGCACTAGCCGCGCTGCAGGCGCTTGCGCCGGCGGACGCGACGCCGGCCAGGCAGCGCGCCGCGCCAACGGGCACGACCTTCGACAGCATCCGGCGCGCGGGGCCGGATAGCAGCGGCGGCGGCGGCGGCGGCGGCGGCGGCGGCGGCGGCGGCGGCGGCGGCGGCGCAGGCGGCGGCGCAGGCGGCGCAGCGGCGGGCGGGCGCAGCGGCGGGCGGGCGCAGCAGGCCAACGTGGCCCTCGCGGCCGCAGCGCCGGCGGGCCCCGCGGCAGGAACGGCCGCCGCAGGCGGAACCATCTGGAACGAGAGCGGGGCGCAGGGCCAGGCCGGGGCGCAGCAGGGCGGCTCAGCCCCGGCTGCTGCCGCGCCTGCGGCCGCTGCGGGCGCAGCTCCGACGAGCGGCGGGGGCTCCAGCGAGGTTGCGAGCGGCGGCGGCGACGGCAGCAGCGCCGGCAGTGTGCCCAGCCAGGCGGAGGCGCAGCAGGGCGGCGCGGCCCCACCGGCCGCGCCGCCGGCGGGCGCCGAAGCAGGCGCAGCCGCCGCGGCGGCGCCCGTGCCGGCCGCCGCCGGCGGGCAGGGCGGCGGCGCGGCGGCGCCGGCAGCGCCGGCGCGCGGCGCGGCGCGCGCGGACGCCCTGCGCTCCTTCGCGGGCCAGGAGGTCATCGTGCTGAGCAACTACACACAGGCGCGGCTGCACGCGCAACGTTGCCTGCTCCGTCAAGCTTGCAGGACATGCGCCTGGAGCCGCCCACCTCTGCAACATGTGTGCACGCAGTGCTCGTGCACGGCAAAGCGACTGGCAGGCCTGCAGCTGCGTGTAGCACGCGCTCAGACGTGGCGCGCTAGAGCAGCGCGCGCGCGCGGCCCGCAGGTCTCAGCGTGTCTAGAAAGGATTTCAAGGGTTTCAAGGGTTTCACGGGTTTGGGGGCGGCGCGCAGGCGCAGCTGGCGCTTTGGGACTACGACGACTTCCGTGCCTCGCCGCTGGCCAACCTGTCCACGGCCGCGCCGCCCGCGGCCAGCGGCGCGCCGCTCGTCGTGCAGAGTGCGCCGCCGCTGCCCGCCCCGCTCGACATACCATGTCCATGTCTACCGTGCCATTGCGCGCTCCCCTGCTTGAGCTTCGGGCATGCACCCGCAGTGAGCCATCCCGAGCAGGGCCGGCTGCACTCTTGCAAGCTCGCTGGAGCGCAATGCCCTGGTTTTGGCGGACCCAAAACGCCCAGCCGCAATGCATGACATGTATCGCCGGTGCACAGAACGCCTCTGTGGCGTGTGCAACCAAAATCTAGCGCGCATGACCGGGCTGCCACCTCCGCAGGCCCGGGCGCCGCCAATGGCTATCGGCTGCCTGCGCGCAAGCAGGGCGTCTTCGACCAGCGCTACTGCGACGCTAATCGCATTGTCGGCGACGCGGCGCGCGGCGCCCGCTACGCCGCCCTCAAGCGCGTGGTGCGCACCTGCGGGGTTGCTCAGTGCCTTCCGCTACGGCCGCGCAGGCTGGGGGGCGCTCCGCACTGCGACGCCAGCCTGCCGTTGCTGCGCGCAGCGCCTGCATGCATGCTCGCGGTGGCAAAGCTGTTGGCAGTGCAGCACATGCCGCCGCCTGCGCAGGCGTGCCCTGAGCCTGGCAGCGTGCATGCCGAGCAGGCTGGCCGGGCGGGATGCCGCATGCCCTTGCCCTGCACCCTATCCTGCACCCTGGCGCAGCTTCGCAGGCGGGGCCGGAGCCAAACCCAGCAGGCCTCGCGCCTGGCATGCCCTCGCTGGTCCGCAAAAGACGGGTTGGGTACCATGCGAGCTGCGGCACCCACAGCCCAGGTCAGAGGTTTAATCTAACCCTACCCTAACACGAGGCAGTAACCTGAGCCGCGCGTGCCGCGCAGGTAGACCCCGGCGTGCGGCTGTACCACACGTTCTGGGACGCCTACGAGCACCCCACCGCCGCGCCGTCTGCGCAGCCGCGCGCCTGCCCGGCCGGCTATGAGCAGGCGCGGCCTCCGCGCGGCCCGGCATCCCCATCCTGGCCGGCCCTGCCGCCGCGGCCACCTGAGTGCGCCGCTCGTGCGGCGGCGCGGCCTCCCGGACTCGCTGCTGGATGCCGCGGAGCTCACGCTCCCAGACAAACCTGCATGCTGGCAGCGGCCCCTGACCAGGCGGCGCATTACTCAACCTTTCACCTAGTGTTCAACGCGCCTGCGCAGTTTATGCCCCCTCATCTGCAGGCCCTGCACGCGGCCGCGCACGGGCTGCTAATGGGGCCCCCCCCGCCCGCGCGCAGGTGCCGGCGGACGACGCCGCGCGGCGCGGCGCCGGCATGGCCGCCTTCCACTGCTACAACAGCGCCGCGCTGGCCAGCCTGGACAGCTACCTGCGCCTGGACGCCGCGCACGGCATGGAGAGCGTGGCCGTTGTGTGGGGCGGTGCGCCCCTGCCTGCGCCTTGGGTTTCACGGATTAATGTAAATTAGGCATCCGCATGCAGGGAGTGTATGTGGTTGCTGGACTGCGTGAACTGCTCGCTGCCGGGTGCCTGCATGCCGCAGAGCCTTCCGCGCCTGCGAGCCGGGCGCGCGCGGCGCCGCAAGCGCCTGAGCGGTCAGCTCGCAGGATGCGTGTGCAAGCAGCCTGCCGCGCGTGTGCGGAACAGCAGCCGCCCTCATGGCCCTGCTGCTTGCGCATGGGGTGTTTCCTCGCCAAACCTGCGCCTGAGACGTGGCCCCGCGCGCGCGCAGCGCCGCAGCAGTTCCGCTACGCCGAGTGCGCGGGCCGCGTGGTGGGCCCCGACACCTGGCTGTTCTCGGGCTGCGTGCCGCGCGACGACGCCATGCCCGCGTTCGCCGACTTTGCAGCGTTCCTGGCGGGCCGCCGCGCGCCGGCCGTCGTGGCGGCCGGCGGCGCAGCGGCCGACGGCGCCGCGCTGGTCGACGGCCGCCTCACCCACTTCATCGTCTGGAATGAGGCGCGAGCGCGAAATTCTTCAACAGCTCCCCAGCAGCCCTTAAGCTCCTCACGTTGGCTGCCTGGCAGTGTACGAAAGGCGTTCTGGTTTGCTGTGAGCAGGAGGCGATTGCCGCATGGTCAGCCCGCACAAAGCCCTGAGCCACGCAGAGACGTCGACATGCATGCTCCCAGGGCATTTCCGTGGTGCCCAGCGCAGGCCGCGGCGCGACGGCGAGGCCGTTGGCGCGCACGCCTGGCTCGCCCCGCCGGCCGCCGTACACTGCTCGCTCATGTGTGAGACGCGCCGTGCGCGCCGCGCAGGCGGACAGCGCGGAGTGGTTCGACTACAGCCCGCGCGTGAACGCGAGCGCGCCGCTGACGGCTGCTGCCGCGGCCGCGTGGCTGGACAAGTACGCGG
>JAABUP010010934.1_pt1 | contig 10516 bp, 9 predicted proteins | sample 5559201 | NCBI WGS metagenome assembly JAABUP01 (sample SAMN10711887, study PRJNA513373) | rock metagenome | isolation source: Antarctica rocks | place: Antarctica | reverse complement strand
GATAACGCGGTACTATTCCAACTCCAGCCATGGCTGACGACCTGGGCTCGATGTCAGTGAAGGAACGAATCGCCGCCCTCAAGTTGAGTAGCTCGAACGGTCTGGTACCACTCCAACCGCCGCCCTCGTACGACCAGACTACGAAAGGCGCAGTCAAAAGACCTCGACCGCCTCCACCCCCTAGGCCCGCACTACCCCAACGACCGCAGTCTACGAACGTACCGCCAGCCCAGGACCATGTGGCTCTCTGTGGCAACACGATCAGTAACGAGCCCGGAGAAGACAGATCGTATGCCAACTCCAACGGCATGGACGGCATCTCACGACCTGCGTTACCACCTAGGACATCAACCCAATCATCGCAGACCCCGGCCCTACCACCTAGAAGACCGACCGAGCCATCCCCTGCGTTACCACCTAGACGACCTTCAGAGACGCCATCACAGCCAGACTATCGGCTTAGTCGACGAGGGTCAAACGAGTCGGTGAGCTCGGTGGCCACGGCGAGGTCTTCGATGTCTGGCATGTCGACCGCGACGTCGCAGTCGGATAGGTACGCTGTGCGAGCACCGTCCTACGACCCTGCCGCTTTGCCTCCGTTGCCGCCCAAGCGGACAGAGGAACAGAAACAGGCCTATTACGACTCTGGCAGCAGTTCTGGCCGACGCCCACTGAAGTCTACTTACTCTTCGCCTTCTATTGCCGGACGACACAATGGGACCACGCCGCCGCCATCGAGGAGACCGTCTGCTCAGCCGCCGCCTGCTTTACCTTCGCGAGCGGCATCTGGTCAGCATCAACCGCTTGAGATTGAGGCCGCTCCCAGACCTCCGCCCGCCGAACCACCTCGGCCAAAGCGTTCTGCGCTGGGACTGGGCCTAAGCCAGCCAGCAGATGCCCGCCCACCCGTCATGCCAGCTAGACCAGGCTCCGTACCGCAGACTAACGGTGCGCCGCCGCCTGTACCACGAGACTCCCGTCCCGACCTCGCCGGTCTACAAGCCTCCAAACCCAAGCTGAACGACGTATCCCCCGCCGCCTCGACAGCACCCTCCAATTCTTGCCTCATCTGCCGCGACTTCACAGCCGTAGACGCCCACGCTGCCCGCTTCCCCCGCCAGTCCCTCCCCGGCCAAGACCTCACCTGGCTCGCCAACCAACTCACCGCCCCCTTCCCCTCCGCCACCGACAAAGCCCGCGCGATCTTCACCTGGCACCACCACAACATCCTCTACGACACCAAAGCCTTCTTCTCCGGCAACCTGCGCCCCAGCACGCCCCAGAGCACCCTCGAAACCGGCCTCGCCGTCTGCGAAGGCTACGCGGGACTCTTCGCCGCTTTGGCGCTGAAAGCCGGGCTCGAAGCCTATGTCGTCTCGGGACATGGCAAGGGTTACGGCTACAGTAAACTCAAACCGGGCGATACGCTGCCCGTGTACAAGGCGGGACACGCGTGGAACGCGGTCAAAATCGATAATGGGCAGTGGAAACTCCTCGATGCGTGTTGGGGCGCGGGACACCTGGATGGCAACACGAATGGGTATAAGCAGGCTTTCGCTCCGCAGAGGTTCACGCAGAGTAACGATGAGTTCGGGCTTGATCACTTCCCGGGAGAGAGCACGAGGCAGTATAGGAGTGATGGGCGCGTAGTGACGTGGGAGGAGTACATTCTGGGCAACAAGAAGGGTTGCGGAGCGCAGTTCTTCTCCGGGTGGACGACCGGGGAGGGGATTAGCGAGACTTCATTCCAGCCGGCGCAGAACCCGATTGTGCTTGCGCAGCAGGGTCCGACGGTGCGGTTTAGTTTCCAGAAAGTGTGTCCGCATTGGGATCCGTTGCGGAATGGGAAAGGGCCGTATGTGCTGTATACGTTGGAGATGGACGGGCTGGAGGGTACGGGGAGGAATCATGTGCCGTTTGAGACGAACGGGGAGGTGTGGTGGTGCGATGTTGATGTGCGGGATTTGGGCCGGGCGGGTCAGAATGTGTCGTTGATGGCTGTGACGATTTGGCGGGGAAAGGAGGGGAGGGGTTTGAGTATTCGGGAGTATCGGGAGTGGAAGGGGAAGGTTGCGATGGCGTGGGGGTTCGTGGCCAAGTGGGATCTTGCTTGAGTGGGTGGATGTCATTGAGACCTGCGATTCCTGGGCGAGCTTATTCGTAGTGGTGTCGAAGCGCACGGACTTGGCGTCCTGTCAGGCTTTCAGTAATACTAGTGAAGTGGTAATGAAAAGCGGACCTATTGTCCGCTACCTCCAGCCGCTCTTGGAGTTCCTCAGGCTTTGGCGAGTACTTTTAGTCCAAGAGTGAGGCCGCATGGTGTTGGAGGTCGCGTTCGCTGCGTGCATCCGCTTCGGAAGGTTTCTTTCCCTTTTCTGGGATTTGTTGTCTGTTCGTCGGGCCTCTCTTGCGATGAGGCCTCCCACGTCCGGTCTGTGCTACCATTGAGACCCCACGCCACGCAGACTGCTTTGCCATCATCCCGAGTAAGGTGTGGCCGAGCCCGATGCTTCTCACTGCTGCGGGGAGATGAGAACGACAGAGTCGCCTACACAAGTATCAGTCTCGTATACAACAGCGATCGTTTTGGTATATCCCCTCACCTCTTACAAACAGCATCTCCGACTGCTTCTTCACGGTCCGTGCGTCCTCTCCTTCATCCTCTTCGTCCACGATGTAGATCGTTTCGGTGACATCGCCCAGTACGAGGTTGCAATGACTATCATACGCCTGAAGTATCGTTAGCTGTAAGCCTCTGTGCGTTTTCTGCGGACTCTGCCTACATGAACTCGACCTTGGAGTTCGCGGTCTCCCCTCAGCTTCACGAACACCACTTCGTTAAGCGACAGGCGCACCAAATCGAGCGGCTCATTCACCGGGTTGGCGCCAGGATCCTCCTCTTCGGCCATGGGTCATTGATTTTGAGATCCAGTGCGCGTTTCAGGTGTGCTCCGTGCAAAACTTCCAGGTGACGTTGAAACTTGGCAGCCTGAGGCATCATCTCGTCGTCCTCCGCGGCTCCTCCGCAGCTCCTCCGCAATTTACTGCGAGCGACCCCATGGAGTGGACACGCGATGCGGCGCATACCCTGGACGACTGTATATGACCACTTTCCTAGCCCGCCTGGGGCAACTGGAGACACGGACCGCTTTGGGGACCATATGGCGGCCGAAGAAGCGGAGGCGAGAAGAGTGGATATGTCGGCGGTGTCATGGAAGACAGGTGCAATGGCGTGGGTACAGCGATGAAAGCTTCAGAGGCACTGTGAGCGATTACATCTTCCCGCCGGCCAGAGAAGAGCGAAGTGATGGCGGTGGCGGGCCAAGGGATAGCCGCGAATCGGGCGGACGACTGCGTGGTACGCCGCAGCTTGCCCGTCGGAACCCTTTCGCGGAGGAGATGGAACCTGAAGATCGCGAGGAGATGGAACGGGAGGACTACATGTATGGACTTCGCAAGTCGCTGGACGCACCAGGTACACCTATCGGCAATGATCCACGGTGGCCAACACGCACCACACAAGGCGTTAATTCTACGGCTCCGCATGAATCTTCACAAAGTATGTTGTGGGAGCGTTTTCAAGACACCGACGTGGAAGACACGCAGCTGGCAGCCGAGGTTGAAACTTCCTCATCTGAGCACGCGCGCGACTTCCTATACGAGGGTGGACGCGATGCGTCGCTGTTGAACATCGACTACGCTACCACGCTTCCACAGGCGTTGGCCCGCGGGGAGACCGATCTCACGGCGAGATGCATGTTCGCTGCTGCTAAAGTTGACGATATGGACTTCATTCGAGGACTATCGGACAGAGTCTTCACCCAAGTTCTTACGGTCTTGGAGCCTGCCAATGTCATCAGTCGATTTGCCACGGCCAATCTCAAGATGAATGAAGCGACGCGCAACCTTGTCGGCACAGCGCCCATGGACCGAGTTGCAGCCGAGTATTCGCACTTGGTCTCGGATATAGTTGCCATGCGCCGCTCGCGGGGATTTCGCCTTCCCCTGTCGGATTACGCCGTGTTACTCCGCGGTGCTCGAGATCTTGGTAACCGGAAATTGTCCGAGTCCTTGTGGAGGAGGATGCAGCACGACTCTTGTGTGCCCACGACCGAGTGCTATAATTACTATATGGCTGCTAGAGTCTTCCACGAATACCACAATTCCGCCGGAAACCACAAGCTAAGGGTCATACCGCATAACATGTCCGCTCGGACAACCAACAACCCCAACGCCGCATATCGAACTTTCCGCATCGGAACAGGTGGACTGAATGAACAGGTCATGGCCATCTTCCGGGAGATGCTAAGCAATGGGGCCACAGCCGACGAGGAAAGCTTCCGCATCGTTATCACCGCCGCTGCTCGGGAGGGCGACATGGTGAGTGTCAAGTCAGTGTTACGCAAGGTCTGGAACTTAGACGTGGACGCGGTGCTTGGCAGCGCCGCAGAGGCCGACACAGCGCTCAAGCAGCTTCCGATGGACTCCCCTTTGTTCCCAACGGACAAGCTCTTGTCGACAATCGCGCACGCCTTCGCTATCAACAATGACATTCCGGCAGCTCTCCGCCTGGTGGACTTAGTAGCTCGTCACTATGACATCACAATCCCTGAAGAGACCTGGACTCAACTCTTCGAGTGGACGTCCGTGCTCGCAAGCCCACGGACCGGTGTCAAGGCGGCGTCTGACGGCACAAAGACCGGCCAGCTGCCACTACAAAGCGTGATGAGCCTGTGGCAGACCATGACGGCCGCGCCGTACCACATCCAGCCTACGATGGGCATGTACGACCACCTTATCAAGAACCTTTTCTATCGCGAAATGACTCCCACCGTAATCGAGAAGATGGAGGAAGGCCGCCTTCTCTTTGATCAGAGCGTGGACGACGCGTGGCAGCGTTGGCGCCAGCTCACGCACGGTATCGCGCGCCACCGGCGCGGGGAGAGCCTCGAGCAGAGTCTGGAGAGCCTGCGCCGCGAGTGGGAGTACGCGGAAGTGCGACGCAAGCGGAGCAGATTTTGGTGTCAGCGCTGGCTGAGGTTGTTGCTCGGCAGCTCGCAAGGGCCCTCGAGGTTTGTTGATGCCGACTCTGTGTTTCACAGCGACTTCCCTCGATTGCTTTGGTCGTGGAGGTTCTTTGCACCTAAGACTGTCTTTTACGAGATCTCTACTGGGATGGTGGAGTTATCGGTATGGAGCGAAGAGGGGATTGACCGTTGGAAAGAGAAGCGGGAGGATCTCAAGATTGAGAGAGAACGTTGGTTGGGAGATGTGCCGATGTACATCGGTGATGAGTGGTTGACAAGTCGGCGGGCCCCAAGGGATGCAAGAACGCCTGTGGAATCGCGGGAAGACATCGCATCAGGGGACAATCCAGTGAAACAAGACTGGGCACACCCGAGGAGGGTGGAGAGAGTCGAGGCGGAAGCAGATGAGCTGGATCATTAAGACCCGGACGCGTTTCACGAGAGGTTTAGAGGCACCGTTCGCGAAGCGCGCGATCCGCGATAGATGTGGCATGCGGCGAGACTCGATCGCTCGGTACTTGCAGTCATACCTTACTTGTAGAACTCCTGCATCAGCAGCCTTCAGAAACGGAACACAAGTACCCGTTTAGTGAGGTGGAAAGCACCATCGGTCTCAACCGGGCGACGATGTCAGGCTTAGTTGGTATCGCAGAGCCTCGATACACATGTAACTTATGTGCTTCATGTGCCTGCACATGTATTTTTATATGCGAGTTGGATCTACAGATCTGCAGGGCCGGGCCGGCAGATCTCGAGCCGCTCCAGCGGGCCGAGATTGACGTCAATTGAGGTGAGGCTGTGGAGCGGCTTGCGTCAGCAGTATTTGAGGCCCGCCCCAGACCCATGAGTGCCAAGACTGACTGGATCTCAGCCTCGGATGTGACTTTCATGTTCAGCCCGCCGTCCACCATGCCTCTTGACGCAACATCTGTCGACCAGTGTTTGGACTTCAAGCGATATAAGCTAAGAGACGATGTGCACAGTCTGATCTCAGCGACGGGATCGGACAAGGGATCATGGCGGAGAACGGGGCGGTCGAAGGTGGCGAGGGTGGGGGTATGCGCCGGAGACGATCCGTGCAAGACAACGGCGAGTTAGATGGCGCTGAGCGGAGGAGGAATGACTTGCATGCGATTGAGACATTTGAGGGCCACCCGAGTGAGCAGCCGCAACGACTGCGGTGCTCCGCAGATGCGGACCGGCGACCTTCAATGACCCCGGCGAGGAAGAGGAAGAGCGATGAGATGCTTAGCGAAACAGTTCTGACTGTGGCGACGCGCGCTGCGGCTATCATGGCAGGTGACATTGTGCCCAGCCTGCCGGTGGACGTTCCGTCGGCGGACACCGCATCTGTCTCAAACGCAGGCAGCCGCAATCGCCGCACGCCCGTTGCGTCACGCATCCGACCGCGGAGAAAGGACAGAGGCATGTCCCTGCGAAGTTCGCTTTTCACGAAGAGCTACGACCGGCGAGCCATTGGCGAGAACTCCTTCGTTGAAATGCAGCCGGTCTCCTCCTCTGCGGGGCACACAATCAGTCGGCAACGGACGGACAAGAAAGGCAGCGAGCCATCGGTCACTGTGTCACCTATTGACGATTACGCATCTTCATCGTCGGCATCGCAATGTAAGCCTCCGTTCTTGATCCAAGATATGCCGTCTGCGAGTGCCTTGCCAAACTACCAGCATTGGGCACAACGTCAAGCGAATAGGCATCTGCCGATGAAGCGAGTGAAGGAAGTATATCGAAAGAGCCGCAAACTTCTTCTTCGCATCCACGAAACACCGCCATCGAAAGACGGTAGACACGTGCGCGTGGACGCCTCGAGGAGCGAGCCGCTGATTGACGACCGCACGGGTCGACCGCACATCGACAATACCATCAGGTCGTCGAAGTACACAGTATGGAACTTCTTGCCGCAACAGGTATGGGCCCAGTTCGGCAAGCTCGCCAACTTTTATTTCTTGACTGTGAGTACGTTACAAATGATACCGGGCCTCTCGACTACCGGCACGTATACGACGATTATACCATTACTATTCTTTGTATCTATTTCTATGGCTAAGGAGGGCTACGAGGATCTGCGACGGCATCGGTTGGACAAAGGTGAGAACAACAGCGAAGCCCGGGTATTGAGAGTGTCCCATTCACCGCTCAAAGCAGCCGGCGGCGAGCTACGCGATGAATCGCCACACTGGGCATCGATCAAGTGGCGATCGTTACGAGTAGGTGACATTGTGAAGTTGCGACGAGACGAACCGGCACCTGCAGACCTGGTCTTGCTCAGGAGTACAGGAGCCAATGATTTGGCGTATGTCGAGACCATGGCTCTTGATGGTGAGACCAATCTAAAGCCCAAGCAGCCGCCTTCATGCTTGGTCGAGCTTTACAATAGCGAGGACAGTATACGTGTGAACCAAGCGGATCTTGTAGTCGAGGATCCTAACCTCGACCTGTACAATTTCGAAGGCAAGGTCACGACTGGAGGAAGGACTGCACCTCTGACGAACAACGAAGTCCTCTACAGAGGAAGCATCCTCCGCAACACGCCAGACGCAATTGGCGTGGTGATATACTCCGGCGAGGAGTGCAAGATCAGAATGAACGCAAACAAGAACCCGCGGATCAAAGCTCCGTCATTGCAGGCGATCGTCAACAAGGTCGTTCTCATCATCGTCTGCTTCGTCGTCTTCTTGGCGCTGTTCAACACCATAGCCTACCGGGTGTGGCACGGGACGAAGTCGAATAGACGCTGGTATTTGATCCGCGCAAAGGTGCCGTTCGCACATACTCTGGTCACCTTCATTATCATGTTCAATACCATGATCCCTCTCAGTCTCTACGTCAGTATGGAGATTATCAAGGTCGTGCAGATGTTGCTGCTGAATTCGGACATCGACATGTACGACGAGGTCAGCGATACACCATTGGAGGCCCGCACGTCGACCATCAATGAAGAGCTCGGCCAGGTCAGCTACATCTTCTCGGACAAGACTGGCACTTTGACGGAGAATGTGATGCAATTCCGCAAGTTGAGCGTGGCAGGTACAGCGTGGCTGCACGATATGGATTCGGTCAGATCGCCACCTGGCGGAGCCATGCTCATGAACAAGAAACGTAGGCCGGAAGGCAAAGGCAAGATGGCATTACGCAAAGCTCTACCAGAGTCTGGCCTCCAGGATCAGCTCGATGGCAACTTCGGCAGCCCATGCCAACGGCAGCCTTTGGATGCGCACAGGGGCCCACAGCATGAGCTACCGACTGCCGAGATGATTAGATACATCCAGCGCAGGCCGCACACACTATTCGCTCAGAAGGCAAAGATGATGATTCTCTGCATGGCCCTCTGCCACACCTGCTTGCCAGAGCGAGATGGAGACGGTGACGATGCGCTCTCGTATCAAGCGGCCTCACCGGATGAGCTTGCGCTCGTACAAGCTGCACGTGAGCTAGGTTTCGTCGCATACGAGCGTGACATCTCCGCCTTGGTACTCAAGATCTACCCGAACGGACTGGACCGTGAGCCCGTTTATGAGCGATACGAAGTACTCGATGTCATCGAGTTTTCAAGCAAGCGTAAGAGAATGTCCGTCGTTGTTGGCTTTCCTGATGGACGTATCTGTCTCATGTGCAAGGGTGCGGACTCGGCGGTCATACGGCGGCTACGCTGCGCAGATCTGGCGCATCAGAAGTCGGCCGAGGTAGAGAAGCGGGTGAACGAGCAGAGGAGCATGGAAGCTCAGCAGGCTCTGCATCGTAGGAGCAGCGTGGGAAGCTTCCCGCGAACGAGTTCACAGTTGACGAGGCCGTCTATCGCACGATCTAGCATCAGCAAGGCGGCTCCTACCCGAGATGACATCGACGACTGGCTCACGGGTAGGGCGCAGGATGCTGCGGTCCCACGGCGTGGTGAGCGCCACTATTCGCCCAGACCGTCTGCGCAGCTCGGAAGGTCCTCGGTAGCACAGTCTGAGAGCGGCCGCTCCGCCTTTGGCGACGCTTACGATGACGAGCTGGTGGAGGACTCTCTGGCGGCAAACGATGCTCTAGTCATCGAGAGATGCTTACAGCACATCAACGACTTCGCCACCGACGGATTGAGAACCCTGCTCTACGGTTACCGCTTTCTTGACGACGACGAGTATCGGATCTGGAAGAAATCCTATCATGACGCCACGACTTCGTTGGTCAACCGACAGCAGCGTATCGAAGAAGCTGGCGAGTTGATCGAGCAGCAGCTGGAATTAGGCGGTGCTACTGCTATCGAAGACAAGCTGCAAAGCGGCGTGCCGGAGACGATTGACCGCTTGCGACGAGCTAATATCAAGATGTGGATGTTGACGGGTGACAAGCGCGAGACGGCGATCAACATCGGGCACTCGTGTTGGCTGATCAAGGACTACTCTTCTGTCACTGTACTGGACCACGAGACGGGCGATGTGGCGCAGAAAGTCGCGGCGTTCATCCTCGAGATCAACAAAGGTGGCGTGGCGCATGCTGTCGTGGTCATCGACGGACATACCCTGTCAATCATCGAGGCAGACGCACCTCTACACGCTCTGTTCTTGGAGCTAGCCATCCTCGCGGACTCCGTGATCTGCTGCCGAGCCTCGCCGAGTCAGAAAGCGGGTCTAGTACACGCGATTCGCCGGCGGCTCAAAGACAGTGTCACACTCGCAATAGGCGACGGCGCCAACGATATAGCCATGATACAGGAAGCGCACGTCGGCATCGGCATCACCGGCAAAGAAGGCCTGCAAGCGGCCCGGGTCTCGGACTACTCGATCGCGCAATTCCGGTTCCTGACCAAGCTCCTCCTCGTTCATGGACGATGGAACTACATCCGCACGTGCAAATATACCGTGGGCACCTTTGGAAAAGAACTCTTGTTCTACCTCACTCAAGCCCTGTTCCAGCGGTCCGCAGGCTACACCGGCACATCGCTCTACGAATCGTGGAGCCTCTCCATGTTCAACACGCTGTTCACCTCCCTCGTCGTCATCTTCCTCGGCATCTTCGAGCAGGACCTCCGCGCCTCGACCCTCATCGCCGTCCCCGAGCTCTACACCAAGGGCCAGCGTAACGGCGGCTTCAACCTCCGCATCTACCTCGGCTGGATGTTCATAGCCGCCTCGCAAGCCATCATCGTCTTCTACACCATGCGCAGCCTCTACGGCAGCGCGGGCTTCACCCTCGACCAGAGCTTGTTTCCCTTGGGAGACATGACCTACACCGCCTGCGTGATAATCATCGCCGTCAAACTGCAACTCATCGAGCAGCGCTACAGGACTTACATGGCGGCCTTGGGCATCTTCCTCGCGATCGGCGGCTGGCTGCTCTGGAACCTTGTGCTCGCGTTGACATACCATAGTAGTATGAACCCGGAGTACTACGTCAAAGGCAGTTTGTTCCACACTTTCGGGCGGAACGCGCTGTGGTGGCTTGTTCTGTTGCTGACGGTTACGGCGTGTTTGGCTTATGAGGTCGCT
>JAABUP010010933.1_pt1 | contig 10519 bp, 8 predicted proteins | sample 5559201 | NCBI WGS metagenome assembly JAABUP01 (sample SAMN10711887, study PRJNA513373) | rock metagenome | isolation source: Antarctica rocks | place: Antarctica | reverse complement strand
TGCATGAGCAAGCTCTATAAGCCTCAATCTTGATGAGCAGAGACTCACAAATGTTATAACTGTGAAAAGCTCAAACATCTTGCAAGAACCTGCAAGAAACCTCAACAAAAGAGAAAGAAAGTTGCAGCAACAGATACACACATAGTGCACAACACTCTGAGCTGAACAGTTTGCTACAACAACATGTGCTGAACACATATGAGCAGCAAAGATGAAGCCAAATGATACTCACAGAAACTCAAGAAGAAACAAAACAGTTACAACACAACAGGTCAACTGAAGAAATTAACTATTCTAAAAAAAGCTGAGATTAAAGAAACTAATACTCATGAAACTCAGATAGAAGAAGACTACAATGATAGCATCTGAATAGCTCTGAATTTGAATGCAGACTCAAAAGATGTCAACAACTGAGAAGTTGACATGAGACTCAAAACAAGATATGAGCACTCTGAGAACCAGCGTCAAGAGATGTGTCAACAACTATTAAAAAGACAGCAGAAAGAGCTCAAGAAAGAAGTTGATGATCTTAAGAAGCAACAAAAAGAAATGAAAGAAGCAAGAACATGCTTAAAACTCAACAAGTTGATAAAAGATGTATGAACAGCAATCAACTCAGTATTGAAACAACTTGTGTGAAAAACTAAGAGTCACAAAATCAAGATTCATTTACTCACAGAATATCTGACATCAGGTGATGGTTGTTGAACCTTTTCAGAAGACTACATGCCACCTGAGTTTCTGAATAGAGTGAAAGCACTTCAGAATCAGATTCAGTGAGAATATGATCAGTACAAACTGCGCCTACACTCAGAACAATATATTGAGAAAGATAGTGAAAAATACATACAACTGATCATACAAGAAGTAGAGCCTGAATGATTTCAGAATCTCTGAAGAAGAGCAAGCAACACAGTACAGTCAAAAAACTGCAAGCTTTCTCAAAGAGACTAGAGAACATGAAGCTTTTAATGTCTCAGAAGAACAGCAAAGACCATAAAATATGAGTTGACATTCAGGTTGAATGAAATAGAATTCTTCAAGCAATGGTAAACTTAGAAGCAATCAACAACTATATTTTGCAGCAAGCAATAAGAATGCTAGAATTAACATTGCAGCAGACATCAAAGCCTATGCAGATGTATATGATCAACGAAGAATTTGAACAAATAACAGACCAGGTTCACATTGAAGCCACAATACTAAGAGATTCACAAGAGTTGATGTTTGATGTTCTCAATTCAATCAAGTATGATGTCATACTAAAGATGCTCTGATTATGCAAAAGAAACTCAAGAATTGATTGAATCAGCAAAGAATTATACATCATGATAGATGTGTATGAGATCTCTGAACAATCAAAAATGAGCTTATCAAAGCATAAGTCATGAGATCATGAAATACTGCTATTGAATGACAAGCAGCCAAAGTGAATGCTGCTATACTCAATGAGTGAGAATCAACTCAAGAAAGTTAGAACTTACCTTAACAAGAATCTCAAAAGAGAATTCATCAAATCATCAAAGTCACTGACAGAATACTCAATTCTGTTTGTATCAAAGAAGAATGACACAAAGTGACTATGTGTCAACTACAGACAACTCAACAAGATAACTAGACAAGACAGTTATTCCTTACTGTTGATTAAAGAGTTACAAGACTGATTAGGCAGAGTCAAGTGGTTCACAAGTTTAGACTTGAAAGAAGCCTACTACTGAGTACAAATGAAGAAAGGCAAAGAATGAAAAACAACGTTTCAAACAAGATACAGACACTACAAATACACTGTTATGCTGTTTGAGCTTAAGAACACCCTTGTCATCTTTTAAAGGCTAATCAATGACACATTGAGAGAATATCTCAATGATTTTGCAATCACATACCTCAATGACATTCTGATATACTCAGATGACCTTAAGATGCACTGCAGTCATGTGCACAAGGTACTGAAAAAGCTTAATAAAAGGACTTTGTATGTGAAGAAGTCAAAAAGCAAGTTCAAAGCAAAGGAAATCAAATTTCTTAACTATATTATTCAATCTGAACAAATCAAGAAGAACTCAAAAAAGACAGATGCAGTCAGGAACTGGTCTTCATCAAAATGAGTCAAGAAAGTACAAGCCTTTCTAGAGTTAATGAACTATTATTAAAAGTTTGTACCTAATTATGCAAAAATTGCAGAACCTCTCACACAACTGACACATAAAAACAAAAGATAATATTGAAACAAGAAGCAGAAGAATGCATTTCACACATTAAAGAAAAGCCTTAGCAGAACAGCACATCTGAGAATACTCAATTCAACATGCAAAAAGATACTGAAAACCAACACATCAAATTTCACAGTAGGTGCATGCTTGTATCAGATTGAGAATGAGCAACAGAGATTCATAGTCTATCAGTTTAGAAAACTATCAGAATTGAAGAAAAGATATGAGGTTCATGACAAAGAACTTCTTGTGATAGTGAAAGCACTGCAAGATTGAAGACCTTATCTTGCAGATACTGAGAAGTCTATTCAGATCTACACAAATCATAAGAATTTGAGAAACTTTGCAACAACCAAACAGTTGAATCAACAACAGGTTCGCTGAGCTGAACAGTTAGCTGATTATGAATTCCAAATTCATTATAAAAAGAGTAATGAGAATGATGAAGCAAACGCTTTGAGTAGACAATCTGATCATGAAGAAGTGAAAAAGATTCACATCAAAATTCTGAGTGAAGACAACAAAGAAATTCTCACAAAAGGCTTAGCAGCAATGTACAAGATGAAGCAAGCTCTCTTGACAGATGAAGAACTAATACAAGTATGTCACAACAGCAGAGTCAATGAACACCTTGAAGTCAAAAGAACTGAGAACCTCATACAAAGAAGACACAATATCAGTGACCTTAAGAATCAAATCACTGAATACATTGTCAGATGCAATTCATGCCACAGAAACAAGATTCAGAGAAATAAAAGATATGACAGAGTAACGCAACTAAACACATTAAATGCATCATGAGAGTCAGTTACTATGAACTTCATAACAAAGTTATCAACATCAAAGAATCCGGCATGAGAAGTGAAGTTCAACAGTATATTGACTATAGTTGATAGACTGATCAAGTACATCATGTTCATTTCATTTAAGAAAACCACAACAGCATCAGTACTGATGTACATCATACTGCAAGAGTTGATTAACAATCACAGACTATTAAAGAAATTTATCATTGACAGAGACAAACTGTTCACAAGCAAGTTTTAAGAAATGCTCACAGCAGAACTCAGAATAAAACATAAGATGTCAACAGCATATCATTCACAGACAGATGAGCAGAGCAAACAAATGAATCAGATGGTCAAAACATACTTGAGACACTACATCAATAAGAATCAGAACAACTGAGTACAACTGTTGTTGATGACACAGTTTGCATACAATAACACACAAAATGAAACCATAGAAGAAACACCATTTTGAGCGAATTATGAATATAACTCAAAGGTATGACAAGAACTGTGAGCACACAAATCACAAAGTCAGAAAGCAATACTAAACATTGCAGAGATCAAGAAGTTGCACAAAGACCTGACAAGCAGAATTCAGCAACAAAAAGAACAAACAACAGAGGTAAAACCTTTCATGATTGAAGAGAGAGTTTATCTAAGAACAAACAACATTTATGTAAAACAAAGAAGCAAGAAGTTGAACAACAAAAGCATAAAACTGTTCAAAATCAAGAGAAACATCAAGAGATTAAGCTATGAGCTAGACTTACTCAAGAAAATGCAAATACACTCAGTATTTCATGCATTCATGCTTCAGTGTTGCAATCAGTTCATATCACTTTAGATCATTAAAACATCTGTCAAACTCAATGAGAAGTATCAAGTTGAGAACATTCTAAAAAAATGAATGATTAGCAAAGAAGCTCACTATCTTGTCAAGTGAAAAGAATACAATACCTCAGAAAACACATGAGAACTCAAAGAGAATCTACTCAACTGTGCAAAAACACTACAACAGTTTGAGAGAAAAGCTCAAGGTCAATAAAGAAGCTAAAACTCATTGACTTCAGTAAGAAATCAAGATTAAAAGAATTGAAGGAGTTTTTCTTGTTCTCAGTTTCATTGTTATCATCATTCAGTTTAAAAGCAACACAGTGAACTTTGATGATTGTGTGAGACTCATTCTGTTTCAAAGTCTTGAAAAGGTGAAGAACCTTTGCATTCAGCTTGAAAAGGTGTTTGGCCTGTTTCACACGCTCATTTATAGTCATCTCAAGTTCAGATTTCAGTCAAAGATGAGCATGATTCAGGGAATTTAATGATATCAACACACACAGATGACCATGATGAGTACACTCAGCACACTTCACATGATCTGTCATGATAATGCAAGAAGAAAGAACAGCAAAGCAGTGGTCACAAGCAATGAAAGAAGTGAAGTTGAAAGTTGCAATGATTTTTGCAAGGCAAAGACAATTGTGCTGCTTAAAAGAAGACATGACAGTGAAGAAGCTATCTGTCTTTATACTCTTGCTTATATAGACACTAAAGAATTAGTGTTTAGAAGAGAAGAGATTGTGTTACAGTCAGACCATAATCAGCTAGTATGTTTTAGAAAATACACAAGGAAAGCATATACCTGAACATAAGCTCACTCAGGTCTATTGCTCTATAGCAAGCTCAGTAAGATGATAGACCTTTAATAGATCTATCAGCTCTATTGCTCTATAGAGAGCAAGGTGAGCACGGCAATTCTATAGTATATAGTAGGACCATTTCCTCTATGGAAATGGGTTGTGTTCAACTCAATACAAGTTACCAACTACTGGTTTACCCTACACTGCGCACTGAGACTCTTATATCAACAAGCACAAACCTTTAGCCCTAATATCTGAGGCATCTCAGATCAGAACGTAACAAGAGGCTGAATTTCATACACAACATCTTTTAAATACTGTCTTCTGATCAGAAATGAGAAAGCTTTCTTATTCTGTACAACTGCTTGTTTTTTGTGAGAAAAAGAAGGCCTCACAACTACTGAATAATGAGGTGAACTCTCAGTCTTTAAAAGATGATTTCAGTTATGACTGTCTTTTCTTTCAGCAGTATGCTCTTTCTTATTAACATGTTTAACAACAGAAGCTGCTTGTAGAAGAAGTCTTAACAGAGAATGTCTGAGACTGTTACACATTTATGTTTAAAGATTGTGACTTTGAAATCTATAAAGAAATGACTTGCTATGACCATACTGATATAGCTATGGTGTCTGCCCTGCAGGGTCAATGACATTTACCTTCATGAGGTTATTGCACTTCTAGCTAATGACCCTCACTGTAGCATAGCTTTTATATAGCCAGCTTGATAGTCACTTAAAAATACCATTCTTCTTTCACTACAAACTATGCACTCAGTGTGCTTTGCAATTTGATAGCATCAACTGCTTTCATCAGTCAACAACAACCATAGTCTTGCTGTTGCATCAGACTATTATAGTCATCAGACCTTCACTCTATTTCTCTTTTGACCTTCACTTTACCTCACCTTTTTCTCACCTTTCAATCAACAATGTCAGAATCTATGCAAAAGCCCATCTGTGACGCTGCACTGCTTGCTTTTCAGTTAAACAACCTCATTGAACAAGGCTATTAATATGCCATCAAGCTATGACCAGAAGACCAGGCCCTTATTCAGTATATTCTCAGTCAGGCTGATAAACCAACTTCTCTGTCTCTCATTACAAGTATTCATAGTCAGTCAGACTATAATCATACTGTTAAATGACTCTGAACCCTTATCAAAGACTATTGAAACGCTGTCAACTTCAGATGACACCTCTGAGACAAAGATATAACTGAGACTCAAGACTCAAGTACTGTCTGAGGATTCTTCTTCTTTGAACAGCCTAGTTGTTCAGACAATCAACCTGCTACAGACAGCTGACGCTCTTCAAATACCACAGAAGAAATTTCATGAAGTCTACCTCAAAATCAACCTCAAAACAGTCAGCCTCATACCAGTATGAAGAACCTCACTCAGAATGACATTCAGAACATCATTCAGACCACTGTGACTGCAGCTTTAGCTGCTCAACAACAGCCTTCTTCAGTACTGTTAAGCTTATCAGGCTCATCAGGATCAGTCAATTTGAATGACAATAACAGTGGTGAAGCCTGCAACTTTTGTGCTAAGGATGTTGATATGTTCAATTCTAATTTGAATGTTGATGTTGTCAAAGTCAAGAATGACCGTCAAATTTATCACAACATATTCAGTTTCATCAACTGAGTACATGTTAAGGCAACAATCATGAAACCAGCCTTGTTACAACAGAACCTCAAGTCATGCCTACTTGAGAAGACAGACTGATGATACACAGAGAAATTGACTCATTTAACTTGTGTGAGGCTACAGAATGACAATAATGATGTTGAAGAATGATGCAAGGCTTTGAAAGCCAGATTTAGGGACTCACCTAGTCAGGCCTTAACAATGCTAGAATTCTTACAATTCACAGTGTACAATGCACGCTGCTGTTGTGACCCTGTCAACTATGTTCAGTCAATTGTGTTGCACAGAAAGAATTCAGGTATCGTCACTTCAAATCATGCTCAGGTACTACTAGCCTATGAGCACTTTGATGACAAGTTACAGTTACACCTTTCTGCCTCTACAGAACAGTCTACTGTTGTTAATTTAATTAAAACCCTCAATTTTCAGAAGAACATCTGATATGATATCTATACATGCAATAACAGCCTGTCAAATACGGCCTTATCAGACTGAGATCAGCAAAGGCCTCAAGCTGGTAGAAATCACTCATTTCAACCTTTTTCTTCTAGATTTCCTTTGTATGATTATTCTGCAGGTAACTCTTTTTGACCTTTTTCTTACAATAATTGACCTTTTTATGAGAACCACTTTTCTAACAACAATTATGAACAAGGAAATAACCAGCAGCAGATTCTCAAAAGCTGTCAGATTGCTGATGTCAGACAACTGCTTCAGATAACATTCAAAAATGAAAGACAGTCTTCTGATTCTTATCAGAATCAGTATCAAAATCAGAACTGTTCTCTGTATGATGTAAATGTCAACGCCAACAAGCCTTCTCATCACTCATATCAAGCTGAGTGCTCATACCAGTATAACTGTTCTTATCAGCTGAACAGATCATGAGCCTATCATGCTCAGCAAAAGCCTGATGATCAGAAGAAATATCAGGCCTATGAAGATGCCTATTATGAAAGAGCCTATTGACAGAAAAACCAGACAGAGAAACATAACCCAGCTGATGAAGAAACAGCTGAGGCAGAGAAGAATGCCGAACCGGCTCAGAAAAACTCAGACAGCAATGCTGTGAATGTTGACCATGTTGCTGAAATCAGGCTCATCACATGCCGGAAATGTCATCAGAAATTCTCTTCAAATAACAAGCTACATTGACACATTCAGAACAGCTGTACAAAACCACAACTCAAAGCCACAGTGGTGTCTTATACACTCTTCAAACCTGCAACATTGTTGTCTGTCTATATTTAGTTGTCTGCAACAGACACATCTACAAATGAATATGACTTTTGAGAATGATGTTATGTCACAGCTCAGGCATAACTAATACATGATGACAACAACAATCTCATTTGTCTTGATACAGAATGCATCATGACCCTAATTGACCAGCAATTCTTAAGAGAACAGGTTCTCAACACAGTAATTCAGCAGATGCTCTCTTCAATCACGGTTTGTGAACTAGGTTCAAATACACATGAATCAGACAAATATGCTATTATTGATCTATATCTATCAAGCAAGAATGAACATGTTACAATCATCTCATGCAAAGCTCACTGTTATGACCATACCTGGTTAGAACTAATGAGATGGGTTGAACGTAAGGACTGCGTAGTCTCTGACATAAGACAACAAGTCAAGCGTCAACTCGACCATGAGAATGTCGAGTTGACCCTTAGCAGGTCAAGTTAACCCTTTGGGGGTCAACTCTTGTTCTATATAGAGAGGATTGTTTCCCTTATGGAAATGATCATGTTCAACTCAATACAAGTTACCAACTACTGGTTTACCCTACACTGCGCACTGAGATCCTCATATCAACAAGCACAAATCTTTAGCTTTAATATTCAAGGCATCTCAGATCAGGACATAACACTTTGAACACCCTTATGATATAAGAATGACAATCAGTGCGCAGAAGTCAGCTTCAACAAGTCAAGTCAACCTTCAAGGCCTTCAGCAAACAATCAATGTACTCAAGGTACCGGCACTCAATGTGTTCACAGATAAGAGAGGGAAGCTGCGAGCCTTCTTGGTCAAGCTTGAGTTATATATTGAATTCAACCAGACAAAGTTCAGGTCTGAGATGAACAAAGGCCTGTTTACCGTATCGTACCTCAAGAATGCAGCATTCAATTGAGTTGACCTCAAACTGCATGAGTTCCTTGACAAGACATCAAAGAAATGAATGAACAATAAGAAATTCATATTCAACAACTATAAGAAGTTCAAGAATGAGCTTCAAAGAGCCTTCAAGGTAGTTAACAAGAAACAAGCAGCGGAAAGACAACTTCACATCCTAAAGATGAATAAGTTGACAGTCAAGTATGCGGCAGAGTTTCAGCGAATTGCGGCCCTAATGAATTGGGACAACAATGCTTTAGTATTGCAATACTACTGGGGACTCAATGAGACTATCAAAGATGAGATAGCCAAAATGAATCGACCTGAAGAGCTTCAGAATATGATCAATATCTTCATCAACATCAACAGTTGTCAGTGAAAGCAACGGATGAAGCGTACAGAACACTACACATTAAAGGTGTGAAAAAGACATTATACCCTCAGAAGAGGTGACCCTATGAACCTCAACGCAATTGAGAAGCACTGTGAGCAGCAACCACAAGTGAAGCAAGAACGGTGCATGAGCAAGCTCTATAAGCCTCAACACTGATGAGCAGAGACTTGCAAATGTTATAACTGTGAAAAGCTCAAACACCTTGCAAGAACCTGCAAGAAACCTCAACAAGAGAGAAAAGAAGTTGCAGCAACAGATACACGTGTAGTGCACAACGCCCTGAGCTGAACAGTCTGCTACAACAACATGTGCTGAACACATATGAGCAGCAAAGACAGAGCCAGATGATACCCACAGACACTCAAGAAGAAACAAAATGATTACAACACAACAGGTCAACCAAAGAAATTAGCTATCCTAAAGAAAGCCGAGATCAAAGAAACCAATACTCACGGAACCCAGATAGAAGAAGACTACAGCAATAGCACCTGAATAGCCCTGAATTTGAACGCAGACTCAGAAGATGTCAACAAATGAGAAGTCAACATGAGACTCAAAACAAGACATGAGCACCTTGAGAATCAGCGCTGAGAGATGCGTCAACAACTGCTAGAAAAACAGCAAGAAAAGCTTGAAAAAAGAGTTGATGACCTTAAGAAGCAACAAGAAGAAACAGAAGAAGCAAAAACATGCTTAGAACTTGACAAGTTGATGAAAGAAGTATGAATGGTGACCAACCCAGTACCAAAACAACTTGTGTGAAAAACTAGAAGCCACAAGATCAAGATTCATTTACTCACAGGGTACCTGACATCAGGCGGTGGTTGATGGACCTTTTCAGAAGACTACATGCAACCTGAGTTTCTGAGCAAAGTGAAAGCACTTCAGATCCAGCTTCAGTGGGAATATGATCAGTATGAACCGCGCCTACACCTCAAACAGTATATTGAGAAAGGCAGCAAAGAATACATACAACTGATCACACAAGGGGTAGAGCCTAAATGGTTTCAGAACCTTCAGAGAAGAGCAAGCAACGCAGTACAGTCAAAAAACTGCAAGCTCCCTCAAAGAGACTAGAGAACAAGAAGCTTCTAATGTCTCAAAAGAACAGCAAGAACCATAAGATATGGGTTGACGTTCAGGTTGAACAGAATAAACTTCTTCAAGCAATGGTAGACTTAGGAGCAACCAACAACTATATTTTGCAGCAAGCAATAAGGATGCTAGGACTAACGCTGCAGTGAGCGCCGAAGCCTATGCAGGTATATATGATCAATGGAGAATTCAAGTGAATAACAGACCAGGTTCACATCAAAGCCATAATACTAGAAGATTCACAGGAGTTGACGTTTGATGTCCTCAATTTGATCAAGTATGACGCCATACTAGGGATGCCCTGATTACGCGAAAAGAACTCAAGAATTGATTGAATCAGCAAAGAATTATACACCACAGTAAATGTGTATGAGATCCCCAAACAACCAGAAATGAGCTTACTTGAGCATAAGCCATGAAATCACAAAATACCGCTATTGAATGACAAGCAACCAAAGTGAATGCCACTGTACTCAATGAGCAAAGACCAACTCAAGAAAGTAAGAACTTACCTTGATGAGAATCTCAAGAGAGGATTCATCAGACCATCAAAGTCATCAGCAGAATATTCAATCCTGTTTGTATCAAAGAAGAATGGCACAAAGCAACTATGT
>JAABUP010010932.1_pt1 | contig 10520 bp, 9 predicted proteins | sample 5559201 | NCBI WGS metagenome assembly JAABUP01 (sample SAMN10711887, study PRJNA513373) | rock metagenome | isolation source: Antarctica rocks | place: Antarctica | reverse complement strand
TGGCGCACCTACTGGACAACAGTCAACCTTTGCGCCACACGCGCGAGCGTGTTGCTTGCTGAACACACGCGCCCAGCCTGCACGCCCTGGTTGCGTTGCATCCCGAGCGCCGCGCGCACTGCTTGAACGACAGCGGCTTGAGGAACAAATAGCGCGCAAGAGCATGCCCAGGACCGCACCATGCATGCGCGGGTATAGGGTAAAAGAGTATAGGGCGGCGCCGCACTGGAACGTGTTGTGGCGCAGGCAGATGCGGCCCTTGTTGACGGCCAGCACGGTGCGCGTCTTGCGCTCGTGCGTGGAGCTGGTGACCGTGGCGGTGACGCCGCCGGCCTTGTCGGTGTCGATGATGATGCGGTTGTTGCTCAGCTGCTCCTGGATCAGCACCACCTTCTCCGCGCCCTGCCGCCCGCGCGCGCGCGGCGCCTCAAGGCCCTGGCTGGTCTCAGCCTCGGCAAGGGGTCGGCGGCGCTGGCCAGAATGCTGGACGGCGGCGGGCCGGCGCAGAGCACGGTGTGAGCGGGCGGGCGCCCGCGCGCGCATGTGGGCGTGCATGCGCGGCAGCGGAGGGCGCGCCTTGACCACAAAGTAGCCGCCGGGGTCGAGCGGGCACTCCTCTGCGCGCGCGAACATGCTCTGAGTGTCTGCTGACGCGCGCACGCTCTGCCGCAATAGCTGCCGGACGTCCTGCACGGCACGCCATGCAGGTCCCCGCCGGGCCGCAGGCGTCGGCGCGAGGGCGCACTCAGGGCGGCCAGCTCGCTCTCGCTCCTGCCCTTGAGCACACACCTGCGCCACAGCCCGCACCGCCGTTAGGCCGGCAACATTGCAAAGCGCCGCTGCCCAAATGCCTGCTGCCCAGCGCATGCGGGCAGGTACACGCGCGCATGGCCACGTCACTTTCAGATCAAAGCGCAGCAGCGCACAGGAGCATGTCTGATGGGTCGGCAGCGCCTGCTCCAGCAGCATGCCGCAGCACACGCGCCCGCGGCGCCGCGCGCACCGGTCGCTGCGCAGCATGAGCGGCAGGTGGCCGATGAGCACGGCGCCCTCGCCGGGGTTGCGCCCGCCCTTTTTGATCACGATCTCCTTGCCGCGCGTGTACTCCAGGTCGACCGTGATGGGCGCCGAGTAGGTCATGTCGCGCAGCCGGCACTGCTGCGGCGTGATCTCCTTGACCACGTAGTCGTCCAGGTAGCTCGGCGCGCCGACGAAGATGTTGGTGTACCTGGCGCCGCCGCGGCCGGCGCGTCAGCGGCCGGCGCGGCGACGGCCTCTGCGGGCCGCCCGCCGAGCGGTGAGGCACATGCTGCTACGCGCGTGAGGCGGATGTGCGAAATGCACCGTGGCCGTGACCGGCAGGTGCGGCAGAAGCAAGCACGGCCAGCGTACTGCGTGGCATTGCCGCCCAGCGCATACGCATGTATGTAGGACGCATGCCATGCATGCATTTCCGCACGGGTCATGCGCGCACAAGCTGCAGCGCCGGGCTCTGGCGGCCGGCCCGGGCGCGGCGGGCGCACCGGAGGTAGAAGTTGGGGTCGCTGTCGCAGGTGACCTTCTCGTTGCCCTTGGCGCGCACGATCTTCTTGATCTCCTGGTTGATGAAGTAGTTGAAGGAGTCGATGTGCTGGCGCACCAGGCCCCGGACCTGCGCGCGCTCGTCCACCCGGCCTCTAGTGATATCCCAGGATACGAGTGTGGAGAAGTTTGTGCAACAAGGGCCTGGTATGGCAACGACCGCTCAGAGAGGTGGAGCAATTGAGCACAGGCGCCCGGTGTCACTGTCATTACTCTCAGCACATTCCTTGGAACGCCCACGCAGGCGCCAAGCGCGCAGCAAGCCAGTATTACGCAAGCCTCCCGCAGCTTGTAGCTTGCCCGTCAGCCCAGCAAGCAGGCACTTGCCGAAGCAACATGCAACCACCAGCACAGGGGAGCAAGCAAACAAAGCATACGCGGCTTTGCATCGGGGTTGTCTGCTTGCAGCGTGGCGGAGCATTAAGACAGTGTGGCGCTGTCACATGACAGGGAGACCAAGTCAGGCCGGCAAAATGATGGCGCACCTTGAGAAATGCCGGCAGCAGCTCATACTTCTCTTGTATAGTCTTGATAGGCGCGGTGAGCTTGTTTGCGTCATAGAGCGCAGCGTCGCCGTCGCTCAGCGCGGCTTCGCTGTCCAGGGCCACCATAGCGGCTGTGCTGCGGCGCCTCACACTAGCCGCCCGCTCTGCACTGCCTGCGTGAAGCCTTCCTCCGCATCCTGGACGACTACATGGTGCACGCCTTCACGCATTGCAGCAGTGCAGCGTTCCCCGCCATCAGACGCGGCGACAACAGGACACGTAACTGCGTTTCTGAGACAATACAGTCACTGTATTGTCTGAGGACTGAGTCCTCCAGGTGCAATGGTTTAGCTTTAGAACATTGATGCAAAGGAACAATGCTCTTTCGAGTCCATCTGCAGGTGCTGGAAAGACCTGCTTGAAGTCCTGGTTGAGCAGATTACCATTCAAAGCCAGCTTGACATTAATCTGCTGTTGACTTCGCTGTAGACGTCTACATGCTGTTCATGACACACTGTGCTAAGCCTAAGCAGGTCAGTGGCGCTCACAGCCGCGCTCCCTGGCAGCAGCATATCCCAGCGTGCACCCGTGCTCCCGTACAAAAACCCTGTCGCCAGGGAACGCTAGCGCAGCAGCTCCTCCACGGTCCCCGGGTCGCGCACGTCCTCGTCATCGCTCTCCTCCATGGCGGCCGCTGCCGCAGCGGCCTCGGCGTCGGCATCCCTGTGCGCGCCAGCAAAACACCAAGTGAGGCGCGGCAGCGGCAAAGCCGTCATCCTGTGTTCATGGCACAGACAGGCGCTGCTTTCTATTCACTAGCCAAAACAATGGGCTCAGGTGAAATCGACCAGAGCATACATGCGCCCTGCGGTGGCAGGCGCAGACAGGCGCTGAGGTCAAAGTCCAACAGCACAGCAACCTCGCCAGCGCTGGCCTGCACGATCGTGCTGAGGCAGCAAGGGGTCCGGGCAGCGCACTGCTCCAGCGTCTGCACGTCGATCTCGCCCTCCTCGCCCTCGGCGTCTGCGGCCGCCGCGCGCGGGGCGCGCCGCGCGCGCCCGGGTGCCTCCTGCCGCCGCTCGCGCTCGCGCCGCGCCTCGCCCGGCGCCTCGCGCCGCCGCTCGGCCTCGCGCCCGCGGCGCGCGTCGCCGTCGCGCCCGCGCTCGCGCCGCGCATCGGCCCCGCGCGGCTCGCGCCGCAGGTCGCCCTCGCGCTCGCGCCGGTCGTCGCTCTCGCGCGCGCGCCGCGCGTCGGCCGGGCGCTCGCGCTCCGGCACGTAGCGGTCGTCGTCCGCCGGCGGCGGCGCGGCGGCGCAGCCGCCGCGCGGCGCGAGCTCGAGGCCGTTTGGGGTTGGCTCGCCGCGCGGCGCGCGCTGGCCGGCGCGCTCGTGCGCGGCCGCCGCCCCCCGCTCAGGCTGTGCGTCGGCCATGTCCGCGTCCTCCTCCTCAGCGCCCTCCTCGGCGGCCTCCATGGCTGGCTCGGCCTCGGCCAGGGCGCCCGGCCCTGCATCGCCCTCCGGCGGCGCCGCCGCAGCGCCAGCCTCATCGGTGCGGTCGCCCTCATCGCCCGTGTCGGCGGACGGCGGCTGCGCGCCGGCGCCGGGCTGCCCATCGTCGGCACCTGGCGCGTCTGCGCGCGCGCTGTCCTGTTCAGTGCCAGCGCACGATGCCACTGCAGCCGCTGCCATGTGACACCGACAACCTCGCACCCCACCTCACACTCACGCACTTCAACCCTGCCGAGGCGCACGTGGCGTGCCGCGTGCCAGTCCATGTAACGCACAGTCTGACAATCAATGTAATATAGAGCGCCCCAGCTGCGGCATGCTTGCATGCAGGCATGGCACGCCCGTGCGGGCTCGCGCACCAGCAGGGGGGCCGCCGGGCGCTCCCGCGGCGGCGGGCGCCAGCCCGGCCACCGGGCGCACCGCCGCCAGGATGCGCTCGCGCTGCTCCTCCATGGACGCCAGCTCGGCCTCCTGCGGCCGCGCAGGCGGCGTCGCGCGCACGCCACAGAGCGCCCCATGAGCGCCCTACCCTAGGCCTACCCAGGAAGCGCCCGGCTGCGGCGTGCGCTCCGCCGCCCTGCCCGACCCAGCCCCCGCGCGCGCCAGCGCGACAGCGCGGCGTCTGCCCACGCGGGAGCGGACGCGTCCCCCCCAGGCACGGGGCGCGCCTGCCATGCGGCCAGGTCGACCTGGCGCTGCTCCAGCAGGAGCAGCGTGTCCTCGCAGTGCCGCGCGGGCAGCCACAGCAGCGGCGGCTGCGCGGTCGCAGTCTTGAGGAAGGCCGCGAGCTCGGCGGCGCGCTGCATGCGCTGCGCGGTGCGGATCTCCAGCCGCTTGGCGTCCGCCGCGGCCATCAGCTCGCGCTTGCGCTGGATCTCGCCGGCCCTGCGCCCGGCCCGGGTCAGCGCGCCGACCCAACGAGCGGGGCAAGTTCGGGGGCACTGCTCCAGACCAGCTCGACCGCACGGTGCGCCCAGAAGCAGTCATGCGAGCACGGTGCGCCGGCCGCCGCTTGCACCCGGCCGGCGGCTGCGGAGCACGCAGCTACATCCCCTGCTCGAGCCCGGCCAGGGTCGCGCCGCTGCTGCGTGAGCACGTTGCGCGCGTGCACGCGCGCGAGCTGCCCCTCCTCGGCCGCGCGCACGTCCGCGCGCTTCAGCGCCTCCTCCCGCTGCTGCGCCACGCGGGTGCCCTTGAACGCGCTCTCCTCCTTCCTGGCCGCGCGCGCGCGCCTGTCGGACAACGGCGCGGCCAAGCGCAGGCAGGCCTGCCCTCAGTGCGCCGTCCCGCCGGACATTCCCTGCTGTCCGCAAGGCAACTCCAAGGCGGCCGGGGGCTGCCGACACACAGGTGCGGTCAAACGCCATGGCGCGTGGGCGGGCCGCGCGGCGGGCGCCGCGCACTTGAACTGCTGCAGCGTGCCCAGCAGCGCGCCAAACATGCGGCGGTTGCGCTTCTTCACGGCCGGGTTGGCGTTGTCGTCCTCGCGCGGCCGCTTGGCCGTGCCGGGCGCCTCGGGGGCCGCCTGGCGGGCCGCGCCCCGCTCAGCCCGCTGCCGGCTGCACCCAGTCAGGCGGAAGTTCAGGGGCTGGCGCAGGGCGGTCCACGAGTGTCCCGCACCAGACAGCCGCAGCACCCTGTTATCACGTGAAGCAGCGAGCGTCGCAGGGCGCGGCAGGCGCGGCGCGGCGCACCGTCGACGACGCCGTGATCTGCTGCCCGTCCACGACCACCGCGGACAGCACGCGCCGCCGCGCGGGCGCGGCCGGCGGCGGCGGCTCCCGCACGCGGTCCAGGAAGGCGTGGCGCTCCCGCCCCGCGCCCCCCGGTGCATCGCCTGCCGCCCCGCCCTCGCCGCCGGGCGCCCACCGCGGGCTGGGCGCGGCGTCGTGCTCGTTGCGCGTATCGCGCGCATCGCCCCCGCGCGGCGCGCGCGCGCCGCGCTCGGCGTGGCCCCACTCGCCGGAGCCGCGGCCGCCCGGGCCGTCCGCGTGGCTGGCGTGGCGGTCAAAGTGCGGCTCGAAGCCGCGGCGTCCGCCCGGGCCCATGCCGGTAGGCGTCGCCGGGTGGTCGGCTGCCATGGGCCCCGGGCCCAGGCGGTCATGCGCGCCAGGGGCGTACGCGTCGCGGCGCTCTGGGCCGGCAGGGTCGTACGGCGGCCGCCCGGGGCCGCCGAAGCGGCCGCGGCCGCGCCCGCGGCCCCGCTCCGCAAGCAGCCGCAGGCGCTCGTTCACCTGCCGGTGCTCGCCCGCACCTCATTTAAGCTGCAGTGCAGAGCAGAGCAGCGCGTGGCGCCGCGGCCGGGGCGGGGCCGCCTCCGGCGGCCGCTGCCCCCCATGATGGACTTGCCAGCATGTGCACGCCCGTGCGCCCTCGGCCAGCTGCACACAGGCGCAGCAAGCGGGAGCGCTCACGTGGTTGCGCTCCTTGTATATGCCGTCGAGCTCGGCCTGCAGCGCCGCCACGTCCGGGATCATTTCGCGCGGGCACGGACGCGCCGAGGCGAGGGCCCGGCGCCGGATGCCCAGCCTTCAGCGGCGAAGTTGTGGCACAGTGGATAGGGGATGCTGCAGGACTCTGGGCCGGCGCATGGCCTCTCAGCGAGGAAAGCTGCGAGAGTGAGGAAAGCTAGGGTCGCGCCCAGGTGTGCTTTTGCATCGAAGCTTCAAACTCAACCAGGGAGAGACCAGACCTCTCCCCCAGGTGCCTCCTTTGTCGGAGTGTCTACAGCTCTGCCACGGCCCAGTGCGCTTTGCTGGGGAGTCATGGCTGTGTCAGCGGAGCGGCTGCGGCCCAGTGGTTGAGTGCGCCTGAGCGTACTATTAAATACAGAGGGACCGCCTGAGCAGCAGGGCGACGCTCGGCCCTGAGCATCTGACAAGCTGCCTCATCAGGCAGGCACGCGCCGCTGATGCGCCGTTGATGCTTCCGCATAGTGTTTTTTGGCCTGCTGTGTGGCCGTCCGCCTAGCGTTATACGCATGCTTGAGGCAGTGGCCACTCGGATGTTGAGCAGCGCCAGTCGCAGCAGAGCTTCTGTTGGTAACCGCAGGTAGGCCGCAGGAGCCCGCAGCGCGGCCGTGCTGCGCGCTGCCCGCCGCGCGGGACGCCGCAGCCGCCCCGGCCAGGAGGCACGTAAAGCGAGGAGCGCGCTGCGCGGGGCGGGCGCGCGCGCTCCGCCTCTGCCGGGCGGGCGGCCGCAGCGGCGATGCAGAGCGAGATACAGCCGCTGCTGGCCAACGGAGGCTCGGAGCTGACGCACCGCGGCGATGGCGCGGCCAGCAGCCTGCGCAGCCCGGCGCTCGAGGAAGCAGGTGCCCTCCCGCCCCGCTCCCGCCCTGCCGGGCCCCCGCACGGCACGTGCGCACGAGCCAGCGCCGGCACCCGCCACATGTTGCTGAGCTGCTGGCTTGCCGGTGTCGCGCTGCATCAAGCTGCGGCGCCGGCTGTGGGGAGGCCGGTCCCGGGCTGGCCGGTCGTTGCCGCGACCTGGCCTGCCTGGCGCTCGCGGCCAAGCACGGCCTCGGCTGGCTTGCGCTGCGCCTGTGCGCAGTCAGCAGGTGGCGCGCCCCGCGTGCACCCTTGGCCTGGCTGGCCACAGCGGCGGCGGGCGCACCTGCCCCGAGCACCGCATGGCCGGCGGCTTGCCCCGCCGCGCGCGCCGCAGGCCGCGGTGTAGTGGCGCGCCTGCAGCGCGGCCGCGCCACCAACCCCAGAGCCTGTGCGCGACCCGTGCGCGCGGCGCTGCGCAGCGGCGGCGGGCACGCCGGTCGTGGACACCGTCTGGAAGGCGGCCGCGTACGGCGACCTGCCCTGCCTGCGCGCGCTGCTGGCGAAGGAGCCGCGGCTAACCGAGGCGCGCGACGGCGCGGGCTTCTCGCCGCTGCAGTGGGCCGCGCTGAACGACCGCGTGGACGTCATCGAGGCGCTGCTCGCACTGCGCGTCGACCCAGACAGGCGCGCCGCGCGCCCCGCCGCCGCCTGCGCCGCTGCAGCGCCGCGGGCGCCGCGTGCGGCACGTCACCACGCGTGTGCATGTTCGGGCGGGCCCATGAGCGCGCGCACGGAGGCGCTGCTGCATGCAGCCGACAGTGTAGCACGCCCTCGCACTTCACAGCATGGGCGCCCACCTCGCAGGCTGGCATGTCTATCACAGGCTCGCCGCGCTCTAGGCGCCTGCGAATGGCCATGCCGTGCGGCGGGAGCGCGCCTCACCGCCGGCCTGCCGCGTGCAGGCCTGACCACACGGGCCAGACGGCGCTGCACTGGGCGGCCGTGCGCGGCGCGGTGGGCGCGGCGGAGGCGCTGCTGCGCGGCGGCGCGGCGCCTGGCGCGCGCGACGGGCACGGGTACACCGTCGCGCACGTGGCCGCGCAGTACGGCCAGACAGCCTTCCTGCACCGCCTGGCGCTGCGCTGGGGCATCGACATCGACTGGCGCGCGCCCCCGGCCCGCGCCCGCCGCTGCTGGCGCCGCCTCTCGCGCCCTGATCGGGGCGCCTCGTCAGCCTGGGCAGCCTATTGTGGGGCATGAGGCCACCACAGCCGCGGAGCCAGACCCGGCACGTGTGGCAGTGCATGTGCAGGCGCGGCCGCAGCGGACAGGCCTATTGCCTGAGCGGCCGCCGGACACTTCGAGGGCAGCAGGCGGCGCCCATGCGTGCATATGGCGCGCGCGCTGACGCAGCGCGCGCGGCGCAGCCTGGACGCGGACAGCCGCGCGCCGCTGCACTGGGCCGCGTACAAGGGCTTCGCGGACACCCTGCGCCTGCTGCTGGTGGCCGGCGCGGACCTGGCTCGCGGTGACCGCGAGGCCTGCACGCCGCTGCACTGGGCGGCCATCCGCGGCAACGGCGAGGCCGTCACGCTGCTGCTGCGCGCGCGCGCCCGCCCCCGCCCCCGCGGCCCTGCCTGGTGCTGCGCCACGGTCCAACAGCGCCAATACCCGGCTGAGTGGGCGCTGACGGCGCACGGCTAGGCCACCTGGCGCCCGTGCGCTGCAGCCCCGTGCACTCAGCGCACGCGGCGCCCGCGTGCCTGCGGCAGGCCGCTAGCGTGACGCAGGCGCATGTGGGCGGGGCGCCATTGTGCGAGTGCAGCCCAGGTGCCGCATCCGGAAGCACAGACTGCCCGGGCCGTGTGCAGCACTGTCGCCTGGCAGGTCACCACTTGTGCAGACCAGGCCGTGTGCGGGGCGCAGGCGGGCGCGGGGCGGCTGCTGGCCGCGACCGACCTGACGGGCTCCACGCCGGCGCAGCTGGCGGCCGAGAAGGGGCACCGCTTCCTGGCCATGTATCTGGATGAGGCGGCGCGCAAGCACGCGCGCACGCAGGGGTGCGCGCGCCGCGCAGCCCGCTCCCCCACCCGCCGCTGGACGCGCGCATCGGCAGGCGTGCGTCGATGGCGCGGCGGAGCCCGGCGAACGTGTGCCAGACCCTCGTGCTCATGGGTCCAGGACCGGGCAGGCGGGCGTGGGGCGTGCGCGCTGTGCTGCAGACGGCATGCGTTGTGAAGCAGGCACAGGGCGTCGCAGGCGCTGGGGGTAGGCAGGCGGGCAGCATGCGCCGCTCGGGGCGCTCGCTGATGTGCGCGCCTGTGCAGGCGGCTGGCGCGCACGGGTCTGCTGCGGCGCGTGGCGGACACGCAGCTGGCGCCGCTGGTGTGGGCGCTCGTGCTGGTGCTCCTGGTCGTCTTTGTCAGCCGGGTGCGGCACGCGGGCTGCCATGCAGCATCAGAGCTCTGGCGCGGTGCAGCCCTGGCCGGAGCCTGCCATCGCCCGAGTGCGTGCTGGCGGCCCCAGCTGCGGTGGCCTGCTGGCGGCGAGCGGTGCGGCAGCGGCGCGCTGCGGCGGATTGGCCGGGCAGCAGGGCGCCAGCGGAGCGGCGCGCTCGGACCCTACCCTACCCTGCCCTGACTGCCGGCCGGGCCGCGCAGGTGGTGCTGCACCCGGCGCTGGAGCCGCCGCGCGTGGCGGTGGCGGCCTGGGCCTGGGTGGGCGTGCTGCTCGCGCTGAGCGGCCTGGCGGTGCTGCTCCGCGTGACCACATCCGACCCGGGCCTGCTGCCGCGCGGCGGGCCGGCCGCCGGCGCCCACGCGCCGCAGGCGCGCACGCCGCCTCCCGCTCGCTCGGCCGCGCCGCGCGTGCTGCTGCGCGGCAGCGCGCGCGGCAGCGCGCCTGCTCATGCACGCGCACCGCGCCTGCATGGCCTGGTGGAGGGGAGGCCTGCGCGCTGCTGGCAGGTCGCGATGCGGCCGCCCGCACAGAGCGCAGCAGGCTACCTGCCGCCCGTCTCATTTTATGTGGTTTGGTTACCTCGGAGTCAATGTATGTAGTTGGACGTGAGACAAGGCGTGCCGGACCCACCTGTCATGAAAGCCCAGGCGGGCATGAATCCGAGGGTCTAAAGCCCGCGCGCGTGCGCAGACCAACGGCGCGGTGCCGGGCGGCCTGCTGCAGCACGCGGGCGAGCCGCCGCGCGTGCTTGACTCGCCCGCGCTGCGCGCCGGCGCCTGGTCGCAGGCGCGCCGCCGCGCCCCTGCGCCCGCTGCTGACATGGCAGCCTGCGCGGGCGTCCCGCACGCGCACCATGGCATCATGCGCGCCACCATTGGGAGCTGCTGCGTGGCAAGCTGCGCGTGCAGACGGTTGCATGTCTCCGCCCGCCCGCAGCCCAATCCCGTTGGAAATGTGCTTACGCACGACCGTGCCGGGCGCTGACGCGCGCACGCGCGCGCGCGCAGCTGTGCGTGACGTGCCGCATCGTGCGCCCGCTGCGCGCGAAGCACTGCGCGGCCTCCGACCGCTGCATCGAGCAGTTCGACCACTTCTGCCCCTGGGTCGGCAACGCGATCGGGCGGCGCAACCGCGCGCTCTTCCTCGCCTTCCTCTGGCTGGAGCTGGGCGCGCTGGGCATCACGGCGGCCGTGGGCGCGCTGCGCCTGCACGCGG
>JAABUP010010931.1_pt1 | contig 10522 bp, 10 predicted proteins | sample 5559201 | NCBI WGS metagenome assembly JAABUP01 (sample SAMN10711887, study PRJNA513373) | rock metagenome | isolation source: Antarctica rocks | place: Antarctica | reverse complement strand
ATTTCTCGGAAGCTGGATTCTCTGGCACAATGGGCATCGAGTCGTCCATTGCAGGAATTTGTGCAACTCCTTCCATCAAAACAACATTGACTTGGGCTCAATTGTATCAGTCAGCACCGAGTTGGTCTTCCTCTCCTGGAAGCTATATCGTCAAAGTCAAATTCAACGCTTTGAACATGGCATCTTTTTATGGACACGCCGATATGGTCAAACGATTCTTGAAGACCTACACCGCGACTGAGAAAGGCATTCCCTCCATAAGGTGGGCTTTGCAGAATAACCACACCACAGTTGCGCATGCTTTGCTCGATACTATTTCCAGCGATTCTTCAAATGGCCATATCTTGAACGCAGCCTTTCACATGACATGCAGTGCAGGCGAAGAAACTATTGTATCGAGACTCCTGACCTACTCTACTGTAAATCCTTGTCGCGCGGACTCTCTTGGGCGAACTGCGTTGTTCTGGGCCGCAAGAGGCGGCCACAAGGTGGTTGTCCAGCAGCTCATCAAAGCGCGAGAGCAACGTCACTGGCCCAAAGGCGATGTTGGTTCTTCACTTCTGATCGCAGCATTCCACGGTTTTGGGGACGTCGTCCATCTGTTAAAATCCTACGGGCCTGCTGAGAGCAGTGAATTCCGTATCGCAGCGCTATATCAAGCGATTTCCTGTGACCACGCACGCGTTATGCAAGCCTTGCTAGAGGACCACGGCAGTATCGCAATATCCCGGAGTGAGTTGGAAAGGCTGATTATTGTGGCACTCACGTACAACAAACAGGCCTCAATCGACGTTCTTTTACAGTATTCTTTCAATGTCAATGCTCGGGACGCGCATGGCCAAACCACTCTTTTTCTCGCTGCAGATAAGACCATAAAGGATAAACTCATCAACATGGGCGCTGATGTTAACGCCATTGCCTCATTAGGATGGAATCGATGCTATGAAGGCGTGGGCGAGACTCTGTTGTATCGTGCGGTGGGGAGTGGGGACTGCGAATTCGCTCAGCTCCTTTTGCGGCATGGAGCTGATGTCAATGTCAGATGTCGGGACGGGGAAACAGCCCTTTTTAGAGCAGTTGCTGCAGCAAACTTCGAGCTTGTGCTCTTACTGCTGGACGCAGGCGCAAACCCTACTATCAAGAACCAATATGGTTTGTCCCCAGTTCAGATGGTGGGAGACGTCTCCAGTTCCACACTAACAAGGATGAAAACCTCCGAACACCAAATGGAACTTTTAGCTTTGATGGATCATGCAGCCCACGAATATGGTGAACAAACAGAAGGGACTAAGGGTGCTATGAGATTGAGAAACCTTGTCCCAAATCCGCAAAGCTATCACGAACTCTTACAGGAAGATTCGGAAAGCATTGACTGGGAAACTTTTGTGCAAATCCTTGAAATGGATGGACCTGATGAGGACGATGATCATCAGTTTTCTCGAGGAATTGTCTCAAACTTCTTTCAACAATACCAAGATTCAATCATCGCGGAAGCCAAAGATTTATTGTACGTGAACGTCTCCTCGCATTTAATATTTTGCACACTCCAAAGAAGCGGCTGACGTTAGGTATCAGGGCATCGGGGGATTTCGAACGCATTTACGGAACGCTTGGCGACTTCATGAGAAGCAACTGTGCCATTGTTGGGTTCCAAAAAGCATCCCAAATTTGCGATACATTCTTGCAAGAGTCCCACAGATTCAATCTCTGGGTCGGTTGTAGGCATGACGGCGAGTATGAGAGCGCGGATGCTGAATGTCTCAGGCGCCTGAAGCAAGCGGCCAACGACTTACAAGAAGAGCTTGCGAAGATGGAACAGCGTATGCAAGACTTCTACTATGAGATTCAGGACCCAAGATTTGATCCAGACACAAGGACACTTGCGCAACAAAAATTGGAGCTGTTAAACGACGCCTCTGCCAAAACAGACCAGGCAACAACCACCTGGCAAGAGAGGGACAGCACCTCTCTTCACCGTCGGTCGAGCATCTGAGCCTCGCGCCGTGCTTTTTATGCATAGCTCGACTACCACGAAGGAACAAGGGGAAGGGGGTTTTTTTTTTGTCGCAAAGCTGATTCACGACTTGAACGCTGTATCATGCACAACTTGAAAAAGAGCGAAAGACAGAGCTCCGCACTCTGGCGATTGCTCAGACGGGGCCGTGATAATCCATGCCAGGTCTTTCCCACAGATTGAAGAAATCATATGGCAAACAGCACCTGGAGACTTGGCTTGCTTGTAATCGCAATAGTCAAGCGTTTCATGCTTTGTTTTGTGGCTCCCTAGACATCGCTCCTAGAGGTGCGGTGAATAGTTAGGGTCGCTCGGGGATATAATTGTGATACCTTGCAGGCTTCTTCCTGGATGGAAACGGTAATTGCCACTACTACGTTCGGTGTGTATTTTTTTTTAAATTATACAAATATGTGTAATTACTTTAAACAAACACCCACACACACTCATATATATATATATAGTAGTCTCTAAACTAAGCAAAATATAGATCCCTTCTAAATTAGGCCTCGCCGCTTTTGCTCGCGCGCTAATACCCTTTCTATTAATCTGATCCCTCTGTGCTCCTTTGTGATCCCCCCCTGCTTCCCCTTGCTCCCTCTATGCTCTCCCGTGCTCACTCTATGCTCTCCCGTGCTCCCTCTATGCTCTCCCGTGCTCACTCTATGCTCTCCTGTACTCTCTTCTGGTTGCCCCCGCCGTTCTGCCCTAGCCACTTTAAACGAAAGAAAATCATATTATTTTTACTGCTTTGATCCTCCATATGATACCAACATCTTGGAAACCCTCCCTGGTCGTGATCAGTATAGAATTGCCATGGACTCGAGTCTCGGGCAAGTTACTATAACACCTGCAGATAGAGATACGATAGCATTGTTCTGGAGCGTAGATAGTGCAATCTTTACTGGCCCCTCTTCTCGTCGACGCTCATTTGCTTCCCCTGGATGCGTTTTTCCAATCTCCTCAGACAGGCAGCATATGGAGCAGCGCTATTCAAGTACTTTCAAGGTGCGTCTATACAGAAATACCGTTGAAAAGAGATAATTCAAAGCAGCGAATACTCCCGCAGATCCGAAGACTGCCAGTATCTTGAGAGATTCAGCTTCATATGCCTCTGATAATTGTAATACTCGTGACTGTATCTGCATATCTGCATTTGACCATCCGCTTTTCTCTGCTTTGTCCACTATCAAGACCGCCAGACCGAGTACTGCAAGAATGATGGAAAAGTTAAGCAGCATCACCGGTGTTTGCCAAACGTAGAGTTGAGCCAATCGAGGTTCAACAGCATCATGTTGCAGCTTCTTCGGACGGCCAAGAAGCATCCGTACGAACAGAAGCCCTTCTTTATGACTGCTCAGTCGACGCAAGGTCACCCCTTGCTGGGTGGCTATCGAGAGAGATGTCAGGGCTAGCAGGAGGCTACTGTACCACAACGCCCGCACAATTGGCACACTGTCGGAGACATGGTCCCAAGTGAAGGTACACAGTAACACCGACAAACCGCAACTCGTCCAGTTTGGCGTCAAGCCACCTTGTTGTGAGCCCGTCCTTTTCTGCATCAGTGGCATTAAGCATGGACCTCATAGGTTTAATCATAGATGGCCATGGCGCGAAAATAGTTATCACAATTATAGTTAGGGGCTGGATGATGCATGAGTCTATGAAAGACACCATTTTCGATAGTATTGTAGGCATGGTCTGAGTTGGTAAGCGATTAAATCGGCCAGTCTCAATGTTCTTATCTTCTCGCTCGAGGAGGAGAGGCGATGGGATGTTGTTCACCCTTTGAGGTTGCTCAGATGAACTAACCGGTGGCAAAGCCGTGCTACGCCAATGCCAAGCCGACAGATCGGGTAGGCAGCCACACGGCCGTCGCCGAACTGAACTTTCGGTAAGCCTCGGGTTCCAGGGAGACCACGATACCTGCGAAAGAAAATGTTAGAGTGAGGGGGAGGAATGAATTGATTGTCGGTGATTGTCTTACTCATGTATATGGCGCTCAGAAGACCCCATCAACGATTCAATCACACCCGCGAGGTGTGGATTGTCACGCTGCCAATAAGGGACTCTACACCGCTACAGCACAGTATTGTGTCTTGGGTGACGGGAAGAATGGCTTCGGAACTTGATTGGTCTATGCACTGGGCCTTGCTTGTTGGTGACCAATATCTTGAATTGCAACGAATATCAGAAAGCCGGATTCCTGTGCTCAAGGTCTCGCCTTGGTCAGCAGAGAGAGTCGCCAGCATTCAACAAATTCGACAGGTCGGAATCTCCGAATTGCAGGACGATCAGATTTCGGAGGCTGGTAGGGTTCTTCTATATGTCCAGTTCTACCATTACAGTGGCATCTTGGTACTACAGGCGACTCATCTGCTCACATGACGTTAATTTAGCACACTCGTTTTTCACGAAATATAACCGCCCTTACGATTGGTACGTGTTGAATTGCCAATCGTTCGTTTTATACACGGCTCGCAGGATATGCCTTATTTCGCCCACCTATCGAGACCCATTTATCCCTTTTGTTCCGATCACCGCGGCAAACATAACAAATGGGATCATGGTTACCTTGGAGCCAGCGCTTCGGCGTCGTCACAGAGCTGACGGCTGCCCAGAACCAGTACTTGATGAACTTTTGAATAAGCTAAGAGACCGCTTTAAGCAACGAATTTATCCTGATCTGTTTATGGGCCCGGTCTTGAACCTCGATGTCGAATATGCCGAGGGCCATCACAGTACCTCGCTTTCGCATTTCATGTGGAATTTTTTCCCGGCAATGTACGCGTTCATGTTGAGAAATCCTGTCGCTTGTGAGAACACAGAGGGAGACTGGGAAATCATGACGAGAAGTGAGGAAGAAATCGAGAGTGAGATGCAGCGCATTCCAGCGCTTGCCAAGCCTTTGACAATGGCCGTTGGTGCAATGCTTTGGGTGGGCTGTGAGCTGTACGTGTGGGGCATTACTGGCTTAATAATTGCGCAACGCACCGTTGGTGTCCTAAGAAAGAGGGTCCTCGGTGGTTGGTATGTTTGGCTTGTAGACGAAATGTGATCATCGTCATCCGGCAAGCCAAAGGACCTCATCTCTCAAGCCTATTGTGTAAGGCTAACAACGGCAATAAAGGAGACCCAGGACGCGAGCGCAAGGATAGTGCCATCGAATCGGGCAAGCTAGCAGACCTTGGCGGAAGATGGAGACAGTAGAAGGTCCGGTGTATCAGGTTCCTTTGTGTCCAGAGTGAAGGGGTTGAGGATTTCCCATTCTCCTTTATCTGAACGTCTTAAGACCGGACAAGAGCGCCATGGATACTGAACATAGATTGGTGTCCAAATTATTAGCTCGTAAATGCTACTAGAATGGCCAGCTGTGGCCGAGTTGCATTCTCGTATATGGCGACTAGATTTTCAAGGGGTTCAAAATAAGCCCTGAATGTCCGACTTATCAGATAGTAATAGAACATGAACATCTGTTGAGTATACCGGGAGGCCACTGGAGGAGGGCAGCCACGCATTCTCAGACACATCACTACAGGTACCGATGTAGATATTGCAAAAGTCCTTGTCAATATCATTGCAATCCCTCGAGCTCGATTCTCAGGTTGATGATCTTAGGATATGACGAACATGGCTAGATCGACAAAGGTCTAACAGCTGTTGTGATACACCTTACACCACTTGCTTGAAACATTGTCATTGAAATGCTTATTGCCTAAGCCCATGTCAGTCTAAGTCATTGATTGCGTTGAAGAGCACATTTGGCGACAATTTGATCATTACTCAGCATAGTCGTTCCAGCAACGACCCTCGTTACGATGTCTCTCCTCTTGTCGTTCGTCCAGCGCGACATTAATGCGGTAATTACTTAGACACAGGGGGTATAGGTCCCCAGACATTAGAACCCAGTTCTGGAGTTTTGAGTATAGGTACTTGGACCAGAGTACGTGCATTTTTGAATCATTTGCTTGGCATTTGGAAAGTTGACCGGGTGGGGCTTCTTTCTGCTCAAAAAAAAGCATATCGCAGGTCAGGAAGCAGTAGGAAATACATTCAAACACGTGATCCTCAGATTACTTCAGCTGTCAATGCATTTTATGGGAAATGGCGAAGGGTGCTAAGCTGCTGAAATAAACAATGGCAGCTTATGCCAAAGGCAGGGGGATCCATTCCAGGCTCCCAGCTGCTGCGCCCCACAGTGCTCCCTCTTGCTCCCTCGTTGCTCCCTCTTGCTCCCTCGTTGCTTCGCCCTGCTCTCTCGCTGCTCCCTCTAAAGCGGCTTTGCTCCCTTTCCCAATCCAAAAGGGCAACTCCCAATCCTAAGTTCGGGGTGTATATAATATATATGTAGCATCTTAAGGTAGTTTGCGGACGGCGGCGGATTAAGGCGTTCGTTTTGCTCCCGTGCTAAAGCTCGTTTTGGCTCTCTTCTCTTCTTTGCTCCCTTGATATTCTCTTCGTGCTCTAACCTGCTTTCTCTATACTCCCTTGCTCTCCTTCGCGCTTACCCCCTAACTCTCTTGTGCTCCCTCTATGTTCCTTTGAAGCTTCTTTCAAGCTATTCTTCGCTGAGTGATGAAGAAAAGAACGCCGGGGCTAGTTTCAGCTTCGCTCCAGTGACGCAAGTCGCTACTACAGGTAGAAAGGATGAGGAGGACGGACCGATTGATTTGACGAAGTGAGCATTGCACTGTGCAACGCTGCTGCTTCAAGTAGGATTGCGGTTTTTGATAGAAAGAGGGAAAGGCGTCTGACGAGTTGAAATAGGGGCTTTACCAAGATCGACTCCTTCCATCATGAACGCAAAAGTCTGAGGACCAATTCCGGTCCTCGGGCCCATAGTATCGCGCAACGACTTCGCTCAATGGCTACGCAGAAATGGTCGCTCCATCATCAAAGTGCCGCTGGATGGTACCGGTACTGTTCAGGCACCACCGTCCTGACCGGATCACCAAATCGTAAATTACCAGTCCTATCCTCCCCATACTGTACCCTTCTTGTACCTACCTCCTTCAGCATTTTATTCACGCTCACAGCGCTAGGGCTGTCAACTAGGATGATTCAAAGATCAGCATGCCTCTTTTCACAGGTAGAAGACAGACGTAGGCCGTTAAAGGATAACAACAGTCGTGAAAAGCTATCACAAGCCCCCAGACATATCTTGGGAAGGGCTATTAACCCCATTGCCCGTGCAGCAACGGTGGTGGTTGAAAGCCCACTTCATACTTCTCAACAGCATCAAAGCCTGAGAACATCGCCCATTGAAGTTGCAGCAGCATCGTCTAACAGCCGCTCCAGGCCCCCAAATCATTCTCAAAGACAACGACGAAGCACGGAAGAGAACATACCTAGCAACGGCGCCTCAAACGGCTTCGCCGTTTTCACGGGACTGCGACTCGTTTTCCGTCCTAGCTTCCAGTAGCCCACGAACAGTGGTAGAAGCGATAGAACATTGAGTAAAAGAAGGGCAAGGGCAGCGTAGTACCATTGCATGTGTGTTTCGTAGATCGTTTGCAAGTAATGGATCGTTGCTGGCACAATCTGAGTTGCGTTAGAAGGGGAGGCTGCATTAGCAATCTAGTGGTCAGTGAAAACGTTTCGGTGGACGTGAAAGGAGATGATTTGTGAAACACGCAACATTGGGGTGAAATGCCGCCTCGTGCATCAAAAATCATGCCAAAGATGGGACCAATAACCTATCAGCTAGAGTGGATCGAAACATGAGCTCCCGAATGCCATTGAAGACGTCTGTGGTCGGGTCATCCCAGTGCCAACCGCAGAAGCCAAAACTCTCTAATTGAGGATTGATGTTGTAGATGTGAGCGATGAAGCCAGTCTGTGATGGTCACAATAAGCATTCAGATTTGACCAAAGTAGCTCAAGAAAGGGTCAGGGATTCGGTTTTACTGTCGTGCAGTAGAGAGAAAAATCGAGCAACGCAAGGTATGGGAAACAACACCAGAGAAAAAGAAAACTGCGTATTACGCGGTAGCGAATGGTCGTACCCCAGGGATTCAGAAATACTACTAGTAGGTCCTGAAATCTATCCACAGGTAGCCCTTTTAACTCATGAACAGCGGGAGCGGTGGTGCGGAGCCAGAGGTGGTGCACTTTTCGGGCGCCTGTCATAAGCATTTTCAAATGTTGACACAGGCAGAAGCCTTCATAGCGGATTGGGTGAAGATGTATGCTTGCGTCGTTAAAGCCAAGATCAAAGAGGAGTTGTTGAATGACTGCCGACCGACAAAAATGAAGGGGACGCCAGTTGAACTTACTTTGAAGACCGAAGGCGGCGGCGCTGACGCTTCCATCCTCAGTGCAAGGTGATAAGTTCAATGTCGGCTTTGATCCTTCATACATCTCAAGAGCTGAATGTATGCTTCTTCAGTAAAGGCTACAAACCAATAAAGGACTAGAGAGATCAGTGGGAACCTCTAACACAGAAGGATGTTGTCATCAAGGGATGCTTGAGCGTAGCTCTCTGCTTTTGATGCATAATTCAGTGAAGCAAGAAGAGCGGCATCAAGATACCTCATACGGTAGAAAGTCTTGAACTGAAATCATGATTGATTGCCTTGCGATGCAGTGTCAGTGCAGACCGCTCACTTTTCATCATGCATCTTAGGCTGCAGTATGAATGTGGTTGAAGAAAAACCAACCAGATGACATCTCACTGTGTTGTTGAGCTGTGAAGAATCAATCTGTTCTAAGGTTTAACAGAAAGACATATCCTTTTAACTTGATTGTGCTTCGAACTGAAGCTCAATGAGACTGCAAAATACTATTCAACACCTTGAGGGCGAAATCATGTCTTGACACAACTAATCATTGTGTTCTTGCTAACTTAAGTTACAGCGCTTTTTAGAAGTTCTGCACCAAAGGTCATTTAGTGAAATTTTCTAACAAAATGTATAGGAAACCTGCAAAAAAACCTTTCCACCACCCACCACTCATCAATTTGACCTCACTGTCATCGTCATCATGACTAAACAAAAGGCCTCTACAAAGACTTCTTCTACAAAGAAAAAGACATTCAAAATGACAAAAACAGCCACCTCACAGCCTATTTGAGCACCCTCACAGCATATTCAAGCCTCATTCACACCTTCTTCTATTCTGAATCTCACAGGCAATGCCCCTATTCAGATCAATAAGGATGATGTCACTGTCAACAAGGATTTATCATCATTCTCACAATATACTGTGTCTCATACAGTATATCTGAATGAGAAGATGATGAATGAGAACTCAAAGGTCTATTAATTGAACAACAGCTAAAGAAAGCTTTACACTCATATTAAAAGAAAAGAAAACAAGCAGAAGTCATGAGAGGCATGAGTACAGAGGCATATGGTTATATGAATGAGATAAAAGCATTGTAAGCATTGAAGGCAATGAAGCATGTTAATTAGTTTATTATAATGTTATATCTATGTATAATTAACAAAGCTGTTACAAAAATGTGTCTCTGCATTGCTCTCAGCATTATATTTCTGTACTGTCATATGAATAAACCCTGAAAATTTACCCTCATACCCCTTCATCAATGTCTTATGTTTTCTCATTCATGTCTTTAGCTCACTAAATGACTTCTCAATAGGGTTATAATCTGATGAGTAGAGAAAAAGGTATGCAAGAATGACACTGACCTCATAACACATAGCTGTAAGTTTCTATTAACAGAATTAGCAAAGAGACTTATATCAGTATGAAAACCTACCTCTGAATGATGTATTCTGCAATTATTCATGCACAGAACACTACATAGCTCTGAAAACTGTTTACATTCAGGTAGAATCTTGTTTCAAATGAAATCATTGAACATTTCTGTATTCACCCTCTCTTTATAGACTTTTTATGTGATATAGCTGTTGACTGTATAGGCTGAAAGAATGCTGTAATGCTGTTCTTTCTTAAAGAACTCTGTTGTGACTGCTTATTTTCCCACAGCTGCTCAGTCATATTTTTTATCAGAGATGCAGAGATTGAAGACACTTTCATCAATGAAGACTAGCTGTTGTGCATGTCAGCTACTTAACTGCATTATTTAGTTGTTACAAACCTTTTGAGACCACTCAGCTGCTCATTTCTGACACTAGAAATGACCTCATTAACTATGATGACAGTGACAAGAGCATGCTTACCTTCTTTCTTGATCAATTGACCTGTTTAAGAGTAACTCAAACAGTAGCAATGCTGATCTTCACTTCATACTTGTATTAAATATATCTCTGCACCTCATTCAGATATGCTGTGAGTTGATTCTTGAGAAAATTGAGAAATTATCAATTGAGCATCAGTCTCATTGCAAACCTGTAACATTAAAATACTATTCTCATTTAAACCTGACCTACAATAGAGGCCTTGCTGTACAATTGTTGAAATTAGTGCAGAATGAGTGCAGAAACCTCTATGACAAATGAAGTGAAGACTGTTACTGATGAGATTTCTTCTTGAGCTCAAATATTTATAACAGAACTATGCAGCATAAAGAGTCATACAAAAGAA
>JAABUP010010930.1_pt1 | contig 10522 bp, 15 predicted proteins | sample 5559201 | NCBI WGS metagenome assembly JAABUP01 (sample SAMN10711887, study PRJNA513373) | rock metagenome | isolation source: Antarctica rocks | place: Antarctica | reverse complement strand
TGTTACAGTGAACTAGCATCGACCAGTCACGTGAACTTTCAGCAAACAGTGAGTGGATCATCAGACACAATGTTATCTTTCACACAAAAGGTGAATACTATGACGTGACATAGAGTCATCAATGGTGCAAGTGCACGGTGTTTTCAGCAAAAATTTTGTTCTTCACATGTCAGCACCATTCATACACGAAATGGCATACTGCCATCAACGGATTGAGCTTGATTGCATTGAGGCCCACAGGCGCCCAATACAAGCAGCTACAGCATCAGGTGCAGTGGAGTATGAACAGTGGAGGTTGAGCAGCACTGATGTTGAAACACACAGTCTAGATTTGCTGCTGTTGAGCTTTGTACTGCTTCCATGAACCATGCTGTGTAATGTTTTCGACTCTCATGCTACTCTCAAATGGGATGTCCTTGCTTGGTGCCTGACTGCTCAAATCAGCTACATATCCTTCACAGATAAATCCCTTGACTTTGCTTTGATCGTCTAAACAAACAGTGCCAAGTCCGAGGGGCTCAGATATTAGCAGGAAAAAATCTCCCAAGCGCTGGACCGGCAAGTCCCAAATTTCTAGCTCAATTGCTTTGCCCTTTGCTTTCCCAACAGCCACCATGCCAGGCTTGCAAGTGTTATTTGCAGGATCTGTGATAGCATATAGCTCGTACACTGGGCTGCTTCTGCAGGCTTTGACAAAGGCAGCCCCCACGTCTATCAGCTGGTGCTCAAGCTTTTGCCCTCGCATGTGCAAGCCGCAGACTGCTAAATGCATTCTCTCCTCTGCCAGGCTGTTGACAGATACCTTATGCACCGCGCCGGGCAGTCTACGTTTGTCCAGGGGACGAGCGGCTGCTGAGTATCGGAGCAGACTTTTTGCAGCGCAGATCGAACATACAGCCGCATATGCAATAAAGCGACGAAAGCGTGCAGTGCTCCAGCGAGGAGTCGACTTTGCTTTGCATGCAGCTCTTCTTCTCCGGTCACCAAGCGCGATTAGGCCTTTGCCAAACACATTTCGTCAGCTTCTTCTCTGTTCTTCAATCGAAACTTCACTGACTCGCCTGCGCTGTGGTGGTGCTGACGCAAGCAACAACGCCTTCGACAATCCAGCGCCATGAACTTGCAGTGATAGCGCATGCGCATGGCTTACTGTGCTTCCGCTGTGAGCGTTCCTACCACTGCTCGTCGCAGGCCATTTCTCGCCGCACAATCGAACCATACCGTACGAATCTCACCATCAGTCGCGCGACGTCCCGCCCAACTTGCTCGCACCTGCCACTGCGCCACAGGATCTGCTGCTGCTCAGTCTGATCCGGAGGGGCCCAACCAGTACAAAGCAGCCAAATCAACCGGCAAAGATGAATCGCTATCAGCCGCAAGCACAAGCAGCCCAAAGAAGTCTTCAAACACTTTTGTCCGGGGAATTAGGAACTTTTTTGGGGGAGACAAAATGGACATGCAGAGACTCAAGGCACTAGGTTTAGGAGCAGTAGCATCCTATGGGTGTGTGAGCAACGTCACCTATGGCACAGGGCTGGCCATATCTTGGATCACCTTTGTTCGGCAAACAGGTAAGCTGGTCCTATGTGCAGGCAGTGCAACAGCACACACACAAGTAGACGCCTTTGCCTGTTTGCAGGTAACTCTCCACTGATGGCCAATCAATGGAAACCCTTCTTGGCATTGTATGGAGGTTTCTGGGCCGCCCAGCATTTTATCAGACCTCTGCGGTTCAGCTTGGCACTGTTCATGTCCCCTGTGTTTGACAAGTTCATCAATTGGGTACAGCAACGAACACAATTCAAACGTAAAAATGCATTTGCAGTCTACTTGTTCCTGTTGGGCTCCATCACATCAGTTGGTGTATTTGGCAGCATTAGATTATTTGCGGGACCGCTGGCATTTGCTATAGCCTGAACTTCTGACAAACCAGCTGACAAGGCTCCTGGCTCATTGGGCTTTGAAGAGTACGATTTTATTGCATATTACATGGGCAGCTCACAGCATGACAGTTGTCAAGCTTGAGGTTGTTTAGCTTGTTCCAGACAGCAGCAGTTTCTCGAAGGGCATGCTTCATGCAAGTGCTGAAAATTTTCCTTGTATCCTCATGTCAGCTGATATTGCAATGCAATATAAGCCAGAGCCACAGCCGTGCTCTGTCATTGTCGATTGCTTTGCCCTATGTCACGAAGACTTGCTCAATGAGTAAGATTATGTAACTCGTCTGGTTTCGGAGCTAGAGTCGAAGAGCTTCAGGGGTCAAAGCCAAATTGTTGGAACCTCCGACGCTCATGTTGGCGCGACACTGCATGCCAACTGATTGTCGACAATCTGAAACTGATGGGCGTTTAGCCTGTGCCCTTCATGAACCTTGGAGCTTCAGCCAGCTCATCCTTCAGGCAACGTGAGACGTTGACCGCCAAGCGCGTGTTCGCCCTTTTTGGCTGCCTGGGGCTGCTGGTACTGTGGCTGCTGAGCACACCTGTCCATCAGATATATTGGGCGACTCAAGCACGTCTGTTTGAGGCCAAGACTGCAGTTCTCGCACCAGCCTCGTCGGGTGATCAACGACACCTATTGCAGATGCGACTGACTCGCTTCAGCGAAACTTGCCAACTACACATCACAATGTCTTCATTTCTGGCTATCGACCGCTGTGCATAACAGACGACACCCGTGACACCTGCAAGCTTTCTGTGCAGGTGAGCAGGCCACTGCATCAGGAGCAGGAGCCAGAAAAGCACAACTACCTTCTGCAACAGCCCGGGAAGCTTCAGACCCTGCCACCTCTACAGACAATCAGCAGCAGCAGCAAATTCTTAGGCCAGAGCCAGAAGCTGCCAAAGATAGCCTTGCTATCTCCTTGCTGCTGAAGAAGGCAAAGCAAAAGGTCTACAACTCCGTTTGGCAATCAGATGACAACGCGGGGCAGACTGCCCTAGAAGATGAGGAGCTTCTCAACACCCTAAAGCAACCTATACACCTGTCGCAGATCCCCAAGCAAGCTGACCTGCCCCAGGCCAAACCCAGCAGCAAAGAGGTAGACAGCAGTAACACCTCCAGGGACAGCAATCAAGATGCCTCAGCTCATCCTGGCCTCATCACTTCAGCCAACATGTCAACCCTCAATACCACAGATATACAAGATGTCATCAAAGAAGCAGAAGAGCTTGGCTTTGAAGCAGCTATTACCGCTCACCGCCAACTCCCAGCAGCATCAGATACCCAGGCCTCAGACACACAGGCGTCAGACATGGCCGCAAACTTCACGGTTCCAGCTTACATTCCCCTTGAGACAGGCATCAACAGTACTGCAGAGCTTGAACCCTCTGAGCTAGTGACTGAAGAGGATGACCTGGTGGGTCTGGGGGCTGCCTTTGGTGTTGGGCATAACCGAGATCAAGGCTCCATTCCCAAGCTGCCAAGCAATGATGCTGTTGGCTTTGCCATAGATGATCTTGATGGAAGTGAGGCGGCTAGCATCAGTGGAGACAGCATCGAAGCTATGATTGCAGAAACAGAGGAGGAGGAGGAGGAGGAGATGTCACTGGTGACCTCTTCAATGTCCTCTCTGGCACTCTCACTGTTGCTGACACTGCTCCAATTGGACTGTCTGCCATTGCACATCCTGTCAGCAACAAAAGAGCTTCCAGCATGCAGGTCAGAGTTTGTAGAGTGTGTGTAGTGCATGACTCCTGCTGAGCTTTGACGCTAGTCAGGTCGCCTTGGACACTCTGTAGCCACAAGTAGCCTTCACATCATGCTGCTCATACGGACTCACCCCCAGCTCAGACAAGCTCCCGATACTATCAGCTCGCGCTCAGCCAGGATCTACTTATCCCCACTCACATAGCTCTGTACTCATGCAGTTTCCATCACAGCAAGCACACACTGCAGCAGCAACAGATGGTCCAGAAGGAGAGTCTGTCAGTGAAGCAGATCCTTCCAAGGTGTACACGTCAGAGGAGGCAGTGCTTGAGCCAGCCGAGCCCCTATCCTCCCAGATCCACCGGGAAGAAGAAGCCCACCGAGCAGTGGCCGTCCTTGGCATGAAGCCGGTGAAGGCTGAGGACCACAAGCTGACCAAGTAAACCCCCCTTGCTCACTGCTGTATTTTGCTGCTACCCCTTAACCACCATTTTAACCCTTTGCTCACCACAGTCACCCTTTGCCAGCCACAGTGACCATTTGCTCGTTACAGTAGGCATTTCACAACGGTCACCACTGAAACCCAATGCAGCTATTTGCTCCAGCAATGTTCACTGCACACGCTGTCTTGTGTGTAAAGTACACTGTGCATGATCTGCTACAGTTGAGTGGTTTGAGAGGCAAACTTTGTCACATGGGTGTCAACAGTGTCTAGGAACTATCCTTCTGCGGCTCTTGCTGCTCACATCTCTTTCGGCATTGGTGCACGGCAACATTTCTCTTCTCTCTGTTGAGATCAGGGTACAGTGTGCACAGCATGCCATGCCTGCAGACTCTGCGATGCAGATTTTCCAATAAGCATACCCATCGTATACAATGGCAGCCTGTCCTGCAGTACGTTTACACACTTCATCACACATGTAGTCGCAGGCTCAGTCTGGCCACAGCACTTGGCAGTTGACCAACTCAGCTGACATTGCACATGTGCACCTCATGGCATGCCAACACTGACACAGGCACGCAAGTCATGCAGGAAACTGATACAGAGAGTAGCCCCAGAGGGCACAGTCATGGTGACCTGGGCCAACTTCCACTATCTGGACTTTACTCTGAACTGGGTGCAGCACGTGCAAGCAGCCAACATCTCAGCTTACTTGGTGGGCGCCATGGACGATGAGCTTCTGCAAGCCTTGCTGGAGCGCGGCATCAACTGCTTCGGCATGCAGAGTGGCCTCAGCATCGACGACTTTGGCTGGGGCAGCAAGCAGTTCCACAAGATGGTGTGCACAATGTTCAGTGTTCCTCCTGTCTGGACACAATTCATGCATGACATTTCACAGGAACTGCCGAAGTGACTGCACACCAGCGTTGGGGTTGAGACATTGCACACAGCAAGTATGCTGTCGAACCATCTGACTGCAATGCATGGCACGCATACTGCCATGGCTGTTCATGCAGTAGGGCTCTTTATAGGCAGGACAGTGCAGCCATGTGAAATGCCAGGCTCAGTGATCTCCTGTACCTCAAGCCACATGTTGACATAGGCAGCATGATATGTTGCCCACACAAGACGGACTTCTGACCTAGCAAGCCTTGCCTTAGACCTGCCTAGCTTACGCTGAGAGAGCTGAGGACCACAAGTATTGTCACAAGACAGTTTGGGTTGTACTGCAGGGGCGTGAGAAGATTGGGTTGGTGCTGACCTTCACAAACATGGGCTTTGACGTGGTGGTGTCAGATGTTGACACAGTCTGGCTTCAGAATCCCTTGCCTTACTTGGCCAACTACCCTGAGGCTGACATTCTGGTCTCCAGTGACAGCTTGGTGAGCCCTGTTTTCTCATGCTCAATTTACTCCTCAATTGCACTACTCAGTTGCGCCCTTCCATGCTACACATCTGTATTGAAAGTCTAGATCTAGAGGCTTGATCTGGCCTCATGCATGGCTCAGCAATGGGTCACACCCAGCATGGAGTATGTCTGAAGCTGACACACCTATGAGCATCACTACATCAACAGCTCAGAAGTTGAGGTCTTGCACGCTGTCTAGTCATCCTTCCTTCACATTGCATGGCACACAATTGTGAGCACATTTAAGGCTTGGCTCATGCATTCTGCATATGCAGAGCACTGTCGTTTGTGATGTCGTACATGTGTCAGTTATCATTCTTCAGAGCTCAGCAGGGAGCATATTCATGCAAGTCCTGATCCAGCAGCAAGTTGAGCATGTGGTGCAGCATGCAACCACCACTGATGGTGCCCTGGAGATGTATCCTGGTGCTGGTGTTGCCAATATAGGCATCATGCTTTTCCGCTCAAGTGCCATGATCTTTGCTCAGGTATGCAGCTGCCCTCCTGAAGCTGGGCTTACGCCTGACAGGTCAGACATGACTGGCATTACCCCTTGTGGGCACCAGTCCTACACCACAGTCATCTTGTCTGACCTGGCACGGCTGTCAAGCCTGGCACATCTGCACCACCTAGTTGGCTGGAGATGGAGGTGTTTCTTTCCCCTCCTCCCTGTCCTCTAGTAAATTGCCTGCCTGCAGCGATGTAGTGGTGTCACACTGCAAATTGTTTCGCTCAAAATTAGTGCTCTTGTCGCCAACTAGGATGCATACGAGGTCGCTACGCCAAATGTGGCTTGACTGAGTCAGCTAGTGCTTGATTAGCAGATGTATGTGTTTATGCGTGAGCATCTGCTGATATAAGTGGTAGTTGCACATGCCTGCAAGTGACTAGCTATAGCTTAATCTGTTGCAGCTGCTGCTTGAGGCAGGCTGGTGCATATCTGTTGAGTGTGAGAGCAGTGTGTGTACAAGAAGTGCCTGTTGTGCTGAGGTGCTGGTTTGACGACGAAACATTTTCCCCTTTAAGCTAGTTAACAGATATGGTTTGTACGTGATGGTGCAGGAATGGAATGAAGCGTTGTTAGCAAATGATGACTACTGGGACCAGAATGCGTTCAATGATCTCATGAACAGAGGCGCCAAATTTGACGAGCAACGCAGCGATCGTCTCTTCATGTGAGTATTGGCTAATCTAGAAAGGTGGCCTCTTATTGACCCTTATCAACACAAGCTGTATGCATGTGTGGCCTTGTAGAATATAAATGAATGCAAGTCCTGTTGCAAGCTGCCCTTCACAATCATCCTGAAGACAATGTCCAGTCTTGTCCAAACTGCGTCAACTGACCAAGTCACCAGACTATGTTCAAGTGTCTTCCCAACGCTTCCTAGTTCCCCTGCCAAAAGCATAGCTTCAGAAGTTTTAGGTTCCAACAAGCCCTCACAACTCATACCTAGTACAAATCAAAGCTGGATCATGTGTCTATGGTGTTCAGGGGCTTTGATGGGAAGCTGCGAATGGGCATCTTGCCAGTGTCCACCTTCTGCAGTGGGCACACCTTCTTTGTGCAGCGCATGGCAGATGTGATGGGCCTGCAGCCATATGTAGTGCATGCAACCTTCCAATTCTCTGGCCAGCGCCACCGCATGAGAGAAAGCCTGCTGTGGGATGCGGTGGGTTCCAAGTCTGAAAGTGGATAATCTGTGCACAGTAATTATCTGCTGCATGGTGCTTGCAACAGGGCATTTGCAACAGGGCATTTGCAGCTGTCGACAGTGTTACGTGTACAGCATGCAGCACGAAACACAAATGCAGCATGTCAAGCATTGCCCAACTGGCCAGCACTTGGTACTCAGCAACAGCAGGCCACTTTTGCATGATGACTTTCAGCGTGTCAGTCTCATCATGGAGCATGCAGGACCCATCCAGCTTGTTAATTGCCCTGGTGAGACATTGAGATCCTTGCTGGTGCAATGTCACACATCAAAAATTTCAACTACACATTGTCACAATTCTGATTGTACTCAGGACCCATCCAGAATACAGCTTTCTTGCTCTGGTGAAGATTTCGACCAACCTGTCAGCAGCTCAGCCCTGCACAGACTCACCACATCATGTGTTTGTTATGTGCAGGGCATGCCTGATTCTCACAGGTCTCCTGATGGCTTGCTGAGCCTCAAATTTCCACATGCTTTCCGGCATACAAGTGCAGCACTCAGCAGAATCAGCATCACTTGTGCTATATGCAGGATTGCCATGACTGAAGATTATGTGTGCCATATGCGGAACTGCCACAACTGCAGATCATGTGTGGTATATGCACTGTTGCAATGACTTAAGATCTTGTGTGCTGTATGCAGGATCCGCCTGAGTACTTCAGGCCAGCTGGTGGGCTGCTGACCTTCGACATGCACCTGGCTGACCTGGTGGAGCTGTCAGCTCCACACCAGCAGGTCTTGCACAGCGTGGACAACAGCCAGGCAGTCCCTCGCCAGAGGACTCTCAAGCTGGACGCTGACAAGACTGGCCACTTTGATCTGGTCAATGCTCAGATCCAACAGGTTTGATTCGCGCTTTCTCTGTCGCAACACGCCTCAGAGTCTGTCAGGGTGTGGCCAGCATGAGGAACGGCCTCATCTGCTTGAGAGATCTGGCTGGCATTAACCATCGCATGCTGCTGCACTGTCCATTCACAAGCTTACAAGCATCCAACATCGTTAAAGACAATGCTCACTTGGCTTCATCTTCATCTGCAAACAGCTTGTTGCGTGTCAGAGAGGGCTGCCTCAGACATCTGGCTGCAACTCTAGACTCTATAAGACTATCAGATACTCAAAGGCAATCATCAACCCTCTTACCACGTCCTTTTTCTTCTTCTGCTTCCTTCTTGTATGGAGGACATGATGGTTTTGGTATGTGGCAGGTGCGAACGGCCATGGCTATAGCAAGCAGCCTGAACCGTACACTGGTGATGCCACAGCTGTGGTGTGGCATGGACCGCTGGTGGGCTCCCCATGATGGCAACATCCCTGGCTCCTCCCTGCAGCTACCATTCCAGTGTCCCATGGATCACATATTTGACCTTGAACAGTGAGCTCCCCAGCAATCCATTGCCTGTGAGAATGTCCCAATTTATGGGAAGGATTATCTACATAGATGCATGCAGCCTGTGATCTGTCCAGTCATCTCAGCATCACAAACCTCACACATAATATCAGTGATTGTATGCAGATCAAATCGAGACAGTCAAAAGGGCGTATCTTTGTGGTCAGCAGCATCACAATTGCTAGAGTCTAATTGGCACCACCTAATTGGAAGACAAAAAGCTTGACGCAGCATGTCAGCCCTGGCCATCTGCAATTCTGGCTTCTCAACAGCACCAAGCGTAGCGCAGCAACTTCTGTCCTTGCAATGAATTCTTCCTCAAAACAATGTGTGGGCAAGTGCACCAACAACAGTATGAGATGCGATAGAGCCTTTCTGGTGGTGCAGGATGATTAAACACCACCCTGTAGAGGCACTTGGGCCTCACATAGACTGGCGGGAGCATTCCCTTCTCAACAATTCCCAATTCCCTCAGGAAGACCTAGCTGCAGCTGCACATGTTCACATCTGCCTGGTAAGCACATACACACGTCACGCGCATGACTGGCTGACAGAAGCGATCTGCTGCAGCAATGGCAGTTCTAGCCTTTGTCATGGGTGCCAGGTGGACTGTTCTACTGTGTTGACACAAGTGATTCCTGGTCAAGGTAGAGTCGGCATTGCTATTGTCAGGCTGCCAGTCTGCACTGAGGCTGATGTGTGCATTCAATCAGTCTCCAGAGTTACGACTGCTTTGGCCGCAAAGCTTGACATGAGCAAAATTCAGCTACACATGGCAGAGTGTGTGAGCAAGTCCTGGAAGAGATATGAGACATGTGAGTGTGCACTCAGGATGGGGAGTCTGACTGTCATGATGGCAGCAAGCAGGTTGCGCTCTCCACGGGTAGCAGCAGCAGCATAGGCTTGCAGGCCAACCTGACTGATCAGCAGCTTCAGACAGCACTTGCGGTATGACAGCAACTTTGCCCAAAACATACCTGGTCCATGGTCTTTAGGACATCGAGCTTCAGGCTGCGGAGTGTAGCAGCAGTGTAATTCTGCACCTCGCACCTGTCATGCAGCTGTCTGCATGTGCATATGTGCTGCCCTTGCGTGATGTGAGTCAATGATGCAATGGCAATTCCTGCAGAGCCTGGAAGAGACAGCAGTCCTCCACTTTGACAGCATGATAGGTGCATTTGGGGGCCATGCCAACCATGGGGACGCTAGCAGGTATGCTTTGCGTGCTGTTCACGTACAAAATCTTGCTCATGTGCAGATGTCATGTGCTTCTCCAATCAGGTATGTGCAGGATGTGACCGGTGGTGCCGGAACTGGTTACATTGGCCATACCCTCTTGGTCGCCTTGGCAGCTTACCATTTGTGCGCAGATCTTTGTTTGCATAACACAGTTTGTGTTCATGTACATGCGAACGTCTGTGTCCGTTTCATTTGCGCGTCCTGACCCACGTGCAAGAAGGCCTAGCACATTGTCCACAAGCTGCATGCCAGGAACAGTGACGCCTTTGCTTGGTTCACAGGTTCCAGCGGCGTACAGAAGTATACACAAGCCTGTGGTGTTGTGTTGATGCACACCCAGGCCATGTCTGGTATGACATGTGGTGGGACCAAATCCCCCATGAAGACAGACACAAGCGCCAGATCAGCGACGCATGGAAGCCCTCCACTGGCCCGTGAGCACTACCATGACTGAAGTTATGCTCTTTTCAACACACGACTCCTCTGACAACAGAATAGACTTGCTGGAGCATGTGCAATCTGTGCTGGCTGCAGCATATGGTGCACATGACAATGAAGGCCGCCTATTGGTAAATAACGTAGTCTTTTTTCATTGATCTCTGCTAATTTTATATTTAACATCATTACAACGAAAAGGAAAAGTACAGCAATAGCTCCTACATAAACTACTAAAAAGATCATGG
>JAABUP010010929.1_pt1 | contig 10522 bp, 7 predicted proteins | sample 5559201 | NCBI WGS metagenome assembly JAABUP01 (sample SAMN10711887, study PRJNA513373) | rock metagenome | isolation source: Antarctica rocks | place: Antarctica | reverse complement strand
TGATGAGATATGGCCCCATTTTGAAGGCATCTTTGATGACTTTCTTCATTACGCTGTTGAACGAAGCGAATGTGATAGATATTCGAGGCAGCACTTCAAGCATTCAGGCTACATCTTTGAGGCAGATATCAGAGCTTTGAAACGAGAATTGAAGGTAGAAAATCAGGAATTTGATTCTATTTAACGACTCAGTTCTAATAGAGTCTTTCGGATGCTCTAGAGAGGGTGAGAGGATCATCTAGAGGGGGTGAGGAAGTCATCTAGAGGGGTGAGAGGGTCATCTAGAGGTAGATTTTGACTTCGGCGTTGAGGCATTTCGAATAAAAACGGTTGCAAGAACGTCAGGAACGTCAACAAACAAAGAGGTCTGAATAGCTTCAATTTTGGGCAATTGGAGGGGCGGTGGGGTTGAATTTTCGAATTCCTCATATAAACGGATCACCGTGGGGCAGCGCAAAAATGAATGCCAAGGATTCTAAACCTTTCTGCACACGCTAATATCGCGTGCGGCCGTAGGTATCGTTCTACCAACCGGACTTTGCCTTATCTCCCATGATCTCGCCTACGCTCCCTTGCCCCCATCCGCTGTCTTCCTTCGAGTCTTAACACCTACGCTCGTTCTCTCAAGATCGCGTTCCACTAACAGGACTGCCCTGACCATCCTTACCATGTTCTTCCCTCGCAAAAGGTCAACGGCCGTAATTCTCGCCATATTTGCCAGCTTTACCCTATGGTACTACACTCGAACTATTCGTACAACCTTAGCGCCAAAGCTTGGGGAGCAAGGACGGGATGCCTGGTTCCGTGATGTTTCCCTAAAGTACCCGATCATGCGAATGACTCGATTGCCACTCGGAGATCGCGTCGAAATCCCCAAAATACAACATGAGTTTGGCATCGAATCAGCAGAGGACAAGACCTCGAGAGAACAAAGGCTCGCGGCAGTCAAGTCCAGTTTTGAGCACTCGTGGCGAGGATACGAGAAACATGCGTGGATGAAGGATGAGCTGTCTCCCGTAAATGGTGGGCATGTGACAAGTTTTGGGGGGTGGGCTGCGACTTTGGTCGATACACTGGATACTTTGTGGCTGATGGGAATGGAGGAGGATTTTGCTCACGCTGTGAAAGCTATGAGCCAGATCGACTTCACCACAACCGAATCAGACGAGCTGAATGTTTTCGAAACGACAATCAGGTATCTTGGTGGTCTCCTTGGCGCTTACGACCTTAGCAATGGAACATATCCGGTGCTCTTGGAGAAAGCCATAGAGATAGGAGATCTGTTATGTCGGGCATTTGATACGCCGAACCATATGCCAGTGACCCGATGGCGTTGGAAATCGGCGATGGACGGCGAAGCGCAGGAAGCAGGCGAGAGCACGCTTATTGCGGAAATAGGCTCTCTTACCCTGGAGTTCACCAGGCTCTCCCAATTGACTGGAGATCTGAAATATTTTGATCTTATAGAAAGAGTCATGACTGAGCTATACAAAGCCCAGAGCAAGACCCACATTCCCGGCTTGTGGCCCGTTGTTATGAACGCCAGACAAATGACTTTCACCAACGGTGGCTTCACGCTCGGTGGTATGGCTGACTCACTTTACGAATATCTGCCAAAGCAGCACATGCTACTAGGCGGCTTGACCGAGCAGTACAAGGAAATGTACCAGTTGGCAATGATAGCAATCAAGAACTACATCTTCTTTCGACCAATGACACCAGACAATGCAAATATATTGGTTTCTGGATCCGCAGACGTTCTTGAAGATCTGACGGTGAATATTGATCCGCGAGGACAGCATCTAGGATGTTTTACCGGTGGCATGGTTGGCATTGGCGCCAAGATCTTTGATCGGCCGGAAGACACAGCAGTCGCCCGGAAGCTCGTTGATGGCTGTATCTGGGCGTACGACAAGCTAGTGACTGGAATAATGCCAGAGGTGTTCCATATGGTTCGGTGCGAGAACCCCGCCTCTTGCGAGTGGGATGAGAGAAAGTGGCACGAGGCAATTGCATCTTTCAACACTCAAAATGGGGATAGCCCGCCCATGGATCGCGTAGAACAAATCATTAAAGACAATCGGCTCCCTCCTGGTTTCTCAGATATATCGGATCGAAGGTATATACTACGGCCGGAAGCGATTGAGAGCGTTTTCATCCTTTACCGTATCACTGGGGATGTCACGTTACAGGATGCGGCGTGGCGAATGTTCCAAGCGATTGAGAAGCATACCAGAACCAGTATTGCCAACTCAGCTATCTCGGATGTGACTGTGTCGGAGCCCCCAAAGGACAACCGCATGGAGAGCTTTTGGCTGGCAGAGACGTTGAAGTACTTCTATCTCATCTTTAGTGAGCCGGGCGTTCTGAGCCTGGACGAGTATGTGTTGAACACCGAGGCTCATCCTTTGAGGCGCCCAGTATGAGCCCGACGATGGATCATAATTTCCCAACGAAAATCACTGTCCTAAAACCAAACCCGAGACATCGTTTAATCCAGCCCGTGTCGGCTGTATCATCCGAAGCGTCTATCAGCATCCGGCTTGCGTTATCATTCCACCCACATATTGCAATGCAAAACACGAGAGAGAAGGGAAAGACATACCCAACCCTGCAATGCCAGAAGCTAGGCAATGGGACATCATCAACTTCATGCCCTCCTCGGGAAACCCCTCAAGCGTCTTTGATGGCTCTACAAGCGCAGGGCCGCTCTCCGCCTATCATCCCCACGGCCCCTCCAGAGCAGCAACACGAACAAGGAGTATGCGGGTTCGCTTGCAGTTTCTATAACCGCACCCCACGTCCAATGGGAACCAACACAGAATGGTGGTCTGGCCTGGCCTATCCAAGCAACGGGATATCCACTTTTCTATACGAGAAAGGACTTGAAGCCTGAAGGAAAATAGCGTAGCAACCCCCTCGAGGATCAAGTTGAAACTGTACGTCTATATAGTAAAAATCTTTATCGTTGTTGGATTCCGAATCAATTGCTACGCTATGCTATCTACAAACTCAATTCCACTCGGTGATGCCAACTCGCTCATTCGTTCATTCGCTCGCTGCAAACATCAAGCACATTCACAAACAACGCCCTCTTCTAACAAATCAACCAGTCTGCCCCTGATATCCCACGCTATAGTCAATCAACATCCCAACATCCCCTCAGCCCCTCTTCCACCAAACACTCAGCTCCTCACCGTATCCTCCCCCTCACTATCACTCAAACTGTCCCTCCTCCTCCCCGCCCCACCCCTCCTAAATCCCCCACCCGCATACCCACCCGCACTGCCTCCTCCCGCGCCTAACCCCGGAATCGGATGGAAATACGCCTTCGTGCCCCTCGACCCATCCGTGTCCGCCTCGCTGGCGGTATACCTCGCATCGAAATCCAGCGGCTCGGTGTAGCTGCCAAAACTGCCCGGTACGGACGGGTTGGAATTGTTGCTGTTGCGTTTGCGGTTCGGGGTGTGTTTGCGCGGCGAGGCTTGGCGGGAGCGCGTTGGGGTGGAGTCTCTCGAGGAGGGTTGAGCGGCGTTGGGGCGGAGGGGGCGGTGCGAGTCGGTGGAAGAGGGCGTGTGGGCGTAAAAGGTGCTCTTCTGCTTCGTCGGCGTTTTTGCAGCAGCGGGCTTATGCGAGTACTGCTTCTTTTCGTTGTGGATGCTTTGCTGCGAGATATCCGAGGCGTCCGTGTAGCCGAAGTCGGTGTATTCGGTGTGGTAATTCCCATCCGCTTCTCGGTTCAGCCCACCCACTCTAGCGGCTTTCTCGTGCCGGTAAGCGCGCACGTCGTTGTCATGTCCGTTCTTGTTTCCCCTCGGTACCTTCCCCTTGCGCCCTCCTCCCTGCAGCCCACCCTTCATGAATACCCCCTCGTCATCCCGATCCACTTCCCCAACCACGCTCCCGCCACCCAGCTCCGTCGTCTTCGTCGCCCCACTAAGCGTCGTCCCATTCGGGCCCTTGCGCCGCAAAACCGTACTCTTGTAATCGTCCCAGTCGCCCTTGCGCCAGCGGAAGCCGCCGTTCTTCGCCCAGAAGAAGAACCAGATGCTGGCGAGCACCATTCCGACACCGATGAGGCCGAAGAGCGCGAGGATGCCTCTGTTGTTTACGTTGTGCGGGTCGAAGGAGCCGCTGCCGGGAGGGGTGTTGGAGGTTGGGGGGGCGGCATTGCGAGTTGCGAGGTAAGAACCTGCTTCTATGGGCGAGAGGGTGCTGGAGCGTTGGGGAAAGCCTTGGCTGGAAGAGCGAGTTTCGAGGCCGAGAGGCGAGCGAGAGGGGTCAGACTCAATGGGTAGAGGAGCCATGGCTGTGGTGTAGAGATGGTCTCGGTCGTAGAGAAATCTTAGGCCAAAGCTCGGAATCCGTAATTTACCAAAGATTGAGTCTTTTGTGTATAATTTGATTGCTTAATTGTTTCTTCTCTATATTCGCGATACTGAAATTATTCGAGTATCGTGTAGAAGTTTTTACATATCAAATTTGCCATGGTATAGCCTGTAGAATATGTGGTGCTGGTGGTTGGGGGCTTCTTTGATGGCTGGGGGTGACGTTTTGTTTACATACAAGTCGTTGCACTAGGCAACGCCGCAGGGTTGGATGGCTACACCCTACGAGTAATTCGCGAAATTTGGTTTGAGATCCATTCATGACCTCTCGAACGCTACGAAGGATTGATCGGATTTGATTTGCGCTGTAAGTTCTTTTGTGATACGTAGAGATGCTTGATCGTCCTCGATTGAATCATACGGATTTAGCGCGTGTGCGAATCTTATTCCCGATCCTGCAACTTCCCTTGAATCCTTCAATTCCAATGGTTTAAAGACAACATCAGTGATTCGCTTTTGCTTTTTATCCTTCTCTCCCTATCTACTATTGTTCTCAAAATTGAGCAAGTTATTGAAAGAGTTGGTAGGATACTTCGAAAGATATCGAGTGTCGGGCTTTGCGTTAGATATCTTCTGCTCAACTGTTGTGGTCCCCATTCTCGCAGTATCTGAGCGATCACAATGGAATTCGATCATTCGTCCGTAGGCCTCATTAAAGTAGTAGGTTGTATGTTAGATCCTAGATTCGGCTGAATTCCCCTTGCGGAAAAATAATAATAGTTTATGTGGGTAATCCCTCGAGCGCTTTTAGCCAGATAGATACTTCACTAAATCTCTATGTGGTTCCTCAAGCTATATTTCTTTGATATTACACCAGACTAGGACTCCTCAAGTCGAACTTGTTTGATCTACGTTTGAGCATTCAGCACTGTTCCAAGTGACTGGTGTGAGTGGAGGTTTCATACTTCGCAGACGCTATCTGATGAAACGAAGAAAAGGGGCGGAAGATCCTCGGTCAAGGTTCCAAATACTCGAGTATTCTGACCGTGCGCCTGGGGGTGGTGTACGGCGAGTAGCTTCCACTTCATGATTCAACCGCTTAGCGTGGATCTTGTAATGGTTATAAACTGTCCCCGGTTACTGTTGATTGCACACCTTACTCGAAGTGGCAGCAAATGCCATATCGAACACAGTGAAACTAGGGGGAGTCTTCCATATGTCTCAAGCACTTTGAAAGTAGCGTCGCCGGATCTTCTCAGCCTCCAACTCTTCCGCATAATAGTCCGCATCCAAGATCTTTTCAACTTCAGGTCTCCAATACTCATCCATATGGTAGACATGCCATGCAGAAGTAGACTCCCAATAATCAGGGTACCATCCAGCCATTTCCCAGTCAATAATGCCGACGATATTGTCATCTTCTACTAATATATTCAGGCTGTTAAAGTCGCCATGCGTCAGTTTTGTCTCATACTGGCGCTTGTCTTGTAGCTGGATAGTTCGTTCAATCGCCGCGTCACGATCTATCTGGACTAGAACTCCGCTCCGGTGAGAATGGGGAAGTGAGTCCATAACGGAGCCAGAGATGAAAATCATGAACGTTACTTAGAGGACCAAAACTCCTTTTTATGCCGTCGGTATATCGATAATCGTAAATTGGTCCTCCAATCAGCCCAGATACTTGTCCTGGCACTGGGTTTGGCACAGATCGTAAATCATGCATCAGACTTATTAGCTGACGCCGTATGATTTCTTTTGATTTTTCGGACGCCCGTTGCCAGTATTCCCATAAAGTTTGTCCGTGTATGTATTCCATTACAATGTAGGTGCAACCCTTGCGGGTGAAAGCGCAGTGTAGCCTAATATATTCAACATTGGCACCTTCTTCGAGGGTCACCAGTGGACCTCTCTTGACCATGACATTGGGTGACAAGCGCACGCCCGGGCATAATGCCAATGTTGAATTTCATGCGAATCGCAAGCCATGTTGAGATTCGTCTAGGCTCTGTTTCTCCATGGCTATAGACCATGCAGACCTTGTCGCAGCAGGCAAATACCTGGCGTCTAATATGGACTGCCAACGACCAGGCAGATCGAATCTCAGCAGGTGGTGGAAGGAGGAGGAACGAAGGAAGTAGATAGTAAAGCCATGAAGTGAGCGATGCACCAAGAGAGCCGAATAGGGCGCAGAGGGAGCGCCGTTTTAACCATCCTGGCGCTCTTTAGGAGACCTCCAACAAGAGTTGCAGATTATGATATGTTTATTCAATGACAGGTTAAATCGTCTATCAAACTGTCGTGATCAGTCTGCACTGAAGATACACTTCAACCTCAACAAGTCACAGTGCACAGGGAACAAGTAGAGTCTCTCAAGTGGTTGACGGGTCATAGAACCGGGCAAGCCATCCAAGGGCTGATTCTGCTGTCGCTCTATGCTTGGATTACGAGATGTTTTATATAGTAGGTTGAAAAGTGTACATGAGCACGAATTGTGGCAAAGTTTCAAGCTTCAAGCCCTGTAAAGTAGGTAGTCTGAAATCCATCTCAAAAGGTGTAAGTTTATCAGACATACATCGGACCATAGCCCAAGACGGACTCCAAGCACGATGCAACGTAAAACTCCACATATCCCAAACCTTATCAGCACCAAAACTCCTTCCTCTATCCCACTGCAATATATCCCACCGCTCACCAAGCCCTACCCATACCCAAAACTCCCCAAACTTCCCACGGTCAGCCCCCCAACAAGCCACAGCCCCATAAAACCCCCAGCCGCCTCTCTCTCCTCTTCCTCGACCCACTCCTCTACGCCCATCATACACGAGCTACCCAAGTACCCGTTACTCAGTCCGAACAGAAACTGCACTACGACGAGGTAGAATAGGTCGCTGTTCACCACCGCCCCTTGGCCGCCCATGTTGCATAGGTAGTACAGGGGTATGAAGCCCGTGCGGAGTATAGATAGCAGAAAGAGGATGCGCGGGTGTGAGGTTAGAGAGATGGAGGAGATAAGCGTGCTAAGGCGGCCGAGGAGGTCACCTGTGTTCCAGAGGAGGAAGGCGAGCGGGATGAAGCAGGCGGGTTTAAGGAGACGAGGCGCGGTGGATGGGGGCTGAACCGATGGGATAGCCTGTGTGAAGACTGGGAAGACCAGCATGGTTATTGCAAAGGCCACGGCGACCGCGAGGGCGAGGTAGCGGAGTTTGATGAAGAGGGCGAGGAAAGGGATGGATTTCTTTGAGCTAGGGGGAGAGTCTTGTTCGGGGCTATCGAGGCCTTCGATTGTGGGCTTTGCCATGGTGCTAGAGCTGTGCTGGCGGAGGAGAAAGAGGAAAGCGAAGAGAGCGAGGGCGGAGATGCCAGTGGCGGTGAGGAAGGAGGCGAATGCTGATTTGGGACTCTCTTGCGTTGCACCCTTCCTGGAGTCTTGCTCTGGGACTGACAGCACGGAGGCAATTTGCGCTATGCATGGAAGCACGCCCGCCACCCCTTGTCCCGTCATGATCGCTTGTGTATATTCGCCAACCCCGGAACCCGCAACGTAGGCGAAGACGCCGTTCTGACACAGGCCCGTTGCTAAGCTAGCGCTAAATACGATGAACATCAGGAACGCGAAATAGAGCTCTGCGGAGACGTGTTGAAATGTGACGGTTGAGATGGCGAGAAGGGTGAAGCAGACAATATTGAGGATTAAGGAGGAGATGATGCGATTAGGGTAGGAAGCGGTGGCTTGGAGGTGAGTGAGGAGACCCATAGAAACGAGGTTTGTAAGGGTTGATACTGAGATGATGGCCGAGGGAAAGTGAGTGAGGAGCCATGGCGAGGTCGAGAAGCGGTTGGAGAAGTACGGAAAGGCAGCGAGGAACATGTTCCTGTAAGTTGAGATGCGTGAGCCTGGGAGAAGGGGGTTGGAGATGGGATGTGCGGAGTTTAATTAGGATGATTTACCAGGCCCATAGCATAGAAGTACCGAGAAGAAGGAAGATGGAGTATTCAAGCCATGAGAATAGCGGTTTATGAGGGTTCTCGAGGAGCTGGCTATCGGAGGCATCGAGGGGTTCATAGGAAGGCTGCCGTCGCCGCTTGAGGGCGTCGCGAATGCGTTGCATGGCTACCTATATGGACGTTTGCAAGTGTCTATGAAAGGTGCAGCATCTTCATGGTGGGATCAAAGATGTCATCATACAAGCTCTTGTCATAAGGAAGTCAAATAGACAAAAAGTCTGCTGATTGAAAGAAAGCATGTGCCCGGGTATCTATTGATATAATGACCATAAACGCCCGGTGAAACGCGCCAACTACCGCCGCCGCCGCTAGAATGCGATTAAAATGCCACCTCCGAAGGTTCCTTCGTTTTGCCAAACTCCATCCTTCCATCATCCAGCAATATACCTCAACCCTTCAAAGTATCGTAGCTTTTCAAATGACTAGTTTCATCGCCAATGAGCCAGCTATCCGAAACTTTGTTGGAGCATGGGCGATTCGTGATCTTCACCGTAAACTATCTCGGCCCTTAGCCTCCTCATCTTCACTATCAAGCTCCTTTTCATCATCCTCGTCTTCCGCGCTCTGGTTGAGGCTTGACGATTCTGAACTCCCGTGGCTCGCCGGCTTGACCAGATCCATTGCGGAGTGATAGCCTCCTTTGTTAGGATATCCAGGTCCTAGGTTTTCGATGAGTTGCTTTAATTTTGACCAGATTTCCGCATCTTCTTTAGCAGCCCTATCATCCGGCTCGACATCCTTTACTGTATGTCTTAACAATATCTTTAGAAGATAGTAAAGCCATAACACATTCGTTGCCGGTACAAAGGTATCCCATCTGACGATCTTCCTATGCTTCTTCGTAAGAGCTAATGAAAACCTCTCGACCAATTGCCGCATGAAACGATATGTATCGTACTGTAAGGTCTCATCGGGTTCATTTCCTTGCCCATCGAATATTCGTTCGTCATGCATCGGGTTAAAGATAGTTCGCAAGTCTTCTAGGGTGGCTCGCGACAAGGTATAGTCGATAATAGTGACTTCGGTGTTGGTATATCGTTTGATCCCCATGCGGTCGTCACCGTCTTGAGTTTCAAGGTATTCGCCATTTTTCTTGATGCATATGTTCTGAACTTGCAGATCTCGGTGTTCAAACTTGAAATGTTCTTCTCCACGGGCAAGTGCTAATGTGACAGCCCAGAAGATATCCCAAGTGTCTCTGATACATAACGGATCTTTGGTGACACTTTTTTCGAAAAGCTCTTCCAAGTCTACACCTGCATAGCTCATCTCCAGGAACAGCCATAGTTGATGATCCACAAATTTCGCAGTCGTCCCTGACTCGGACCCGTGCGCGACTTCAAAGATAATATATTCAAGCTCCAGTGAGGGCGGCAGCTGGCCGTGAAGGACTTCTGCTCGACGGAATTCGGCAAACCCTGGGTAATTGCTCATGGTTATGAGCATTTCTGCCTCGTTGGCTGCATCCTGGATACGTGTAAAACTGGTCGTCCTGGAGCCGGGCCCTTTTCCAGGTCGTAAGGGCATCAGCTTCCCAATCGTGAATTGGCTTGGGTCGGTTTTGTTTTGCAATCGCAAGATGCTTCCGAAGCTACCTTCAGCGATCTTGGTAACCGTGCAATTACGTGTCCACTCGTCATGCCAATTTTCGATTCGTTCAACTGTTGATAGGATGTCGTCAATACTCGTAAGAGGCGTCAAATAGTCGAGATCTTCAGCGCTCAGTGTCGCAGCTACGGTGGGAACCACCCCTCTTCCGCGCCTCGATCTGAGCACTGGTCCAGCCGGACGAATGGGTTGCTCGATGGTTGGACGAGCCAAAATGCTGCCAGGAAGGATGTCAAATGCGGGATTGTCAAGTGGCGAATATCCAGCAGGAACGGCGCCGGCAGACTCCGCGACAAACGAGACGTCATCTGAGGACTCTCCACCTGGAGCTCCTCCTTGCGGAAGAACTCCAGGTGGAAGAGTCAGCCGCTGCCCGAGTAGCTGGCTCTGACCAAATGCGGTCAGCTGGTCCTCTATGCGATGAGTCCGCACATTCTCTGATCGCTCGAGGAGCGGGACGCGGTCTTGGTCTGCCACGTAGTGAGCTGATGTTCTCTGATAAATTAGGTATAATTGGTAGATCTTACCGTGGGCGGATGAGACCCCGAGCTTTGCGAACTCCGCAGCCAGATTCCTCGTAG
>JAABUP010010928.1_pt1 | contig 10523 bp, 9 predicted proteins | sample 5559201 | NCBI WGS metagenome assembly JAABUP01 (sample SAMN10711887, study PRJNA513373) | rock metagenome | isolation source: Antarctica rocks | place: Antarctica | reverse complement strand
GCCTTCCTCAAGCAGGTCGCCCGCGCCTACCCGACCGGCGAGCTGCACCTGGTCATGGACAACTACGCCACCCACAAAAGGCCCGAGGTCAAGGCCTGGCTGGCCGACAACCCACGCATCCACGCCCACTTCACCCCCACCTCAGGGTCCTGGCTCAACCTCGAGGTCTGGTTCGGCATCATCGACCGCCAGGCCATCCGCCGCGGCACCTTCGGCTCGGTCAAGGACCTCAACGCCAAGATCCGCACCTTCATCGACGGCTGGAACGACCGCGCACACCCGTTCGTCTGGACCAAGACCGCCGACCAGATCCTCGCCAAAGCCAACCGTCCAACAACTTCAGAGACGCGACACTAGCGAGCTGAATTGCCCGGGGGGCAGCGCGTGCCGTCTGGGTTTGCCGGCAGACCTCCCGCTGCCCCCGCCGCAGCGGAGTGGCCTTCCTGAGCAGACCTGGCCTGGGGGCCTGCCGGTGCATCTAAGAAAGCCCGCTACGCAGCAACGCCGCGATCGGCGCGCCTTCTCGAGTTCGGCACGCTCGGCGCGGCGGGGGTCGCGGTCGTCAACCCGTTGCCCAAGGTGTGGAGGGGGCAGCACTCCGTAGTGTCCTGTCTGGCTAGCGCGGGAGGAGCTGGGTGTCGATGGCTGCTACGACCGCCGGAGTCAAGGACGAGCTGAGCGGGCTGCCCGCGGGCCGGGCGTGCTGCCGCCGGGCGGAGCTTTCCGCCCTGCTGCGCTTCGCCGACGGCTTGCAGCTGGCCGACGGCCGGGTGGTCATCGAGGCCGAGCTTGACAGCGGACTTGCCGCCCGCCGGCTGCGACGGGAGATCGGCGAGCTCTACGGCCAGCCCGCCCGGGTCCGGATGCTGCCGGGCGCCGGTCTACGCGCCGGTCCCCGGTATCTGGTGTGGGTGGAGCGCGACGGTGCGGTGCTTGCCCGCTGCACCGGTCTGATCGACCGGGCCGGCAGACCGGTGCGGGGACTGCCACCGGAGGTTGTCACCGGGGGCAGCTGTGATGCTGCCGCCGCATGGCGGGGTGCGTTCCTGGCACAGGGCTCGCTGAGCGAGTCCCGCGGCTTGTCCGCGCTGGAGGTCGCCGCGCCGGGTCCGGAGGCGGCGCTGGCGCTGGTGGGTGCCGCCCGCCGCCTGGGTGTAGTGGCCAAGTCCCGGCAGGTACGCGGCGCCCAGCGGGTAATGGTCCGCGACAACGACGCGATCGAGGCCCTGCTGAACCAGCTGGGAGCAGCCCAGGGTGTGCTGGCCTGGCAGCAGCGGCAGCTTCGCCGAGGGGGGCAGGCGACGGCGAGCACCATCGCGAACTTCGACAGTGCGAACCAGCGCCGCTCGGCGTACGCGTCGGCCGCCGCGGTCGCCCGGGTGAAGGCGGCGCTGGAGTTGCTGGCGAGCCAGGCACCGGAGCACCTGCTCGAGGCGGGACGGCTGCGGCTGGAGCATCCGCAGGCCTCACTGGAACAGCTCGGCACCTTTGTCGACCCGCCGATGACCAAAGACACCGTCGCCGGCCGGCTGCGCCGGCTGCTCTCCTACGCCGACCAGTACGCGACCTCGACGGGGCTGCCGGGGACCCAAGCCGCCGTCGGCCCCGAGTTGCGCGAGGCCGGCGCCACGTGATGGTCCGTGTCCGGGGCCGCTTGCTCGAGGGCCGCGCTAGCTGATCGCGTGCTACAGGCGCGGCGGGGTCGCCCCGGCCAGCCGCCGCTTGCATTGCGTGGTGACGACCGAGGCTTGGTCCCGCCGCGCTAGCCTCGGCGACTGGCGCCACTCCCCCAGCCACAGGGGCGCACGACGGTGGTCGGTTTTCGTCGCGGCTCGTTCAACCGCCGTGCACGCCTGCCTGTTAGCCCGCCCCCCCTCTGCCCTGCTGCTACTGGAGCTACGGCAGCTTCGCAGTGAGCGCGTGCAGTGGGTTCCTACCGGGTTAGCCGCGCTGGCGTCGGCTCCGCTTCGGCTTGTCCGCCGACTCGGCTGCCACCGACTCGGCTGGTGCTGGTTCGGCTGGTGCTGGTTCGGCTACGGGTGCCTGCTGGGCACTGGTGTACTGAGCCATCACGTCTTGGGGCACTCGGCCCCGGGGTGAGACCGGCACGCCGTTCTCGTTTGCCCACGCCCGTACCGCCGAGGAGCTAGCACCCTGTGGCCGCCCATGACGGCCCTGGCCACGCCCGGTGTTCGCGTCTATCCGGCCTGCCCGGCGTGCCGCGGCGACGAACTGCGCCAGGCTGTGCCGCAGGCTTTCGGCGTGCGCTGTGGACAGGTCGATTTCATACGTCCGGCCGTCGACTGCGAAACGAACTGTTTCAGCTGCCTGGGAGCCGTCGATGTCGTCGATGAGCTGAACGGTGGTGGTTCGTGCCAACAGGTGCCTCCGGGTCGCAGTCGTTGTCTTGTCGCAATGCGCGCGAGCTGCTCGAGCTCGATCGGGTCGCTGGTCTGGTGCGGGTACGCGATGGGCTCACAGCGACTCCCGCTAGTTGAGTCTGTCAGCCGCTGCCGGGCAACACGCACCGCCGCCGGCGGTGCGTGTTGCCCAGTCCGGCTGCAAGGGGCCAGTGTGCAGCCCGGCTGGCACCCGGCTGGGTCGGTAGTGGTTAGCTCGGAGCGGCTGCTGGCCGCGGGACGTGAGCGGCTGGTGGGACTGCTCAGCTGCCGGCGGCACGGGCTCGTTGGGTGAGCCGGGGTAGGTCGAGCAGGACGACGGTGCGGGTTTCTAGCCGGAGCCAGCCGCGGCTGACGAACTCGGACAGGACCTTGTTGACGGTCTCTCGGGATCCGCCGACGAGCTGGCCGAGCTCGGCTTGGGTCAGCCCGTGCGGTACCCAGACCTCGGGACCGTGTCGTTCGCCGAACCGGGCCGCGAGCTCGAGCAGTGCTTTGGCCATTCGTCCGGCGACGTCGACGAACATCAGGTCGACGATGGTGCTGTTGGTGCGGCGCAGCCGGCGGGCCAGTACCTGCAGCAGCCGGGCTGCGACGTGCGGTCTGGATGTCCCCCAGGCGAGCAGGTCCCTGCGGGCGAGCACGGCTACCCGGCCGCCGGTGACGGCGGTGACGGTGCTGGTGCGTGGACCGGGGTCGAACACGCTGAGACTCGCCGACCATGTCCCCAGGTCCGAGCACGGCGGTCACAGCCCGTCCGTCGCGGTGCTCGCGGGCGACGGTGAACCGGCCGTAAAGGACGACGAACACGTCGGCGTCGTCGACGTCGCCTTGGGCGAACAGCCGGGCGCCGCGGCCCAGGGTGCGCGGGGCGGACGCGGGCAGCAGCGCGGCGACGTCGTCGACGTGAAGGCCGCGGAACAGCTGAGCCGAGCGCAGCACGCCCAGCTCGTCTTCGCTGCCCTGCCAGGCCAGCGGCTCCTCATCGGCTAGAACGTCGCCAGAGGCCGGCGGGCTGTCTGGACTGTTCACGCTGCTGCTTCTCCCATGGTCGAGCGTGCGGCCGAACCGTTGCCTGCCAGGGATGGCCGCCGAGATGGGGTGGCCCCGGGGGGGCTGTGCTGCCTGCGGCTGGTCGTCGCGTCCGGGACGTGGCTGGCAGCAGCGGCTATGCCACGCGCGTCTGGTCGGTCGCGGCTGGCATCAGCGTGACGGGCGCGCTGACGGCGCCGGTGTGGGCTGGCTGGTTTCGGTTTCGCTTGGGCGGTGCCGGCGGGGTGTAGCCCATGTCGGCCAGGGCGGCTGGTGACCAGCCGGCGGTGAGCGCGGCGTGGTGTGCCTGCCGGTAGTCATCGTCGGCAGCGGTCACGCGGTCGCGGGCGTGGGTGAGCATGCTGTCTGCTTCGGTCTGGGCCTCGCGCAGGTGGGCCTGCGCTTTCTGTTTGGCGTCGTCGACTCCGGCGGCGGCGGCCTGCTACTGGGCGATAGCGACGCCCAGCTGGCCCGCGGCGTTGATGAGGGGGCCGGCGACGCGTTCCCTGGCGGCTTTCTGCGCGGCTCGTCGTGCCCCTCGCGGCTCTGCCATGTCCACTCCCCCGGTCCCGGTCCGTCCGCCCCGGATCGATCGGATACGCGCTGGGACAGCATGGCTCACAGCGGCCTGTCACGGCGAGTGCCGCGCCTGAAGGCGCGGCCGTGTCCTAGCCTGCGTGCCACCCGCCGCGGAGTCCGCCGCCCCGAAAAGCGGAAGCAAGATATGCCTTTGGCTGCCAAACCTCTGGCCCGGCGGGGCCTGAGGTGCCACCATCGGCGGTGCGACCCGGCGGGGTCGCGAGGCTCAACGTCTCGACCGGGCGCGGTCGAGACGCAAGGGCAACAGCGGCGGCCGGACAAGGGGGCTGGGGTGAGCGAGCAGGACGCCAGTCCGCCTGAGGGTGCCGCGGTGGTGTCGTCACGTCATCGGGATCACCGGTTTCCCGGCCGGGGCCGGCGGATCACGGTGCGCCTGGCCGATGAGGAGCTGGCGGCGATCGAGCTGGCCGCGGGGCGGGCGGGGCTGACCCCGACGGGTTATGTGGGGGCGGTGGCGTTGGCGGCGGCGCGGGGGACGGTGCCACCGGCACCGTCGCTGTCGCGGCAGGCGCTCTTGGAGTTGGTGGCGGCGCGGGTGGCGGTGCGCCGGTTCGGGGGGAACGTCAACCAGGCGGTGGCGGCGCTGAACAGCACGGGTGAGGCGCCGGAGTGGCTTGGGCAGGCGGTGGAGCTGACGGCTCGGGCGGTGGCCCGGGTGGATGCGGCGGCGGAGCTGCTGATGCGACGCCGTCCGTGATGAGGCGCGGGGGTGGCTGGTGATCGGGAAGGTCGCGCCGCGGGGCAGCCGGGTCGGCGGGCTGATCCGCTACCTGTACGCGACGGGGCCGGCGCAACAGGAAGGCCGCGGCCGGCGCAACCCACACACCGACCCGCGGGTGGTGGCGGGGTTCGACGAACCCGACCAGCTGGAACCGGGGGTGAGTGAGAAGGGGCTGCGGGACTTTCGCCGGCTGACCTCGCTGTTGGAGCAGCCGCTGGCCGCGGCGGGGGTCGGGGCGGACAAGAAACCGGTGTATCACCTGATCATCGCGGCGAAGAAGGACCCGCAGACCGGGGCGATGGTCGACCGGTACCTGTCCGACGGGCAGTGGCGGGACATCGCCGAGACCTATCTGGACCGGCTCGGGCTGGCACCGCGGGGTGATGATTTGGCGGTGCGCTGGGTCGCGGTCCGGCACGCGGATGACCATGTGCATGTGGTGGCGACCCTGGCCCGCCAAGACGGGCGGCGGGTGTTTGTCCGCAACGACTTCTGGCGAGCCGGGGAGGCCTCGCGGGAGGTGGAGGCCAAGTACGGGCTCACGGTGACCGCTGCGAGTGACCGGACCGCGGCCAAGCGGGCCAGCTACGCCGAGACTGCCAAGGCCGCTCGGAGCGGCCACGCGGAGCCGGTGCGGGACACGCTGCGCCGATCGGTGCGCACCGCCGCCGCGGGTGCCAGCAGCCTCGGCGAGTTCCTGGAACGGCTGCGCGACGACGGGCTGCTCGTGCGGGAGCGGCACAGTGAGCGCAACCCTGGGCAGATCACGGGGTACGCGGTGGCGCTGCCCGAGTCGGTCGACGAGGGCGGGCAGCCGATCTACTTCGGCGGCGGGAAGCTCGCCGCCGACCTCACCCTGCCCAAGCTGCGCAGCCGCTGGGAGCCGACGGAGCCCGCCGGCACCGCTGCCGGGCAGCGCGAGCAGGCAGCAGGATCGCCCTCCTCAGCGTCGGCGGCAACGGATGAAGGGCCCGGCAACGACCGGCACCGGCTGACCGGCGAGGAACGGGCCCGGATCTGGGAGCAGGCGACCGCGGCGGCGGCCCGCGCCACCGAGCAGGTCCGCGCCGCTGCGGGAACGGACCCGCTGGGTGCGGGCGACGCCGCGTGGGCCGCGTCGGACTTTCTCGCCGCCGCGGCCCGGGTCGTCGAAGGCCGCCGCGGCGGGCCGCTCACCGCCGCCGCCACCCACTACGACCGGGCGGCGCGGGAGCTGTGGGGCCGGGTACCGGCTCCCTCGCAGGCCGGGCAGGGGCTGCGCGCCGCGTCGGTGCTGCTGGCCTCCGCGCGGTTCGTCGGCCGAGGCGAGAACACCCAACTGCTCGCGCTGCTCGCCCAGTTGGCCGCACTGTCCGACGCCGTGACCCGGCTGCGGGAGAACCAGGACCGTGCCGCGCAAGCCGCCGCAGCCCGCAGCGCCGCCGAGCAGCTGCGCCTGACCAGCGCCCAGCGGACCAGCCTGCAGCCCGGCGCGCCGGCTGCGACCGCGACCCGCACCCGCCGAGCCGGGCCGTCCTTCGACGTCGGCCGGGCCCATCCCGGACCGCCGCAGGGCCCCGCCGGTCCGCACCGCGGACCCCGCAGGTAGGGGCGGTGCGGGGTCGGCCTTGACGGCGTACCCGCCGAGTCCAGCGGCGCTTCGATGCGTTCAGGAGGTGACGTCAGCGCGCCGGAAGCGCAGCCAGGCGATGGCGCCGGCGGCGGCGGCGTAGGCCAGCTGGGTCACCAGGCCTGGCAGTAGGGCGGAGATGCGCACGGTGGCGCGCAGCAGCTCGCCGAAGTCCAGCCAGTGGGTGGTGAGCAGGTAGGGGTGGATGGCCGAGAGCTGCGGGATGCTGGCCAGCACGGCTGAGACGACCGCGAAACCGACTGTGGCTGCCATCGCCGCGACAGGCACCTCGGTCAGCGTCGAGATCGCGAGACCAACGACGGCAAGGCCGGCCAGGGACACGGCGACGAACAGTGCCACCCCCACGGTGCGCAGCAGACCGTTGGCCAGCGAGACGGTGTCTCCGGAAAGCAGGGTCACTCGCCCGAGCGGGAACAGGGCTGCGCCGGTGACCAGCCCGACCACAGCGACGGTGAGAGCCGCCGCCGCGGTGTAGGCAAGGGCGCCGGCGGCTTTGGCGCCCAGCAGACGAGCCCGGGTGACCGGCACTGTCAGCAGGTAGCGCAAGGTTCCGGTGCTGGCCTCACCCGCGACAGTGTCGGCGCTGACGATGCCGACGACCAGCGGCAGAAACAGCGGCAGCGCGACGGTGAGGGAGGTGAAGACCAGGAACAGCCCGTTGTCGGTGACTTGGGACAAGAAGGTGGGCCCTTCACCCGGCTGGGGCGAGCCGGACACCTTGAGTACGATGCCGAGCAGCAGCGGCACCCCCCCGAGCACGGCGAGCAGTATCTGGTTGCGCCGCCGGCCGAACACCAGCCGTAGTTCGCTGCGCAGCAGCCTGCCGGTAGCTCCCCGCTGGCGGGTCAGGACCGGACGCGGCAGTGCGGCGGCGGCCGGTGTGGTGTGGTGTGGAGCAGCTCAGCGTGCGACATCGAAACCTTCCCCGGTCAGCTCGACGAAGACGTCTTCAAGCGACGGGCGCTGCACCCGAAGACCGCTGATCGGTACCCCGGCGTGGACGAGCGTTGCGGCCAGGTCCTCGACGCCGCGGGCGGGCCCGCGTCCTGACGTGTCGCCGCCGTCGAGTGGGACGCTCACCACGGCGGCGGCGCTGTCGCGCTCGGCGTGATGGCTTGCGGTGGCTACCAGCCCGGACCCGGCGAGTACGGCCAGGGCGCGGTCCGGGTCGCGGGTTTCGATCTGCACACGGGCGCCGCCGGCGCCGGCCAGGTCGGCGAGCGGTCCCTGCAGGACCATCCGTCCGCGGCTCATGATCCCGACATGGCTGCAGACCTGTTCGATCTCCGCCAGCAGGTGGCTGGAGACGATGACTGTGGTGCCCTCATCGGCCAGGGCCCGCACCAGCGTCCGTACCTCACGGGTGCCTTGCGGGTCCAGGCCGTTGGTCGGCTCATCGAGCACGAGCAGCTCACGTGGTTGCAGCAGCGCGCCGGCCAGCCCGAGGCGCTGCTTCATTCCCAGGCTGTACTGACGGAAGCCTTTGCCGGCCGCGGCACCGAGCCCGACCCGGGACAGGGCCCCGTCGATGCGGGCGGCGCTGGTCCGCGGGTCGGCGCACTGGTCGACCGCATCCAGGCGACGCAGGTTGTCCCGCCCGGACAGGTAGGGGTGAAACGCGGGTCCTTCGACCAGCGCCCCGACCCCGGCAAGGACCTCACGCCCGGCGTCGGGCATGGGCCGTCCGAGCAGGGTGATGGCACCCGCGGTGGGGGTGACCAGGCCCAGCAGCATCCGGATCGTCGTCGTCTTACCCGACCCGTTGGGCCCGAGGAAGCCGTAGACCGCCCCGCGGGGCACCTGCAGGTCGATCCCGTCGACGGCGACCTGCCCGCCGCGGAAACGCTTGGTCAACCCCGTCGTGGTCGCCGCCTGCCCGGCCGGGGACCCCGCGACGGCCCCGGCCGGTCGGCCCGGGCCGGCAGTCGCCGCTACCGGGCCGGCGCTGCCGGTGTCCTGCTCCAAAGCGGCTGCGCTCACCGGTCGCCCGCCGCCACCTTCGACAGCGTGCCCGCCGGCACGGCCCCGGCGTAGAGACGTCCGTCGTCGCTGAGCAGGACGCTGACCAGCGAGCTGGTCAGCACCCGCCCGCCCGGCACCGGTCGGGTCAGCCGGTCAAGCAGGCTGCGCTGGCCCGGATCCAGAGCGCCCACCCCGGCGCCGCGGACCGCGACGACCGAGGTCCAGCCGGTGCCCAGGGTGCGGGTCTGGGTCCCTGAGCTCGCCGCCGGGTCCCTGCTTGCGCCGGTGGAGGGTGCCTGCTGCTCGACGACTTTGGTGCCGACTGGCGGGGCGAAGGCAAACACCGACGCCGGCGGTGTGGTGAAGGCAATGTCGGTGAAGCCGACCTCGACCGCCGGCTGGGTGCTCGAGGAACTGCCCCACACCTGTACCCGCAGCGGCATCGACGTCGCGGCGTCGACCGCGATCCGCACCGAACGAACCAGGGTGCCGGTGTCGCGGGGGGTCAGCACCAGCTGGTAGGCGGCCCGGCGGGCGACCCGCACGTTCGCCTCGATGCCGACAGCCGTTGTGGGGTTGATGGCGCCCAGCGCCGCAGCTGCCGCCTGCTGCGGAGTCTGGTACTGCCCGGCCGGATCACCGGCACCGCTGGCATCACCGGCCGCCGCGTTGTCGCGCTTGCTGCTGGCGGCTGGCAGCTGCAGGTGGGTGGCGGTCCGGGTGTCGCTGGTGTAGGTCCACACGTCACGCCCGTTACGGACCACGTCGTATTCGGCGAGCTGGCCCAGCAGCGCGATGCGCTGCCGGTCGGGGCCCGCGGCGTGCACCTGAAGCGTGTGCGAACCGCTGAGCAGGGCCAGGGCGTCGGTACGGGCAGCACCTGAGGGCAGCGCGGGCAGGCCCAGGCGGGAGGTTTGCACCACCGTGCCGGACAACCCCAGCGCATTGCTCGCCGCGCCGGTCGCCTCGAGCGAGGCCAGCAGCTCGGCGGCGGTACGCGGCGGCAGCTTCAGACTCGCCGCCGAGGAGGTGGCGGCGGGAACCACCACCGCGGCGGCGACGGCCGCGGTAGCAGCGCCGGCGATCACCAGCCGGCGGCGGGAAGGACGAACAGCGCTCTGCGTCATGACCCCACTGTGACCTGCGGCGGCTGTGAGCACGCTGAGGGTGCCCGCCGCCCGGCTGAGCTTCCGGTGGCGCCCCGGGCGGCACGATGAGTGTGTGCGGGTGCTGGTCGTCGAGGATGAGCAGCGGATGGCTGCCGCCATCGCTCGCGGCCTGGTCGCCGAAGGCTTCGCTGTCGACGTCGCCCACGACGGGGCCCGCGGCGCCCAACTCGCCGAACTCGGCGGCCATGACGTGATCGTCTGTGACGTGATGCTGCCGCGCCTGTCGGGCTATGAGCTGGTCCGGGGGCTGCGCCGCGCAGGGGTATGGACCCCGGTGCTGCTGCTGACCGCCAAAGACGGGGAGTACGACGAGGCCGACGGCCTGGACCTGGGGGCCGATGACTACCTGACCAAACCGTTCTCCTTCGTCGTGCTCGTCGCCCGACTGCGGGCACTGCTGCGCCGCGGCGCCCCCGAACGCCCGGCTGTGCTGGTCGCCGGCCTGCTCGAGCTGGACCCCGGCGGACGCCGGGTCACCCGCGACGGCGAGCCAGTCGAGCTGACCGCCCGCGAGTTCGCCCTGCTCGAGTACTTGATGCGCAGCGCCGGCCGGGTGGTGTCCAAAGCAGAACTGGTCGAGCACGTCTGGGACTCGCCCGACACCGACCCCAACGCCGTGGAGGTCTACGTCGGCTACCTGCGGCGCAAGCTCGGCGCCGACGCACTCCAAACCCACCGCGGAGCCGGCTACCGCATACCAGCCTCTCGGACCGCAGCTGAGGCTGGCCGGGATCGCCCGGCGTCAGAGCGGTGAGCCCCCGGCGATGGTGGACGGGGCGCTCGCTGCGGGCCCGGTTGACCCTGGTCGCGACCGGTTGCCTGACCGCAGGCCTGATCCTGGGTGCGGTAGCCCTGGCCGCTGGTTTTGCCAGCAGCCGGCTGGCCGACCTTGACCGCAGCGCCGCCCAACCCGCCGACGTCGTCGCTGGGCTGCTGTCCGGCGGACAGCTCCCCCGCCCGCTTCCCGTCCCGCAAGGCAGCAGCGCCATGGTGCAAGTCCTCGAACCCGG
>JAABUP010010924.1_pt1 | contig 10526 bp, 7 predicted proteins | sample 5559201 | NCBI WGS metagenome assembly JAABUP01 (sample SAMN10711887, study PRJNA513373) | rock metagenome | isolation source: Antarctica rocks | place: Antarctica | reverse complement strand
ATTTTCAGCTGCCTGTTTCTGGTAGACGCATGCAGCGCTTTCTGCAGTTCAGACTTGCTTCTCATAAGTTGCCAATCGTCGTGGGCCGTTTTGCTGGAGGCCAACATGTTGCCAGGGCTAATAGGGTGTGCACACATTGTGGTGGTGTAGCTGTTGCAGATGAACTACACATGGTTTTTGAGTGTCCAGCTCTCCACCCACTGAGGCAGCAATATGCTTCTTTATTTTCCACGGACACTGACACTATGAGGTCCTTTTTTGCGCAGCAAGATCACATGCGGGTTTTCAAGTTTATTCTGAGTTGTCTCGATTTCCTCCAGATTTGACATTTGTCTTCTTCTATATGTGATCAGTCTTGTTGGCTGGCTAAAGCATTGTAATCTCTCTCTCTCTCTTGCCGACAGCTCCGAAACCAGAATACACTGGACGAGCACATTGTACAGATGTGACCTGTTGATTGGGATGTGTTGCATCAGACCACTTGCCTTTGCCTAGGCTTGTGCTGCTAACGGAGCACGTCTGTCTGGATGCGGAGGTCACGGACATTGAGACTGGCACAATTGAATGACACTAGGCAGACTAGTTGACTGGCCAAATCATGCAATCTTATTCGTCTTCTTCTTGAATGAGGCAAAAGGGCAAGATGTTTACAACATAGTACACGTGTACACAGGAAAGCCAAAATTGGCCAGCAACAGAATCTCATGCGTTTGCAACATACTTTCCCAACTGAAGCGACACCAGAAGCTGCAGACTCATTTGTACATCCGTTGAAAGTCACTCTGTTTGATCATACAGACCACTTGCGACACCTGGCGTAGGATGCATATGATGCCATTTCCAGGTCCACCCAATAGAGAATTGGAACGTTCATTCCCAAATGTCACTTGAGCAGTCACCACCAGGGTACCTAATCTCATGTGCCAGGACAGGGCCCTCTGGCTCAGCTCCAAAGTCAACATAGAACTCTGGATTCACTTTCAGCCCTCCACTGACGTTGTCAACATCTATTTGGAGCATGTATGAGCCTTTTTCGACCATGTCTGGATAGAACTGCTTGTCCCATGCTGAGAACAGGCTGTTGCTGACATACAAGCGTTTCCCATCACGGCTGCAGCAGGCGCATGGCTGTGATTAGTCATTTTGATTAGTTAATTAGTCAATTGATTAGTCATGAAACATAGGTCTTGACGAGCCTTGTTGATTGAAGCCTGACCATCACACCACTGGGACAGTACATGCTGGATGCAGGACAGTCATGTCATGTTGCAGGTGCCTCTCAGCTTTCTTGCTATGGTCGCCAAGCTCTTTATCAAATGCAGCAATGACCAGCGTGCAACACAACTGACCAGCATGCCTGACAAACAGTCGCTGTCGTCACACGAGTCAAGCATGCATTTTGGCAGTTGTTAAGATGTTCTTGGTGCGCAGCAGATGTAGCAATGCATCCAGCAACCAATGATGTGACATACCTGAGCTGAATCATCTGGGGCCCGCCCAGTAGCTCATGGCCCTTGACTGTGGGGATGTCAGGAGCATCTGGTGTGTCCTCTGGCAGCCCACCAACAATCTGCACCCAGCATAGTAAGCGTCAGATCAGCATCGCGGAGATAAAGGGAATCGAATCTGCCTTTTTCAGCTCCAACTGCAGCTTCGGTATTGCAAAATGCACCCCTCATGTTCTGACTGCTGCCTTTCCTGCTTACAATTTCTCAGCCAATTTGGATCAGGACTGCAAATTGTGGAGCTATACTGGCTTTGATGACGCTGCCGAAAAATGCTTTAGGCATCAGTTGGCCCAACTGGACATGCAATCAGAATCTTGGAAGCCAGTGCCAGGAGCAGCCTCTGGCACTCATTCTGCAATCAGCAGACTACAGATGTACTTGCAAAGATAAAGCCAACACTCAGACGCTGTATGCTTATGCCCTCTCTGCTGTCAGCAACAGCAAAAGCAGCAGAAGACAACAATGACTGTCCCCTGATCACTGCCTGTCTGGGCATGCATGCATGTGCAGCTGTGCAGCAAATCAAGCCATTTGCTTGCCATCTGTTTAGGCTTTTTCTGCCTGCATGTAAGTCGGCAGCACCATACCTTGTAAGGACCCCCTTTTCGGCAACATCCCCCAAGCCAGACCCTTCCTGCCAGCTTTGGGTTCTCAGGGTCAGTGATGTCATATTGTGCAATGTCGCCTCTCAACCTGTGTATGCCCATTGACATGATCAGCCCACACATGCGCACATCACTTGCTCCTTGTCCGGCATACAAATTGACTACTCTGTATGCACACTCACCAAGCATCTAAATCACTTAGTGAGGCAGACAGGACAGCGCCTGTCACAATACATCAGCCATGAGGAGTCATTTGCGCGTCTGGGAGTACAACTTATGTGCAAGCAAGCTGCTTTTACCAGTTGCTGAAATAGAGGAACTTGTCGTCCAGTGAGATGAGGATGTCTGTGATGAGGGGGGGTAGGGGGGGCCAGGGCCCAGCCTATCATCTTGGGCCACTCCTGCTTGATCACCACCTTGTGCACCCATTGCCCACTCGAATCCTGCAGTTGAAAAGTAGCAGACTTGGACCAAGGGTTTGTTTGTGGGTTTAGGGATTAGGGAGAAAGCATCCCATGTGGACATAACAACGACATTTCAGACCAATCACAGTCATGTCATCAGCTGGGATCATCCTGCTGCTTGTGGCTCAGCGGGCGCAGCGACTGTATGAAGCAGAGCTTGTCAGGCTCATAGGCACACATCACGGAGTACTTTTTGCGATATTCTGAGCAATTGTCAGTCTGCATGGGCAGTTGCTGGTGTGCAGAGAACATGGCGCCACACGAGATTTGAGGCTGAAACAGTTTCAATTGGCCCAAAGCATGAGGGGCTTGACGAAGCAGGAGGATGGGCCAAAACCATGCAGTACTGAGCAGATGTTTGCTTTTGACTACTTCTCATAAGCAAAAACGCAAAAAGAAGTGTAATGACACTAACAGGGCTGACCTTAGTGAAATGGATGATGTTGGAGGACAGAGCAGCTCCAACAAAGCCATGCGTGGAGTCTGGGTTGTGCAAAAACCTGATCTCCAGAGGAATCAGGCCTTCGCTGCCCAGGTTGATGGTCTGAACCTGCTTCTTCTTCTGCCAGTCCCATACATGCAGATCACTGCCATAGCTGGTGGGTACAAGCAGTGGATTGAAACCCTGCAGCACCACAGATACCACAAGCTGTCAAGAAGTTTCTGTTCATGTGAACCCTTTCTGCAGTACATTGCAAATATACATATGTATACGGATGATCATAATATCTACACATGTATATGTACTTTTAAAAATATTAAAAAAAAAACATGTATTGCACTGCATGAAATAAAATAAAGTTTATATATGTACATGTAAAACCTTACTTCATGCAACGCAATCCAAGTTGGGTTTACTGCATCACTTGGTCTTACTTTGCTTGACCAAATGATCCACCTGTGAGGCTCACCGTCAGTCAGCTGACAGACATCTAGCCTAGTCCCCAAATATACCTCCTCACGCATGCCTTTACACGCAAAAGAAATCACAAGTCGCAACTTTGCAGTGAGCACGTCAAGCTCATCAAGCAATTTGCTCGCATCACTGTTCCCTGCACACATTACTTGCAAAGAGCAGAGGTCATAAAACCTTTGTGAAGGCGCTTGGGGTGCCCCATTCCGAGCTGAACATGACATTATGCCTGGGCTGGTACCAGAAGTCATACCCAAACTTGGTCACCTCATCTGACCAGGTGCCCTTCACCTTCAGGCAACCCCACAAAACCAGTGAAGCACAGCGAAAGTGAATGACCTGTAGGGCTTGTCTGTCCAAGGAGAGGATGGTGGGTGTGCCCTGGGCAAGATTCATGTGCATGATTGATCATCGCACGTGCATGGGACATGGTCACTGCTATGGCATTGATACATCAACTTAGGGCATTGATAGGTCAATCCAGGGCATTGGTGGGTCAACGTAGGGCGTTGATGGGTTGACTTGAGGCATTAGCCGGTCAACTTAGGGCATTGATGGGTCAATTTAGGGCATTGGTGAGTCAACTCAGGGCAGGGCATCAACTTAGAAGATGCAGTTCATGTGACAATCTGCAATCATGCAAGGAGCATGGACTCAACAAGTAGCGATCATAGACATACACAGACAGGAAGCATTCTGTAGATGGAATGAGAGCAGCTTTTACAAGCAAAATGAGTGGACTGTACCTTGAGGTCCTGGTCCAAGATGAGAAACCCGCCCTTTGCGTTGCCGTCTGGGTCCCCCATGGCACTGATCTGCAAAAGCCAAAGCAAGTCGCATCTTGTCGAGCTTGGCAAACTGTTTGTTTGAAACAGCATCATCGCCACAAATGATGCATTGTGACCATGGTGACTGGTGCGTGGACCTTGAGGCTTTAAAGCACTTTGAGTGCTGCCTTTGTGCCAGTTGTAGTCAATGATCCGGCCGGGTTTTGCACAAATAGACTACAGTCTACACTTGGCACTGCTATCTGAATTGACATGGAGGTTCAGGGCACAAAGCTGAGCAAGATCAGACTAACACCAGGTCTCAGCTGCTGCCAGCCTGTAGCTGTTATTTGGACCCTTTTGTTTAGAGCATGCAATCATGCATCAGGAAATGTCTGAACCCTCATGCAGCTGACAGTCTGTTCAGCTCGACTGCAGACCAATGGTGACATAAGAGTCATGAAGCTGAATTGAAGGCATAGGCACCTGGCAAGCATACCATGATGTCGCCACTGCCTAGGCAGTGTGCAGTATGCAGGAAGGCCAAGCCAGTCTTGGTGACGTCTGCTGGTTCTGCTGTCTTGCTGTGCCTAGGAGCTCTGGGATCTGATGCCACATCAATACCTGTACAGCATGACGCAATGGGTTTGGGCAGAAGCAATCACGCAGGCGTGTTGCTAGCCTGGTGTTCCCGCTGTGAGTGCGGCTGTTGATGGCTGGCTGTTTGTGTTGATGTATTCCAAGATGTTGATGTATTCCAACACAGAGCGTTGCACCGAGCATTTCAACTTTCCCCTTGCAATGACTGGTCTTGCCAAGAACAGTGCTGCATTCTGCTCCAGCTGATGAAGCAATGCACCCTAGGACCATGCCACAGTAGCTGTTGGCATAAGCCAGCAGATTCAAGCATGCTAAAAACAGGATGCAACGCTCTGGTCCTCTCTTTTCAAGCAGAAATCATGCCTTGCTGATCCATGCAAAAGCAGTGCAACACAGGCAACATACTTGTCACTCTGCTATGGCAGACTGATGACTTCAGCACTTACCATAGACGCGATGCGACTGAGTTGCCGGAAGAATCAGCATATCCCGAGATTTGGTGGGGTCACCATGACAACTGCTGCAGGCATTCCAGCCTATAGCATCAATTTGACACACTCAGCGGCCCTGACAGTGATCACAAGCAGTGAGCCCTCGAGGAAAGCCTTTACCTGAGTGGTGCAACTCATCGCCTTTGTGTAACATAGGCAACCTGTGAATCACCTGCACAACCAGCTTGAGATGGTCATCCCAACGAGGCAGAAAGATGCAATGGGAGATGGTCCAAAAGGCAGCAGAGCATGCCTGACCTGACTGTAGGTGTCACTCGAAGGGTCCACGTCTACGGTAGCAAGGTAGTCGGGCCGAGACTGATCAGGGACAATACAAGGTAGGTACACCAGAGCCTCACGAGGTCCTTTCGTTGCGTCCTGAAACGACGCAAAAGCTGAGTATGACTGCATGTTGTTGGCCGGTGACTTTGTCTTTGCTAGCCTAGGTTTGCACGATCTGCATATCGCGCACCAGAGGTGAGGCAAAGCCAGGGCCTTTCTGGTGCTTGCATCCGTGTTCTACCATCTTTGTGATCGATGCCACCGCAAGTTGTAATTGCAGCTCGTTGGTCTGTGCTTTTGTTCTTGTTTCGGAAGAATCCAGTACAGCACCTTGCAAGTCTCGACCTGACTGTGCACATGCCTGCACGTGCCCACGTGATGTATTAAGATAATGGAATTGCGCAACGCATTACGAACTGCAGAGAGCGATCCAGCGTGAAGCGTTAGCAAAGCCTTGAGGGCACTTCGACATATAAAGAGACATCGGCATTGTTCCACTACAACTGCCATCGCGTCTGTTGAGCGCAAAGGCTTTCCCTTCTAGTATGGCGCAGTTCGACTCTGGAACCGAGGCTCGCAAAACTTCAGTGGATGCACGCATCACCTACGGCAAGGCTCCTCCTGCAGGAGAAAAGTCGTATAACTACCTCTATGAGCTGCCCAAAGGACAGGCAAAAAGAACGAACTTTGAGACTGAAGACTTTACGTTTCCAGTCACTGACGTCCGCAGCGTCCAGCCCTTCACACTGAAAGGCAATGGCTTCCAGCTTGAAAAGCTAGATCAGCCTGGGGATGTGCAATGGGACGTCGAGGAGCAGGTGCCCCATTCATCATTGTGTCAGTGCCCTGAGCCCACCCAGCTTGCTGCCACCTTTTGTCACTGATCATATACGTTTGTTCAGCAAACTTGCATAAAACGCTGATGTGACCTGTCCTGCAGTAACAACTCCATCACAGTTGCTGACACAGTGTAATCTTAAACTGTGCTGCAAAATCTCAGAAATTAGTTTTTGGTGCAGATCAAGTCAACATACTATTCAGATGTTGAGAAGCTACTGAAGAAGGTGACTGGGGCCACCAGAATCCACATCTTTGACCACACCCTGCGCAAGGGCACCATCAAGGACTCAAAGTACGTTGTCCCTTGCCCTGCCCTGACTTCACTCACTCAACAAAATAAGTGTTTCCTGAAGTTCAAGTCCTGTATGGTGATGACAGAGGGCAAAGATATCAGGTCCTGGCGTCAAATCTAATATCCAACTCACAGCTAGTCAAAGCAGACAAGTGTGGCCTATTCTGCATACCTGGTTCTACTCTGTACACCTTCCAGTTCATTGCTTCATGCCAAACTTGCACAGGGTATGCCATCAAGTAGGACACAGCCATGCATGTTTTGATAAATTGCAGTATACTTAGCCTTCATGAAGTGATCACTGAAATCACCTTTGGTGGCACTGCAGGGCTGGGGGGGCAGCCTCTGCAGGCAGAGGCAAGCCTGTTGCATGCGCGCATGTCGACTACACTCTGACAAGTGGTCCTGGCAGATTGAAGGAGCTGCTTCCAGAAGAGGCGGAGTCCCTTCAGAAGACGCCCTATGCTGTCATTCAGGTACGATGGCATAGCCTTTCACTGAAGGAGTCTTAATTGAATCAATACAAATGTTTCTGTGTTTGCATTACCACATGTATTGCATACCACTGCAACATGGACCATGACATGAAGCTCAAGCGCATACAAACAGCCTGCACAACACTTTTGCAGACTACTGCAATCACTCCAGCATCTTTGCCAAGCCAATTATGTTTCATTCATTCAAACGGACTGTATCTTCAACTTTTTTCCTTTTGTGCCAGCGTCATGCACTCCGTTCTATGTGTAGTACAAATTACATGTTGTACGCAGGTATGGCGGCCTCTGCGTGGTCCAGTTCAGGATTCCCCTCTGGCTGTATGTGATGCAGCTACCACCAAACAAGCAGATCTGCTAGCCACTTCACTGCATTTCCCTGACAGGACCGGAGAGGTATACAATGTGATGCACAGCCCTGAGCACAGGTGAGCATTCAGCACATGCATAACATAACAGTGGATGATAGGAATGATCTGTTTGATGGTGCTGATCCTGCTCTCAGCTGCAGGCGTGTGCAAATGCATTGTGCACAGCATGCGAAGCTGTTGCTTGTGACACTCCTTTGCTTGAATCCTGTGCACTGTATACTAACAAGCTACAGCAAGTCCTATGGTTGGCTCCCTCACAATTTCACAGCAATATTCAGTCTACTGACTTGGCAGACATGCTTTTCGAGTTGTGGTTGCTTTGAGACGTTGCATCAAAAGGCTCCTGTTACAACAGCTGCAAGCCACATACCCCTTTTGGGGTATGATCTGTGCAATTCAGATACAATGTACCAAGCCTATAGTTGTTGCTGTGCATTGCTTTGTTGAACAGGCTTATTCTTTGTGACAGCAATGCATGTTCAGTTAAGTCATGACTGATGGCAGCACAGCGCATGGTATGCAGGTGGTACTACGCCAAGGCAATGGAAACCGATGAAGTGTATGTGTTCGTTTGCTATGACTCACGGGAAGATGGCAGGGCAAGGTTCACCCCTCACACCAGCTTTGATGACCCCACCTGCCCTCCTGATGCCCCTGAAAGGGAGAGCATTGAGATCCGGGCCTACGCTTTCTGGGAAAATGAGATCAGTGGCAGCAAGCCTGGAGCCTAGAATTTAATGTTGCTGTGGTGCATGGCAGCCTGCAGCTGATGTCTTGTCTTAGTGCGCATCACATGCGCTTCTGGGCCGACTCTACGAAGCTCAGACTGTCATCATGTGGCTTCTTGTAGGTGTGTTCATGTTTTGCGGTTCCGTCCAAATGTACAAGCAACGGTGTGATTTGATGCCATCTAGAGTGGCATGATGTACCACTATTATATAATATTTGTACACTAGTTCAGTGAAGGTCAGCATATGCCCTTAGAAGGAGCTTCAACTGTGTGCAACACTTGACTGAGTTTTGCAGTAAACAGCTGCTCAACCTCAGCTAACAACCTCTTGTGACTACAAACCCTGCTGTGTGCTCTGCATGGGATTGCATATGCTCATGACTACTTACACAAGCCCATTGTGGCACATCTTGCTTTCTGTTTGTTCTAAGTTGTCTCCAGGTTCTGTTCGCAGGGAATGGGAACATTCTATGGATCTCTTACTCAAACACTTGACTGAACACCATCAGCTGAGCATAGCCACTTAAGAGCCAGCATTAGTGCACAATATTGATTAATGCCTGGTCAATTAAAGTTGATGACCAATGACTGCCAGCGGAATCAGGCAGACGATTTAACATTTGACACACCACCTAGCCTGAGTCAACAGTTTGCTTGTGTACAGATCATCGACGATCAGAGCCATACATACTTGTAGGGGTCATAGTATCGGCACTGGCAAAAGTAAAAGCACAGACCGTGTTAACATCTACAAAAGTAGCGCGCACAGATGAGAGGCTGCACAAAATATTTTACATATCATTGCACCATATCAGAAAACATGCTGAGCAAGAACAACATTGTTTGAAATACACCATGAGCATTTAACAAACATCAAAGAGAAGAAATAAGTGACCGTGATCAGAAAGTTGGACATCCTCACCAGTACACTTCATTACAGCAGCATTGCCTGTACACCCAGCCATTTTGGCGCTCTGTTTCATTTGACACTCCTTGTGAGTCGGACCCAGAATACGATATTGCTTCGCAACAATGCAGGCAATTGCAGCGTCATCTTGTGAATGGGAGTGACCGCATTTTGGGCAAGGTTGGCCATCACCCCATTGCTTCCTGAAAGACAAAACGCCACTGCAGCTCTATTCTGTGCTGCTCGAGCAGAGCAGTCCTTGTTCTTAGCTATTGCGGTCATGGCAGCACCTACAAGTCCCAGGGTTGCAACTGGGAGACTGAGTGCTTTCAAGGGAGAGACTGATACAGCTGCTCCTAGCAGCGCGATGAGCAAATTTGATGATCTCTGTACAAAGGACCATACTGTGGCCGCATAATTGAAAGCATTGGGCAGCCTGCTGATGCTGTATAATGCAAATCTCTAAAGTCTGCTGCTTCTTTTCCAGTGCATCAATAGCCCTCTGCGCCGACACAGAACAGCTGGACAGAACAGCTGGACAGAACAGCTGGACTTCAATCCAGCTGCTGTCACTGCCTGTACAGCGCTTGGTGGCCGGGAATAGGGAGGCAGAACCTGCATTCATAACGCTTTCAGGCCAGTCGAACCCTTTGCCCCACTTTCAGGCCGCCTTGTAGCTCAGGATTGGCTGCCGAAATCCTTTATAATGTCGTTTTGTACTTGTTTGCCAGCGAGACTAACGTATCTCCCTCCACGACGACATGGTACTCTGGCAGAACCAACAGTGTCTCTCCAGGATTGAGGCTGTACGGGTCTGGGTGGCTTCCCCCTTGAGTCACTACGTTGGAGGCGATAGTGCTATATGAGGTTGCTATTCTCAGCAAGGTATCACCACTCTGCACGGTGTAGTCCATGTACTTGGCACCAAACACGAGGTTTATTGCGACAGAACGGGTCTTGCTCTGCGGTATGCTGACACGCAATCCGTCGAGCGCTCACAGATACGTTGCAGCGGCTTCGCGTTCCGTGTGCGTGCGCTTGCTGTTGTTGCTAATTTGGCTGCTCGCAAAAACGACAACGTCACAAACACTCTCTGGAAGGCGAGTAAATTGAAGGCGGCCAATCGTCGTTTGCGTATAAGCTCCTTATAACGACGCCCTATACACTGACAATCGCGATACAACGACCAAAATGTCGAAAACGGTTGGTTTGCACTGCAAATTCCCTCCTTACAACAGCAACGACGCCCGTTACAACGACCG
>JAABUP010010922.1_pt1 | contig 10529 bp, 9 predicted proteins | sample 5559201 | NCBI WGS metagenome assembly JAABUP01 (sample SAMN10711887, study PRJNA513373) | rock metagenome | isolation source: Antarctica rocks | place: Antarctica | reverse complement strand
CGACTTGGGAGGCGTCGCCGTCCTCGTTGCTCGTCAGCTCGGAGGCGAGGATCTTGCCGCTGTTGGGATCAACGGCGAGGTGCAACTTGCGCCATGTCCGGGTGCCACGCTCGCCATGCTTCTGCACCAGCCACTCGCCCGCGCCGTAGACCTTCAGGCCCGTGGCGTCGATCACGACGTGCACCGGCCCGCTCGCCTGGGCTTGGGCCAGCGCCGTGGCGAGCACCAGCCCAGGGCTGCGCCGCGAGAACGTGGTGTGGTCAGGCACACTGACGCTCAGGCCGAGCAGAACCGTGATCGAGCGCAGCAGGCCCTCGGTCTGCCGCCACGGACGGCCAAAGGCCAGGCGCAGCAGGTGCCCGGTCTCGATCGCCACGTCCGAATAGTCGCGCGGACGGCCGCGCCCGCCGGTGTGGGGCGGATGCCAAGCCGCGAGCGCCTCGGGCGTGACCCACACCGTCAGGCTCCCACGCTGCTGCAGCGCCCTGTCGTACTCCGGCCAGTTGGTGACCTTGTAGCGCGCCCGGGGGATCTTGTGACGGCGCGGCTCGTTGGCCTTGTAGGGCATCAGGCATCCAGAGAGCGAGGGAGTGGCCTTATACGCTCCGCAGCCCAGTCGCCGAAGCCCGCAGCCTCCGAATTATGCACCAACGCCACGGTCTCCAGCTCCGACAGCGTCATCATGAAGCCGCCATCGCCGATCATCAGCACGGTGACGTCATCCGGCCGGGCCGCTGCCACGCCGAGCGCGGTGCCGAAGCCGGCGCCCATCGAGGCGAAATCGCTGGTGAAGCGCAGCCGCCCCGGATCCAACACCGGCACATAGCAGGCAGAGAGCAGGAAATTGCCGGCATCGTAGACCATGCTGCGACCCGGCGGCAGCAGTTCGCCCAAGCGGATCGCGAGCGAGCGTGGGTCGAGCGTGCGTGCGGTGTGCTCGGGCTTGAAATCCTGCGCCATGCTGAACGCGGCGATCTCGCTCCGCACGGCGTCGGAATGGAATGGTTTCGCCTCGCGGTCCGGAGCCGCGTTGGCCAACTGCTCGGCGACCAGTCGGGCATCGCCGACGATCGCGATGTCGGCGGTGTAGTAGCGGCCGATATGGTTGCGGTCGGCATCGACCTGGACGACGGGAACGTCCGGGAAGAAGGTGCCCTTGCTCGTGGTGTAGAAGTTCAGGCTGGCGCCGAACACCAGCACGCAATCCGCCTGCTCGACGTGTTTGCGCGCCAGCGAGTGGGAGAACGAGCCGCACAGACCGAGATTGAAGGCGTGGCCGCGGAACAGGTCCTTGCCTTTTATCGGGGTGATCAGCAGCGCGCCGGTCTTCTCGGCCAGACGCTCCAACGCCGCCTTCGCACCCGCCTTGTATGCCCCTTGCCCGCCCACGATCAGCGGGCGCTGGCTGCGGGCGAGCACCGCGAGCGCGGCGTCGATCCCGTGCCGGCGGGCTGGCGAAGTGGGTGTGCGCACCGGAGACGGGGTGGGCGCCGGGAGATAGGCCAGTTCGGCGTTCAGCGCACTGACGGGCAGGTGCAGCGATACCGTCGCGCCGCGCATGGCGGCCGCGGCCGCGGCCGCGAAGCTTGCGCGCACGCCGTCGGCGTTGGGTGCCTTGAATACCTGCAGCCCGGCGGCCATCAGCACGCCTGGCGCGTTGTAGCCTTTGTAGTCGGGACCGACCGCGTTGGGGGCGGGCTTGGGATCGTCCTCGCCCATGATGACCAGGACGGGCGTGCCAACCCTGGAGACGGCAACGATGCCATGCATACCGTTGGCCGCCGCCGGGCCGCGGCCGATGATCGCTACGCCGAGGCGGCCGGTGGCGGCCGCGTAGCCTTCAGCTGCGAGGACCGAATTGGTCTCGTGCCGGATGGCGTTGAACGTCACGCCGAGCGCGTCGAGGGCGACGACGAGGCCGATGGTGTCGTCGCTCATCAAGCCGAAGCACTGCTCGACGCCCCAGTCGCGGATGTCTTCGGCGAGGGCCTGGTAGGCGGGCATCGTCCGCTCCTTGATGTCCGGCTTGTGTCCAACCATCGCAGGCGACAGGACGTTCATCTCGATTTCCTCCGGACCGGTCGCTTCGACGCGATTGTCCAGAAGCTAGAGCGGCGGCGGGCGGTTGTAAACGAAGAGGATGAAGAACGTACCCGTTGGTAATCTCGCCGAGTTCAGGCTCTCCGCGGCTTGGTCCCCCGGGCGGTTCGCTTAGGGCGCACCGGTTCGACCGGGCGCGCGCCGACCATGCTGAGCATGAGTGCGGTAAGCTCATCGCTGAGCTGCTCGACCGGGAAGCGGCCGTTGTCGCGATACCAAACATAGGCCCAGCTCACCATACCGCCAATCGCCAGCGCGGCCATCCGCGTATCGGCAACCTGAAACTCGCCAGCAGCGACGCCTTCGTCGAGAAGCGCGACGAGCTTGTGATCGAACGTGCGCCGCATGTCGCTGATGCGCTTGAAGTCATCGGGCGCGAGGTTTTTCTCCTCGCGGGCGAAGATCGCGATGTAGCGCTGATTGGTCAACACGGCGGTGACAAAGCGCCGCCCGACTTCCTCAAGCCGCGTGATGGGCGAGCCGGGAGTGTCCGTGAGCACCCTTTCGAGCGCGCCGAGCGCCGACGCGATGCCGCGGGCACAGATCTCGGCGAGCAATTCGGCTTTGGAAACGAAGTGAGCGTAGATGAACGGCTTGGTGACGTTCATCCGCTCGGCGATGGCGTCGAGCGAGGTGTTCTCGTAGCCGCGCTCGTAGAACAGGCTCGCCGCCACCTCTATCGTCCGTTCCCGTTTAAGGGCAGCGACTTCGTCCCTGATGCTCATGGTGGAAACCGTCGTCGCTACACCCATCCGCAATCCGCCACACCCGCTACATCGCGCTGCTCTATCACCGTTTTAATCTAGCGGGTATCTGTTCGTACCGTCAGTCCAACTCGAACCAGAAGTCGAGCACGTCACCGACGCGCTTATCGGCAAATTTCGCGGTGACGCGGGTGCCGACCTTGAGCTTCTGCGCGGCCACAGCTGGGTCGGAGAGGTCGAGTCCCTTGATGAAGCCGCCGAGCGCGGTGTCGGCGCTGTCGAGCAGCACGTAGCCGAACGCGTAGGGTGGGGGGGGCAGGCCATTGAATTCCTCGTAGGTGATCGTGAACGTCTCGATGACACCGCCGGGTCCGACTTCCACCCAGTCCGTCGTCGGCTCGAGCGTCTGATCGGAGAAGGCCCGCGGCGGGACCAGCACGCGGCCGGATTTCGCGTCCCGCTTGCCATACAGCTTCGCATGGTCGCGGAGCTGGACGTAAAACCAGCTCGCCGTCTCGCCCAGCGCGTGGGTGTAGGTGATGTTCCAGGTTTCCTGGCGCTTCAGCAATTCCATCGTCATGTCTTCCTTCCTATGCTTCGACGACCATCGTTCCGAAGAACTGGTGGTCGCCGCCATTGCCACTGGCGATGCCGCGCTTGGCGCCTTTGACCTGGTGCCCGCCGGCGCGGCCCCAGACCTGCAGCGCGATCTCGGCCACGCGGATCATCGCGGTCACCGCGATCGCGTTGGTGCAGAGCGTCCCGCCCGACGGGTTCACCGGGATGCCGTTGCCGAGCTTGAACTGGCCTTCCCGCATCATTGCCGGCGATTGCCCGATCGGGGCCAGCCTAGCCGCCTCAATCGAGTGGAACTCGGTGTTGCTGAACGGCGCATACAGCTCGGCGACATCGACCTGCTTGGTGGGCTCGGTGATGCCGGCCATCTTGAAAGCGCGTTTGAACGACTGGCTCAGCGCGTAAGCGTCGGCGTGGTCCGCGAGCTGCCCGCGTCCCATGCGGTCGCCGAGGTAGTAAGTCTCCGAGCAGTGCCCGACGCCGGTGATCCACACGGCGTCGAGGTTGCGCTCCTTGATGTAGCGCTCGGAGGCCAACACCATCGCGCCGCCGCCGCTTGATTGCGGGCAGCAATCGAACAGCTTCACCGGCCAGCAAATGTAGCGGGAGTTGAAGACTTCCTCCTGCGTCGTCTCTTTACGCAGATGCGCGTTCGGGTTCTTGGACGCCTGCCAGCGGTTCTTGACCACGACGCGCGCCATGTCCTCCTCGGTCATACCGTATTTTTCCATGTAGCGGACGGCCGACATGGCGAGCATCGAAATGGTGCCGAGCGGAAGCTGGCGTTCGTAGGTCGGATCCCAGATCTTGTTGAGCACAGTCTGACTGTCGCCGCATTCGCCGACCTTATCGGCGCCGGCCGTCAGCACCGTGTCGCAGACGCCTGAGGCGATGTGGTAGTAGGCCGCCGCCACGCTCGAGATGCCGGTGGCGCCGCCGGTGTTGATGCGCAGGAAGCGCTTGTTGCGCGCGCCAACCGCGTCGATGCCGAGCCGCTCGGCGTTGCCGATTCCGACCATGGCGTCGGGCGACAGCGAGTAGACGACCGCATCGATGCCGTCGAACTCGAGCTTGGCGTCGTTCATCGCCAAGGTGACGGCCTCGCGCACCAGGTCCGGATAGCTGGCGTCGTCGCGGCGGGCGCGGAAGGCGGATTGGCCGATGCCGATGATGCCGACGCGCTGGCTCATGGGTTGGCTCCCTTGTGGTCGGCTCTGAGTACGACCACCGTGTTATATTGCATGGCGTCACCGCTGGCCGCATGGGCAAGACCGGTAGTTGCGTTCCGGTGCTGGTGCGGGCCGGCTTGGCCGAGCACCTGCTGGGCGATTTCGGCGATGCGGATCAAGCCGGTGCAATACACCGGATTGAGCGAGATCGCGCCGCCGGAGAGGTTGACTGGCAGCTTGCCCTTCGGCCCGAACGTGCCCTCGGTCACGTGCCGCTCCCAATCGGCACGCGGCGCGAGGCCGAGGCCCTCGTAGGCCAGTAACTCCTGATAGGGCGTCGCATCCGCCACTTCGGCCACATCGAAAGTGCCGAGCGGGTCGGTGACGCCGGCTTCGGCATAGGCTTGTTTGGCGGCCGCCTCGAGGGCGGGCGCCTGGGTCAGATCGCGGTCGCCGAGAAAGCTCGGCTCGGTCGCCCATCCCATCCCGGCGATCCAGGCCACCGGCATCGACCGCTCGCGCACGAAATCCTCCGAAGCGAGTACGAGCGCAACCGCGCCGGTCACCGGTGGTGCGCCCGGCGGTAGTGGCCAGCGTGCCTTTTCAGCGGCATCGGACTGGCCAGTCGACAGGTCCGGATAGGCCGCGACCCCATTCTCGCGGTTTTTCGCCGCCACACGCTCGGCCACCGCTTGCAGGTTCGGCATCGTAGCCATCAGCGCAGTCGCCTGCATCGCGTGCGCGCCCATCTCGTCTAGCGGCAGGCGGCGGTGAAAATATGGGTCGGCGGCGAGGCGTTGCACTTCGCGAAGCGACCCGGCCTCCGTCGGGCTCCACGCCACCACGAGCTGCGTCCGATACTGTCCCGACGCCACCCGCAGCGCGCCCATGACGAAGGCATGCTCGCCCGCGGACGGTGTCGAGAGGATGTCGCGATCGACGCCGCCCACCGAGCCCGAAGCCGCCATTACCGAGATGGCGCGGCCGTCATACTGGTCATTGGCGGCGACAACGATGCCGTCGATATCGTCGATCGTCAACCTGGCGTTCTTTAGCGCCCGTTGTACGACGTCATACAAGAGCTCTTCGAGGGACTGCTTGTCCCCGCTGACGCGCGGCATGATTGCAGCGCCGATCACCCCCGGCTGGACGGTGTAACTCATTGCGTTCCCTCGTGGATTTTTGTGAGTAAATGGTCATCGGCACGGCGCGGGGCCGGCCGTGTCGCCGGCGGCGCGCCATCGACGTGCGCCGGAAACAACGCCTGCAGCGCGCCCGAACCTGCAGTGCGGACCAGGGCGCGACCGCGATGGTGGGCGCTATCCAACGCCGCGCCGAGGTCGAGCACCTGACTGAAGCAGCAATCGGCGGGCGCGAACCGTGCCAGGCATTCGGCCGTCGTCAGCGTCCCCAGAAGTCCGGCGACCTCGGCGATCAGCGTCGTCTGCGGCAATGGGTCGTCCTGCCGTGTGACCCAATCGTTCTTTTCCGCGGCATGGCAGAAGGCAGCCCAGAATTTCGGCTCGATCGCGCCCAGCGCGACCTGCTGCCCGTCTCGGTTCGTGTAGACCTGGTAGTAAGCTGCACCGCCGTTGAGGTAGGTCTCGCCAGGCCCAGCCACCGCTCCGGTCGCGCCATAGTCGGCGATCGGGAACAGCTGCAGCGCCATGGGCGTATCGCCCAATCCGATGTCGATGAAGCAGCCCTGACCGTCCGCATCGCGCGCCCGTAACGCGCCGAGGATCGCGATCACGCTGAACAGCGACCCTGATAGGTCGGCGACGGGGGGGTCGTAGTAGGTGCCGCCGTTGCGGTGCATCATGCCCGAATTGGCCAGGTAATTCGCGTCGTGCCCGGCCTCCTGCGCTTTCGACCCGGCCGCGCCGTACCCACTCAGCGAGCACATGATCAACCGCGGATTGACCGCACGGAGCGGCTCGTAGTCGAGGCCGAGGCGCTTCATGACGCCGGGACGAAAGCCTTCGATCAGCACATCGAATTTCTCGACCAGACGAAGGAACTCGTCGCGAACCGCCGGATCCTTCAAGTTCATTCGCTGAACGGTCTTGCCCGCGTTGACGGCCGCGTGGAACACCGGTTCTCCCTGGGCATCGCGTGGGCCGAGTTGCAGCATCGCGTCGCCGGCCGGCGGCTCGATTTTCAACACCTCCGCCCCCATGTCGGCCAGCAACAGGCTGGCGAACGGCCCGGGCAGAAAGGCCGATAGGTCCAGCACTCGAACGCCACGCGCGAATAGGCCTAAGCGGCTCATATGGCCGGCGCCAGCGTGATCCGGCCGAGCGACGCGCCGGCTTCGAGGCGGCGATGCGCCTCGCCGGCCTCGGCCAGTGGCAGCGTCGCGTCGATCGCAGCGCGCACCGTGCCATTTGCGACAAGCTGCAGGCACTGGCGCAACTCCTCGCGGGTGACGCTGGTCGCGCTCAGCATATCGATGCCCTTGAGAAAGAGCTGCGCCGGGTTGAACGGGACGAAGTCGCCGTTGAGCTGCCCAACCATCACCCAGCGGCCACCGCGGGCAATCGAGCGCCGCGTCGGCTCGAACACCGCTGTGCCAACCGTGTCGATCACAACATCGGCGCCGCCGCACAAGTCGCGGACCTCGGCGGAGAAATCCTCGCCGCGACCGTGGATCACGAGATGATCGGCACCGGCCTCGCGCAGCGCATTCACCCGGTTCGGCGACGTGCTCGCGGCGATGACGATGGCGCCGGCCGCGCGCGCGATCTGCAACGCATGCAGCCCAACCCCGCCGCTCGCGCCGGTGATCAGAACCCTGTCGCCCGGAATGACCCGGCCAACACCGACCACCGCGTGAAAAGCGGTCCCGATCGCACACGCCGCTATGCTGGCGGCTCGCAAATCGACGTTGTCGGGAACGGGAACCGTGCCATCGGCATCCAGCGCCACATACTCGGCATAGCCGCCGTTAAGCCCGGCATCGCCGAGGAACTCGCGCTCCGCGCAGAGCGGCTCGCGCGCCCCGCGGCAGTAACGGCAATACCCGCAGACATGCGCCCGCTGCGTCGTCGCGACGCGGTCGCCGACCGCGATCCCGCGGACCTCCGACCCGATCGCCGCGATCGTGCCGCCAATCTCGTGGCCCAGGATCAGGGGCATGGTGATTCCCGTCTTCAGCGTGCCGCGCCGCACGACCACGTCGTGGAAGCAAACGCCGCAATGCTGCACGGCGACGACCACCTGGCGCGGCCCCGGAGCCGGGTCGGGAACGGTCTCAAGGGCGAGCACGGAGGCTGGCCCCGGCTCACGCAGCACGATCGCCCTCACAGCACCGCCACGGGAGCTACCGGGCTACCGGTGCCGCCGACGATCGGTAGCGGCGTGGCCGCGAACAGGAACTCAGTTGCCCCAGCCTGGGCTAATTCACGCAGGACGAGGCCTTCCAGAAGCGGGATGCCGTAATCGCGGATAAGACGCTGGTGGACCGGGAACACCGTGCCGGCAGGAAACGGTAAGGCCTCGATCGCGAAATTATCGGCGCCGACCATTGCAACCCCGCTTTCGGCCAGCCACAGCGCGGCCTCCACGTCGATACCCGGCTCGCGGTTGAAATCGATGCCGGCGGCCGGATCCTGGCTCTCGAGCCAGCCAGTGCGGATCAGCGCCGCATCGCCGTCGCGCAGTGTGAAGGCTTTCGCCGCGTCCTGGAGCAACGCGAGGCCTATCGACTCTGTCGAATGCCCGCGCACTGCGACGACGTCCAGCAGAACGCCCCGCGTGACGAGGGGCGGTATTTTCTCGACACCGCAGTGCAGCGCCCGCGTCGTGCTGCGGACGGTGCTGCCGGGAAAGCCGTTAAACAGGTGGTCGTCGCACCAGGCATGGCATAGCGCGTCGATATGGGTGCCGAGATGCAGCGGTAGAATGACTGTGTCTTCGGCAAACTGGAAGCCGCCGGGCCGCTTGGCGCCAGCCGCGTAGTCGCCGCCGTCACGGCCCATGAAATGCTGCACGCCGCCACGGTGGCCGGGAACCGGCAGGCGATCGGAGATCTTCTGCGCCAGGCTGATGACCTGCCCGGTCCGCACCAGCCGGGCGGCCAAGCGCACCTTCTCGCGGCCGATCAGGTTAGGCGCCCCGACCTCGTCGTCAGGGCCCCAGCGGTTCCACGCTTCCTGATACCAAGGCTCACTGACCAGAACCCATCAAGATTTCACCCCCACTGCGATGCACTTGGGCGGCCGCATAGAGCACGCGACCTCCATGGGTTCTGGTCAGTGAGCCTTGGTATGAGCCATCGCGTTACACCATCACTGGCGGCAGATGGGACGCGACGGCCTTGAGTTCCTTGCGAAGCAGCTTGCCTGTGACGGTGGTCGGCAGGGTGCCGACGATCTCGAACCGGTCGGGCGTCTTGTAGCTCGAGGCGAGTTTACGGCAGTGCATGGCGAGGTCGGCCGCGGTAGGATGCGCGTCCCCTTTCGGCACGACGAAGGCGACGATCAACTCGCCCTGCTCGGACGGGGTGCCGACGACGCCGACCTGCGCAACGTCCGGGTGCTGTAGCAGCACGTCCTCAACTTCGGCCGGTGATACGTTAATCCCGGCGCGCTTGATCATCTCGGTCGAGCGACCCAGAAAGACGATCTCCCCAGCGTCGGTCAGTTGTCCGATGTCGCCGCTCTGGAACCATTTATCAGGCGTGAAGACGCTGGCATTATGGACCGCGCTGGACGCCGTGTAGCCGCGCATTACATAGGGTCCACTCACTTCGACGAGCCCGGGCTGGTCGGGGCCGAGCACGGCGCCGGAGGCCTCATCGACGATCCGGAGTATGACACCCGGCAGCGGCAGGCCTTGGCAATTCGCCCGCCGCTCGAGCGGCCAGTCATGGTGTGTCACGCAGCAATTGCCGCCCACCTCGCTCGACCCGTACACGTTGCACATGCCGGACGCGCCCATTACCTCGGCCGCGTTGATCACGTCCTGTGGGCTGCCGATCGTCATACCAACGCGCAGGCTGCGGGTCCGCTCGCGGCTGAACCGCTCGTGGCCGATGATGGCCGAGGTCATGCCCGGCAGCGTGTAGATCGAGGTGCAGCGGTGCCGCTCGATCAGGTCGAGCGCCTCGCCGGCATCGAACCGGGCCTGTAGCACCAGGGTCGCGCTATGGGTCAGCGTCGCCGGCAGGGCGTTCACGCCGCCATAGGTCCAGAATAGGGGTGGCGACAGCAGGACGCGATCGGTCGGACCGAGACCCTGCCGTTCGCCGATGTTGAAGCCGTTCTCGACGACGAGATAATGGGCCAGAGCGATCGCCTTGGGCCGGCTGGTCGAACCGGAGGTGTAGAGGATGATGGCGTCGTCGCCGGCGCTCGCGCCCTCGCCGGGCGCCGGGATCGCAAGCGGCGACGCGGCAGCCCGGGCTCGGCTCCAAGCGTCGAGCGTGAGCACCGGGATGGTCGCTATCTCTGCGAAGATCGCCGCGTAATCCTCTCTACCGAACTGCGCGACGCTGATCACGATCGAGGCCGCGGAGTCCGCCAGCAGGAACTCAAGCTCGGCCTTGGTCGACCACGTGCTGAACGGCGTGGCGATCGCCCCGAGCAGCCAAGCGCCGAAGGCGATCTCGAGCCATTCGGTCCGATTGTTCACCACCATTCCGACCCGGTCGCCACGGCAGATACCATTCGCCCGCAACACGGTAGCGCCCTGGCGCGCCCGCTCGGCCAACTCGGCATAGCTCAACGCCTCCTCGCCACAGATGACGGCCATCCCATGCTGTGCGGCTTGCTCGTCGAGAAGCTCGAACATGGTGCGGCTGTAGGGGGCTCGCATAGTCACAAGGTCCGCGAGTGCTGGGTTGCGAAGTGGCGCAAGCTGGCTAGTACCTCTGCACAGTGGTTTTGACCGGTTGAGGCCAAGTGAGCCATGAGATCATTGGTCTGATCCCAAGCTTGATCTTCTTGAGTTATCCTTGCCGCATCCTCGTCCCGAGCAC
>JAABUP010010920.1_pt1 | contig 10531 bp, 13 predicted proteins | sample 5559201 | NCBI WGS metagenome assembly JAABUP01 (sample SAMN10711887, study PRJNA513373) | rock metagenome | isolation source: Antarctica rocks | place: Antarctica | reverse complement strand
ATTTTGACTTGACGATGTCCTCGTTGCCGCAGCGTTCAATCTATTCGGAGCAGAGGAACTTATAGCCTTTTTTTAGCCATATCCACTGATATAAAGATCAGTGAAAATGTTTTAAGAGCAGTAACAAATCATGAATGGAATGGGAAGACTCTAGTCAAGTTCCTGTTAAGCTACTTTGTGGGATCAGTCACAACCGATATCGTCGTGGCTGCAGCGGGTAACTAGAGGGGCAGTAGAAAGATTGTACAGCTACTACTTTCTCATGATGCAAACAATGCAAGGAATATTACGGAGAGTGTTATTGTAGCCGCGGTCAGTAACCCAAGCTGTGATGATTGGGATTGGAGTGGTTGGAAATCCATGGTGGAAATACTATTGTCACATTCGGACATAACTATACGCGAAAATATTTTGGCTGCGGCCGCAGGGAACGAGTCTTTCAGCGTGCAGATGGTAACGTACTTTCTCACACTTTTCCCTGATCTCGAAATCACTGCGGACGTGATTGAGGCGGCAGCAAGAAATAACACTTGCGGACCTACTCTGTCGAGGCTGTTGCTTCCTCAAGCAAAGGAATCCAGCAAGGCTGTCCTTCTAGCCGCCACTCGAAACCAAGCCACTGGTCATCTTGTGATGCGCATACTGATGGGGTATTTTCAGAATGTTGAGATCGATCAGTATTTAATCGAAGAAACGATGCGAAATAAGCAGACTGGAAGGCAGATCCTTCGAGTTCTACTGGATTCGTTGAAAGACACAGATGTCGCGGGAAATGCCAGACATCGCCTTGGAGAGGCTCTTCACATTATGAATGTCCCAAATCGTGTTATAGCCATCCTGCGTATCGAATTAATAGTAGCCGCGTTGCGCGGGATGGTGAGCGTCGTAGAATCGTGGCTGGGAGAAGGAAGGGCTCCCCTAACGAGAGTACAATTGGAAGAAGCTCTGCGATCAGCAAGCCGCAATGGACATAGCGGCGTCGTGTCCATCCTCCTAGATTACGACAGCTCTATCATTAATGCAGCAGATCAGATGGGACGAAATTCACTACATCTATCAGCCTCGGCAGACCAAATCAAAACCATGGAACTTCTCCTAGAAAGAGGTTCTGCTGTTAATGCTGTAGATTTTCCACGGTGCTGTGCAGCGCACTGGGCTAGATCTGACTTGCTATAGCCAAATTACTGAGTTCGGAGCCAACTTTCACCTCAAGGACTCGTTCGGATGGACTTTGGCTGCTCGAAGAGGGAATGCAGAATGCATTGCGGATTTAATAACGGTCGGGTTGGACAAGGCACATCTCGATTGTGAAGGACGCAGCGCCCGTGATATTGCCCAGTTACTAGGCCATGAGCCATGCTTAACGCTACTCGAAACAAAATCGGATGTCCCGAACGATTCTGTCGTACTCCACAACACTGATCATGATGCATTTGGTGATGCATGTCTATTAGTAAGTACAGCCAGGCACTGTTTGACGGGATTCTAATTTTCAACAGACTTTTCAAGGACCTTAGTATAGATGTCAGGAGTGTAAAGACATCAATTTCTGCTTTCGGTGCGTGGCGGATGGCGATAGAATACACGACGAAGATCATTTTTTTCGCTCTTTTGGAAGACGAACAGGTCGGTGCATAATTCCTTGTCCGAAGCGCTGAGGCCAGGGTGAAATATGGCGGGAAGAATAAAAACGGCATCATTCCGGACAGTCAATGTCGCAATGTTCGAAGCCTAATCGGCTCAGCGCCTACTTAATACTCGGACTCAATAGGATTGGCTCATTATCGCCGTGTTATACACCTCGCCGTCGCGGCAGATAGACGTCATGCTTTCCAAGGCGTCATGCTTTCAGAAGCTCAGATCTCAGTGCTTCTATTAGCTCATCAAGCAGAAGGCTAATTACTCTAGATATCGCCCCCTTTTTCAACGTACTAATCCTACGTCTATAAGTCGCCAAACTTGCGTACGCCTTTCCTCTCCCGTTGAGGCCGACGAGTGACCGCTTTACTGAAGCTCAACAATAGTTTCAAGCTCAACCGCTGTCTGAGTATGTGGGATTTTGCTAATAAGCAATAAGGCATGAAGCGGCGGTAATATGAACAGGTTAACGAGCCATTCCTATGAAGTCCGAGCGTTAAGTAGACGCTGAGCCTATCAGGCTTCAAATATTGCTGACAGTCACTGATGGCGAACATTGACTGTCCAGAAGGATGCCGGAGTACAAAGGCAAGGAGAGTTGTACTTACGCCGACTATATATTACTTGGAATACGGTGATGCAGAATGCGTTTGTTGACTGCCAATATGATCTTGCCTGAGGTGGTTGATGGTTCAAAGCGATGCACATATTTTCCAGTGACGCAATGGACGAAGACCAGGAGGAGAGCAGCAATATCGAGCAACTTCCTCATATATTTCATCTACCTGCGACGGAAGGGCGCGGTGTTACACCGTTGTTTATAAGTCTGCTCTCGTACTTTTTCTGGCGAGCACTTTATTTCTCAAATGCCCTTGTCGAATTCACAGAAACAACAAACTGGGCACGAACCCCAATCTGAAAGCATACCCCGTCTGCTCTCCTAATCCCTTCCACCGCCCACAACCTCAAATCAACGCAGTACTCCTCTCAATCCCGATATACGTCGCCTTCCCCAGCAGACACCCCCAAACCTCGAATCTAGCCACAAATTTCACCTTCCCATCTCCATTTCCCTTCAGCCATCCCCAGCCACTTCTACCCACTCCATGTTCACAGCCCCACCATCCCCAATCCCTGCACTCTCCTTGACTGCCTATGCTTCATCATTCTCACCCTCTACCGCATCCCAAGGAACAACTCTATTGACACAACCAACCTACAGGGTCGAGATTAATAACGACGACTCCCCCTTTTTCATTTTATACTACTCCCCTATCGAATACAAGCGAGCGCTCATCAGCCACAGCACATCATTACGTGGGTTGATTACCATGGATAAGTGGGCTTAGTTACTATGCATAACTTTATAGGAATCCAGGGTATCGAAGAGCCTTGCCGGCATATCATTGCGACCCGCCAGAAAAGGAAGTAAACGGGGTTGTAGTGTAAGTGGCAGGTTTTCATAAACCATGACGGTTCTTCGTAAGATCAGCACGCGATTTTGGAGGTGGAGAAAGGGTATGGAGACGAAGGCGCGCGTTTTGTTTACGGTAAGTAGTCGTCAGGAAGTAGCTTTTGCTTTGGTGGAAGACTAAAGTGTGTGAGGAGGTTACGAAATGGAAGGGGGAACAGGGTGGAATCTTTCGTCGGATTTGGGAATGTGAGATGCGATAAAAAGCAGGTTGGAGATGTAAGCACGACAGCGAGAGTCGTTATGTGATGGAAATAATGCTGACGCTCAATCGCGGTGGTGGCAATTGTTTCGCTGTAGTTGAGAAGTAATAAGGGTTAGGGGTCATGTCGGTATCTGGTGTTGTGCAAGAGGTGGACGACATCGACCGGGCAAGGCTGGTCATCCCTTGTTAATTCCACTTTAGTTTATTTCGGTGCATGGTGAAGTGGTACTTCGAATAATGAGGCTATCGACTGTAGTTCACGATTAGAATGCTAGGTGGAACGTGGCATCCAAGACGTAGCAACTGGCCGCAACCAATTACAGCAAAAAGTTGAGAAAGGCTCAGGTATGAAACCCATCGATAGCACATCTCGTGTATACAAGGATTAAAAACTCACGAGTATAAGTGGAATAACTTGTGGAAGTAGGCATATGATAAAACACATCGAAGCACCGGCATACCCATTTTAAGAGGAAAGTGTAATCATTAGCAGCCAAGGTCACAAAAAGCACGAAATAATGTCGCTTGACGGTGCAACATCCAACCACAAGATTGGTAGATTAAGTAGAATCTGTTGTCGTGCTGATTTCAGAGCATTCTACAATACTCAGCCGTTCCAGTTTTTGCTCAGCGGACATAGAGAGATGATTCCCTAGTGGGAGCTTTTCATCGGCTTCAACTATCTCGTTATCCTTGACAGCTAGTTCTCCATCTAGACATTTAAACGGTACTGACGGTTACCAGGCGGTACGGACGGCACATAAGAAGCTGCGCAGGAGAAGATGTAGGTGAAGAGAATAGAAATGTCTATGACCAAATGTGCTAAAGTGTAAACAAATGATAGCTTTTTGAGTCCTTGTTTGCCTCGTGCGTTAAATCATTACAGTGCCTGCATGTAAAGCTCCATTTCTTGATCTCCTCAATAATGTCCAGTTTCATGCCAACAGACATTTCTTCTTCATTACACGCGGAGCTCTTTGTCGGCAAGGGTGATTTGTGGTAGCATCGGGTTCTCATCCCTTACAGCTGCACCTCTTCCAGATCCCTGGTCATGACGGCTACTTGTGCTCGTTTTGCAGCTTCAGCAACCAGACTAAAGTCCTTCATCAATAGTGACGTCTCGCTACTGGCGCTGCTGATGCTGTCTTGTCTCTGCTGCGTCTGCGGTGGTGGTATACGCGGTGCTTGTGGTACCTGCAACGGGAAACGTTGTTGCTGATGTTGCGCCTGCAGGTATTGCTGCGCTTGAGGTTGTAATGATGTAAAGTACTGATCTGATCGAACAGATGTGGGAGATGGAAGAGGAGCGGCAGCGCCTGGTAGATGAGAAGGAGACATGGCGGGAATGAGAAGGCGAAGGGCGGTGGGGCTGGTGGGATTTCGGGGAGAGTGCGAGTCTGAGGTAGAGTTGCCTAGGTTCGAGGAGAGTTCTTTGCTGTCCTGCAGGTTTTGGACTATGTCGAAGATTGGTCTTGCGACAACTCCGTGCTCAGATGGAAGAGGCCGTCCCAGTGCGAGGCAAGGGTCAAGGGTGATAAAGAGCGGTCATGTGGTATCGTGCCAAGGTCGAGAATAGGATGGGATGTAAGGTAGGTCCCCACTGTCAAAGTGAGGTGTGAGACATATCCACGGCCGGCGCTTGGTGGAATTTAATAGCAACGGGAAAGTAGACTTGGTCTAGGGTGGCCTTTTTGCACAGAGACGGGAGAAGCAAGGTGGGAGGCCTATTCTACTCTGTATTTCGGCTTTAATGCGGCCAAGATTCGCTGTAGTTATTAGGATATGTTGTGCAACCACGGAAAATTTCCGATGCACCTCGGTCAGATGTCAATGGCTGAGGCATACATTTTCTTAGGGGCTGCATACTAAGATTCTTCTTGGAAGACATCAATATCAGACACCGCAATGGACTGAAAGCCGCCGATAACACTAACATATTTAAGGCCTAAAGGCCAAATTCCTTCTCCAGCAAGCCTAACGAGAGTTGGCAGCGACTTGTGCTCAGTATGACGTGTGGTGTATTGCGCTCACACTTTTTCTGACCCAAATCAATATATATTCGTGTCTTTCTCCTTGTATCCTCTTCTTGCGATCCAGTGTATCTTCCACTTCACAAGCGTAAAGATTGTAGAATCTCAGTTTGAAATTACTAAGGACAATCCTCGGAAGACTCCAAAACCCTTCACGATGTCTCGCGCCAACGACACGCCCGCACAGTTGAATAAATGGATTGGCACCAAGGCCGGAGTTGCGCAAGACCTGACTTCTCCAATTGAAACACGAGATATGGGAATGGATTGCACGGAAGCGGGAGAAATTATTAATTTTGCTAGTAATCTTGGTGTGTATTGCTCATTTTTCAAAGGCTCATCCCTGAGGTAGATTTTTCACTGACAGAGTATGTATCGAACTTCAGGTAAACTCGTAGAGAAATTTCAGCCCGTGGGGCGATCACTGAAGAGAGAGGGTCCAAACTCACCTGCGGTCAGCCCAGAGATTTTCGCAGGTGAAGATTCCAGCCGATTATTTTCTGTGTACTATGCCTCAAGCGTGAGGGATTTTGCAGCGCCATCCCAAGCCACGTTTTCGACCGGATACCATGTTGTCGATAACAATTTCGCTGTTCCCAGCCTTCCCGGTAATTATTTCGTCGGTATATTCCCGGTGACATGCGGGGCTTTATTTCTGCTCGGGTGTGTGGTAGCCTGTATCATGAACGGTTTGGCCGCAGCCAGAGCTAGAAAGGCACGGAAATTTCACATGCTTGGGCAAGATGATCAAGAAATGCAGAATGTAGAACTAGTAAGTAACATTAATACCGAGTCTCACAATACTAACGCCTAGCAGGCCGAAAAGTCTGCTTGCGGGTTGTAGAGGTCGTGCTTCGCGCCAAGTTACACAATCTGATCTTCAGACTTCTGATATTCAGATTTCTGACCGCCAAATAAGAGGTATCTTATGCTAGTCGGGTACTGTATCGGCTGAAGGATATTGTTTCTTGATCAACAAGTAGTGCATTTCATAGATGTCGATACCAATTCATACTTTAATTTGTAATGAAAGCAGGGTCCGGTTCCTTGGTCAATGGCCTCCTTTTGGTAGTCAGCTTATGGCCTATGTCCAGGTATTGATTAGGATGACCCAATCGAAGGATCTCCGGGCAAGGCCCAACAAGAAAAATAAATGTAGTTAGTGACAAGAAATATCGATGAATATGAATGAACATCATCGTCAAATCGTGATAATCGAGAGTATCGAAAGACATCCTTTCATCAAGGCCCTGGAGATGAGGCAACTGCGTGAAATGAGAAAACTTGCTCCAAAGTACAAAGATTGCCAACCGATATATGAGAACCGAGAAGCTGATCGTAAGTAAGGGATTATGAGAGGGCATCAGTACCATGAATGTCCGCGAGGACATGACTGAAATGGGAAGCAGTCGCCGCCCATCAGATCATCTCTAGAAGGTGTCAACGCCTGGTGACCGGCACGTAGGAATTAATTTCATATTCCACAGAGAGCACGAAGAGCGCGTGTGCGGCCTCGTACGAGATGGTATTTTGGCTTCACTGCTCAATCAAGGCTTATGGAGGCTGCTGGAAAATGCAATAGGAGATCCAACGAGGTGGAGGCACAAGCTGGTAAAACGGATGCATGGCAGAACACTCGCGCATGGCGCTATTAGTACTAAGAACCCGGTCAAGGCGCATACGTGTAACTGAAAATGTGTGGATCTTGCTTGAAATGAACTATTAATTGCTTGAAGCAGAAGCCGCACGAGACGGTCAGGAAAGAAATGCAGGTGTCTGCAATCTGATGTGTTTTATTAGAGGTCATTCGTTTCAGACGAGCACACGCGACATACTGAACAATCAGTTAGCATTCACGAGTCCACGGTTTGCAGGTTACTACTGCCATGGTATGTAGGAATAACTCTGCAAGGCCATTAAGGTGCCAACAACTTATAACACCGGCCCGGATCTATGTCTCACTTTAACAGGGTAGCTATCATTCTGTAAGAGCTTGTAACATTTAATGGTAATTTTGGTAAACATGTCGGTGACAAGGAAATTGTAGTCAGTTGCGGATGAACTGAATGGTCCGTGCTTATTTCCTTCATTTCCACTCTTCTCATTTAAATACTAGTAATTTGTCAATCTTTACACAACAACGAGTTAACAACCGATCGGAACAGTAAACTCGACACGAACATGAGAGGCAAGCATTGTTCGGAGGGAAGAAATCACCCTCTCATCATCTCATCATACATCAGTGTGATTAATATTCGATTTCACCCCTTTTCGTGCACATATCATGTTATAAAACCCATCCATGGCTCCACATTAAGGTACGGTAGAGACTGTATTCGTTCCCTTACCCGCATCCGTATCAGAACAAGGATCAGATCAGCCATAACGTCGACGTCACGAGTCCCGGTGTCGGCCTATCCGACGACCGGAGCTCCCCACTTTCCCAACCCGTGTTTCCAGATTCCCATACATATTTTTCTGCCCCTATAGGTTTAATCTATCAATCTTAAGACTCTTCACACCGCAACTTTCATCTTCTCTCTGTGATCTGATTTTCATCTCTTTGATAATCCAATCTTCTCTACCTTCATCCTTCCCAACTACTTTTCTCACAACTCTATACTTACGTCCCTCCATACTCACAATGTCTGGTCTTCCTCACATGGTTCCCCTGACCGGGAAGTTCAACAAGATTCCAGGGCCCCTTGGGCTTGATGCAGCTTCGCTCAAGGGCAAGAATGCTTTGGTGACTGGCTCAGGTATGTTAGATTCTATCTGCTTCATTTTAAACTTCTCCGTCGGCCAGCACATGTGCTCATTGCTGTGCTCATACTGATATCTCATCCAGGTCGTGGAATCGGCAGGGAGATGGCTCTCGAACTCGGCAGGCGCGGCGCGAATGTCGTTGTAAACTATGCCAACAGCTCAGAAGCCGCCGAGGAGGTAGTTGCCGAGATCAAGAAGAACGGTTCCGACGCCATTGCCATCAAGGCCAACGTCTCTGAGGTACCAGAGATTCAATCTATGTTCAAGGAGGCTATCCAGAAGTTCGGCAAACTCCACATTGTCTGCTCCAACTCTGGTGTTGTTTCTTTTGGCCACGTTAAAGATGTGACTCCTGAGGAATTCGACCGTGTCTTCAACATCAATACCCGTGGCCAGTTTTTCGTCGCCAAAGAGGCATACAAGAACCTTGAGGTCGGTGGCAGGGTCATCCTAATGGGCAGCATTACCGGTCAGGCCAAGGGTGTTCCCAAGCATGCCGTCTACTCCGGCAGCAAGGGCGCCATCGAGACATTCGCTCGTTGCATGGCTATCGGTAAGTTATTCTGTCTCGACACTTAATGCCTTGGCAGCGTCCAAAGCTCATGACGTGCCTCAGACTTCGGTGATAAGAAGATCACTTGCAACGTCGTCGCACCAGGTGGCATCAAGACCGACATGTACCACAAGGTGTGCAGAGAATACATTCCAAATGGCGCAAATTTGAACGACGATCAGGTCGACGAAGTTCGTATACATGCTATCTCTAACTGGATTTGCAATTGCTAATTCTTTGCCTAGTACGCCGCTACCTGGAGCCCTCTCGGACGTGTCGGTCTACCTATCGATATTGCCCGCGTTGCTTGTTTCCTCGCCAGCCAGGACGGAGAATGGGTTAACGGAAAAGTCATCGGCATTGTAAGTCTTTTGAGCTCTCAATTTACTCGCCGTACTAACGATCTACTAGGACGGCGCTGCTTGCATGTAGAATTACAACATTTGTACAGTGGAGTACGATCGTATGTAGTAATCTTCCGGCAAATAGTCCTCGTTTGTTTTTGGAGTCACAGAAAAGTGTCGGGGAATGTGGAGAAGGTAAAAATCGGAATGATTTGGATGCTGTCTTCACGTAAAGAAAATGTGTACTGTATCAGAGGTCTCGAACAATGCTACACTTAGCGCATCTCGCTGCAAGTTTCAACATATCTTGAATGATCATCACATCTATGTAGTCCCTCTACTTGTATGAATACCTTCCCGTAAGAGGAAGACACTACAGGAGCACTCCCAATCACCCCAGCTGTGCATTACAGGCAAATGAATGGCCCGTACATCTGCTTCTCTCGTAGACAGGCCCGCCAAAGCACGTGAAAAGCTGCTCTGCAATGCGTGCTTCGGGAGGTTCACGGAACCAAGGGAAACATCTCCGCTGCGGCTCTGCCCTTACCGAATTGATAAGGGTTTTAGAATTATAATAACCCTTGACTGAACTCGCGGACTTCAGACGCTATAGAGTCGCGTGTCAACACACTTATAACTTCACAACCTACCTGACGCTCTATCTCGTAATTGAGAGGTTTCCCCTTGCCCACTCTACTCTCTATCCATGGCGCACGTCCACTCGCACGACGGCGTCTCCCACGCTCATCCCGCTGGTACTGATCATGGACATTCGCACGAAATACTGGATGGACCTGGGTCGTATTTAGGACGTGAGATGCCAATTATCGAAGGTCGAGATTGGAGCGAGCGGGCATTCACAGTAGGCATTGGTGGGTATGTTCTACCCAGGTTACCTTGAACAACACGACGAGCCGAGCCATACCCCGCTAACCATGCCACCCACCACAGGCCCGTCGGCTCCGGGAAAACCGCCTTGATGCTGGCGCTCTGCCTTGCCCTCCGCGACCGATACTCCATCGCTGCCGTAACCAACGACATCTTCACCCGCGAAGACTGCGACTTCCTCGTCTCCCACTCCGCACTTCCCGCGGAACGCATTACCGCCATTGAAACGGGCGGATGTCCGCACGCTGCGGTGCGCGAAGACATTTCCGCGAACCTCGCTGCTTTGGAGGACCTGCATCGCCAGTTCGCGACGGATATATTGCTCATTGAGAGCGGTGGGGATAATCTGGCGGCGAATTATAGTAGAGAGTTGGCGGATTTCATCGTGTATGTGATTGATGTGAGTGGTGGAGATAAGATTCCGAGGAAGGGCGGGCCGGGTATTACGCAGAGTGATTTGTTGGTGGTTAATAAGACGGATTTGGCGGATGCGGTGGGAGCGGATTTGGGGGTTATGGAGCGCGATGCGGGGAAGATGAGGTGAGCTTTCGACGATTGTTTGACTAGTCGTTTGATATGCTTGTGGGCCTAGCTAACTTATTGGATCTTGCTAGGGATGGTGGCCCGACGATATTC
>JAABUP010010919.1_pt1 | contig 10533 bp, 11 predicted proteins | sample 5559201 | NCBI WGS metagenome assembly JAABUP01 (sample SAMN10711887, study PRJNA513373) | rock metagenome | isolation source: Antarctica rocks | place: Antarctica | reverse complement strand
TGAAGCTGGCAGGCTTGTGGACTTCTTACAACTTACGCAACACTGGACACCTGTTGAAAGCTGCCGTGCTGTGTTCGTCCAGTATAGCATTGTTGGGGCTGCATTGATAGCCATCCTTGTTACCGGCGACGCCTGTCATTGCATATTAGTGAAAGACCTGTTATCGAGGAGCCACTTCTGCAGCCGTTGAACACAGTTGCTGAGTCGACAGCTGAACAACCATCTAATCCTAGCACCTGCGAACCGAGCTTACCAAGCGAAGATTCGGAGGAATGCAACCAAATGCTAGGCATATCACCTCAATCCGTACACACAATGATGCACCTGAGCTCGCTATTTGCCATAGACTCATTTGCAGGCTCACTTGTCACCGGTAAGCGCTTTGGGTTGCTGGTATGTCACGTAAGCCCTGAACAATGATGAATATATGGCTATGGAGAACATATTTTGCCCATGCCTAAAGGCCTTGAGTAAAAGCTTTGTGAGTGTCTGCAGGGACACTGCTTGCTTACTACTTCAAGGTGACCTATGGGGTGTCCACAGCCTTTCTGGGTGGTCTACTATTTGTATGTAACATTATTGCAGGAATCTCCTCTTTGGCCTCGGGGTACATCATCTTGCCGCTTGTGCTTGCTACCTTTCACATCTTATCTTGCAACAATGTTGTGCTTGCCGCAGGCAAGTAGCAGCAAGGTTTGGGATGTTGAACACAATGGTGTTTACTCACTTGCCGTCCAATGTGTTAATAGCAATGGTACCATTGATGCCAACTCTGAACACAGCTCTCATCGTTCTTTTCCTCAGGCAAGTTTTAAATGTCTTTCTACGAGGTTTTCAGCTCATGGTGAAACACCGGTATGCCAAATTTACGCAACCTGATTATCTCTCTTGTACTGTGGTTTGTCAGGTCAACTTGCGGTGATGCACGACCAGTACATTGAGCATCTCCAACCTTTCATGCTCAAGGTTGTGACTGACATGCAGATACAGCATCTCACAGATGGACGTGGCCCCTAGGCAAAGCTTTGTTGCCGGCATTGTGCTCCCCAAAGAGCGCACCATAATGCTTGGGGTCGTCAATGTTGTCAAGAGCCTAGCTGGGAGCTTTGGGCCCTTGGTGACAGGTTACTTGGCAGCAAGCAATATGTGGCGTTGGAGCTTTTTCATTTGTGGTGGACTGAAGATTGTATATGATGTGGCGCTTTTGATCAGTGCCCGGCACCTTAAACCTGACACAGAGCGCCTCTCCACTTAATGTTCATCGTGATGTAGGAAAGCTGTCTTTGTAGATGCAAATACAGTGTTTGAAATACATTTGAGCAACCATCATCTTCGGTAGGGTCGGTTTTTGGTGATGTTGGAGAAGCATGGCATTCAGCTTATGGACTTGGTGTGCAACACACCCATTGTTTGAAAACACCTGACCCAACTTCTATGACAAAGATGGACAGCTATAATAATTGCTGTTTGTTGAAAGCCACCTTGCACATCATGAGTGCAGGCGTTTTTGTAATGGGATCAACATGTAGCAACTAGTCTGTCGTACTTACAACTATCTTGAACAAATCATACCAACAGACAATAAAGGCAGAGCCCAAGGCTGTGCAAAAGCATGCCTCAGGCTTTTCTCCTTCTGGCCATTCAACTACATTGCACAGTCATGTGAGCTGGCATTGGTTGACTTTAGTTTGATCATGGTAAAGGGCTTTGTTTGCTATGCGATACAGATGTTCTGATCTAGGCATTGATAATATCAATATTCTTTCCGAAGAAGTTCTTCCCTTTTTTCATCCCTTGTTCAACCTGTCCTCTCATACAGTTGTGAGATATTGGGTCTTGAAAAGTGTCATCTGTGGTCTTGCAAGGAAAGAGTCTGTTATTTGTTTATGAAACGTGCTTTGCACATCCGGTAATCAACCCTGGATGTGGTTGGCTTGTGTGAGTTGGGCCAGGTTCCATTGCAGCTCTTCTGGCAGAAAATGATTCTGTAATATGTCAGTAAAGTCAGTGCTTTACCAGGTGATAGGCTGGTCGAGAAAGCTTTCCCATGTGCATCTTCTTTTGACACTCCTTGGTTTCGACACCTGTCATCTGGCTTGCTGAAAATAGGTTTCATGCTTTCGACACTCTGCGAGACAGATGTTTCACCACTGCCTGTCAAAGTTTATCCTCTAATGTCAGCTTTTTCAGTGACAGCATGTTGTTTGACTCAGCAGTCATGGCCACTTACTTGGGGTCTTTGAGACCTTCACCTTCTCTTGTTGCTTTCATCAAGTTCAGATTAGGAGCACACCCACTACGGGTTGAAACTGACAGGTGATTGAGCTCCAAACCCCCTAGAGAGCAACGCATTTGCCGCCATTGTTCCATGCAAGCTGTTGAGGATGAGCAGCATTTTATTTTTGACTGTCCTCGTTACAGCACTCTTAAGGGACAAACACTTGTGTTTACTCGGCCCAAATTTCCATCAGCGGGATATTCGGCTCTTTTTTCGAGCGAACTGCTGATAGTCACAACATGTTCCAAGCCAAGATGTCCGATGAGTCACATCTGGCTCCCCACACGGACTGTAAATTCTATTGATTGATCGAAAGCTCTTGACGGGGTAAAAGTCGCCTTGATGTTCTGCAGCAAAGATGCCCGGCAAGCTCCGCAGCGCACTCGGCCTTGACAGCCACACCAATGGCGTCCGGCTTCCACTCGATGTAGAATGTGAATTGGATGCAAGGAACCACGCCTCCCTTTTCTCGGTCGCCCGTAAAATTGACCGGTATGGCTCAAGCAGTTTCATACACGCAGAGAAGATTGAGTTGACACAGCAGCTTGGGGTGCAGCTTCGCGACTTAAGAGTCCTTGATCCATTTTTGGCTTGCTCCTGTCCTTCAGCTGTTCTGTGCCGTGACAAAGCGTTGGTAGTCAATTTGGAGCATATCAACTGCATTGTCACCACGGACTATGTCCTTATGGCAGATGATCAGGACAATACATGTTTATCATTTGCCAAGGAGTTGCAGAGACGGTGTGCCCCTCAAAACCGCAGAACAGGCTGTCAAGAGCTGGATGACCAGTTGACAGGAACCGCGACCCCTTTTTGCAACAACCCGTACGAGTTGATGGTGCTGGACTTGGTCCTTGATGTGGTGGGCTTGTGAGCAACAAAACATTGTAGTGCATACAAAACTCCAAAGCCTGTCCTTAGCTCCCCTTTAGGAACTTTGCATGAAAAGCAAGTTTGACTGCAGCTGCCTTATTACAGGTTTGCTCGCGACTTGAGCACTTGGCGTCTGAGTTGGAGGGAGATGCCCTTTTTGCTCTAGATGCTCTCACCAAGAAGGTAACGCTGTGCTGCGCTGCAGCCTGTTCTGCTGCAATCAATGAACAGGATGATGAAGTTGATACATTTCTAGCTATTGCCCTGTTCAGGTCTCCAAGCACACATTGGAGCACGTGCGGCGTGTCAAAAATTGCATGGTGCGAATGAATGCCCGGGCAGGGGCTTTACATGATCTGCTAGAAAAGATGCTAGACAGTGACAGCAACATGAAAGACATGAATCTAACAGCAAAACAACAGGTGTGAATAGTGCCATATTCTTCACAGCTGTACAATTTAGGCTGTTCTATGTACAAGACATTTTTCTGGCAAACGTGATCAAGGTCTTTGCTGCTCACAGCCACTGTTCTGTCCATCATCCCCCCTGGTGTTGTGACCACGGTTTCTTAAGGACCGCTTCACTGCAGGTTTCTGCATATACGACTGGGCAGGCCATGGCACCCTCCAGTTTGCAGGACTGCCATGCAGACGTGCAAAAGGTGGAGATGGTGCTAGAAACCTATTCCATGCACATCGATAGCACGTATAACAAACTACAATTCTTGAAAGAATACATAGATGACACAGAGGTACAAAGTGCTCTGCATTTGCCACTTTGCGCAATTTCTCAAAGCAAAGAAATCCAGCTGGCACCTTGTAGGACTGCCACCATGTTTGTAAGGGTGAAACTGTTTGCAATGATGCAGACGCATTAAGTGCAGCCTAGCAAACCATTCAGCTTTGCAGGATTATGTCAATATTGAGTTGGATGGTCAACGCAATCAGCTGATTCGGGTATGACACGCTTCAATACAGCTACTGGTTCGCAGCAGAAGGCATTTACATTTGTCTAAGGCAGAGTATGTTCACTGATGGTGAGGTACTGCAGATTGGGCTAGTGTTGACAACCGGCACCTTTGCTGTTGGTCTCATCAATGCTGTTGCTGGTATTTTTGGCATGAACTTGGACAATGGACATGAGGTTGGCCAAGGCGACAGCCGAAGTATATTTCTTGTGGTAAGCAAGCTCGATAAGCCATAATGATGCTTTGTTGCCAGTTTGGACAGGACAGGGTTTGCTTTTTTTGGCTGGCAGATATTGAATCACTAAAGTTATTCCTTGTATGGCATGGGACATGCAAATTGTGTGATTTGTGAGTGCAGGTCACTCTGGTTGCTGCTGCCGGGGCTCTTTTGATATTTGCTGTCATCATAGCAATTTTGCGAGGCAAGAAGCTGATCAGATGTGAGCTGTAGCTAATGTTTGAATGCTATCATGTCGTACATAGCCATAATACCTACAAAACTTTCAGAAAAAACATAGTTTTGTTGGTATCCTTCAGATCACTGTATGGACAAATCGACAGCAGTTTGTGATTCCAACCCAGAAACTGCTCAGCAAAACTCTCAGTCTGCTATTTGTGATACTGGTCTGTTACTCCTCCTAGTCCCCCTCCCTGACTTTTCTTTACGCTTGGACAATGCTACTGCCTCCAACTGCTGGCTTTGTTCAAGGTACCGCTCTTCTGCCAGTTTCAATATCATGGTCAAATCCAGCTGTTTTTTTATCGCATCTCCCGGTGCCACAGCCTTCCTGTCCAGCAAGCTGGCGCAGCCACCTCCCAATCCTGTAACACACCATGTACCCTTGTTTTGGCGAGGGTTTGTTTTCATTGAAGTAAATCATGCTCATCATGATTTCTTTCAATGTAACAAATACGTGGTGATCTCCTTGTCACGTAAGTCCACCACACGGTCATCCACATGCAACAGCAGGCATAACCTCATGTTGTTGCATGCACCAACATGCAGAAGTCTCACATGCAGTGTTGGGGGGCCACTGTTTGGTAAGGCCAACATTTAACTGGCTCGGGTATGGTGCTCATGACACATTATGTTTGCAGTGTTGGCTGCTACAAGACGCTACAAACAACCCAGAAGTCAGTAACGCAGCCATGAGAGCCAAGGAGTTGTTACCTGTCCTTTGCTGATTCTTCTCCAGGAGTAGATGATGTAGAAGGAGATGGCAATGACGCCTGCAGGCAGCAAGGCTTGCTGAATCAAGGCGGAAACGTAGTCACAGACACAAGCTTTTGCATGCCAATTCTGCTGCTGTGACAGATCAATTGCTGCTGTGTAATACCTTGAAGCTCACATTGTCCTCGGGGATGTGATCAGCACTTGGCTGATAACACTTGGCACAGGCTGCCTTTGGTTATGTGTTTGCATCCTGATGCTCCATGGTAGTCATAAAACAGCAGGGTGCAGAGTTGCAGGGCTGGGCAAGGCCAGTAAGCAGGTGCCAGCATAGACGCTGCAACGTGCAGTCATACACGCCACAGCACCGTTGTGTCTAGCCTGCAGCGTGCAGCCATGCACATCAAAAGTTCACAGCACAAATGTGACCTCATATGTTCCTATGCAAACAGCATGCAGCATTGCAGGCACGTACATCGCGTGTGTTCAGGTAAAGTACATTATCTGCAGGATCCAGGTACCAGACCTTGGGCACCTGTGACGCAATCCCCCTTCCAAAGATAGCTACCAAATTACTACAGGCAAAAATAGTGCGCAGCTCCCTATGCCGGATCCTGCCGGGCATCTCAGGACCCAGGACTGTAGGCACCTGACCCCGGGGAAGAGATGAACCAATGCATGAATGTCTGCACGAAAGGGCAGATACACAGACATTAATAGACCACCAAGTGATCACTTGTGCAGGATCTTCACATGCTGAGATGCCGGCAGTCGATCCTGATGCCTATCCGTAACTCATGGAATGCTAAATATCTGTCACGGGAACAGTTGTAGGATTATATTGGTGTAGGAGCAGATGGTCATGTCTGGCGGTCCCAGGAGTATCACCATCTGATACCACACTGACTAGCAGAATAGGCTCACCTGTTGTCAGGTAGCACATTTTTGCACCCTTTGTCACCTGCTCCGACGAGAGTGAAAGCGTGCACGTCCATTGTCAAGAGCTGTGTTTTGGATTCCGGCATTGCAAGAAGGGCGACAAAATAGATTGTTGTGCACATTGCTGAGTACAGTGTGCTCTGACCTGCAGACAACGGACTTGTCTACGTTCAAAGACCTGGTCACACAAAAGTTTGATGCACGCACTGAATATGACAAGAATAACAATCATCAGCCCAAGGTGGCAGCTGAATTAGTAGCAAGAGCCAAGCTGCGGCAAGGCTGGGATGTGCTGGACCTTGCCTGTGGGACTGGCCTGGTCACATACTTAGCTGCTGCAGATGTAGGTCCAAATGGTTCAGTTGAAGCAATGGACCTGTCTCCTTTCATACAAACAGCATTTTACGATGAAACTGAATGGCATGAAGAGTTGTTTGCTGGTTCATACTGGTAAGTGCATTTTTCAAGCTCTCGTCTCAACTCATTAGCCGCTAGAGCGCAAGTAAGCAATCAATGTAATTAAATGTATGTACTGGCTTGTCCAAAATCATGTACTTACGTCAATATAATAATTGGGCATAAACAATCAAATTGGGAATCTGCATAAAACAAAACATGGACAAACGTTGACGTGCTTCATGGTCGAGCCATTTCAGTTATGGGTGAATTTGACATGAGAGAGGACAGGAATGTGACTGGTCATGTGCCATGTTTGATCTCGGGGCTGTTGATGACGGTGCTACGGAGACAAGATCACACTGCCATTATGTAGTTTATGGCCTGACTGCGGCAAGCCGGACATATCAAAGAAAGCAATCTCACCAAACTAGCTAGGCGTTGCTGATGGGCTGAAATTTCTAAAAGGTGGTGGGGCCTGTAAGGAGCTACCACATTGCGTTGGAAGCAGAGTGGAGATGATACAAAATGGCTGAAAGTTTGCACCTGAGCTAACATACGACAGCTGAGCTGACACATCACAACCAAGCTGACAGATTGCAGCCAAAACAATACATCAGTGTCAAGCTGACAAAAATGCAGTTGAGCCGACATGCAACCTGACAAGCGGGCAGAGTACAAACAAGAAGACTGAGATGACAAAGTACGTGGGAGTTATGGAGTGCTGCTGACAGCCGGGCTGACAAGTAGCAGCTGAGTTGATAGCTGACTTGACAGTTGGCAGCCGAGCTGACAAAGTGGACTGACACATTGCAGTTGAGATAAGCTGACATATTGCGGCGCGTTGACATACTACAGCTGATACTCAAGCTGATAGACAGCAGCCGAGCTGACAATATCAAAGCTCAGCTGACAGATCACACCCTCACCGACAAATAATTGTCAAGCTGATCAAACAGAGTTGAGCTGACATTTAAAGCTGACAAGCGGAAAGAGTACAAACCAGGAGACCGATCACAGCTCGGCTAACAGCTTGCAACTGAGATGGCAATTCAAACTGGGTGCTGGCGAAAGCTGAGCTGACGATTTGCAGCTGAGCTGACAGCTGAGTTGACTAGTGGCAGCTGAGCTGATTATGCGCATCCGAGCGCTGCAGTGGAAATGGGCACATACGCTGTTACAGTGCACAGCATTGCTGACCGCATTGCACCGAGCCAAAAAACTAGCAGACGGGCTGACAAAGTGCAGCTCAGCTGACAAAAGCTTCCCAGCTATCTATTCAGCCAACGACAAAAGCTTCCCAGCTATCGATTCAGCCAATTTTCAAACGGAAGATGAGTTAAAACGCCACTGTTTACACAAAGGAGTGGTTCGAACAGTCGTCGTTGAGCATCACGTGTTCACGGGGTTTGTGCAAATGCGGCTGGAGAATTGGTAATGCGGCTGTGAGGAGATTCCCCCATAAATCGCTTCACAGCCGCACTGCCGCAGATTCACAATGTATTGCCAGCCGCATTGGACATTAGTCATCTTGCGAGCTGGCGGTGCCAGGCCAGCATCGAGGACTCACATGCTGATCATGTCATGGTAAGGGCTGCAAGCGATGTCACGGCTTCACATCACGACTGCTGCTATTAGATAGACACCATCACTGTTAGTTTGCTGTGCCAGTGTAAGAGTTGCATCAATGTGTGACACGGTACTTGACACTCGTTGCCACCTAGTACCAAGCTGGCTGGCAACCACAGCTGTACTGATTGGGGGGCCAGAGAACACGTCACAGCTCTGCAGAGATGACAAAGTTGCCCGCATGCCGCATACGCTGGACCAGACGCTGTAGATTTGTAGCAGGACGCCGGCTGGCAGGCATACAGTCCATTGTAAGAATTTTGCTTGCCTGAGCTGAGCATGCATCACTGTACCTGAGCAGCGATCTGAGCAGATGATGTTGTATTTGAGGCGTTGGTCAGGTGACGAGGGTAAATCAAAAGCAAAGATGAGAGACCACTGTTTTGACAAAAAGTTTAAGTTATTGCAGGCAATTGCTCAGGTTTCAGATTGAACAAAAGGATCATATGTATATGCGTCATCACACACTGATGCACCTTAGAATCACAGGCAAATGATCAAGAACACAAAGAATGGAGCTTTGCTCAACTTGAAGATGTTGATGGCGAGTGCTTACCCTGCTTCTAGATTCTCACACAACAGCCATTGTTGCACCTGCATTTCACCCACAATCCTTGCCATCCTTGCCAAGGTTCAGCCGCGAGCCGGCAAGGATGGCAAGGATATGCAGTACATATGTGCCAAGTTCAGCAGCTTGGATGATGCTGCAATCACGATCATTAATGAAACTCGACAACACTGAGACATCGGAGGAGCTTGAAAACCTGCTTGAAATAAAGTTGCAGTCCATCTAAGCTGTTATGCATTTTGTGTGCTTGACTGACTGCATGGCCTGTTCATTTTGATTTGATTGTTATTCTTCGTTGCTGATGATCCTTGCCATCCTTGCCAACTTCAAGCCAATCCTTACAAGTAAAGGACGTCGGGGATGGCAAGGATGGCCTGCAACAATCAATCAATTTTACTGTTGCTAACCATGTGATGGCTTGCATTGGAACAGGTACATAGCGCGCACCAAGACTGAGGGCCAGTAAGCAAATGAAGGCGAGTCGAGGAGATGTTCTGAGCTGCAGAACAGTGCATGGTCGAGTCGAATTTTGTCTTGATACGAATTGTGAGTGAGCTGCAAAATAACAATGATGAGTGAGTGTCTTTCCCACACAAACCTTTCAAACATACACTTGTTTGCTAAACATACAACGTAGCCATCTAATGAATTCAATGACAATCCTTGCCAACCTTCACTCCCAAGGTTGGCAAGGATGGCAAGGATGCCCTGTAAGAATCTGAAGAATGTGCTTTTGCTTCAGCAAGTAAGCTTAACATGTGACAACTTGCATTGGCACAGGCATACAACACACAACAGGTCTGAGGGCAAGCAAGCTAGGTTTTTCATGCTCACATTTTTGGAGGTTTGGATTGTGACTTCAGACCAGTGATGGCCAATAGCAGACTCGTACCTTCAGCTGTTTGTTTTCTGGACAATTGAGTCCGAAATGTGAGTCCAGACCAGTGTCGGCATAGCTTGACCTGTTTCACCATCAATTTCTTTCCTGGACAGCCGAGCATGGTTATTGGGTCATGTTCAAATGTATGCATCTTTGGACTGTGAGTCAACAATGGCAAATTGCTGACTCACACCTCCATAAATTTGTTTCTTGGACATCTGGTGTGATCTTTACTTTATGATGACAGAAGATCCAGCAATCTTTTTTGGATCTTGGGACTGTAAGTCCGGATCAGACATGGCCAATAGCTGACTCATACCTCCATATGTTTGTTTTCTGGACATCTGAGTGTGATTGTGCTCACAAGTCTGGAGGTTTGGGCTGTGAGTCCAGACCAGCCTTGAGTTAGCTTAACTTCAATATATACATTTGGTAGTAGTGGAGAGGGGTCCCGCTCTGGCACACAGATGTTCTGAGGAGTCTGTGGTGAGTCTGAGAGGGTGTAGTGCCAATCTAATGGAGATTGAGTGGTGATCTGGTGGGAAATATTGGGTGGGGATTCTGTAATGATGATGTGGTGATCTGGTGGGAATGCTGTAGGGATTGATTGGGATAGTGGGGCATAGTGTGGATAGTTGGGTTTTTATTGGAAATGTAGTGTGTTTTTTAGAATGATTGTGATGGTTGTATGAAGGGATTAAAACCTTTCATCAGAGCTTTGAAAAAGTGAACAAAAACTCCCCTCCCCTCCCCTCACTTCGTTCGCTATTCTTGATGTTTCTGTGAATGCAAACAAAGTGAGCTACTGACGTCAGCCAGTACTCCACCGAAG
>JAABUP010010916.1_pt1 | contig 10535 bp, 14 predicted proteins | sample 5559201 | NCBI WGS metagenome assembly JAABUP01 (sample SAMN10711887, study PRJNA513373) | rock metagenome | isolation source: Antarctica rocks | place: Antarctica | reverse complement strand
CTGCTCTGCAAGACAAGCTTGCTTCAGGCATGTACCGCTGCAAATACTACTATGAAGACTTGCTCTTCATACAGGTGTGCAGTGACCCAACACCACTGCACTGCGACACTGTTCAGGGCGAAATGCACTCCCCACTGATCAGTGCTGCTGTGCAAGACAAGCTTGCTTCAGGCATGTACCGCTGCAAATACTACTATGAAGACTTGCTCTTCATACAGGTGTGCAGTGATCCAACACCAATGCACTGCGACGCTGTTCATGGCAAAATGCAGTCCTCAATGCTCACTGCTGCTCTTCAAGACTGGCTTGCTTCAGGCATGGGCCACTGCAAATACCCCTACAGCAACCTCAAGGATTACAGCGCTTACCTGGCCTGCCTGCTGTGTCAGCACCACATCTACTCTGATCATAGACCGCATCACATTTCCAGGGGGTTGAGAGCTGTTCCTTGTTTGTTTGATGATCTCAGCCCCGCTCCGAGCCATGTGCATCAGCAGCTCGTGCATGGCCTCATCCCTCCAAATGGGAAACGGAAAATGCTGCGGCTTGTTTTGTTCAACATGAGTGCTGTTGAAGTCAGTCTGCTGCAGTGGGCCTGAGAACCAAACAAAGGTTGTGGAAGCTGCTGTGGCTTCAAGCTAGTCCTCTGGGTGGGGCCTGATAATAGCAAGGCCTGTCAGCACTAGACTGCAAGAAAAGAAAACAAAAGAAAAGACTACTCCTTTTGGCATCAATTCAATGAGAAGCCAAATGTTATACCGGGGTACTAGACTGTACAAAGCAAGTTGGCAACAGGTGCTCTGCAGGGGCTTGCCAGAGCAGCAACTTCTGGCTTCCTTATGCCTGATGACACACATGTTGCAGCATGACAGTGTGTGACAAGGCATGTGCGTTGCTCCAGGAGTTACCATGCAGCAATCACTGCATGGCAGATTGCACTACACAAGCTGTTGCATGCAGAAATCTATCTAGACAATAACACAGCTTCCTGTCTATAGCTTCAATGGATGCGCTTTTCTCAGGTCAAAGTGATCTGATCTGATTTTATCCTGATCCGAGCTGATCTGATCTGATGCCTGCTCAGGCCTAGAGCTGACCTGTCACAGGTTTTATGGGGGACCTGGAGAAGAATCCATATGGCAAGGTCTGGTTCCAGACGTAGCCCATATTGTCAGCAAAGCCTTGTGACGGTTCCTGCCCTAGTAGGTTGAGCTCTCTGCCATACATGTAAATCGTCAACACTGCAGCTGTGTCATTGGGCAAGCCTTTGGCATCAGCTCCAAACATGTACATTCTGCATAGCGCAGACATGGGTGAGATAGCTGTGTATTTGCTGCACACGACACGCTGTTCATTACACTTGGGTTGAAGCTGACCATATACAGTCTGCCCATGCTATATGGCAGCACAGTCAATTGAAAATGGGTTGGCCAGCATGAGATCCACATCTTAGCCAGCCCACCACATGAAATGTGAATCAAGCAGAATGAGGCCCCTGTTGCATGCAACTGTTGCTCAGCAGACCTGTACTCATTGTAGCGCATGTCTGGGATGTAAGGTTGTAGTAAATACTGCTCCCCGCAGGACTGCCATATCATTTGACTGGCAGTGTTGACCAGCTGCAAATGCTCTGCATGATGAGCCTCATCCTCAGGAGTGCACTGCAGTGATCTGCGTATGCAATGCCTCGTTTAGTGACACAAACCTAGAGTGATTTTTGGAGAAGTGAATGATGATAGCTATATACGCTGTAACATGCCTGTCACCACAACGCAGTGTGCAGCAAAAGACATCACAGAAAAGCTTCAGCACAACTCAGCATGGCTTGGCATGGCTCAGCACAGCCCAGCACAGCCCAGCATGGCTCAGCATGGCTCAGGCCAGCCCAGCATGGCTCAGCATGGCTCAGGCCAGCCCAGCATGGCTCAGTGTGGCTCAGGACAGCCCAACATGGCTCAGCATGGCTCAGGGCACAAGACAATGCTACTATGTCAAACAAATTTGGTACTTACTTACACTGATGACCAGCTGCACTGTGATCAGTGCTGTTGATAGAACAAGCCAGCTCGAAAGCTTGACAGGAGGGCAAGCATCATGCAGGGCAGCATGGCATGTGTAGGTTGCAGCAGGCAGTAGCCTGCCAGCTAGGGTTGTAATGTGCGCTCACAATACTAGAGCATGCTATGCAGCATTTGCCCCCCCCCCCACAAAAATGGTGTCTGTAACACCTTTGTCTCCAATTGACTTTACACTTTCACATGTATCATGCAAGAGCGTCTGGCTGCAGACCATACCTGCTGTGAGACTCGTGTTGTTGCAGCCATGGCGGTACCAATGGGCTACCAATGTATGCTGGACAGACACCTGTACTGGCTTTCTGTGCATTGATATGGTCCTGAGCAACTCCAGTCAGGGTGAACTTCACGATCTGTCTGGCACAATTTGACCCGTTGCGCTTTAGTAAGTAGCGGCGCTCAGCCTTGCCTGTTCTATCCTGGTGAGCTCTCTGAATGTCTCTGACATCTGGATCTTGATCCAGCTGCTGTGCGGCTTCCACAAGCGCTGCCACTGTGCTTTGAAGATCTGCTGGCATCACTGCCACGTTGCTTTCAGACCCATAGCGAGCCGTGTAACACATGACTTGAAGGGTGAGCGGGGACACCGGCACTGTGAATGGCACCGAGGGTATGGGTGGGAATGCTGTTTGGGCATGGCTTTGGTAGTGCTTCTTCATCAGCTGATAGACAGCAACCTGCAGGCAAGGCAGGGAGAGTCTGAGGAGACACCCATGTCACTGTGAGTGTGTGCATGCTGTACGCTGCAACAGATGACGATCACTGGAGTGAGTCACATGGATGCACCATGCGGTTGGGCATGTGATGTAGTGCACACTAGCACACTAGCACACTGGCACACTAGACCTTGAAGTCTCATTGTTGATTGTTGGTGTATGAACGGAGTCAGACAATGTACACACGGGTTCGAAGACATGGTGCAAAGGTTCACCTCTATGTGCAAATTTGAAGGTTCACAATCAGCCCTGTACCTTGTCATTACGCTGCTGCTCTTCCTGCGTGTCAAGCAAACTGAAGGCCCCCGTGATCTCAAAGAACCTCTCCAGCAGCCAAAAAATATAGTCTGCGTCCCAGGCTGTATGATCCCCGTACTTTTCTGTGACGTGTTGACCTGTCCAGCTGTCTTGCCCGTGCATGATGCTGAGAAATGTTGGCAGAATGATGCCCATGTTGTGTATGTGCTCTATGACTACTTCTTCAGAGTACACAGTGGACTTATGTACTAGCTTTCCTGCTGCAACAGTTGCTTCAACAACCTACAGCCAGCAGTGCAGCTTTTGCACCTTTACTCAGACCATGGACAACATTTGCACTCAAGCAGGACATCTAGATTGGGCACAAGCATACCGTCAGACTAACATGACATTACACTACCCATTGGACATAACCTAACATCACTGCAATGCTGACTACAGATCTGCATTACTTCACATTTACATGGAGCATTGCTGCATAACACACTAGTGAGCAACAGGCGTTAACCATTGGTCAGGTTGTGGCATGGAGTGCTACAGGTCATAGCAGTCTATGCTGCATGTCAATTGGTCAAACTCTGGCATGGAGTGCTGCAGGTCAAAGCAGTCTATGTTGCATGTCAACTGGTCCGGCTCTGGCACAGAATGCTGCAATCAGGTAGAGGTGACAGCAAAGCATGCCGCTTGTCAGTGAGTCAGGTCGCGGTATGGAATGCTGCAATTAGAAAAGTCAAGTGTCAAAGCAGTCTATGCTGCTTGGCAACCGGTTTGCCTGCCAAAAGGTTCTGGCTGTGGTGATGTGTATATCCTCCAGGGCAGGCCCATCAGGCAGCCTGCACCTCAGAGAAACACACCTTACTTCACTTAAATTTTTTGTGCAGCTGCGCATGCTATAACAACATTCTTTTGCTGTGTAAACTGTCAGATCTAATATGCAATCAGGCGGTGCTGCAAGATCTGCCAAAGCTTGATCATAGACGGTGATTGCCCAACAATTCGAATGATGCAGGCATACATGTATATTTGCCTGATGAACTTTGCGTCTTGGACTGGATGGTCCTTCAGATGTTGCGGGTTGCCAACCGACATCAAATCTGGCATCAGTGCACACACTACTTTCGTGCTAGCAACACAACAACCATCATGGCCAGTTCATTTGGACATGCATATGCATGGCTTACGTGGTCATCTGGTACAAAACCAGCAAGTATTTGGGCAAGAATAGGAACTCTGCACCAGCATCGAGCTGTGCCTGAATCAAACCAGATAAGCTCTTGCCGGATCCTGTGTCTATTGTATGCACCCAGTCTGGCACCCACCACTGACTGGGAATCTGAAAAAGGACAAAGAGGATGCTTAGCAGAGGCTTTGTGGCCTTGTTCCAGCTATACCTGTCACGTGTGCACGGTACAGTACAGTTGATTTGCTTGGTCTGTTTTACATTGGCAGTCCCAAGCTTCAAGGATTGTGCACGTGCCCTGAGCTTAAGCTTGAAGCATCTTCAGGACAATCTTTATCACACTGTGTATTGGACCAACAGCTGAATTGAGCACACTCACTGCCGGTACAGTTGCAGCGTTTGAGCATGCCGTCACACACCATTAGGTCTTGACCAAGCGGCAGGTCAACGCCGTGGTGAGCCATAGTCAGCCTGTCTTTCACGGACATCATCCAGCTCACGACGCCTTGTCTTGAGCCTTCATCATATCGCACAACCTCCCAATCCGGCTTGCCGTCGTACTCGAGGGGGTAGAGCAGTTGTGGCCGTTGTGCTTGAACGCTGTTGCGGCTAAATGCCCCTCCATGTCCGCTGCTGGGAGTACAGTTGCAACCAACCAGCCGAAGCAGCAGCAGCAAGCCGCCGGTAGCAGTCAGCTCAATAAGCACATCATACCTCATGATCATGCCGCTGGGGCAAACGCAATGATCATATGCGCGGCCTGGCTAGGGGCACAAACGGTATGGCCGTCTATGCAGGCGTCCCCACTGCCGCCTGGCCGTTATCCTATCAAGAGCAGTGGATAGAAAATCTTGCGCTGGGATTTAGACATGCACATGTGACATAGTGCTGAAGCAAGTCAGTGAGCCATTTGAAGTATGGGGGCAGTAGGTGTAGTCCTGTTTACGTGTACACGTAAAGCTCAACTTCAAGACGTTAACTCAGCAGAGACATCGTCTTAAATCTGGATGTGCCGCTAACCGCACCAAAGCGGTGCAGTGTAAACACTGGTGTAAACAGGCTAGTATGGTACGTCCGTGTCATGCAAGCGGCAAAGCATGCTTGCGACTGGAGCACAGGCAGCAGGCAAGGCTGGTAGCTATTGCTGATTCTTGCTTTGTCCTGCTGATCATGATCAGCAGCTGGCCCAAGAATCAAAAATGCAAGTCTTTCTTAGCCTAGGCCTAGGGTGCCCCAGGGTGCAAGATGATTGCAGCATATATATATACATGGCATATATATCATGATAGCATCAGCAATTCTGTCATGAAACAAGCCAAATAAGTGTCCTGCTGCACAGCAATTGCATACCTTTACAGGGTTTGCGTGATGATCAGAAGCATCCAATATGTCGCTCTTGCTTTTTCAGAAGTTTCACATCATAATCCATTTTTTTCATGGACATCAGAAGGCTTCAAGCTGGCTGGTCTGGCTATATTGCAAGTAGGTCTGGTTGCCTGTGCATTTGTCCAGATAGCGCAACACGCACAGGTGGCCCAAATGCACGAGGAAGTTGGGTATTTCGACGTAACTGTATACAGCTGCACAGTCACTCCCGCATTGATCATGCCTTTGAGAAGCATAGCGAAGCAAGGTTGATACCACACTGTACTGGAGGTCAACAAAACAAGTCTGCGCGTCTGCTTACGCTATTTGAACAATAGAATACACAATCGGGTTTGATCAGGGCAGCTGCACTTGCTGAAAAAAGGAAGGATCTATCTGGAGCACAACCCAATTCACTTTCCGGTCAGCTTGACGAAGCAAAGTGCACTTGGGGGCCTGTTGGCTGTTTGCGATCGCTGACTGCTGCAAGAGTCACTGGCACTCATCTCCAAACAAGCGCAGCCAGGAAGGACGAGGAGTCGCGTTACGTTGCGCAACAGCACGTGAGCTGCAGATGTTGCCCAATCGATGGAGCTTCTGGCAGAAGAGCTAGCTGCAGTAGTTGACAGGCATACTTGTACGGCAGCTGAGCCAATGGCGGTGACCAACTCGACACCTGACTCACGCAAATTGTCCAGTCAATTGTGACTATCCTTCAACACGTGTGGTCCGCTCCGTTGACCGCTTCGCAATTTTGGGCTGCTCCGTGAGGGCGCCTCCGTTGGTCCCTTCAAATTCAAGGACACGTGATACACGCCAGACGGCATTTGCCTCGCCTTCCAGTCAAACAAATCGTCTTGGTGTCCCTGCCCTGGCTCGTGCTGGCGCAAGCGACTCGGAAAAGCATTCTGAGTGCTACAGCGTGCATGGCAAACGTTGGAAAGTTTCACAAACCCAGAGATTCGCCGGGCTAACTCGGCTCGTCAAGCCTGGTCTTGTTCCCAGCTATGCACTTTTGCTGTTCAGCTGGAGGAGACGGGTCAAAAGTTCATTTGAGGCTCTTAGGCTGTTCAGCCTTCGTCGCAGCTTGGCTGTGCTTGGCAATTATCTGGCTGAGATACGCCTGCCTTGGAGTTTCGCACCCTTTTCAAGTTCAGGCACTGCAAACATGTCCTGGTCAAACCAACCGGACACAGTTTCTCAACTCCGCAGCGAGCGGCTACCAGTGCTATGGTCCCTCCGGTGAGCCACGCCGAGTTGATTGCAATCGTTAGACGACCCTCTTCTGCTGTTAAGCAGCCTTTTGAACCTTGCAAGATGGTCTCGTTCGGACGTGAGCTTTGCCGCCTTGACTGCAGAGCCAACAGAAGCAGTGATTGTCAGCATATATGAGGGTCTCCAGCCGCGGCAAGTCTCTGCACTTCGTAACAATAGAGCGGCTTACTCCGAGAGGCACGGTTACAGGTTTGTTGTGGACCGTTGCCAAGGGTTGTGACGACATGAGACTCTCTGCAAAGGCCCGCAGCTAGTAGGGTCACTTGCTGCAGGTACTGTGAATTTAATTCCAGACCTGACCCTACTCGTGGAGCTTCGTGGAATAAGATAGCAGCAAGTTTGTTGGTAGTGCACTGTAGTCAGTATGTGTTGGCGTTAGACTCAGGTGAGTTCATGATCAAGCTGTTCCAGAGCAACATCTTGTGCAGATGATGCCAAAGCTGACTGCAGCTCATGTGCTTCCTGCAGCCAAAATTGGTTACATTGCTCTTGACAGGAGGTCCTTTTGCTTGCAGATGCTGTGATTGTTAACTACAACCTTGGGATCAGAGACATTTTCCAGGAACATGGCAATAGCAAAGACATTTTGTTCAGCAAAGACTACGGTGGCAACTCAATCATCAATGCAGGTACTAGCGTCTTGTAGTATTGAATCGCAAGTCTCCTTGCCGGCGTGCGTCACCTACTTTGTGACGCCTTCATCACTTGCTGCCTGACCATATTGGGGCAAACATGATGCCTGCAGACAGCAGCCATTCAACAGGGAGAACCCACACAATTTGAGCGACGCTGTCCAGCCTCAGCGCACCTGCACAAGTTTCTTTATGTAGCGCCCTCATGCTGCAGGTAGCATGCTTATAAAAAGGTCGAAGTGGTCAGTCTGGTTCTTGCAACATCTGTACAATGAACACCGGGTTTGGCAGCAGGGAGGCCAGAAAGGTCAAGAGCAAGGGGCCATCAATCAGTTTGCTGAAGAGCACAGCTTCCATTTCAGCCAGCATACGGGCATTGTCCCCTATGAGGTCTTCAACAATCATAGGTAAAAAGCCACCAACAGCTTTGCATCAGACAGCACCAGCCATGTATCCTTCATAAGCAATGGTCTGCAGCCTTTGTTGCTTGCGGCGTCTCAACACTCTGATCCTCTTGATTGGCATTTCGTAGGCTGCGGTATGAGCCTGGCACTTTTGTGGCGCATTATGCCGGTTGGGGCTCTAGCAGAGAGCGCTATGATCGCATAGCAGATGAGCTTGATGATCCCAACGTAAGTTTTCTCATGTAGCTGTGACGCAGTGTCTCTGTCAAAGCATATAGCTGTACTGTCAATTCAGGTGATCGCAAGTGTCGGCCAGGTGAAATCAAAGCTAGAGTCTCTACTGCATTTTGTGCATGACAGTGCAAGCGCTGAAAGTATGACTGTGCATAGCACACATGTGTGACACAGTGCAGCAGTGAGGGTCATGCACATCATGCAACAAACTCTTCTGGAAGCTGGGGTGCTGAAGCAAGTGCAGAGAAGTCTGCATTTTCTATGTCCATCTTCCAGAGCTTGCAAAATTGAAAGGCCCAAAGTGAGTGCATGCACAGCTTACTCATGCAGCTTGCTGTCTTGCAGGCTATGTGGTCAGAGTTTTCTCAAGACAGTGTAGCAGCCAACAATGCGACACGCCAGTTCTGCACAGAGGCGCTGACCATTCAGGCTCCTCATGAACGAATGACCGACAGGTGGTGTCCCTACCCTGATGCATTGCAGGATACCACCACTTAACTGGGCCCATTGTGCAATCACACTCTGCAGGAGATCATCTCATCTGTGTAGCAGGCAGCCATCTGCCCTTACCATGCCACCCTAGGTGCTGCACATCCACTTGGCTTTCATTTGCATTGCACGTCCCACAGCATCAGGTATGTAGCCTGAAAACTGACATGCACATGTGTATGCCTGATGCAGGTTGATCAGAAGCCTCAGCACAGGCAAAGGAATTTTGTTGCTGCTTTCCAGACTTTGGGTTCCTTCCAGCCGCCTTAGCGGCATTCCACAATGGCCAATGACAGCTGGTTTGAACAATGAAGACTTTGGAGATGCACTTTGCCATCAGAGTTGGAACATGACAGTCTCGTATTAGTCCGTGTGCACACGTGTACAAACGTGTACGTGGATGAGTGAGTTTTTGGACAAAGTTTCTGCTCAGAGCCCGTCCTTGGCTCCCTTCTGATACACATGGAGCCAATCAGGCAGATTACAATTCTGCAGATGTGCTGCAAGGCAACAGCCAGATGTGTTCAGTCCTTGTTAGCATCTGTCATTTTGTTCTGCTAGATTTTGTATTTGGTATTTCATGACCTGTGATGAATCCTACTGTGTATGAAGCACCACATAGTCTTGAAGCCAGCATGGTGTTCGTGTGTACACAGGGACATGAAATGAATGTTCCTTTCACAGCCACCCTCTTGTTCTTTGCTGCAATGCCACCATGTGATTTATTGTATTGACCTACTGCCTGTTCTGACCAACCTTTTTGGGCTTTGTCTCACAGTTGTTGCATCGGCCTGAAGGAACTTACCCAGAAGGCAAACAGTACAAAATGTGTCTCAGCTCGTGGCCGGCAGCGCTTCTATCAGTTTGACCTGAAGTCGGCCCCAGATCGACAGCTTGCAATGTGTCAGCACTCAGCCAGCCACTGTTGTAATGCAATACTACGAACATGCATATGAAACTCATGCATACTTGCCGATATATTTTGCAGTGACACTCTCTATGTACACACTGATCCCGACAGTTTACCGAGCTTTGCTGAAGAGTGCAGTTTCGGGAACTGATCATCGGATTCATACCACTAAGAAAACAGGCTTGCGTACCGAGACCGTAAAAAAGCAAGGGCAGTACACTCAAAAATAGATAGTAGGAAAATATGAAGTCGTATTTCTGGCAAAATTGCGGGGAGCAATTTAGCGACAATATAGCAGCAAGTGACCAGCTGTCGTTGAGCAACAGGTTGAACACTGGCCTGCAACAAACGTGGCCAGCGGGTGTCAAAGGGTGGAGATACAGCCGGCGTGTAATCGACGCTGCACTGGCAACAAGGCAGGCTAACAACTGACGGGCAACTGGACAGCCGTTAGGTCGCACAAGTCGGCATATGGCCAGCGTTGGCCTGACGTTGACACTGCTCAACAGTTGACCAGGTATGGGCCAGCAGTTGGCCAAGAACAGGCCAGTCAACTGGCAGCTTGCCGGCAGTTGAGCAACGATGAGCCGTGTTTTGGCTGGCAACTGGCCTAGCAGAGAACGAGTAGGGAACACAACAAGCCTTAGGCAGCCAGCAGCTGGCGCCTGACTGACAGGGCCAACACTCAGCACGTTTTATTTCTCACTATGCTTGTTTCAGAGCTGGCTGGTTGCCAGTGGGGTGCTATTGGCAAAGACCATTGCAGTCGTCTGTTACGATGTCTACACTCTGCTCATTCCGACTTATCTGTTGCCACACATCAATACATACAGTCCAAATAAAACGGCAGCTGTCACACCTAGCTGTCTGCGAGTATGACAACTATTCTCAGCATCCTTGCAGGCAGCAATCACATCACTTACACAGTGTTTTGGGCACCTTGCAGCCACATCCATCACACTGGACGATACTCTGTTAGGCAGCAGGACTCAAGTTG